>PJUF01000470.1_pt1 | contig 28626 bp, 18 predicted proteins | sample 1512191 | NCBI WGS metagenome assembly PJUF01 (sample SAMN08177673, study PRJNA422409) | Feces metagenome, whole genome shotgun sequencing project. | isolation source: Chicken feces (3) enriched on wood chips | host: Gallus gallus | place: USA: Madison | collected 2015-01-15 | reverse complement strand
GGTCAATGCCGCGGTGCGCACCATGGACGAGATGACCCAGCACAATGCCGCCCTCGTCGAGGAGACCAACGCCTCCATCGAACGCACCGAGGAACAGGCCACCGAACTCGACAGGATCGTCGAAGTGTTCAACCTCAACGCGCATGACGCAGCGCCGCCGCTGCAGCTCGCCATGCGCCGGCGCGCCTGAGCACCGCTGTCGGCCCCGTCCCTGTCCGGTTAGGGAACTCTTGCGGCACCGACAGGTTAGCCTCAGGAGCGGCAGGGGCACGGGAAACGAAGATGGCTACAGCACTCCAAAGCAAGGGCGTCGCCTGGGTTACCGGGGCGGGCCGTGGCATCGGCCGCGGCGTTGCCCGCCGCCTCGCCGAAACGGGGTGGATCGTGGCGGCCTCGGCGCGCACCGCGCGCGACCTCGATTCGCTCGCCGCCGAGGTGCCTGGCCGCATCACCGCCTTCCAGCTCGACGTGACCGATGCCGCTGCGGCCGACGAGACGGGCCGGCGCATCGCCGCGGCTCTCGGCCCCGTCGATCTCGCCGTGCTCAACGCCGGCGGCGGCTTTCCCGTCAGCGCCGCCGACTTCTCGGTCGCCAATTTCCGGCGCACCGTCGATCTCAACCTCATGGGCGTCGTCAACTGCATGGGCCCGCTCGTGCCGGCGATGGTCGCGCGGCGGGCCGGCCATATCGCCATCATGGCCTCGATCGCCGGCTTTCTCGGCCTGCCGAGTGCGGCGCCCTACAGTGCCACCAAGGCGGCGCTCAACGCCATGGCCGAGGCCTTCCGGCCTGATTTCGAGCGGCACGGCATCGCCATGACGATCGTCAATCCCGGTTTCGTGCGCACGCCGCTGACGCAAGGGAACAGGTTTCCAATGCCCTTCCTGATGGATCTCGAGCCGGCGGTCGAGCGGATCGTCGCCGGGCTTGCCGCCCGGCGCTACGAGATCGCCTTCCCCTGGCAGATGGCGCTCGGCGCCAAGGCCCTGCGCGCCGCTCCGCACTGGCTTCGATTCGCCGTCACCCGCCGCCTGCTGCCGAGATAAAGTCGCCGCCCTGCCGCAACGGGGCCATTCTCGCGCCGCGCTTTCCCGGCTAAGCTCGGGGGCGTCAACGGTTTGGGCCGGTCCTTGGGCAAGATCTTCATCTCGCATTCCTCCGCCAATAACGCCGAGGCGCTGGCCATCCACGATTGGCTGGTGGAGCAGGGCTGGGGCGACGTGTTCCTCGACCTCGATCCGCGCCGCGGGCTCGTCGCGGGCGACCGCTGGCAGGCCGCGCTCAAGGCCGCCGCCGAGCAGTGCGAGCTGATCCTCATCCTCATCAGCCCGGCCTGGGCCAAATCGAAATGGTGCCTGGCCGAGTTCCTGCTCGCCAAGCAGATGAACAAGCAGATCCTCGGCGTGGTGGTGGAGCAGACGCCGCTGGCCGACCTGCCGGTCGAGCTCACCGCCGAATGGCAGCTCGTCGATCTCAGCGCGCCCGACCCCGGCTGGTCCACCACCATCTCGCCGCCGCGCTACGAACCCCAGACCGAGGTGCGTTTCTCGGGCTCCGGCCTCGAGCGCCTGCGCGCCGGGCTGGAAAAGGCCGGGCTCGATGCCACGACCTTCCTCTGGCCGCCCCCGGCCGATCTCGGCCGCTCGCCTTATCGGGGCCTGAAGCCGCTCGACCGCGACGATGCCGGCATCTTCTTCGGCCGCGACGGCGCCATCGTCCTGACGCTCGACGCGCTGCGCGGCCTGCGCGATGCGGCGGCGCCGCGCTTCGTCACCATCCTCGGCGCCTCGGGCGCCGGCAAATCGTCGTTCCTGCGCGCCGGCATCCTGCCGCGCCTCGGCCGCGACAGCCGGCATTTCTACGTGCTGCCGGTAATTCGGCCCGAGCGCGCGGCGCTGAGCGGCGAGCACGGCTTCGCCGCCATGCTCGAGACCGCTCTCAAGGCGCGCAACGTCACGCGCAACCGCGCCGACATCCGCGACGCCGTGCAGGCCGGCGCCGACGCCGTCGCCCCCATCCTGCGCGCCCTCGCGGTCCCGGCCGACGCCGGCGACGGTGCGGTGGGCGCGCCGCCCACCCTCGTCATTGCCGTCGACCAGGCCGAGGAGCTGCTGGGTGCCGACAACGCCGAAGCGGCGGCGTTCCTCACCCTGCTGGCCGGGCTCGGCCGCCACGACGACCCCGCCGTGATGGTGATCTTCACCGTACGGTCCGACAGCTTCGACCAGTTGCAGGCGCGCCCCGAGCTGGCCGCCACCCAGCCGCATCACCTCGTCGACCTGCCGCCGATCCCGGCCGGCAGCTTCGGTGACATCATTCGCGGCCCGGCACGCCGGCTGACGGCCGCCGGTCGCAAGCTGACCATCGACGAGACGCTGGTCGATGCGCTGCTGGGCGACATCGAGGCGGGCGGCACCAAGGATGCCCTGCCGCTGCTCGCCTTCACGCTGGAACGGCTGTACACGGACTATGGCGCCGACGGCGACCTCCAACTCGGCGAATATGACCGGCTCGGGCGCATTCGCGGCGCCATCGAGGCGGCGGTCGAGGAGGCGCTGGCAAAGGCCGACGGCAACGCCGCCATTCCGCGCGACCGCGCCGCGCGGCTCGCGTTGCTGCGCCGCGGCCTCATCCCCTGGCTCGCGGGCATCGATCCGGCGACGGGCGCGCCCCGGCGCCGCGTCGCTCGTCTCGCCGAAGTGCCCGAGGAGGCGCGGCCGCTGATCGATCTCATGGTCGAGCAGCGCCTGCTCGCGACCGATGTCGACACGGCGACGAAGGAGACGACCATCGAGCCGGCGCATGAGGCGCTGCTGCGCCAGTGGGGCGCGCTCGACGGCTGGCTGGCGGAGGATTCGGCGGACCTCGCAACCATCGAGGCGCTGCGCCGGGCCGCCAGCGAATGGGACGCCAATGCCCGTGCCGGCACTTTCGTCGCGCATCGCGGCGCCCGGCTCGAGGCCGTCGAGCAGGTGGCGGCCGAGGCGAAATTTGCCGGCTTTCTCACCTCCATCGACACCGCCTATCTCGCCGCGGCGCGCGCCGCCGAGGATGCGGCCATCCGCAAGGCCCGCGCCGCGCGCACGCGCCTTGCCATCGCCGCGAGCGTCGTCGGCGTCGTGCTGGTGGCCGGGGCGACGGCGAGCTATTTCATCTGGTCGGCTGGCCAGCAGGCCCGCACGGAGGCGGCCGCCAATTTCGAGATCGCCCGCTCCGAGGCCGCCTTGCGCGACGGCCGGCCCGAAATCGCCGCAGCGGCCGCGCTGGCCGCCTACGACCTGCTGCCTGGCGCGCGTACGCGCACCGCTGCGCTCGTCGCCGGCATGGCGGTCTCACCCCATGCACTGGCGGCGATCCGCATCGACGGCCAGTTTGCCGACGCCGTCTGGACCGGCCCCGACAGCCTCGAGCTCGTGACCACGCGGGGTAGCCGGACCGCCATCGAGCTGGCGGCGCACAGCATGACGGCCTTGCCCGAAATCGCCCCGGCGCCCCTGCCCATGGCGCTGCTGACGGGCGCGGACGGGCCGCTGCTGCTGCGCGCCGATGCGAGCCTGTGGCGCGCCGACGGCACGGCATTCGCCGCACCGCCGACGGACGCCTTCGCCGCGCTTGCCGGCAGCGCTGCCGCCAGCGCCGACGGACGCCTCGTCGCCATGACGGGCCTGCTGGGCGACGTGCTGGTGCGCGACTGCCGGCAATTGCCCTGCGCCGATACGGTGCTGGCCGCGCCCATGCCGGCCGGCCGCGCCTTCGCGGTGGCGGTCGCGCCGGATGGCAGCGGTCTCGCCGTCGCCTGGATGGCCGGCACCATTGCGCTCTATGCCAGCCCCCAGGCTGCGCCGGTGCTGGTGCCGCTGCCCGAGGACCGAGCCAGCCTCGGCGCCGTTCCCGGCCTCGACTGGGGCCGCGACGGTATCGTCGCCGCGACGGATACGGGGCGCCTGTTCGTCATCGACCCGGCAGGTGGCGCGCCGCGCGCGCTGGCGACCATCGACGACGGCGGCACCCCTGCCATCGCCTGGTCGCCGGTGGCGCCGCTCGTCGCCGTCGCCTGCGAGACGACGCTCGTCTGCCTGTTCGACGCCGATGGTGCGCGGCGCGCGACCTTTGTCGGCCATACCGACAGGATCGCCCGGCTGCGCTGGAGCGCCGACGGCACACGCCTGCTGTCGGCCGCCTCGGGCGGCCAGATCCGCGTCTGGACGCTCGAACCCGACCGCCGGCTCGCGTCGATCGAGGACGGCTCGGAAGGGCTCGACCTCGTCTCGATCGCCGTCGATGCGGCGAGCGGGCGCATGGCCGCCGGCGACGGCGACGGCCGGCTCTGGCTCTGGGCGGCGGATGGCGGCGTTACCAGTTACCGCGCCGGGGAGGCCGCCGCGCATGTGACCTCGGTGGCGTTCCTGGGCGATGGCCGCATCGCCGCCGTCACCCAGAACGAGACATTGTCGGTATGGACGGCGGGCCGCACCACGCCCGACGCCGAGGTGACGCCCGGCAATGTCGGCTTTTCGCGCGTTGCGGCGCTGGCGGGCGACATTCGCGCCGCGGTGCCGCTCAGCGACAGGACGGTGCTGGTGCTCAGCGGCGACGATCTGCGCCAGACGCGCATCGCCCCCGACTCCACGCCCTTCGACCATTGGGGACTCGTCGCCGCGCCGGCGCCCAACAGCGCCTTCGTCTCCTATTCGGACGGCACCCTCCGGCGTCGCGATTTCGGCGCGGGCGGCGAGGGCGACACCGTCTTCGATGCGGCGACGTCGGCCTGCGCCGCCGCTCCGACGACCGACAATAACGGCTCCAGGAGCCTCGATGTCAGCGCCGACGGCAAATGGCTCGTCGCCACCCGCACCGATTCCGCCGTGATCGTCCACAATCTCGCCGACCCGGCCAGCCCGCTCTGCCTCGCGCTGCCGGCGCCCGACAGCAAGACAGTGGCCTTTTCCCCGGATTCGACGCGGCTCGCCATCCTCAGCGCCACCGACAGGCTCTACGTCTTCGATCTCGCCCAGCCCGACACGGCGCTCGTCTTCGGCGTGCCGGCCGTGCCCGAAAACGCCCCGCTGGCGCTGGCGGCGGGTGATGCGCGCACGACCTCGTGGCTCGCCTGGCGCGATGCGACGACGCTCGCCATCGCCACGCGCGGCTATGGCGTCGAGCGCGTGGCGCTCGATCCCGCCGGCTGGCGGACACGAATGGACTCGATCTTCATCGCCGAATAATCTGAGCCATCAAGGGGAGGGACGCTTGGGCATGGGCAGGATATGTGCGGTCTTGGCACTGGCACTCGCGGCATCGACGAGCCTCGTGCCGCTGCCGGCCATGGCCGGCACGGTGACGCGTGTCGATCCGGCGGCGACGCTGCCGCTCGCCGTGCCGGGCAGCGCGCCGGGCGAGCTGCGCAGCTGGGTGCAGCTCGTCTGGAACCCCGTCACCAGCCGGCTGGAGCGGGTGCACTACACGGCGCTCGACCCCATCCCGGCGCTCGGGCTCGACCTCGAATGGGTGCCCGAAGGCGGTGGCATTGCCCCGCCCGGCCCGATCAGCGGCAAGGGCACGCTCACCTTCCGCCGGCCTGGCGCCGCCGCCTACGATCCCTCGGGCACGGTGGCCACCTATCGCGGCAGCCTCGTCGACGGCCGTGCCGAAGGGCAGGGCACCTTCTTCGACGCCACCGGCTTTGCCTATGAGGGCGGCTGGCACGACGGGCTGATGCATGGCGAGGGACGGCTGGCGCTCGCCAATGGCGACGAATATGTCGGCGGCTTCAGCGCCGGCCGCCGCGAGGGACAGGGCGTGCTGACCCGCGCCACCGGCCAGATCCTCGATGGCCGCTTTTCCGGCGGCGAACCCGTCGCCGGCATCCGCACCGTCGATTTCCCGGCCGTGGACGGCCTGCGCATCGGCGTCGTCGCCGAGCGGCGCCCACACAATTACGAACTGGGGCTCGACCCCATGAGCTATACGAGCCGCGCCGACGGGCAGACCCTCGTCATCCTCCCCGACGATACGCGCCTGCTCAAGGCGTGGAAGGGCACGGTGCCGATCAACCTGACGCCCGACGAGCAGCTCGCCTTCGACGATCCCTCGGTTACGCCGAGCTTCCTCGGCCCCTATGAGCGCTTCGATCCGCTCTCGCTCGTGTTCGAGCTCGAGAACGCGACGACGGATACGGTCTCCGTGGTCGGCGGCTTCCTCGACGTGCGCACCAGCGCGCGCAATCCCGAACCCGCCATGCAGGTGCGGCCGTTTCCGCGCGATCCCTGCATCGGCGTCATCGAGTTCATGCCCCGCTTCTTCGTCGACAATTTCGGCTGGGCTTCGGCCGACGGCGCGACGCTCAACATCACAGCGGGCTCGGTCGATGGCCGTTCGGAGGGTACGCGGCTGTCGGTGCCGCTCGGTACCATCGCCCAGAGCGCCATGGCCGACGTCACCGCCGAGCTTCGTGGGCTCGGGCTCAACGCCGACTATCTGGGCAGCGAGAGGCTCGTCTGCACCGACCCCAACGACGAGCGGCTGTGCCTCGGCGAGTTGCGCCGGTCGGGCCAGTTCGGCCAGCTCGCCGACTTCATCTCGCTCGACTACATGACCGTCACCGTCGCCGTGATGGGCACGCTCGACTATGACTGGACCGGCAGCGACGGCACCGTCGCGCACAAGAGCTCGCCCTTTTCGGTGGTCCTGCCCGTCGCCTCGGTCGCCAACGACGCCGAATGCGGCGAGGGCGGCGAGATCGTGCCGGTCATGCACGACCCGTTCATGCTGCGCCTCGACGAGAGCAACTACCGGGTCGCCATTCCCTTCGCCGGCGATGTCACGCCGGGCTTCACGACGCGCTGGCGCATCGAGCTGCGGGCGCCCGAGACCTCCGAGCATGAGTTCGACCTGGTGCTGCTGCTCGCCGACGGCCGCCAGCTCGGCTCGCGCCCGGTGCATCTGAGCTACTTCATTCCGCCCGACCACGAGGTGCTGTGGGAATAGGCTCAGCGCCGCGTGAGGTCGAACAGATTGGGTACCGGCACGAGCCGCGCCGCGACAGTGCCCTGGCCGAAGACGCGCAGTTCGAGCAGCGCACCCGAGCCGCGCGGGGCGCTCTGGTCGAAGATGAAATTGCCCAGCGAGAACAGCATCTGCGTCGCGCCGCCGCGTAGCGGCTCGAGCGTATCCGTGGCCTGATGCGAATGCGCGCCCACGATCAGCGACACGCCGCAGCGTGCGAGGCGATCGGCGATGCGGCGCTCCTTGGCGCTGGGCGCGGTGACATATTCCGCGCCCCAATGGACGAAGGCGACCAGCGGCGGTGCCGCCTCGAGGCCGCACACCCAGTCGAGATCGTCGGGATCGGCGATGGCGTCGCCCACGAGCTTGCCGCCGACGAAATTGAGCGCCACGAGGCGGAACGCGCCGAGATCGGCGACCTCGCCATGTTGCAGCGGCGCGATGCCGAGGGCTCGCAGCAACCGCACGCTCTCGGTCCGGCCCTCGGGACCGAGATCGTTGGCGTGGTTGTTGGCAAGGCTCGCCGCCTGCACGCCGAGCGCCGCCAGCACCGGGGCGGCGTCCTCGGTCATCATCACATGCGCGCCGAAACCCACCCCCACGACGCGGCGGTCGAGCAGCACGCCCTCGAGATTGACGATGAGCGGCGTGCTGTGGGTGATGGCGAGCACCGTATCGCGCAGCACCCCCCAGGCCTCCGGGTTGCGCAGGGCGCCGAGGAAATAGCGGCCGAGCAGCACATCGCCACCGAACAGCATCCGCGTCTGGTCGGCATAGGAGAACACGGTTCCGGCGGCGGCATCGGCGAGGAAGGCGGTAACGACATAGCTCGTCGTCGAGCCGGCGCCGGTGCCGTACTCGACCGAATTGCGGTTGGCGAGAATGACGGGGTGCGCGCCCATCGCCTGCTGCAACGCCAGCTGGAGATATTGCGCGGCCCGCGAATCCATATGTGCCGGCTGCAGCAGCGGATCGACGCCCTCTGGGGCTTCGGTGGCGATGGTCGCCAGCGTCTCCTGGTCGCGCGCCACCGCCTCGGCCAGCGGCCGGTAATGCGAATAATCGGTGGATTGGACGACGAGGGTGCGCGGCGTCAGCAGCGGCACGAGCGCCGCGGCCATTTCCCGCCAGTCCGCCGGCCCGGCTGTGACCGAGCCGAGCAGCGGGATCACCTCCGCCTCGGGGAAGAAATGTGCGATGAAGGGCGCGACGGCCATCAGTCCGTGCTCATGCGCCACGCTCGGCAGCACCTCGACGAGCGGGCTCTCCGCCACCGCCGCGACGCCCGCCGCGTCCGAGCGCACCGTCCCGAACACGGTTGCGAGGTCCTCGCGCGTCGTGCCGAAGGGCTTGCTCACCTTGCGGAAATGGTCGGGCGAGATGAGGATGATGCGTTCGTAGCGGCCCGCCGACGCCGCCCAGAAGCCGCGCGCGATGAGGTCGGCGGCGAGCAGGTGGTGCGGCACGCTGATGCCGGTGACCCCGGGCGGCGGCGTGAAGGCGGGGGCTTCGGCCGCGATGGCGGCGATGAGCGGCACCGGGTCCTGCGCCGGCAGGAAGGGATTGTCGGCCGCCGCGGCGCTGCCGGAGAGCAGCATGAGGACGGCCAGGAGCCGCGCAATTCCGTTCACTCGGCTTTCCTCCCACGCTTCCGCCAGCGCCTGGACCATGCCATGCTGGCTAGGCATTTTGGGGGAAAAAGCATGGCCGAACCAGCACGTTACGCAGTCGGACACGGTCTGGGGGACGGCGCGTGAATCGGCGCCGGCTCGCCATCTATGTTGGGTCGGTGCTGCTCGTCGCGCTTGCCGGCGTCGGGCTGGTCTATTGGGGGCTCGTGCGCTGCGCGCCCGCGCCCCTGCCCGGCGACGAGCTGTGGACGGCGCGGCGCACGCTCGTCGAAGCGCTCGACCTCGTGCTGCGGCTCGGCACTAGGGCCTGCTTCACCGCCGATGCGGCCGGAGGTTTCGCACTCTGGCTCGGCAGTCGGACTGCCGGCGTGCTGCTGGCGCTCGTCGCCGCGTTCGTCCTGTGGGAAACGGCCGGCCGCGACCTGCGGCTGCGTTATTTCCGCCGGCGCGGCGGCCATGTCGTGCTCGCCGGGGTCTATGAGGATCTGCGCGAGCTGGCCCAGAGCCGCCGTTCCTTCGCCGGCACGTTCTTTCTGGCGCCCGACCGTGCCGCCGCGGCCGACCTCGCACGTCACCGTCCCTTTGCCGAGATCGTGCCCATCGAGACGGCGAAGTTGGCCCGCCAGCTGGCGCGGCTCGGTGTCGGCCGGGCGAAGCTGCTCGCCGCCGCCACCCGCAACGACCTCACCAATGTCGCCATCGCCGAAGCCGGTCTGGCGTCGCCGGGCAGCGGCGAACTGCTGGTCCGGCTGGAGCAGCATTCCGTGCGCATGTTTTCGAGCCACCGGCTGCGCCTCCACGCCACGCGGCAGGGTCGCGAATTGGCCGTCGTGTCGTTGACGCAGCTTCAGGCCCGGCGCGCTATGACGGCGGCCATGCCCGGGCGCTACACGTTGGAGGGGACGCCGCGCGTCCATATCGCTCTGTGCGGCAGCGGCGACGGGCTGCAGGCGGCGAGCTTCGAGGTGGCGCGCCAGGGCTACGGGCTCGAGACGGCGCCGCCGCTGCTCTCGATCCTGCGCACAGGCACGGGCGACTTCGCCCCCGGCGCTCTGCACCGGCTCCAGCATGCCGGCATTGCCGAGATCGACGTCACCGACGTCATGAGCGCCGCCGCCGACGGGCTCGATCGCGCCATCAGCGCGCTGGTCGACGACGCACCGCCGCTGCTCGCCGTGCACTGCATCGGCGATACCGCCGGCGAGGCCGAGGCGCTTGCCCAACGCTGGGAGGAGGTGCTGCTGGCGCTGCACCAGCCGGTGCCGCCCATCGTCGCCTATGCGGGCGACGACCGCCCGCTCGGCACCACGGGCATGATCCGCGTCGCCGCCACGCAGGATCTCGCCCGGGCGCGCGAGGTCGCCCGCCTGATGGACGGTCGCGCCCGCGCCGTGCACCGGCACTATCTCGACGGCCTCGCCGCCGCCCGCGCGGCCGGCGTGGACGCCGGCGCCGTCCCCAGCGAGATCGAATGGGAGCGCCTCCCGGAGGCGGTGCAGAACGACAACCGCAACGTCGCCGACCAGATGGATTATGCCCTCGCCGCCGTCTTCATGCTGGCCGAGCCGGGAGCACCGGGCGGCGGCTTCGACAGCGACGAGACCGAGGTGCTCTCCGGCCTCGCCCATGCCCGCTGGATGGCGTCGAAGGCGCTGGCCGGCTGGCGCTTCGGCGCCTTCGACCGCAAGCTCATGCTGCATCCCGACATCGTGCCCTACGACGCGCTCACCGAGGAGGCGCGGCAAAAGGATCGCGACATCGTCGCCGCCATCCCGCCCATGGCGGCGCTGGCCGGCGAGGCGCTGAAGCACGAGCGCCGTCTCGGCTTCGCCCGCCCGCTCGATGGCGCCGTGCTCGCCGCCGTCATTGCCGAAATCGCGCGCGGCCCCAAGGCGACGGTGCCGGTCGCCGTCCTACCTCTCGACGACGGGGCGATGGTTCGCTTCGCGAGCGAGTTGCTGGCGCGCGGCGTACGCGTCGCGGCGCTGCTCGATCGCCATGTGGACGAGATGCGCGCCGACGATATGGCGGCGGCGCTGGCCGACGTGCTGCGCCGCGCCTGGCGCATCCATGTCGTGCATGAGGGCGAGGCCCGCCGGGTGCTCGCCGAACAGGTGACGGAGCGTGTCGATGAAACGGGAGCGATCCATGTCTGCCGCTAGGCTTGCCGCACCGCTGGCTTTTCTCGTTGCCGCCCTCATGGCGGGCTCGGCCTTCGCCATCGTGCCCGTCACCGACGCCCAGCAGCGCGTCAGGGAGCAGATCGCCCGCCAGCTCGGCACCGGTCACTCCTACGCGCTGGTCATCGGCATTTCCGAATTCGACGATCCCGCCTGGACCGACCTCAGGGGCGTGACCGACGAATATAAGAAGGTCACCGCGGCGCTGGCGCGGCGCGACTTCACCATCGTGCCCGAAAGCCGCGTCGGCCGCGTCGATCACGACACGCTGACAAAGGCCATCACCCGCTTCTTCGATACCTATGGCCGGAAGGCCGAGGACCGGCTGATCGTCTACATCGCCACCCATGGCTACGCCGATGCGGCCAACCCGGCGCCCGAGGGCTATCTCGTCGCTTCGGACGGCAGCGCGCCGCGCGACGGGCGCATCGAGAACGGCTTTTCCGTCAACCAGCTCGACGTGACGCTGCGCGGCCTCGCCGCCCAGCACGTCTTCCTGTTCTTCAACTCCTGCTTTTCCGCCGCCATGCTGCCGAGCCCGACCCGCGCCGCCGAGGACCGCGTGCCGCGGCGCGACGTCGAAACGCTGAGCCGCGAGACCGCCGACTGGACGCGCGACCTGCTCGCCCACAATGCGCGGCTCGTGCTGACGGCGGGCGATGCGAGCCAGACGGTGCCCGACGTCAACAACCCCTTCGCCCGCGCCGTCGTCGCCGCGCTCGACGGCGAGGCCGACATGGACGGCGACGGCCTGATTCTCGGCACCGAGATCGCGCAGTTCGTGCGCGGCCAGGTCGCGCGTGCCACGCGGCTCGCCGGTCACGCCAACGATCCGGTCTTTGCCGTCATCCCCAAGACCGAGCCGCCGCCCGCGGCGCGCCCCGATGCGCCGGCCGGCGTGCGCTACGGCCTGCAGGGCGACTTCGTCTTCCTCACGCCGGGCGGCCCCCGGCAGACGGCCCGCGGCGAGAGCGAGCAGGACACGCTGCTGCGCGACCGCCAGAAGCGGCTCGACACCAACCAGTTCCTCGCCTGCGTCGACTGCCCGACAATGGTCGAGGTGCCCGGCACCACGGCCAGCTTCGCGCTGTCCTCGACCGAGATCACCTATGCCCAGTGGGACGCCTGCTTCCGCGACAGCATCTGCCGTCGCTACGTGCCCGACGACGGCTTCGGGCGCGGCGACAGGCCGGTGGGCGGCATCACCTGGCTCGACGCGCTGCAATATACCACATGGCTGGGCACCAGGGCGAAGGCCGACCAGCCCTGCACGGAATACCGCCTGCCCACCACCGAGGAATGGCGCGCCGCGGCGCTCTACAGCTCGCATGGCGAGCTTGCCTGGCAGACTGCCGTGGCCGATGCCGCCGCCGTGTGCTGGGGGTGCGGGCCGGGCCAGGACGGCACGGCCGCCTTCCGCACGGCTTCGGCACCCGCCAATCCGGCCGGCCTCTACGACATGGTCGGCAATCTGTGGGAGTGGGTGGACAGTGACAATGGCGCCTGCACGCCGGAAGCCGTCGAGAACCGCCAGTGCAGTGATGGCCGCGTGATGGGCGGCTCGTTCGCCACCGCCGCTGGCGCGCTCGAGGCAATCGGCGAGGGCGGCAGTGCGCCGCGCACCGCCAGCGCCGAGGCGTGGACGTCGCCGACCATTGGGCTTCGCGTCGCCTGCACCCTCGGCTGACGAAGAAGGACATTCCTCAAAAAAGCCATGCGGAGGAAAGAGTTTTTCTCGACTACATAAGTAGCGTTATGCAGGATCGGGTCTCCCAGCAGCAAGGAGGCCCCCATGTTCAAGCTGCTCGACGTACTGACGTTCAGGAGGAAGGCGGCGCTGACCGACGCACCGCCGTCACCTGAGGATATCCGCTGCCGCCGCGAGGAGCGCGACGCGGCGCTCGTCACCGACCGCTACCCGCCCGATGCCGCCGACGTGGAGAGCCTGAGCGAGTATCGGCTGGCCAGCCTCATGCAGTATCCGCATTACTGAGGCGGTCGGCGGCTACAGCCGGTAGGCGAGCTTGGGCAGGTTGTAGGCGAGGTCGCTCGCCACCTCATAGGCCTCGTCCTCGCGCAGCCGGTGCTCGGCGACGAGCCGGGCGAGATAGGCGCAGTCGATGCGCCGCGCCACGTCGTGCCGCGCCGGGATCGACGGGAAGGCCCGCGTGTCGTCGTTGAAGCCGACGGTGTTGTAGAAGCCCGCCGTCTCGGTCGCCAGCTCGCGGAAGCGCATCATGCCCTCGGGGCTGTCGAAGAACCACCAGGGCGGCCCCAGCCGCAGCGCCGGATAGACGCCGGCGAGCGGCGCGAGTTCGCGCGCATAGACGGTCTCGTCCAGCGTGAACAGGATGATGCGCAGCTCCTTTTCCATGCCGAACCTGTCGAGCAGGGGCTTCAGCGCGGCGACATAGTTGGTCGGGGCGGGAATATCGAAACCCTTGTCGGTGCCATAGGCGGCGAACATCGCCGGCGAGTGGTTGCGCCACGAGCCCGGATGGATCTGCAGCACCAGCCCATCATCGACGCTCATGTGCGCCATCTCGGTGAGCATCTGCGCGCGGAACAGCTCCTTGTCCGCGGCCTCGGCCGTGCCGGTGCGCACCTTGTCGTAGAGCCGCGCCGCCTCGCCCTCGGCGAGATCAGCGGTGGCCGCGCTGGGATGGCCGTGATCGCTCGCTGTCGCCCCCATGGCCTTGAAGGCGGCGCGCCGCACGCGGTGGGCCTCGAGATAACCCACCCACGTTCCCGTATCGCAGCCGGTAAGCTCGCCCAGCCTGTCGAGCTCGGTGGCAAAGCCCGGCCGGTCGGGATCGACGACGGTGTCCGGCCTGTAGGTCGGCACGACGCGGCCCGTCCAGCCCGAGTCGCGAATCGCCTTGTGCCATTTGAGCTCGTCGGTCGCCGCATCGGTGGTGGCGATGACCTCGAGCTTGAAGCGCTCATACAGCGCCCGCGGCAGGAAATCCGGCCGCCCGAGGCAGTCCACGATCATATCGTAGTGGCTGTCGGCGGTGAGCGGGGTCAGTGGCTCGGTCAGCCCGAACAGATCCTCGAAGGTCGTGTCCAGCCACAACTGCGAAGGTGTGCCGCGGAACAGGTAATAGGCCTCGGCGAAGCGCCGCCAGATCGTTCGCCCGTCGGCTTCGGCCGGCTGGCCGTCGCGTCGCGCCACCCCCAGCGCCGTGAGGTCGATCCCCTGGCTGACCAGCATGCGCGTCAGATAGTGGTCCGGCACGATGAGCAGCTGCGCGGGATCGGGGAAGGGCGCGTTCTCGGCGTACCAGCGCGGATCGGTGTGCCCGTGCGGGCTGATCAGCGGCAGGTTCCTGACGCTCTTGAACAGGTTCCGCGCGATGTCGCGCGTCGTAGCGTCGGCGGGAAAGAGGCGGTCGTCGTGCAGCATGGAGGGGGTACCGGCAGGAAGGGACAACTAGTATGGAAGCTGTCGGCCCGGGGTCAAGCCACGGAATCCGTTCGGCAAAAAAACCGAGGCCGCTCTGCCTCGGGGGAAAGCAGGGCGGCCTCACAGGGTCAACAATCGTTCGGGGACGCTGCTTCAACGCGCCGGCGCCTGCCCGGTTCCACGCTTTTTTGCTTTGATAACCATCTCCCTGCTGAGCCGGCGCCGCTAAACCTCCCTTAATCACCGCGCCCCGACACTCCCTGCCTCTGGGGGCAAGGCCGGCAATTGGGCGGGATCACCGTACGGATCGGGAAGGCGCGCGAGGCGCTGGGGCGTGCCCTGCGCCCGACAAACCTGTTCGTTGCCGTGGCGGTGCTGGTCGTTGCCGGCTCGGCCGTCTTCGCCGATTCGCAGAACCGCGCCCTGCAGGACCAGCAATTGCGCGCCCAGGTGACGCGCCAGGCCGGCGTGCTGCGCGCCAGCCTCGAGGGCAACATCAACGGCAATCTCCAGCTCGTGCGCGGCCTCGTCGCGACGCTCGTCACGGAGCCGGGCATGGGCCAGACCCGCTGGAGCCGGCTGGCGAGCCAGCTCTTCAAGCAGCACTCGCAGCTGCGCAACATCGCCGCCGCGCCCGACCTCAAAGTCACGCTCATCTATCCCGTCGCGGGCAACGAGGCCTCGCTCGGCCTCGACTATTCGCGCAACGGCGAGCAGCGGGCGATGGCCCACCGCGCCCGCGACACCGGCCGGCTCGTCCTCGCCGGTCCGGTCAATCTCATGCAGGGCGGGCAGGGCTTCATCGGCCGCTTCCCGGTGCTGCTCGGCGACCATGCCCCCTATCGCTTCTGGGGGATCGTCTCGGCCGTCGTCGATGCCGAGCTGCTCTATCGCGACAGCGGCCTGCTCGATCCGCGCCACGGGCTCGAGGTCGCGCTGCGCGGCGCCAACGGCACGGGCGCCCTGGGCGATGTGTTCTTCGGCCCTGCCGCCCTGCGCGACGACAATCCGGTCACCGCCGACGTCCAGCTTCCCGGCGGCTCCTGGCAGCTCCTCGCCCACCCCGCCGGGGGCTGGGCCGCAGCGCGCCCCGACCCGACGCTGTTCCGCCTGCTGATCGGCCTTGCCTCGGCGCTGGTGCTCGGCCCGCTCTTTCTGGCGCGCCATCTCATCAACGAGCGGGCGCGTCACATCCGTACCCTGGGCGAGCGCGAGCACCAGCTCGACATTCTCTCGCGCCGGCTGGGGCTGGCGCTTTCCACCTCCGAGGTAGGCGTGTGGGAATACAATATCGATATCGACAGGCTCGTCTGGGACGACAGGATGAACGATCTCTACGGGCATCCGCGCAACGCCGAGCCGCGCAGCTACAGGCACTGGCGCGACGCCGTGCACCCCGACGATCTCCCACGTGCCCGGCGCGAGTTCGACGGCGCCATCCGCGAGCGCGGCCGCTACATGTCCGATTACCGGCTGCGGCTCGCCGACGGCCGCGAGCGGCACATCCGCGCCATCGGCCACTGCTATCGCGAAACCGATGGGTCGTCGCGCATCGTCGGCGTCAATTGGGACGTCTCAGAGGACGTGGCCATCAAGCAGGCGCTCGAGCGCGCCAAGGCGCTGACCGAGGCGCGCAACGCCGAGCTGCTCGCGGCCACGGCGCGCATCGAGCACACCTCGCTGCACGACGCGCTGACGAAGCTGCCCAACCGGCGCTATCTCGACCGTGCTCTCGAGGAGCGCGCCGCCGCCTGCGCTACCGGCGGCGGCATCGCGCTGCTGCATATCGACCTCGACCGCTTCAAGGAGATCAACGACACGCTCGGTCACGCCGCGGGCGACGCCATGCTCGTCCACGCCGCCGCCGTGCTGCGCAAGAATGTGCGCGAGGACGATTTCGTGGCCCGCATCGGCGGCGATGAGTTCGTCATCGTCTCGGCGTTGCGCAACGGCCGGCGCGACCTGGCGCGGCTCGCCGGCCGCATCGTCGAGGACATGCGCCGCCCCGTGCCCTATGACGGCCACGAGTGCCGCTGCGGCGTCTCCGTCGGCGTCGCCTATCAGCGCGGCCCGAAGGTGGACGACAAGCGCCTGCTGATGGACGCCGACATCGCGCTCTACAGGGCCAAGCGCCGCGGCCGCAATCGCCACGAATTCTTCACCGAGGCGCTGCAGGCCGAGATCGTCTCGGGCAAGCGCATGGCCGACGACATCCTGGCCGGCATCGAGCAGGGCCAGTTCGTCGCCTGGTACCAGCCGCAGATCGATGCGCGTACCAAGGCGATCTCCGGCGTCGAGGCGCTCGCCCGCTGGGAGCATCCGACGCGCGGCGTCGTCTCGCCCGACATCTTCCTGCCCATCGCCGAGGATCTCAATGTCGTCGCCACCATCGACAGGATGATCCTCGAGCAGACCCTCGCCTGGATGAAGGTGTGGCGGGCGCAGGGGCTTGCCGTGCCGCGCGCCTCGGTCAACGTCTCGGGCCGCCGCCTGCGCGAGGAAGGACTCATCAAGAGCCTGCGCAAGCTCGAGATGGAACCCGGCACCATCGCCTTCGAGCTCGTCGAATCGATCTATCTCGATGAGAGCGACGACGTCGTCGCCTTCAACATCGACCAGTTGCGCGAGCTCGGCATCGATATCGAGATCGACGATTTCGGTACCGGCTACGCCTCCATCGTCAGCCTGCTGAAGCTGCAACCGCGCCGCCTCAAGATCGATCGCCAGCTGATCATGCCGGTTCCCGAGTCCGAGGCGCAGCGCCGCCTCATCGCCTCAATCGTCGACATCGGCCATTCGCTCGGCATCGGCGTCATCGCCGAGGGCGTCGAGACCGAGGCGCACGCCCGCATCGCCGCCGAGCTCGATTGCGACATCCTGCAGGGCTACGCCTTCGCCAAGCCCCTCAGTCCCGGGCACCTCGAACGCTTCGTCGCCGACTGGCAGGACAGGGTCGTGGCGGCGTAGCCGGCACTATTCCGCGACCGGCACCCACAGCACCTGGTCGATGCGGCTGGCACCGGTGACCAGCATCACCAGCCGGTCGAAGCCGAGGGCGATGCCGCTGGCGGCGGGCATGAGCGCGAGCGCGGCGAGGAAGTCCTCGTCGAGCGGATAGCGTTCGCCGTGGAGCCGCTCCTTCTCGTCCATCTCGAGCGTGAAGCGCCGCCTCTGCTCGACCGGATCGGTCAATTCGCCGAAGCCGTTGGCGAGTTCGACCCCCGCCGCATAGATCTCGAAGCGCTCGGCCACGCGCGGATCGTCCGGTGCCCGCCGTGCCAGCGCCGCCTCGCTCGCCGGGTAGCGGTCGAGGATCGTGATCCGCCCCATTCCCAGATGCGGCTCGATCTTTTCGAGCAGCACCTGCGTGAACAGATACGACCAGTCCCGCTCTGCCGGCACGGCCATGCCGGCGGCTGTCATCTGCGCTGCCAGCGCTTCGGCGTCGCCCGTCGTCGCCAGCAGGTCGATGCCGGCATGGCGCGCGAAGGCCTCGGCCATGCCGATCCGCTCCGGCTCGGCGAAGGGGTCGGCCTCCTTGCCACGAAAGCGCAGGCGCCTCGCGCCCGTCGCCTCGGCCGCGAGGCGGAGCATCGCCACGCAATCGGCCATCACGGCCTCGTAGGGTTCGTCCGCGCGATACCATTCGAGCATGGTGAACTCGGGATGGTGACGGGCGCTGCGCTCGCGGTTGCGCCACACATGGCCGAGGCTGGCGATGCGCCGCTCGCCCGCCGCGAGCAGCTTCTTCATCGAGAATTCGGGCGATGTGTGCAGGTAGAGGGTCTGCGTCGTGCCGTCCTCGCCGGTGATTTCGGTGGCGAAGGCATGCAGGTGCGTTTCGTTGCCCGGCGAGCGTTGCAGCCCGGGCGGGTCGACCATCACGAAATCCTCTGTCGCCAGATAGGTCCGCAGCGCCGCCTCGATCCGGTTGCGCCCGAGCAGGATCGGGCGGCGGTCGGCATGGACCGATGGCGTCCACCAGGGCGAGGCGGCAGGGGTCCGGGGCTTGGCGGGCATTTTTGGCTCGGGACTGGCGGTTTCGGCGATTTTGCGCTATCGGCGGCGCCGAAAACGCAAATTCCGCTATCGGGAGGTTCCGGGGCTCTCTAGGCCGCCTCCGGCAGCGTCACAAGGAAGAAATATGGTCAAAGTCATCGCTTCGTCCCTGCGCAAGGGCAATGTCGTCGACCAGGACGGCAAGCTCTACGTCATCCTCACCGCCGAGAACGTCCACCCGGGCAAGGGCAACTCCGTGACCCAGGTCGACATGCGCCGCATCTTGGACGGCGTGAAGGTGACCCAGCGCTGGCGCACCGTCGAGATGGTGGAAAAGGCCGATGTCGACGACCGCGAATACCAGTATCTCTACAACGATGCCGAGGGCTTCCATTTCATGGAGCCCGAGACCTATGAGCAGATTGCCGTGCCCGAGGACGTCATCGGCGACCAGAAGGCGTTCCTGCAGGACGGCATGCGGGTGTTCCTCAAGACCTTCGAGGGCCAGGCGCTGAGCATCGAGCTGCCGACGCGCGTGACGCTCGAGATCGTCGACACCGAACCGGTGGTGAAGGGCCAGACGGCTTCGTCGTCGTTCAAGACGGCCGTGCTCTCCAACGGCGTCAAGACCATGGTGCCGCCCCATATCGGCGTGGGCACGCGCGTCGTGGTGATGACCGAGGACGCGTCCTACGTCGAGCGCGCCAAGGACTGACGCGCCCCGCCGCGGCGCCGGGAGGGGGCCGGTGAGCCTGCCTGTCGATGCCGTTCTTCCCGAGCTTCTCGCGGCTCTAGCCGCGGGGACGTCCGCTGTCCTCGTCGCCCCGCCGGGCGCCGGCAAGACGACGCGCGTGCCGCTGGCGCTGCTTGCGGCGCCCTGGCGCGGCGACGGCCGCATCGTCGTGCTCGAGCCGCGCCGGCTCGCTGCCCGGGCCGCCGCCCGCTACATGGCGCGTGCCCTCGGCGAGACCGCCGGCCAGACCGTCGGCTATCGCGTGCGCCTCGAAAGCCGGGTGAGCGCCGCCACCCGCATCGAGGTGGTGACCGAGGGCGTCTTCACCCGCATGCTGCTCGACGACCCCGAACTGGGCGGTGTCGCCGCCGTGCTCTTCGATGAGTTCCACGAGCGCAGCCTTGACGCCGATCTGGGTCTCGCCCTCGCGCTCGATGCGACGGCGCTCCGGCCCGACCTGCGCCTCGTCGTCATGTCGGCGACCATCGACGGCGCCCGCGTGGCGGCGCTGCTCGACGGCGCCCCGGTGATCGAGAGCGCCGGCCGGGCCTTCCCGGTCGAGACGCGCTACGTGCCGCCCGATCCGTCCCGCCGCCTGGACGAGCAGATGGCGCTCGCCATCCGCCATGCGCTGCGCAGCGATGCGGGCTCGGTGCTCGCCTTCCTGCCGGGGCAGGCCGAGATCGCCCGCACCGCCGAACGCCTGGTGGGCACCGTGCCGGCTGATACCGACATCGCGCCGCTCTACGGCCAGTTGACTCCGGCCGAGCAGGATCGCGCCATCGCGCCGGCGCCGGCCGGGCGCCGCAAGGTGGTGCTGGCCACCGCCATCGCCGAGACCTCGCTGACCATCGAGGGCATCCGCATCGTCGTCGATTCCGGCTTCCGGCGGGTGCCCGCCTACGATCCGGCAACGGGGCTGACGGCACTCGCGACCCGCCGCGTGTCGCGCGCCGGCGCCAACCAGCGGCGCGGCCGTGCCGGTCGCACGGCCCCCGGCATCTGCTATCGGCTCTGGGGCGAGGGCCAGACCGGCGCGCTCGAGCCCTTCGATACGCCCGAAATTCTTGCCGCCGACCTCAGCGGTCTCGCCCTCGACCTTGCCAGCTGGGGCGTGACCGATCCGGCGGCCCTGCGCTTTCTCGATCCCCCGCCCGCCCCGGCCTGGAGCGAGGCGGTGACGCTGCTTCGCCAACTCGGGGCTGTCGATGCGGCCGGCCGCATCACCGCCGCGGGCCGCGCGCTGGCGCGCTTGCCGCTGCATCCGCGCCTCGCCCACATGATCGAGCGCGCCGACGACAGGGGCACCGCCGCCGAGCTGGCCGTCCTGCTCGGTGAGCGCGGGCTGGGCGGCGCCGACACCGACCTCGCGCATCGGCTTGCCCGCTTTCGCGCCGAAGACTCGCACCGCGCCGGCGACGCGCGAACGCTGGCCCGCCGCTGGGGCGGCGCGCCGGGTGCGGAACGCAATGTCGGCCGCCTTCTCGCCCATGCCTTTCCCGACCGCGTGGCGCAGGCGGCGGGCGGGCGTGGCCGCTACCGCCTCGCCAATGGCCGGGCCGCCGCGCTGGAGCCGACCGATGCGCTGGCCGCCGCGCCCTTCCTCGTCGTTACCGACGTGACGGGCGCGGCTGGCAGCGGCCGCATCCGCGCCGCCGCGGCGATCGCCCGCGACGATATCGAGGCGCTCTTCGCCGAGGGCATCGAGCAGCAAACGACGCTCCATTGGGACGAGGCGTCGGCCTCGGTGCGGGCGCGCCGCCGCCGCAGCTACAGGGCGCTGCTGCTGGCCGACGAGCCGGTGCCGCCGCCCGATCCGGTGGCCGCGGCGGCGCTGCTGGCCGAGCAGATCGCGGCGCGCCTGCCCTGGTCGAAGGAGCAGCGCGCGCTCGTCGCCCGCATCCGCTACCTGCATCCCGATTTCGCCATCGCGCCCGAGGCGCTGGCGCCGCATCTCATCGGCCGAACGAGCCTCGGCGACGTGACCCCGGCCGATCTCGACGGCCTCGTTCCCCATGCCCTGCGCGCCGAGACCGCCGCGGCGCTGCCCTCGCATTTCGAGGCGCCCTCCGGCAGCCGCGTGCCCATCGACTATGCAGCCGAGAACGGACCGCTGATCGAGATCCGCGTGCAGGAGCTGTTCGGGCTCGACCGCCACCCCACCGTCGCCAATGGTCGCGTGAAGCTCCTGCTCGTGCTGCTCTCGCCGGCCCACCGGCCGATCCAGACGACGCGGGATCTTCCCGGTTTCTGGCGCGGCTCATGGGCGGATGTGGTCAAGGACATGCGCGGCCGCTATCCGCGCCATGTCTGGCCCGACGATCCCGCCGCGGCGCAGGCGACGCGCCGCGCCAAGCCGCGCGGCACGTGATCAGGGATTGATCAGCGCGGCGAGGCGCGTCCACACAGCCGAGCCGGGGCGGCCAAGCTGCCGCAGCACCGACATGTGATCCTCGCCGGCGGCGGTGACGTGTTCGACGCGCGCGCCGCGGCGGACCAGCGCGGCCGCATAAGCCTCCGCCTGTGCATGGAAGGGTGGCGTCTCCTCCGCGCCCACCACGATCTCGAACCGCGCCCCGGGCGCGGGCACCGCGTCGAGCGGCGACCATCGGGCCACCTCCTCGGCCGTCAGCTGCAGTTGCGGCTGCAGATAGCTCGTCGTGATCGGCCGCAGGTCGAAGATGCCACTGAGCGCCAGCACGGCGCGGACCGCCGGCTCGGGGAATGCCGCCTCGTGCGGCGCGCGCCCCGCGAGATAGGTGACGAGATGGCCGCCCGCCGAATGCCCGCTCGCCGTGATCCGGCTTGCATCGCCGCCGACGCCGGCGGCCTGCGCCGTGAGCCACGCGACGGCCGCGCGCGTCTCGCGCACGAGGCTGTCCATGCGCGCGCCGGGCATCAGCGTGTACTCGACGATGGCCGCGATGGCGCCGGCCGCGACGATGCCGTCGGCGACGAAGGCATAGTCCTCCTTCTCCTGAGCCCGCCAATAGCCGCCATGGATAAACAGGTGGATCGGCCGCCCCCTCGCCGCGCCCGGCGGAAAGAACAGGTCCAGCCGCTGCGCCGACGCCGGCCCGTAGGCAATGCCGAGCTGGGCCCGCAGCGTCGCCCGCGTCGCCGCGCTCGCGCTGCGATAGTCCGCGAACTGCGCGTCGAAATCGGGCAGGATGCTGGAGATGTCGAAAAGGTCTGTGTCGGCCATGCGCCCCCCGGTGCCCACGATTGTTCATGGCCGCGGGCCGCGCGCAAGCCGCGCCGGCAAGTTCCCGTTTTGTTTCGACGTCCCGTCGGCTATTGTCCCCGCCTGTTTCACGAGAGCCCGTCATGCCCGACTATGTAATCGACCCGCCCCCGCAGTCCGTCGTCCCCGTCGCCGATGAGGGGGGCTTCTTTCCCGTGCGCCGCGTCTTCTGCGTTGGCCGCAACTATGCCGAACATGCCCGCGAGATGGGCCATGACGCGTCGCGCGAACCGCCCTTCTTCTTCATGAAGCCGGCCGATGCGCTGGTCATTTCCGGCGCCGACACGCCCTATCCCGTCGCCACGGCCGATCTCCACCACGAGGTGGAACTTGTCGTCGCCATCGGCCGCGAGGCGCAGAGCATCGCCGCTGCCGACGCGCTCGATCATGTCTGGGGCTACGCCGTGGGCATCGACCTCACGCGGCGCGACCTGCAGGCCGAGGCCAAGAAGCTCGCCCGCCCCTGGGACATGGCCAAGGGCTTCGATGCCTCGGCCCCCATCGGCGATCTCGTGCCCGCTACGCGCATCGGCCATCCGACGGCGGGGCGCATCGCGCTCAGCGTCAATGGCGGGCTGCGGCAGCAGGGCGATCTCGCCGACATGATCTGGCCGGTGCCCGACGCCATCGCCTATCTGTCGGGGCTGGTGACGCTCATGCCGGGCGATCTCATCTTCACCGGCACGCCGGCGGGCGTCGCCGCCGTGGGCCGCGGCGACAGGCTCGAGGGCAGCGTGAACGGCATCGGCACCGTCGCAACGACGATCCGCTGATGCCCACCTGGTCGCCGCAGCAGGACGAGGCGCTGCGCGCCGTCGGCGCCTGGCTCAAGGACAGGAACGGCCCGCAGGTCTTCCGCCTGTTCGGCTGGGCCGGCACCGGCAAGTCCACCCTGGCGCGCTACCTCGCCGAGGGCGTGCCCTCGGTCAAATACGCCGCCTTCACCGGCAAGGCGGCGCTGGTGATGCGCAAGAAGGGCTGTCGCGGCGCCTCCACCATCCACTCGCTGATCTACACGCTGATCTCGGAGAAGGAGGGCGAGCCGCACTTTGCCCTCGATCCCGAGAGCGATGCCGCCAGTGCCGATCTCATCGTCATCGACGAGGTATCGATGGTGGACGAGCCCCTGGCGGTCGACCTGCTCAGCTTCGGCACCAAGGTGCTGGTGCTCGGCGACCCCTTCCAGTTGCCGCCGGTGCAGGGCGCGGGCTATTTCACCGCCCATGAGCCCGATATAATGCTCACCGAAATCCACCGGCAGGCGGCGGACAATCCGATCATCCGCATGTCGATGGAGATTCGCGAGGGCGGCTATCTCGACTATGGGCGCTATGACGATTCTGTCGTCATTCCCAAGGCCGATGTGGACCGCGACGCGGTGGTCACCGCCGACCAGGTGCTGGTCGGCCGCAACAAGACCCGCGTCGACTACAACGACCGGCTGCGCGAGCTGAAGGGCCTGCCCCGGCACGAGCCGGTGGCGGGCGACCGGCTCGTCTGCCTGCGCAACAACCCGCAGAAGCGCCTGCTCAACGGCCAGATCTGGACCGCCCTGGAGGTCAAGAAGCGCTCGTCCAACCGCTATTCCATGGACCTCGCGCCCGACGAGGACACGACCGCCGCCGGCAAGAAGACGAAGGCTCATGTCGTCACCCACGCGGCCTTCTTCTCCGGCGAGGAGGACCAGTTGAGCTGGCCCGAGCGGCGGCGCTTCGACGAGTTCACCTTCGGCTATTGCCTTACGGTGCACAAGGCGCAGGGCTCGCAATGGGACAAGGTCTATCTGTTCGACGAGAGCTTCGTGTTCCGCGAGGATCGGCGCCGCTGGCTCTATACCGGCGTCACCCGTGCCAGCGAGCAGATTACGGTCGTCGTCTGAGCGGAACCAACCGGCGCCTTGACGAATTAATAGCTCTATAGCTATGTGTTTGCCAGTTTCCTCCAGGGTATCGCTCAGGTGCCGACCGCCCCCGACCTGCTGTTCCGGACGCTCGCCGATCCGACGCGCCGTGCCCTCTTCGAGCGGCTCTGCCGCGAGGGCGAGACGACCGTCGGCGCCCTGACCGCCGGGGCAGGCGTCTCCCAGCCGGTCGTCTCGAAGCATCTGGGCCTGCTGAAGCAGGCGGGCCTCGTGCGCGACCGCCGCGCCGGGCGCAACACGCACTACAGCGCCCAGCTCGGCGCCCTGGCCCCGCTCGTCGACTGGACGAGCGAGATGACGGGGTTCTGGCAGGGCCGGTTCGACGCCCTCGAGGACGTGCTCAAGCGCATGGATCAGTAGCAGGACCCCAGCAAGAGGAGAGTGAAATGGCCACCACCAGCAAGACCAAGGCCCCGGCCAGGAAAGCCAAATCGAAAGTCTTTTCCGATGCCGAACTCGAAGCGATGCAGGACACCAAGCGCGAGCGCAAGAAGGGCAGCGCCAATGGCGAGGCCGACCTGCGCGCCGCCATCGCCAAGCTCGACAGCGCCGAAAGACCCATGGTCGAGAAGTTCCACGACATCGTCATGGCCAATGCGCCCTCGCTCTCGCCGCGGACCTGGTACGGCATGCCGGCCTGGGCCAACGACAAGGGCAAGGCGGTCTGCTACTTCACGCCGGCCGGCAAATTCAAGGAGCGCTACGCCACCTTCGGCTTCAACGCCGACGCCAAGCTCGACGACGGCAATATGTGGGCCACCTCCTATGCGCTTTTGAAGCTCGGCGATGCCGAGGCCAGGAAGATCGCCGCCCTGGTGAAGAAGGCCGTCGGCTGAGCGCGCTGTTCGAGGCCACCCCCGGCTGTTTCGCTTGGCCTCGCGGCCCAGCTGTGCTTTGTGGCGTGCCCGGCCGCGCCGGCCGGGTGAACGAGGAATGAATTCATGGCAGACGCAGACGCGATCTATGGCTCCATCCAGATTCGCGGCGCCCGCGAGAACAACCTCAGGAACGTCTCGCTCGATATCCCCAAGCGCAAGATCACCGTGTTCACCGGTGTGTCGGGCTCGGGCAAATCCTCGCTCGTCTTCGGCACCATAGCGGCCGAGAGCCAGCGGCTCATCAACGAGACCTATCCCGCCTTCGTGCAGCAGTTCATGCCGCATTACGGCCAGCCCGACGCCGACCAGCTCGACAACATCTCGGCGGCGATCATCGTCGACCAGCAGCGCCTCGGCGGCAATTCGCGCTCGACGGTCGCCACCGTCACCGATGCCGCCCAGATGCTGCGCGTCGTCTTCTCGCGCATCGCCGAGCCGCGCCTGCCCTCGCCCGGCCTCTACTCCTACAACGACCCGCGCGGCATGTGCCCCGACTGCGAGGGCATCGGCCAGGTGGCGGCCATGGACATGAGCGCCGTGATCGATGAGAGCCGCTCGCTCAATGCCGGCGCGCTACTGCCCAAGGATTTCGCCGTCGACAGCTGGTGGTGGGAAATCTACCGCGCCTCCGGCCTGTTCGACATGGACAAGCCCGTCAAGGCCTACACCAGGGAGGAGCGCGAGAACCTGCTCAACCTCGATGATGGCCGCAAGGTCAAGGTCGGCAAGATCGGCCTCACCTACGAGGGCGTGGTCGCCAAGCTCAAGAAGGGGCTGGGCGCCAAGGATCCCGAGAGCCTCCAGCCGCATGTGCGCGCCGAATACGACAAGATCTTCACGCGCAGGCTCTGCCCCGCCTGCAAGGGCGCGCGGCTCAATGCGGCGGCGCTGGCCAGCAAGGTGGCCAGGAGGAACATTGCCGAGCTGTCGGCCATGCAGGTGAGCGACCTCGCCCCCTTCATCCGCGGCCTGAAGGCGAAGGAAGTGCAGCCTATGCTCGAGGCGCTCGCCGCCCGGCTCGACAACCTCGTGACCATCGGGCTCGGCTATCTGAGCCTCGACCGCGAAAGCTCGACGCTCTCCGGCGGCGAGAGCCAGCGCGTCAAGATGGTGCGCCATCTGGGCTCCTCGCTCACCGACATCACCTATGTGTTCGACGAGCCGAGCGTGGGCCTGCACCCGCACGATGTCGGCCGGCTGGCGGGACTGATGCAGCAGCTCCGCGACAAGGGGAACACGGTTCTTATCGTCGAGCACAAGCCTGACATGATCGCCGTCGCCGACCACGTCGTCGACATGGGGCCGCTGGCCGGCACGAAGGGCGGCGAGATCGTCTACCAGGGCGACTACAAAGGGTTGCTGAAGGCCGGCACGCTGACCGGCGACCACATCCTCAAGCACCAGCCGGTCAAGACGGCGCTGCGCCAGCCCCAGGGCCAGCTGCGCATCGCCGGGGCACGGCTCAACAACCTGCAGGACGTATCGGTCGCCATCCCGCAGGGCGTGCTCACCGTCGTCACCGGCGTCGCCGGGGCCGGCAAGTCGTCGCTGATCCAGGGCGCGCTGCCGCTGGCCTATCCCGACACGATCATCATCGACCAGAACCTCGCCCGCGGCTCGCGCCGCTCCAACACGGCCACCTATACGGGCATCCTCGACAATGTCCGCAAGGCCTTCGCCAAGGCGACGGGCGAGAGCGCGGCGCTGTTCTCCGCCAACTCCAAGGGCGCCTGCCCGGACTGCAACGGCCTCGGCGTCATCTACACCGACCTCGCCCATCTCGATCCTATGGTGACCGCCTGTGAGACCTGCAACGGCAAGCGCTTCACCGACGAGGTGCTCGGCCACAAACTGCGCGGCCGCTCGATCAGCGATGTCTATGAAATGTCGGTCGAGGACGCCGCCTTCTTCTTCACCGAGCCGGCTATCGCGAAGATCCTCAAGGGGCTCGCCGATGTCGGGCTGGGCTATCTCAGCCTCGGCCAGCCGCTCTCGACGCTGTCGGGCGGCGAGCGCCAGCGCCTGAAGCTCGCCGCCGAGCTGGGCAAGTCGGGCAATGTCTACGTGCTGGACGAGCCCACCACAGGCCTGCACATGCACGATGTCGACACCCTGATCGGCCTCTTCGACAGGCTCGTCGACGCCGGCTCGACCGTCATCGTCATCGAGCACAATCTCGACGTGATCTCGCGCGCCGACTGGGTGATCGATCTCGGCCCCGGCGCCGGCCATGATGGCGGTCGCGTCGTCTTCGAAGGGCCGCCCGCCGCATTGGCCAAGGCCACGGGCTCGCTTACGGGTCAGTTCCTTCGGCGGCGAGCGGGAAGCGCAGCGTAAACACCGAGCCGTTGCCGGGGTGGCTCTCGAAGCTCGCCTCGCCGCCGATCTGCGCCGTCAGCGCCCCGATCAGCCGCCGGCCGATGCCCTTGGCCGGCTGCTCGGGATCGAACCCCATGCCGTCATCGGCGATCGTCAGCTGCCCGCCGCCGTTCTCGTCGCGGCTGAGCCGCACCGTCAGCGTGCCGGCGCGCCCGTCCTGGAAGGCGTGCTTGAAGGCATTCGAGACGACCTCGTTGAGGATAAGGCCCAGCGGCGTGGCCGCATCCTTGTCCACCGCCAGATCCTCGAACTGCTCGATCACCCGCACATCGGGATCCTGGCCGGCGCGGATGCTTTCGACGAGCTTTTGCAGATAGTCCTTCACCCGCACGATGGTGAAATCGTTCGAGCGGTAGATGTGCTCGTGCACCGCCGACATCGCCGCGATGCGCTGGCCCATATTCGCCTTGATCTCGCGCGGGATGGGCTGCATCTGCAGCAGCGAGGCGACCGATTGCAGATTGTTCTTCACCCGGTGGTGGATTTCGCGGAACAGCACCTCGTTGTGCGCCACCGCGGCCGCCAGCGTGTCCTGGGTGCGGGCGCTCTGGCGCAGCAGCCTTGCGGTGAGGAACGAGCCGCCCAGCAGCGCCGCCGCGATGGGGACCAGCAGCCAGAGCACCACAGCGATGGCGTTCCACAGGCCCGCCTGCACGACATCCTGCGAGATCGAGCCGAAGGCGATGACGCCGAGCCCGGGCAGGTGCCGGAAGCCGACCACCCGCGCGACCCCGTCGGCCGGCGAGCGGCCCGATTCGTAGGTGCCCCCCGGCGCGCTCGCGACCTGGACCCAGAAGGGCGAGGTGGCCGACATGTCGAGCGTTTCGTCCAGCGCCGGGTAACGCGCGACGATCAGCCCGTCGTCGCGGATGAGGCTGACGGTCGAATCCGCGCCGAGCGTCTGCGGCGCCCAGAAGCTCTCCATCACCGCGGCGTCGAGCGTCAGCACGGCGACGCCCGCGAAGATGTCCCCGCCCAGTTGCCGCGCCAGGACGATGATCGGTGCGCCGGTCGTCGCGTTCCTGTCCTGCGGCGCGATCGTCCAGTCCGCACCGGCCACGAGGTCGGCGAAATAGCTGGTCGCCGCGATGCTCTGGGGCAGGGCAGGTGTGCCGCCATTGGGCAGCACGGTGCCGGTCGGATCGTAGAGCCCGAGGCTGGTGCCGGCAGGCAGCGCCTTGAGGGCCGTATCGAGCTCGGCCTTGGTCTCGGGGGCGAGCACGGCCGGCTCGAAGGCGAGCTTCGACTC
>PJUF01000469.1_pt1 | contig 28694 bp, 26 predicted proteins | sample 1512191 | NCBI WGS metagenome assembly PJUF01 (sample SAMN08177673, study PRJNA422409) | Feces metagenome, whole genome shotgun sequencing project. | isolation source: Chicken feces (3) enriched on wood chips | host: Gallus gallus | place: USA: Madison | collected 2015-01-15 | reverse complement strand
TTACCCGCAGCCAAACCATCTGCTTTTAGCACAATAGGCAAAGATTGTGTTTCCAGATAAGCCAAACCATCTTCTAAAGTGTCTTTGGTGAAAGTTCTGGACGCTGCAGTTGGGATACCATATTTATCCATAAACTGCTTAGAAAAATCTTTACTGCCTTCCAGCTGGGCGCCATCTTGCTTAGGCCCTATTACAGGGATGTGCTTAATGGTGTCATCAGCTAAAAAGAAATCATGAATTCCTTTTACCAAAGGTTCTTCCGGACCAACAATTACCAATTCAATACCTTTTTCGAGTACCAGATTTTTTATAGCGTTAAAGTCCGAAACTTTAATATTTACATTTTCCCCGTATTGATTTGTACCGGCGTTTCCCGGTGCAATAAACAGTTTAGAACATAAGGGGCTTTGTGCTATTTTCCAGGCAAAGGCACTTTCTCTGCCTCCAGAGCCAATAATAAGGATATTCATGCGCCAAAAATAGCTATATCATTTTAAAATAGAATGATTAAATGTTTTTTAATGATTAGCTTAAGAACAAGAATGAGGCGTTAAAATCTTACTTCTTCGATTTTATGTAATCGTTTTTGGCCAGAATCTGGGTTTTATTGAAATAACTCATACACAATAAATTATCTTTCGTAATTAAATAATCTGCTCTAGAATGCAAAAAACAGCAAACCCTGTTCTTTATCAGTAAGCTTTTCTTTTTTTAGCCGTATGTATTGTATGCCCTAAAAGCAATACAGCAAACACCAAGAATTTTATTACCCGAGGCACAGAGTTTGTTAAAAGAAATACATTTTTCTTTGAAGTAATTATACAGAGCTTCATACGTTTATCATATAAGCATAAATACATATATGTAATATAGCTGTTATAATTGCAGCTTAAGCGTTGGAACAATTATTGACGAGGAAGCTCGAATGAAAAGAATTACCGACTTTTTCTGGTTTTGCTCGGGTGCGCATATAGAAACTCTTAAGAAATTTCCTACAGAGCATAATAAATATGTAGGTATTGGCGCTACTATATTTTTCACAGCCCTTTTTGCCAGCTTATCCGGTGGATATGCCATGTACTTTGTGTTTTCTGGCAGTAGTGCAGCACCGTTTTTCGCCATCTTTTTTGGCCTAATTTGGGGACTGGCCATCTTCAATATGGATAGATATATAGTAGCTAGCATCAAAAAAACCGGTTCTTCTAATCAGCAGATTATACAGGCCTTACCCAGAATTCTATTGGCTATTATGATTGGTGTTGTAATATCAAGACCTTTAGAGCTTAAAATTTTTGATAAGGAGATTAGGCAGAAGCTAAAAACCAGCTATCTGAACGGACAAAGAGATAAAATAGATACTTTAAATAGGGCTTTCTCTGATAAATATGTAATAGAATTACAGAAAACCGAAGAACTTAAAGCCGAAAAAGATTCGCTTGAAAAAGACATTAACAGATCCAGATATATTTTAAACCAGGAAGTATTTGGAGATAAAACTAACCAAACTAGTGGCGTAATAGGCTTTGGCACTTATGCCAAGCAAAAGCAAAGCGTAATTGACCAGAAAGAGCAGCGTTTGGAACTGGTACGTAACGAGTTACAACGTTTGGAAAATATTATTGATAAACGCAAAGAGCTAGAGGGACTTAATAGCACCCGCCTGTTTAACGAAGTGCAATTAGACAGCCTGGCCAATGTAGCCGGCTTTGCAGACAGGAATTATGCGCTGGGTCAGTTATCTTTTAACCCGGACGGAACCAGAGATATTGACACCTATCTGGCTATTTCTTTTATTACTTTTCTGTTTATTTTATTGGAATGTCTACCGGTCTTTGTAAAACTGATGTCTGACAGAGGCCCCTATGATGTTGCACTGGAGAATTTGGAGAGTATAGCTATTCACCACAGTGAAAGAGATAAAGAACATGTAATTACGGTTACAGATAATACACAGGAGACACTTAATGATGCAGAAACGTCTAAAAGAAAAATCCTTATTGAGAGAAAGGTGAATAAAGATTTGGATATGGATTTAAGTTAGCCTTTCGGTATTTATTCTGTCCATTTTTTAAATGGTATATTGAAAGGTACACTTATTGGTACTTAAGTCCTACTTTAAACGTGGCTTTGGTGTAGCCTAATTTTTGGTTATTATCTGCGAATGACTAATAAAAAACGAACTACTAACCAACTAATTACCAAGCTCTAAAACAATCTTTCCAAACTGCTCAGAGTTTTCCATTAATTGAATAGCTGTATCTCCTTCTTCTAACTTGTAGACGCTATCTATGACAGGATATAGCTGGTGCTTTTCTATAAATTGAAGCATAGCTTCGAAATCTTGAATAGTGCCCATAGTGGTACCATAAATCTGTACCTGCTTCCAGAATATAATGCGGGCATTTAAAGCGGGCAGATTGCCTGCTGTACCTCCAAAAAATACGATGCGGGCACCGCGGTTTACATAGTGCAAATGACGGGCAAAACCTTCGCCCAAAGCGCTGTCTATAATTACGTCAAAACCGCCGGCAAGAGCAAGCAACTGCTCGTCCCAGTTTTCATCTTTATAGTTTACGCCGCCTTTCGCGCCTAAGGCAATAGCTTTTTCTATTTTTTCGTTGCTGCCAGAAGTTACATAAACATTGGCTTTTGCCGCCAGGGCAAACTGTATAGCAAAAGTAGAAGTTCCGGCACCGGCACCCACAACCAGAACATTTTCTCCGGGCTTAAGCTTAGCTTTATGAAAAAGCGCTCTAAAAGCTGTTAATCCTGCTAAAGGAAATCCAGCAGCTTCATTATAATTCAGGTGAGCTGGTTTTTTATAAACTTGTGAAGCCGGCACTTTAACAAATTCTGCAAAAGTACCGTCCTGCGGTAAACCCAAGATACTAAAATCTGCGCCCTGATAATCGCTGCTATCGCCCCAGTTTAAAGACGGGTTGATTACTACAGATTCACCTATCCAATGTTTGTGTTCATCGTTAAAAACTTCTGCTACCACTCCTGCACCATCAGACCCTAATATGATAGGAAATTTTAAGCCTGCGTACTGTCCTTTTTTTATCCAATAATCTCTTCTATTAAAAGATGCTGCTTTAATATTTATCAGAACTTCTCCTGCTGACAATACTGGCTTTTGTGTTTCTTTTAGTGTGAGTGATTCATTGATTCCGTTCAGTACCAGTGCTTTCATTATTTAACCTCTTAATTTAGCTGCTATAAAAAATATAATGGCCAATATAGCTATTACTACAAAAATACCAACATAATACCCTGCTTTAAATACGCCTTCAATTAAAGAACAGCTGTTGAGAAAAAATAAGCAGAATACACTTAACAGACCTATTATCTTGTTCATAACCAAAAAAAATAAAAGCGGAAGAATTCATTTTCTTCCGCTTTTATAAGCATTAAAATAATGCCAAACTTATTTTGCTTGTGCAAAACGTTCTGCTACCGCATCCCAGTTTACTACATTCCAGAAAGCTGCAATATAATCAGGACGTCTGTTTTGGTAGTTCAGATAATAAGCATGCTCCCAAACATCAAGGCCCAGAACCGGAGTACCCTGAACTTCTGCAACATCCATTAAAGGATTGTCTTGGTTGGGCGTAGAAGTAATTGCTAATTTACCGTCTTGTCCAACAATTAACCAAGCCCATCCAGAACCAAAACGCGTAGCTGCCGCCTGCGCAAATTTAGTTTTAAAATCTTCAAAAGAACCAAAAGCCTGGTCAATTGCAGCGGCTAATTCACCACTTGGAGTACCTCCTGCATTTGGGCCAATTACTGTCCAGAATAAAGAGTGATTATAGTGCCCACCACCATTATTTCTTACTGCAACAGGGTAAGAAGAAATATTTTTATTGATTTCTTCCAGAGATGCACCCTCTTTTCCTTCTAAAGCTGCATTTAAATTGTTTACATAAGCTGCGTGGTGCTTACCGTGGTGTATTTCCATGGTAGCTTTATCAATATGAGGTTCTAATGCATCTGATGCGTATGGTAACGCTGGTAATTCAAAAGCCATAATTTTTATTTTTAAGTTTTACAATATTCTTCGTTTACAAAGATAAATTCCTCTAATTAATATTTGTTGGAGAATTGTTAAGTTTTATTTATTCTTTTTTTTATAAAGAAATCCTTTAATAATTCTCCGCATTTTTCTTGCATAATACCGCCAACGCATTGCGTTTTTGGATGCAATACATTTTGGTTGAGTCGGCTAAAACCACGCTGAACGTCGTAAGCACCAAACACAATTCTACTGATTTGGGTCCAGTAAGAAGCGCCCGCACACATTACACAGGGTTCTACAGTTACATATAAAGTACAATTATGTAAATATTTTGCGCCTATATAATGACTTGCAGCTGTAAAGGCCTGCATTTCTGCATGGGCAGTAACATCATTGAGTCTTTCTGTAAGATTGTGCCCTCTACCAATAACCTTCCCATTAGCCACAATAACCGCACCAATTGGTATTTCACCCGCCTCTAATGCCAGTAAAGCCTCCTTGTAAGCCTCTTTCATAAAAAACTCATCAGCAGAGGTATTTGCTTCGTTGTCAAAAGAATACAATTTCATACGTATTTTAGATTTACGACTTACAATTTTAGATTTCTTGTATGATGGCGATTATTCAAAAAGCAAAGCTAACCAAATGAACCTATGAATTTAATAGACCCTGCAAATCAGTCTCAAATCTGAAATCTCATCCAAACTTACTTCTTCTGCTGGTCTGCGTAAGCAAACACTTTTTGCAACAATGTTGTAGTTCGGGCTGCTACGTTTTCCCTTATTTTCAGTTCTTCCTGTGCCACTTCTACAAACAAACCTGCTATGGCTCTCTCTGTTACATAAGACGTTAAATCTGTAGTTACGGGTTTTACCAAAGGAACTTTATTATAAGCTGTGGTTAGCTCAGTCCAATATTTTGTTGCCCCAACTTTATTGACGCTATTACCTACAATGGGCTTAAATTTTTCTGTTAAAGAAGCAGTTGTTGTTCTTTTAAAATACTGTGTGGCAGCATCTTTATCTCCTAACAGGATATTTTTAACATCGGCAAAAGTCATTTGCTTAATAGCGTTTACCAGAATAGGTTTGGCCTCTTTTGCGGCATCTTCTGCTGCTCTGTTTAAGCTGGTAATTACATTATCACATAAAGAATTCAGGCCTAAAGATCTTAAAGTAGACTCTACTTTTTGCGCTTCAGGAGGCATTAAAATCTTAACAGCTACATTACCCAGAAAGCCGTTGGTGGCAGAAAGCTTGGCAGTGCTGGAAGCTGCTCCATTTTCTAAAGCCTGCTTTAATGCCGCACCTATTTCTGTGTTGGTAGGCGTACCTAAAGAATTAGCTATAACACCACCGTATTGATTAGCTGCCTGATTTAAAGTATCGCAACTGCTTATTACCAATGCCCCGCTTAGCAGAGCTATCATACTTGTTTGTTTCATTTACTTAATCTGCTAGATATGTTACAAAACTAAAAAATCCTTTGATGGATTTAGCATCCCTTAAAAATAGACTTTCTAAAGTTAATGTCTTAAAAGACGCTGGGATTTTGATATTTAGGCGTGTTCATGAGATAATCAGACCCGTATTTTACAGTTTTCGAGCAAATTACCAGCATCTACGCCAAGCAGACCATGTACTGAAGCGTACTTAGCTGTACCACTTTCCTGCGCTTTTTCTACGTCTTATCTTTGCAGCGTAAGCGTCGCATAGGAAAAACGTAAAAGAAACGCAAGTAAGGCGTAGAAGAAGCGTAAGAGAAATGAAGGGGAAACGTAAGACTTGCAACGAACCAGGAACAAAGTAACTAGGAAGAAGTATAAGAAAACGACGAAAAAACGCAGAACAAAAGACGAAAAGCTTATTGCTAAATTTACCAGCCGATATGTCTGGACTATTTCTACAACCCTCAAAAATAAGAGACCAGAAATGCACCCAGCAAAGCTTTGCAGCGCTAACGCCAGTAAAACACGACCAATTTTATAAGCCCAAATTCAGATTAACCTATGTTTAAACATTTATCTTTTTTCAATTCTTTTCCACTAAAGTTGTAACAGTTTAGTAACTTGATACGTTTAATGAGAAAGTCAACTCCGCTAAAGACAGACACTAAACTAATTGATGATATTTATTTTATAAATGAATTTAGCTTACCCTTACCATATCAAAGCTGATACTGATCTTCAATGGATTTCAGAATATAAAACGTCTGGAGATTTAGATGCCCTGGGCCATCTTTACCAGTCTTATATGCCTATGGTTTATGGTGTAGCACTAAAATATTTTAAAGACGAAGAGCGTAGCAAAGATGCTGTGATGCATATTTTTGAAATTCTGATTAACAAAGTAAAAACACAATCTATTAGCTACTTTAAAAGTTGGCTTTATACACTAGCCAAGAACTATTGCTTAATGGAATTGAGGAAGGATAAAAATAATATTGTAGAAACCGGCATCGATATTATGGAATCTGAACCTTTCTGGCATCATAATGAGGAAGAGAAGGAAAAGCACCTATTGGCTTTAGAAAAATGCATAGGAACGCTAAATATGGAACAGAAAACCAGCATTAGCCTATTTTATTTACAGGAAAAATGCTATGTAGAAGTGGCCGAAGAAACCGGCTATGAACTTAAAAAAGTAAAAAGCTATATACAAAACGGGAAAAGAAATTTAAAAATATGCCTGGAGCAGCAAAGTGAATAAAGAAATTTCTGACATAGAACTTATACGCAGGTATCATAATGGCACTTTAGATAAAAGAGCCATGCATGAACTTGAAAAAAGGGCGCTGGACGATCCCTTTCTGGCTGATGCTATGGAAGGTTTTGAGCATTTTGACCATCAGGATAACACGTTTATAGAACTTAAGGAGCGGCTAAAAGACCGTATCAACAAACAAACTAAAAACACAAGCGCACCTCTAAATTTTAAACATTGGTCTTTGGCTGCTTCTGTAATTATACTGATAGGGCTAATCAGTATTTATTTGAATATGCCTAAAGAAACCAATTTTGTAGAAGAGCCAGTTATTGCACTAAAAAAAGCTGCACCGCCAACTACTGTTCCAAACAAAGTTCCAGACAATGAACCTACTGAGACTGAAAAAACGCAAACCATTATAGAAAATAATGAAGCCCTTATTGCCGTTGTATCAGAAACTAAAGAAAGCCATTTACCTACAGATATTGTAGTAGAATCTGTAAATCCCGCAGCCAGTCCCGCTTCTCCGGATGTGCCAAAAGTTATAAGTTTTAATCAAACCGAAACAACAGATAATCCCAGAAGCCTAATGGCCCGATCTGCCGCACCTGTTGCACTTTCTGAAGTTTCTGCTATTAAAGACACCGCTATCTTTAACAAAGGCAAGGTAACAGATATTGCTACGGGAATGCCCCTTTTGGGCGTTGTAGTAACCGATAAAAAAACCGGAAAATCTTTTTTAAGTAATGATAAAGGAGAATTTGCAGTACCAGAACAAGCTACATCGCTCTCTTTTTACATACCCGGATACGAAGTGAAAGCGCTGGAGGTTAACAGTGTATCTGATTTGCAAAACGTAACACTAAAGACATTTAACGTCTTGCAGGAAGATATTGTGCTAAATGTTCCGCGAAGAAAAACCAGCGCAGGACCAAAAGACGGATGGGGGGCTTTTAAAAAATATTTAACTGCTAACAGCGAGTTGGAAAGTGGCGAAACCGGTTACGTAATTATAGAATTTATTATTAAACCTACGGGAGAGCTCGCCAGTTTTAAAATCCTAAAAAGCCTCAGCAAACTGGCAGATGCCCGAGCTATAGATCTCATTAAAAACTACCAAACCTGGGTAGGTTCGCCGTATGGTGCTCATAAAGTAAAAGTAACGGTTAGATTCAATTAATTTATATTAATCTGGGTATAATCTTTTTTGCTTTACCGGCTCTAGTCAGGGTAATGATACAGCATTTCCTCCTTTTCCTTCTTAGCAATATAATATTTGTTATATTGCCCATATATGAAATTTTTATTTTGGATATACAGAACATTACCTAAAATAACACATTAACACTAAAACACCACACTTATTAATATTTCATCAATAAACAATCGCAAGAAATAAGAATTCAACAACAAAACACGTTAATAAATGATCAATGTCATTTAAAAAACTTTGTTTTATATCTACATTTGTATATATAAAGAAAGCGTAAACAATTAAAATTAAAATATTATGAAAGCTGAAGTAAGAAATATTCCTTTTGTCCCAGGGACGTGGAATACGACATTAAATGTATATGATTTTGTCGTAAAAAACTTAACTCCTTACGTAGGTGATGCTTCTTTTCTTTCTGGCCCTTCTGCAAAAACTATCAGACTATGGGATGCTTGTAAACAAGAACTTTTAAAAGAAAGAGAAAACAACGGATGCTTAGCTATAGATACAGAAACTATCTCTACAATGACGGCTTTTGCGCCTGGCTATATCAAAAAAGACGATGAAGTAATTGTTGGATTGCAAACCGACCAGTTGCTAAAAAGAGCCATGAAGCCTTTTGGTGGTATAAAACTGGTAGAATCTGCTGTTAAAGAACGTGGTTTAGCAGTATCTGAAAGAGTAAAAGACATTTTTAATTACGCAAAAAGCCATAATGATGCAGTATTTAGCGCATACGATGCAGAAATTAGAGTTTTCCGTTCTAAACACGTATTAACCGGACTGCCAGACAATTATGCTCGTGGCCGTATAATTGGAGATTTCAGAAGATTAGCGCTTTACGGAGCTAACAAATTAATTGATTTCAAAAAAGCTGATTTCAACAAAGTTGCCGGTGAAATGACCGAGCATAAAATACGTCTTCGCGAAGAAATTACAACACAAATAAGTGCGCTGAAAGACATGATTGCCATGGCCGCTGAATATGGTTTTGATGTTAGCCGCCCAGCAGAAAATGCATTTGAAGCTGTACAATGGTTATACTTTGCTTATTTGGCTGCGGTAAAAGAACAAGACGGTGCTGCTATGTCCTTAGGTAACGTTTCTTCTTTTCTGGATATTTATATCGAAAGAGATTTACAAGCAGGTTTAATTAACGAAGAAGAGGCTCAGGAGCTGATAGACCAATTCGTGATGAAATTACGTATGGTACGCCACTTGCGCCCGGGTTCTTACGACGAGATTTTTGGTGGAGACCCAACCTGGGTAACAGAATCTATCGGCGGTATGTTGCATGATGGGAGAACCAAAGTAACACGTACTTCCTTCCGTTTCTTACAAACGCTGTACAATTTGGGCGCTTCTCCAGAACCTAACTTAACCGTTCTATGGTCAGAAGCACTTCCAGAAGGCTTTAAAGCTTTCTGTGCACAGGTTTCTATAGACACATCTTCTATACAGTATGAGAATGATGACTTAATGCGTGAAAACCGCGGCTCAGACGATTACGGTATTGCCTGCTGTGTATCTTATCAGGAAATAGGAAAATCAATCCAGCATTTTGGTGCAAGAGCTAACTTACCAAAAGCGTTATTGATTGCACTTAACGGAGGACGTGAGGAGCATGATGGGGTAACAGTTCTGCAAAACATTCCGGAAATTGAAGACGGAGTGCTTGATTATGATGTGGTATTAGACGTTTTCAAACGCAGCTTAAGTGAACTGGCAAGAGTTTATGCAAAAGCGATGTACATTATCCACTACATGCATGATAAATATTACTACGAAAGAGCGCAGATGGCTTTAATAGATTCTGACCCTCGTATTGATATCGCTTATGGTGCAGCAGGAATCTCTATCATTGCCGACTCTTTATCTGCTATAAAATATGCGAAAGTTACTCCGGTTAGAAATGAAAAAGGTCTTACTGTAGACTTTAACATAGAAGGTAACTTCCCTAAATTTGGTAATGACGACGATAGAGTAGATAGCATTGCACAAGAAATAACCAGCTATTTTATTGCCGAGCTAAGAAAACACCAGACATATAAAAATGCTACGCCAACCCTATCTTTGCTTACCATTACGTCAAACGTAATGTACGGTACTAATACAGGCGCAACTCCAGACGGAAGAAAAGCCGGCGAAGCTTTTGCACCTGGTGCTAATCCAATGCATGGACGTGATAATAACGGCGCAATTGCATCTTTAAACTCTGTAGCAAAATTAAATTATAATGATGCACAGGACGGAATTTCTAACACTTTCTCTATGATTCCTAAATCTTTAGGAGACACCAGAGAAGACCAGATTGAAAACCTGGTAACAACATTAGATGGCTATTTTGCTAAAATGTCTCACCACTTAAACGTGAATGTACTAAACAGAGAGACACTGATGGATGCCTACGAACACCCTGAGAACTATCCACAGCTAACCATAAGAGTATCTGGTTATGCGGTAAACTTCACCAGGTTGTCTAGAGCACATCAACTAGAGGTAATAACCCGTACTTTCCACGAAAACATGTAAATGTAAAGGTTATTACCAGAATTAAACTTCGCAAGTCTGTATATTGCTGCTGTTATACCAGATTTGCGAAGTTTTTTATATTTTTAACCAAACGTTTTATAGTGTCAGATCAGAATACATATTTCCCAATACAATATTCAGAAGCCGAAGAACTTAATATCCACTCACCTGAATATTTACGCATCCACTCGGTAGAAACTTTCGGTACGCATGACGGCCCCGGAATCAGAATGGTGATTTTTGCACAGGGGTGCCAGTTCAGATGTCTTTACTGCCAAAACCCTGATACTTTAGACGCAACCAAAGGCACCCTCACTAAAATAAGTGAGCTAGTAGACCTCGCCGTAAGGCAAAAAAGCTATTTTGGCAAAAAAGGAGGCGTAACCGTTTCTGGCGGCGAACCGCTTTTACAACGTAGCAAGCTGACGACTTTCTTCAAAGCTTTGCATCAACACGGCATTAATACCTGTTTAGATTCTAACGGAAGGCTAAGCACCCCACAAGTTCATGAACTGTTAGAACATACAGATTTATTACTCCTGGATGTAAAGCATATTAATGACGAGATACACCATCGCCTAACCGGCATGACCAACAAAAACACGCTGGATTTAGCTGCTTATAGAGAAAGTACCGGCAAACCCATGTGGCTACGCTATGTTTTGGTACCTGGATGGAGTGACCAACCTCAATATATAGAAGAATGGGCCCAGCATTTTAGCAATTACAAAACGGTAGAACGTGTAGAAATTATTCCGTTTCACCAATTGGGCCTGCACAAATGGGAAGCCATGGGACTTCAATATCCGCTTAAAGACACGCAACCACCTAGTACTGAAAGCAGGCAGGAAACCTTGAGTATTTTCAGCAAATATTTTTCTTGTGTAATCTTAAAATAATCTGCTAAATATCAGCTATCTTTCTATCAAATACTACAATGGGGCACAAAAATTCAAATTTTATTTTGCCCCTATTAGAGTTTTCACCAACTTCGCTATCCAAATTTTTTTTAAGCATGTCAGATAAGCATATTCACGTTGTTGCACAAGAATTAAGTATTGGCAGCAAGCAAGTAAATGCAGCCCTTCAATTGCTAGATGAAGGCGCTACCGTACCCTTCATCTCCAGATACCGTAAAGAACTTACCGGGAGTTTAGATGAAGTTCAGGTAACCGCTATAAGAGACAGAATAACACAGCTAAGAGAGCTGGACAAAAGACGCGAATCTATCCTTAAATCTATAGAAGAACAAGGTAAGCTAACAGACGACCTGAAAACGCAAATTCTAGCCGCAGAAACCATGGCCGCTTTGGAAGACATGTATTTGCCTTACAAGCCAAAACGCAAAACTAAAGCTTCTGTAGCCAGAGAACGTGGCTTAGAACCACTTGCACTCGCTATACTTGTACAAGACCAACAAGATCCAGAAGAAGAAGCCCAGGCTTTTATTAACGAAGAGAAAGACGTAAAAACCATTGCAGAAGCATTGCAGGGCGCTAGAGATATTATTGCAGAAAACATTTCTGAAAATGCCGATGCAAGAGCCAAAATGCGGGAACTATTTTTACAAAAAGCTACCTTTAAATCTGAAGTATTTAAAGGCAAGGAAGAAGAAGGCATTAAATACAAAGATTATTTTGAGTGGGAAGAAGCCCTAAGCACTGCCCCTTCTCACCGTATACTGGCTATGCGCAGAGGCGAGAAAGAATTAATTTTGAAGTTAGATGTGCTGCCGCCGGAAGAAGATGCCATAACTTTACTGGAAAAACTGTTTATTACGGCTAATAACACGAAATCTGCACAAGTACAAACGGCTTTAGAAGACGGCTATAAACGCTTGCTAAGGCCGGGCATGGAAACCGAAATAAGGCTATTAACCAAACAAAAGGCCGATGAAGAAGCTATAAAAGTTTTTGCAGAAAATGCCCGGCAGTTATTATTAGCCGCACCATTGGGGCAGAAAAATGTGCTCGCTTTAGATCCCGGTTTTAGAACGGGCTGTAAGCTGGTTTGTTTAGACAGGCAGGGAAAGCTTCTGGAAAACACTACCATTTATCCGCATACTGGCGCTGGCAAGGCTAAAGAAGCAGAGCAGACACTGAAACACCTGGTAGAAAAATACGAGATTGAAGCTATAGCCATAGGTAATGGAACCGCCAGTCGCGAAACCGAAGAATTTGTACGAAAGCAACAGCTCAAAAACGTACAGATTGTAATGGTTAATGAAAGCGGCGCTTCTATATACTCTGCATCTGAAGTAGCCAGAGAAGAATTCCCAGACTATGATGTTACCGTACGTGGTGCTGTTTCTATAGGTCGCAGATTGATGGATCCGTTGGCAGAATTGGTAAAGATAGACCCAAAATCTATTGGTGTGGGCCAATACCAGCATGATGTTGATCAAAATAAATTACAGACTTCGCTGGACGATACAGTTGTTAGCTGCGTAAATGCAGTTGGTGTAGAGCTTAATACCGCATCTAAACAGATTTTAGCTTATGTATCTGGTTTGGGTCCGCAATTGGCGCAGAACATTGTAGAATACAGAAATATTAACGGAGCTTTTAAAAATCGGGCATCGCTTAAAAAAGTTCCGCGTTTGGGAGATAAAGCTTTTGAACAGGCAGCCGGTTTCCTTAGAATCAGAAATGCAGAACATCCTTTAGATGCAAGTGCTGTGCATCCAGAGCGTTATCCTCTGGTACAACAGATAGCCAAAGACCTGAATTGCCAGGTTGAAGATTTGATGAAGAATGAAACGCTACGTAAACAAATAGACCTGAAGAAATATATTACAGACGAAGTTGGCCTTCCAACATTGCATGATATCATCAGCGAGCTGGCCAAACCGGGTAGAGATCCGCGTGAGCAATTTGAGAGCTTTGCATTTGCAGATGGGGTTAATACTATAGAAGATTTACGCATTGGCATGAAACTACCGGGCATTGTAACCAACATTACCAATTTTGGCGCTTTTGTAGATATTGGTGTTCACCAGGACGGATTAGTACATTTAAGTCAGTTAGCTAACAGATACGTGGCCAACCCTAATGAAGTGGTTAAAGTACAGCAAAAAGTTGAAGTTACGGTGACCGAAGTAGACATTGCCAGGAAAAGAATTGGCTTATCTATGAAAGAAAATACGCCGCCAACACAAAAAGACAAAGTCGCAGCTGTGAAGACTAAGAACCATACTCCGCAGCAGCATAGACCACAAAAAAGGGAGGCGCAGGAAACAGATATGCAGACAAAACTCGCTGCATTAATGGGTAAGTTTAAATAAAATGTGAGTGATTAGCGATATCGTAATTCATGCGTATCTGAACTGAGCTATCTAGGGTTCTGTCAGAGGACTTAAGGATTTCTCCTCATTCCTCATCGAAGTTTAGAAAAAGCAGTTTCTATATAAAAGGGTTCTAAATAAGGAGTCAACGATAGCAATATCCGCTGTCTCATGAATGCAATTATGAGACAGCGGATATCGCCTATATTAACGAGTAGGGAAAATCAGCTGAACGAAACCTGGAAGTGCTAAGGCTTGCAAACGACTAATTTTAGTATCCCCAACTCACGTTGAATTAATCTTCAGTTTGAGGATGAGTAGGTTCATTATCAATCTTGGGTTCGTTTTTTAAACCCTCGTATTGCTTTTCCTCGTTACCGTTTTTCTCTTTGTAAGAACCTGCGCCTTTATCATCCAGGTTCTCTTTTCTTCGCTCGGTTTCTTTATTAACCCGCTCGAGTTGTTCTTTAATCCTATCGTCCAGATGATGTTGATTAGGACCAGACTCCCAGTGTTTTTCTTTCGTTTCCATAAAATCAGGGTGTTTGATTTATTAATCAAATATAAATCAAACACCCTGCCATTATTTCAACGTAATTTGCCGCTTAATACTTTCTTCCAGAGAGATAATAGTTTCTGTACGCTGGATACCGGGGATAGCCTGTATCTGATCATTAAGCACATGTCTTAAGTGCGCAGTGTCCCTGCAAATTACTTTGGCAAACATGGAATAAGCCCCCGTACAGTAATGCAATTCTACTACTTCTTTCACTTCCTTTAATTTTTCTACAGCCTGGTTATAGGTAGAACCTTTCTCTAAAAAGATACCTAGAAAAGCGCAGATATCATAACCAACTTTCTGTGGATCTATAATCAGGTTAGAGCCTTTAATAATGCCCATATCCTGCATTTTCTTCATCCTAACGTGTATAGTACCACCAGATACAATAAGTTCTTTAGCAATTTCTGTATATGCTGTAGTAGCATCATTCATCAAGATAGAAAGAATATCTACATCCAGATTATCAATTTCTAAATTTGAACGTGTTTTATCAACCATATTTTTTTAATCTTTAACCCACAACAATATTAAATAAAAAAATTATAAAAATTAAAATATATTATTGAAATATTTGCAACATTTTTGGTTTCGCTGTATATTTGTGGTGTAGAAATTACTCAAAAGAGCAAGTTCTTAAGAATAATTGAAATAATACTGTAGGGTGGTGAAATTGGCAGACACACCTCCTTGTCTCGGTGGCGAAGGTTCGGGAAATAACCGTAAGGTGAAATAACCACTTCGTGTAGGTTCGACTCCTACCCCTACAGCCCTTTCGTTTAATTTAGGTTTATAATTGGTTAGTTTAAGCTCCACTCTCCCCGTTTGGAGCTTAACTGTTTTATATACAATTTTTTACACAGAAAACACCTCTCGTACAATTATCTAAACACTTTTTATTTCCAAAATATAAATAGGCTTTAATGATGTTCTAAGAGAGGTAAAATTGGATTGATTCACCTGTTGATTCACCTGAAAAATCAGCCTTTTGTAGAAATATCGTCTTCCAAATTATTATTAAAATGGAAGATAAAATACCCTATCCATTAAATCCGCATTGTAAAAAAGCTAATATTTATGGAAGTAAAACATCTGACAGATGGAGCCTATATTTTTATCATCCATATGATACAATCCCACTATATAATTGACAAAAAAAAGCCCCTTTCGGGACTTCCTGAACAATAGAAATATATCCTAAAAGCTTATACCAGGTTTACATTAACCGCATTTAAGCCTTTTTTTCCTTTTTCAACATTGTAAGTCACTAAATCATTCTCGCGAATGTCTACTTCAAGACCAGATGAGTGAACAAAAATGTCCTCTCCGCCGTTTGAAGGAGTGATGAATCCGAAACCTTTGGTCTCATTAAAGAATTTTACTTTACCTTCTTCCATTTTTTATTTGTTTATTATATTATTTGATTTTTCTAACATTTACTGCTGCGTATCCTTTAGGTGATGATTCTTTTCGGAAAGTCACCCTGTCTTTTTCCTTTATACTTTCGGTCAATTTATTACTATGAACAAAAATATTCAACCGTGTTTTATCTTCTGTAATAAAGCCATATCCTTTGTCTTCAAAGAAAAGCGCTACTACACCGGTACTTTCTACATCTTCATCTAAATCTCCCGAATTTCTCACCTGAGGAGCTGCAACTGCATTTTCGCTTCTCTTCTGCTTATCTGGCGGAATATTGGTAATATTACCAAACTCATCAACATAAGCTATCATATCTTCGAAACTCTTGCCTTTATTATTATTGACTTTACGTTCCTCTCTTTTTTCTGCTCTTTCTAATTTCTTTTTTGCTTTCTTTTTCTCTTTTTCCTTTTTTGCAAAAGTTTCTGCCATATTATATTTAAAATTTTAATGTCTGTATTCTAAGAATTCTGCTAACATCTTCACAAGCCTTATTTACGCTTGCTTTAAGATTATCTGCGGTATATGAAGCCTGAGACGACAGGTACAAAGAATTAAAAACCTCTTATCTGAATATCCAGATGACCAGCAAAAACTTATAAAATAAAATGTATTATAAATGATGACTGAAAAGGCAAAAACTGGAGAGTGAATTTATAATTCTTAACTACGGCAGTAGAAGCGAAGGCAGAAACCTTATAAATATTTCACAAATATAACTAATATATCTGACAATAACTAATCTAATAACAGACGCAGACTAAACCATACTATTTTTTTTGCTTTAGATTACTTTAACGTATGCTAACTGTATAGATAAACGTAGGATAAACGTAGGATGCTGCTTGCTTACCCTTGTTATGCCTTACGTATATTGTTATTTAATGACCGCCTTGCAGCAATTTTATTTACCTAACTTAGTAAACAAAAAGAGTTTAAATCTGTTAGGGGAAATATGGCTTACAACAAACTTACACCTGAAGAAGAGTACATTATTGTACACAAAGGAACGGAGCGCCCTTTTACCGGCGAGTACAACAGTCTGAAGGATGCCGGCACTTATATTTGCAGACAGTGTAATGCACCGCTGTACCATTCAGAAGACAAATTTGAATCTAATTGCGGTTGGCCTAGCTTTGATGATGAAATTCCTAATGCCGTAAAAAGAGTTATAGATGCAGATGGCAGACGTACAGAAATTTTATGTGCTAATTGCGGCGGACATTTGGGCCATGTTTTTCTTGGAGAGGGTATTACACCAAAAAACACCCGTCATTGTGTAAACTCTTTAAGCATGAAATTTATCCCTAAGCCTTAAAAAATTTTAGTTTTCTAGTTTTTTATTCTATATTCGAAAATTGACAGAATTTTTATATCCATCTGTAAATCAGCAAGTATGAAAATCACCCTCTTTTTAGCTGTACTTTTTTCCCTGTCGGTTTCACAAATCGCAGCTCAGGAGAATGAAGACGGCTTAATCCGGAAAACAGGTAAAGCAACCTATTATCATAGTAAATTTGTTGGCAGAAAGACCAGTAACGGGCAGATTTATAGGCATGAAAAGCTTACCGCAGCACACAAATCTTTACCTTTTGGCACAGAGGTTACAGTAACCAATTTAAAGAATGGGAAAAGTGTAACTGTAGTAGTAAATGATAGAGGTCCTTTTCATAAACATTTAATGATAGATCTTTCGCAATCTGCAGCCAGAGAGATTGGTATTATGGGCTTAGGGATAGCTCCGGTAGAAATAACTTACAACTTGCCTTCTAAAGAAAAAATAGCTTTAAAAACAGAAGAAAGCAATACCAACAGCGGAATTTAATCCAATTTATATACCTAACAAACAGTAGAAGCTATCTTTATAAAGGTAGCTTCTACTGTTAGAAGCGTTTTTAACTACCAATTGTCGGTTCTGAACGGAGATACCGGCAAACCATTGCTGTTAAACAGGTTGGGCATAGAAACATCAGTAAAACCAAACCTTACCGCTACTGGGTTCTTTACAGCTTTACTATATACTACTAATTTATTTTTTTCGATCTTATAATCGGCAGGCACAAAGTTTTTAGACTGATCTGCAATGTATAAATCTGTAATTTTATTTCCTTTTACCTGTAGTTTACCTTGCAGATAATCAAACTCTATAATTATTTTATTGCCAGAAACCTGGTGGCTTTTATAAACCGGCGATTTATAATCTACCATTTCCTGCTTATACACTTCTACCAAGGCTAATTTTGCCAGTCTTTCTGCTACTTCACGTTTTCTGGTAGGATGAATATCTTTTACATCAGGCACCAAATCTGTAACTACAGCCATACCTGTTTTAGGCAATACCAAGGTTTTCACCTGTTGTTCTCTTAGCAGAGCTCCTTTCTGCTCTTCTGGCTTAGATTTATAATCGTGAGGAGCTATCTGCACATAATAAAACGGAAAATCGTAACCCCAGGCTTCTCTCCAACTCTTAATCATGGTAGAAAACAAGCGATTATAACTACTGTAAGTACCTACGTTAGATTCGCCTTGATACCAGAATGCGCCAGCAATATTATATCCTGCCAGAGGATAAATCATGGCATTCCATAAAGTAGATGCTTCATGAGGTTTTCCTGCATTGGGTTTAAAAGCTTTAGAGTTCTTTGAAAACTCTTCGTCTTGCTCTATATATTTTGCGGGAGTCCAAAACTCTGCTGGCGTCCCCCCCCAGCTAGAATTGATGATACCAACAGGCACATCCAGTTCTTTTGATAGCTGTTTAGCAATAAAATAACCTATGGCGCTAAATCCGGTTGCAGATTCTGTATTGCATTCTTGCCAGGAATCGTATATATGATTTTGCGGTGCGTTGGCGCCAATATTACTTACTTGTAAGAGCCTCACTTTTGGATTAGCTGCATCAGGAAGCTCATCTAACATTTCCTGCAATTTATTATGCGAGCTCCATTGCATATTAGACTGGCCTGAGCATAGCCAAACCTCTCCTATCAAAATGTTGTTGATAACTTTCTTCTGATTACCACTAACAACGGTAATGGTATAAGGCCCGCCTGCATCTGGCGTTTTAAGCTTGGCGTCAAAACGAGCATAGCCAGTAGCTTTTACAGTAATGGTTTCATTAGTCCAAGAAGGGCTAATTTTCACTTGCCCGCCTCTTCTGGCCCAGCCCCAGAAATTAACTTCGGCATTTCTTTGCAATACCATATTATCAGAAAAGAAAGCGGGTAAATTAATCTGAGCGAATAGCTGCCCAGACAGGAAAAGCATGAAAAATGATAAAATAAACTTCATAAATTCTATTGTTTAATTGGTGTGGCAATATAAACAATAGAATTTTAGGAAACCACCTTTTGTTAAACCCTGGCAAGCTTTTAAATCAATTTATCGGTAAGCTGTCGCATAACGGTAGCCGGAGATTTCTTTTGGTATAAAATACTATAAACTGCGTTTATGATAGGCATTTCTACATTATATTTTTTACCAATCTGGTAAATGCAATCTGTAGCATAATACCCTTCTGCAACCATATTCATTTCTAACTGGGCCGATGTTACAGTATAACCTTTACCAATCATATTACCGAAAGTTCTGTTTCTGCTAAACTGCGAATAAGATGTCACCAATAAATCGCCTAAATAGGCAGACTCTTTGATATCGCGATTGATAGGATGGATGGCATCTACAAAATATTTCATTTCCCTAATAGCATTGGAAATTAATACCGCCTGGAAATTATCTCCATAACCTACACCATGGCATATCCCGCTGGCAATGGCATAAATATTTTTAAGCACCGCAGCGTATTCTGTGCCAAAAATATCGTCAGAAACATTTGTTTTGATATATCTGGTTTGGATAAGTGTTGCAAAACATTCTGCCACCGCAAGGTCTAAAGACGCAATAGTTAGGTAAGATAGTTTTTCTAAAGCAACTTCCTCTGCGTGGCAGGGGCCGCTGATTACCACAATATCTTCAAAAGGAACCTGGTAGGTATGATGGATGAAATCGGCAATAATTTGATTCTCCTGAGGCACAATACCTTTAATGGCAGATACAATTTTTTTGCCTTTTAGGTCAGAAGCACTGATTTCTTTTAGCGACTCCTTTAAAAAAGCCGCCGGCACATTTAGCAATACAATATCAGACTGACTGATGACCAATTTAATATCTGCGCTGATATTATCGGGCTTAACTTTAAGCTCTGCCGATGAAATATAATTAGGGTTATGCTTGTACTTTCTGAGATGTTCTATGGCCTCGGCATTACGCATCCACCAAAAAATCTCTTTTTCTTTGCTGTTATCTCCCAGCATCTTTACAATAGATGTTGCCCAGCTTCCGCCCCCGATAACACCAATTTTATTTAAGTGATTATACATTTCTGTTTAAAGATTTACGAGTTCGCTACCGCGATAACTGCCCTAAAAAACTTAATTTTCTATCGTGGCTAACTATACCAAGATTTTTATAAAATTAAATTAGCCGGAGCTGGTACTCTGCACAAAATAAAGAATTTCTTTTGACATAGGACCCGTATTTTCCTAATCAACTAAACAGCATAGGGTTACTTTTTATCGCTTGCAAATAGTTTATCCTTATCTACAATTTCTATTTCGACATTGTTTTCCAGTGTTTTAGAGACTGCACTGTAAGGTGCTACAACAACCTGCTGACCTGCTTTTAAGCCTGTAATGATAATATTCTGATTGTCTTGAATGCCCGTTTTCACCTCTAGCTGCTTTACCTTATTCCCTTCTACTACAAAAACGTATTCTTTAGCTTTTCCTTTGGTGCTTTTGGTCTCCTCTGCTTCCGGCTTATTTGAAATTTCTTTCTCTCTGGCCGTTACCGCCTGGATTGGAACTACCAATCCTTTTGCCCGCTCGGTTTGTATATCTACGGTTGCAGAAAGCCCTGGGCGAAATGGCGAAGGCAAATTACTACTATTTCTACTAGCTACATTGGCATAAGACTCTGGCAATATTCTAATTTTCACTGCAAAATTAGTTACCTGGTCGGCGCTTTCTCCTACTACTTTTGCAGAGCTGGCAATCTCTGTAACTATCCCTTTAAATTTCTTATCCAGAAATGCGTCCACTTCAATAGTAGCTGTATCTCCAAGGTTTAGGCGGTTAATATCGTTTTCGTTTACTTCTACATTAACCTCCATACTGCTAAGGTTGGCAATGGTCATAATCTCCGTTCCGCTCATTTGTGCTGTACCCACTACACGCTCTCCTTTTTCCACAGATAAAGACGAAACGACACCATCTACAGGTGCATAAATATTTGTTCTTGCTAAATTGTCTCCGGCTTCTTTAACCATGGCGCCTGATTGCTCCAACTGAAACCTGGCTCCTACCAAGTTCTGCTTTGCCGATTCTAAATTGGCTTTTGCGGTAAGATATTCTGCATTTACGCCATCAAACTCAGAAGCAGATATTACTTTTTCTTTATAAAGGGTTTGATTTCTTTTAAACCGGGCCTCGGTATTTTTAAAATTGGCCTCGGCCTGTACAATTTGCTGCTGCGCACTGGCTACCGATGCCTTTTGTGCATTGTAAGATGCCACAGAGCGATCATAGCCTGATGCGAGAATATCTGGCTTAATACGACATAAAAGCTGTCCTTTTTTCACAATATCTCCTTCTTTAACTGTTAGCTCTACAATTTCTCCGGAAACTTCGGGACTTAATTTCACCTGTACCTCTGGCTGTATTTTTCCGCTGGCTGATACCGTTTCTATGACCTCCTTCTCTTCTACTTTACTAACAGCCACTTTGGTGGCATGGTCTTTACCTATCCATCCGGCTTTACCGGCAACAATTCCAATCGCAATTAGCACTACCGCTCCAATTAATACTTTTTTTAATATCTTATTCATCTTAAAATCCTGATTAAAGGTTTATTGGGTTTCCTAAATAAAAATCAACTACTTTGCTTCTGAATACCAAATCGTATTTTGCCTGTATAAAATCGAACTCTGCCCGGTTATAGTTAATCTGAGATGTATTAAGCTCAACAGAACTGATTAAACCTACCTCATATCTTTTCTTTATCACATCAAAGGCATCTTTAGAAGATTCGTAAGCTGTTTTTGCTGCATAATAGCGTTTATCTGCCGCCCTTAAATCCAGAACGGCCTGATTAATTACTTTATTGAGGCTGTTTTTAGCAAGCTGTTCAGAAACTTTTGCATTCTCATATCTAATTTTAGCTACGTTTACTGACGATCTAATGCGGTAATTATTGAATATGGGAATATTCAATTGAAAGCCTATGTATTTATTGATATTCTCATCTACCTGAGTGGAAAAAGAATAAGGCAGAATATTGGAATAGCGAGTCCCTAGCCCTCCTCTTAAAGACAAACTTGGATATAAATCTCCTTTGGCTGCCTTTAAAGCATATTTGTATGCTTCTGTATTAAACTTTGCTAGCTGAATATCCGGGAAATTCTGTACTGCCTGAGCATAAATAGTACTGGCAGCATATCCCGACTCTAATTTTGCCAGGGAAGGAATCACTGGCACTTCCAACTCAATAGCAGTCTGCGGATTCATCTCCATCAATTGCTTTAACTCTAAAACAGACAAATCAAAGGCATTAATAGCGTTGGTTAAGCTTAACTCGTTATTTGCCACCTGCGCTTTAGCCTGAGAAAGATCTGCCAGTGTGTTATTACCCACATTGAAATTCTTTTGTGCAACATTTAATTGTTCTTGTGACAAAGTAAGCTGCTGCTCGCCCGCCGTTACCAAATCTCGGTTTGCCAACGCCTGCAGATAGGTATTGATTACTGCCAGTAATAAATCGTTTTTTATTTTCTCGGCGTTACTTTTATCGGCCTGCAGCAAATATTTATTCTGCAAAATTCTGTTTCGTAAGGCAAAGCCCTGAAATAAAGGAATTGTAGTACCAATGTTACCATCTACCTGATCTGCTTCATGCACTACCGTCCCTGATGTTTGATCGAAAAACAAGCCAAACTGCCTGCTGGCAGAAGCGGACGCATTTAGAGAGGGAAACAATTCAAACCTGGATTGCTTAAAATTCTCTTCAGAAATTTCTGATTGATAAATGGCCTGCCTTACCTGCAAATTATTAGCCAATGCCGAATCTATTGCTTGCCTGAGACCGATTTTTACGGTATCTTGCGAGTAAACCCGGTTAGAGACAGAGGTGAGTAAGCTAAAAAAAGCAACAAACGCTATCTGCTGCCAATATTTCCTCTCAATTATTCTCATCTTTGTTTTTATAAAAAATTAGAAACGGCATATTTAATTTATGTATTTTGTAAAATCGCCCTGGCTATTAAAACAATTTTATGCAAATAACCTGATATGGAATTTATCTAAAACAGAAAAAACCATTTATCTAACCTTTGACGATGGACCTATCCCTATTGTTACACCATTTGTTTTAGAAACTTTAAAAAACTTCTCTGCCAAAGCTACTTTTTTTTGCATTGGCGAGAACATAGAAAAACATCCGGATATATTTGAGCGAATTAAATCTGAAGGGCATGCAATTGGCAACCATACCTATAGCCATTTAAGGGGCTGGAATTCTGCAAATGACACTTACCTCAAAAACACATTGAAATGCCAGGAAATAACGCAAACTAACTTGTTTAGACCTCCTTACGGCAGAATAAAGAAAAGCCAGATCAAAGATTTAAAAGCGCAGCTCCCGAAGCTTGAAATTATTATGTGGGATGTATTGAGCGGGGATTTCGATCTGAAGACAAAGCCTGAAAGATGCCTGCAAAATGTTTTAAAACACACCGGTAATGGCAGTGTGGTGGTATTTCATGATAGCCTGAAAGCTAAAGACAGGCTGGAATATACCTTACCCAGAGCGTTGGAATACTGGAAAAAACAGGGTTATAGTTTTAAAGCACTAAGTTTCTAATACGACAAATCTATATTTTTAGAACATTTCTAAATAATATATGTTGCAGTAATTATAGAAATCCCTTAATCATTTTTAGTAAATTCGCAAAAAACATAGTACGTATTAAACAACTTCAATAGCATGGCATTTGATATAGACATGATTAAAAGAGTGTATGCTAATTTCCCGAAACGTGTAGAAGCGGCTCGCAAATTAGTAAACAAGCCTTTAACTCTTTCGGAAAAAATATTATACACCCATTTGTGGGATGGTGAGGCTACAGCAACATATACACGTGGAGAATCTTATGTAGATTTCGCTCCAGATCGCGTAGCTATGCAAGACGCTACTGCTCAGATGGCTTTATTGCAGTTTATGCAAGCCGGAAGACCTAAAGTAGCTGTTCCGTCCACTGTACATTGCGACCACCTGATTCAGGCTAAAACCGGAGCTGAAACAGACTTACAAAGAGCAAACACAGAAAGTAAAGAAGTTTTTGATTTCCTGGGTTCTGTTTCCAATAAATACGGCATCGGTTTCTGGAAGCCTGGGGCTGGTATCATCCACCAGGTGGTATTAGAAAATTATGCTTTCCCTGGCGGAATGATGATTGGAACCGACTCGCACACGGTTAACGCAGGCGGCTTGGGCATGCTGGCCATTGGTGTTGGCGGTGCCGATGCTTGTGATGTGATGGCAGGATTACCGTGGGAGCTAAAATTCCCTAAACTAATTGGTATTAAATTAACGGGAAAATTAAACGGTTGGACTGCACCTAAAGATGTAATCTTAAAGGTTGCCGGTATTCTAACAGTAAAAGGCGGTACGGGCTGCATTGTGGAGTACTTTGGAGAAGGTGCTAAAGCAATGTCTTGCACAGGTAAAGGAACCATTTGTAACATGGGTGCAGAAATTGGCGCTACCACTTCTACTTTTGGTTACGACGAGTCTATGGAGCGTTATTTACGTTCTACAAACCGTGATGACGTAGCTGATGCTGCCAACACTATTAAAGAACATTTAACTGCCGACCCAGAAGTTTATGCAAACCCAGAGCAATATTTTGATCAGGTAATTGAAATTGACCTTTCTACATTAGAGCCACACTTAAACGGTCCGTTTACACCAGATTTAGCTACCCCTGTTTCTCAAATGAAAGCCGAAGCTGAGAAAAATGCATGGCCTTTAAGAGTAGAATGGGGATTAATTGGTTCTTGTACCAACTCTTCTTACGAAGATTTATCGAGAGCAGCTTCCATTGCTAAACAAGCGATAGACAAAGGCTTAAGCACTAAGGCCGAATTTGGTATTAACCCAGGCTCAGAACAGGTGCGTTATACCGCAGACAGAGACGGCTTGTTGAAAACTTTTGAAGACTTAAACGCAACCATATTTACCAATGCTTGCGGACCATGTATTGGTATGTGGGATCGCGTTGGCGCAGAAAGGCAAGAGAAAAACACTATTGTACACTCTTTCAACAGAAACTTTGCAAAGAGAGCAGATGGTAACCCCAACACATTCGCTTTCGTAGCTTCACCAGAAATGGTTGCTGCCATCGCAATTTCAGGACGTTTAGATTTCAACCCTTTAACAGATACTTTAACTAATGCCTCCGGCGAACAGGTTAAACTTGATGCTCCAACTGGTGATGAATTACCAGCAAAAGGCTTTGCCGTTGAGGATGCAGGTTATCAAGCACCAGCAGAAGATGGAAGCAATGTAGAAGTTATAGTTTCTCCAACTTCACATCGTCTTCAATTGCTAGCTCCATTCCCAGCTTGGGAAGGTACAGACCTTAGCGGATTAAAACTATTAATTAAAGCTAAAGGAAAATGTACTACAGACCATATTTCTATGGCTGGCCCGTGGCTAAAATTCCGTGGCCACTTAGATAATATCTCTAACAATATGTTGATTGGCGCTGTTAACTATTTTAATGAACAAACAGACAGTGTAAAAAACCAGCTAACAGGAGAATATGGCCCGGTACCGGCAACACAAAGGGCTTATAAAGCTGAAGGAATTGGCTCTATTGTAGTTGGCGATGAAAACTACGGCGAAGGTTCTTCTAGAGAACATGCTGCTATGGAACCTCGTCACTTAGGTGTTAGAGCAGTTTTGGTAAAATCTTTTGCCCGTATCCACGAAACCAATCTGAAAAAACAAGGTATGTTGGCTTTAACTTTTACGGATAAAGAAGACTACAACAAGATTCAGGAAGACGATACAATCGACATCATTGGTTTAACAAATTTCGCTCCTAACGTTCCGCTTACTTTGGTATTAAACCACAAAGACGGTTCTAAAGACCAGATTATTGTAAACCACAGCTATAACACTCAGCAAATTGAGTGGTTTAAAGCTGGAGGTGCATTAAATATCATCCGCAGAAACGCCGCTAAAGCGTAATAGGAGTTCTAATCATACACAAAAAAAGCAGGCTTTTGATAAGCCTGCTTTTTTTTGCTTGAAATTAATTTCGTCTCCAAACCCACTTCTCGAAAAAGAATTCCAGCGTCATAACGCTTATATTCATAAAAACAACTATCAAGCTGGCGCTAGCTGCTAACCTTCATAAAGAAAAAGCTACTCATCAACATCTAAACCAATGGCTTTCAGTAATAAAGAAGCATTAAAGGTTTTACACTCGCCTTCTTTTATTTTGTAATCGAAAAACATTTCGCCTTCTTTTATTTGGATATCAAAATGGAAATTCCTTAGCTTATCTGGATATTCTTTCACTAACTCTGCTATCTGCAAATCATGTGTAGCAATAAAACCCGGCGTTTGCTGGCTGATTAATTTTTTAATAAACACTTTAGACCCCAGATATTTATCGCGACTATTAGTTCCTCTCAGCATTTCATCTACCAAAACAAAAGCATTTTGATTATTCTCCGTTTCTTCCAGAATCATTTTCAACCGGTCTATTTCCGCTTTAAATGTAGAAGTTTGGTCGGCCAAAGAATCTTTTATTCGCATATAGGTAAAAATACTAAACACAGAAGTACGGAAACTACTTGCACATACCTTTGCACCACAATATGCCAGCACCATATTGATGCCCACCGTTCTTAAAAATGTAGATTTACCAGCCATATTAGAACCTGTAATTACATCTGTGGTAGGCTGTTGAACTAACGAGAAATCATTAGCAATTCTCTTTTGAACAGGAATTAAAGGATGTCCCAAGCTGCGTGTTGCTAAACAAAAAGCATCTTCAATTTTCGGATAAACCCACTCTGGATGATTTTCATCTAAGGTAGCCAGACTGATAAAAACTTCAAACTCAGCAATTAGATCAAAACCTCTTAAAATAGAATCATTGTATTTTTCATGCCATTGGTTTAATGCTGAGAGCTGTCTTAAATCCCACTGAAACATTAAATTTAAAAATGTCCCAACAATAGGGTTGAATCTATAATTAAGGTTGATGATAATTTTATTGAGTTTGGAAATCTGCTGATAAACCGGGTCTTCATTATTAATTTCTACCAACCTCTGCTGTAACTGTGCAGATTTCCAGTCGGTTGTTTCTAACCATTTAAGGTTTTTAGAGTAATTTTTCAGAATATCAGAAGTATTACCAATATGCTCATGAATAAAATCTATCTGCTTTTTGTAGAGTACATAAATTACGCCGTTAAACAGCAAAAGCAAGCCAAAAACACTCCACCAAGCGCCTCCTGAAAAACTCGCTATCAGTAAAATGATAAAAGAAATTACAGGAATAACATTGATATATCGTTTGATTTTAGACCCCTTGACAAAAGCTATGGATTGCGAGAGATTATCGCCCAGTAGACTATATAATTTAGACAGCTGCAACGCATCTAAAGGATACAGGCGACTTCTATAGTCCAGAATTTCATCGGTATGCTGCTTTACTTCTTTAATGACCTCTTGCCTGCCTTCAATTTGTGTTTTTGTTACGGGTTCAGAAAAGTAAGCGGCTAATATATCTTGTCCGGCAAGCGTTGCACAGCGGTTTACATAAGCATACAAAGATTGCTCGCCAAAAATATCTAAATCATCTGTATAAGGGTGTTTTGCGTGGGCGTAGTGCTTACCGTCAGGGTAAATATTTCTATAGTTCTGCAATACATCGAGCTCATTTAGCAAAAGCATCAGCTTGGTTTTCTTAAAATCAAGCGTTGACTGCTTTTTAAATTGTATCTTAATTAAAAACAGAAATGCTACAAGCGTTAAAAGTGCAGATAAGATAACCGCCGTAAAACCGATATCAAAAAAAAGATATATCATTAATATTCCTATCGCAAATATCACCAAACGCAATATAGAATATCTATCTACAATTTTCTTGAGCTTAACTATCTCTGCTGTTAAGACATCTGATTGCTGTTGATACTGTCTGATTATTTCGCTTCTATTACTCATACAAGAACTATGACCCTAAAATTCACAAGATATTACTAATAATTTGAAATTATCTTTTTTAATTTTACAATTCTGATGAAAATTACATTACTTACACTGGGTAAAACCGAAGAAAAATACATTAAGGAGGGTATAGAAAAATACCTGAAACGTTTAACGCATTACATTAAGTTTGAGGCTAAAGAAATACCAGAATTAAAAAACACCAAAAACCTAACGCAAGAGCAACAAAAAGCTAAAGAAGCGGAGCTGATTTTAAAACAGATTAACAGCACAGACTTTGTTGTTCTGCTAGACGAGAAAGGTGTGCAACATACTTCTGTACAGTTTGCAGAGTATATCAGTAAAAAAATGGTGGGTAGTGTACAAACTCTTGTTTTTATAGTTGGCGGACCATACGGTTTTGACGATTCTATCTACCAGAAAGCACACGATAAAATATCTTTATCTAAAATGACGTTCTCCCATCAAATGGTTCGTTTATTTTTTATAGAACAGGTGTACCGGGCCTTTACCATTTTAAAAGGCGAGCCTTATCATCACGAATAATTAAAAGCTATGAGTTTTGGAAGAAGAAATTATCGCTTTAAAGGAGACAAGCAGCAACAAGAAAAACGGCTATTCTGGATTTTAACAATTCTAGTTAGCTCAATATTTTTACTGAT
>PJUF01000468.1_pt1 | contig 28695 bp, 30 predicted proteins | sample 1512191 | NCBI WGS metagenome assembly PJUF01 (sample SAMN08177673, study PRJNA422409) | Feces metagenome, whole genome shotgun sequencing project. | isolation source: Chicken feces (3) enriched on wood chips | host: Gallus gallus | place: USA: Madison | collected 2015-01-15 | reverse complement strand
TTCCAGAGCTTCAACCTGTTCCCGCACCTTTCCGTCGCCGAGAACGTCATGCTGGCGCCGCGGCTGGTGCAGAAGGTCGACAGGCAGGCCGCCACGACGCTGGCCGAGGAGATGCTGGCGCGCGTGGGGCTCAGCGACAAGATGCATGCGCGCCCCGACCAGCTTTCGGGCGGCCAGCAGCAGCGCGTCGCCATCGCGCGCTCGCTGGCGATGAAGCCCAAGGTCATGCTCTTCGACGAGGTGACCTCCGCCCTCGACCCCGAGCTGACCGCCGAGGTGCTGACGGTGCTGGAGCGCCTCGCCGCCGATGGCATGACGATGCTGCTGGTCACCCACGAGATGGGCTTCGCCCGCGGCGTCGCCACGCGCTCGGTGTTCATGCTCGACGGGCGCATCCACGAATCCGGCCCGCCGGCCGAGATGTTCGCCAACCCGCAGACGCGCGAGTTCCAGCAATTCATCGGGCAGAGCCTCAAATGAGCGGACCCGCCGATCAGAAAGGGGCAGGCGGCACGCTGCTGCTTGCCGACCGTCCCGCACCGGGAGTGCTGCTCCTGACCCTCAACCGGCCGGAAAAGCTCAACGCCCTCTCGGTCGAGCTGCTCGGCCGCCTCGCCGATGCGCTCGACGCGGCGGCCGGCGCGCGCGACACGGGCGTCGTCGTGCTCACCGGCGCCGGGCGGGCCTTCTCCGCCGGCGCCGATGTCGGCGACATGCTGGCGCGCGGCGCCGAGGCCTACACCGATTCCGTCCGGCTCGCGGCCTGGCAGCGTATCGAGAGCTTCCCCAAGCCGCTCATCGGCGCCGTCAACGGCTACGCGCTGGGAGGCGGGCTCGAGCTGGCGCTGCTCTGCGACATCCTGATCGCGAGCGAGGCGGCGAGTTTCGGCTCGCCCGAGATCGACATCGCCTCGTTTCCCGGCGATGGCGGCACACAGCGCCTGCCGCGCCTCGTCGGCCGCTCCTTTGCCATGCAGATGATCCTCAGCGGCGAGCGCATCGATGCCCGCCTCGCGGAACGCAAGGGGCTCGTCAGCGAAGTGACTGCCGCGGACGGCCTGTTGCCGCGCGCCGTTGCCCTGGCTGGCGTCATCGCCCGGAAATCGTCGGCCGTCACGCCCTATGCCAAGCGTGCCGTCCGCGCCGCCGACGAGTTGCCGTTGGCGGCGGGCTTGCGCCTCGAGCACGATCTGGTGGTCGAGGCCTATGGCAGGGAGGATCGGGCCGAGGGCCTGCGGGCCTTCGCCGAAAAGAGACGGCCCCGTTTCGAGGGGCACTAGGACAGCGCCGCCCCGCACGGCGCAGGAATTTCCCGAGGACTGCAATGACTGCCAAGGCCTGGATCCGCAATGCCATCGACATGGCCGTCGCCCGCACGCGCGCGATCGATCGCGTCGTCGTGGATTTTCCCCATATTACCGAGCAGAAGCGCTGGCAGACGACGCCCGATGGCGTGTGGACCGGCGGCTTCTGGGCGGGGCTGCTGTGGCTCGCTCACGCCCATGCCGGCGACGCGCACAGCCTCGCCCGCGCCGTCGCCGTCACCGACAGGCTGCTGCCGCGCGCCGGCGACACGACGAACCACGATCTCGGCTTCATGTTCGTGCCGAGCGCGGTGGCGGGCTGGCGGGCGACCGGCGAGGCGCGCTACCGCGCCGCCGCGCTGGCAGCCGCACACTCGCTCGCCGCGCAATACGACGCGCGCGCCGGCTACATTCCGGGCTGGGGTTTTTTCGGCGGCGAGGATTGGGGCGGCTATGCCCTCATCGATACGCTGATGAACATGCCGCTGCTCGTGTGGGCGGTGGGCGAGGGGGCCGACCGCCGGCTGCTCGAGGTGGCGCGCGGGCACACCGAGACGACGCTGCGCTATCTGCAGCGGGCCGACGGCTCCGTCTATCACCGCTACAGGTTCGATCGCGAAACCGGTGCGCCGCTCGGCGGCGACACCTATCAGGGCTATGCGTCCGAAAGCGCGTGGAGCCGCGGCCAGGCCTGGGCGATCACGGCCCTGGCGCTGCTGGGCAGTCGGCTGGACGAGCCGCGCTACCTCGCCGCCGCCGAACGCGTCGCCGCCTGGTTCATCGAGGCGCTGCCCGCCGACGGCGTGCCGCCCTGGGATTTCCACGCGCCGGGCGCCGACGAGCCCAGGGATTCGTCGGCGGGCGCCATCGCCGCCTACGGCCTGCAGAAGCTCCACGACGCGACCGGCAAGACGGCCTATCTCGAGATGGCTGAGCGTCTCCTGCGCGCGCTTGCCGACAGCTGTGCCAATCGCGGCGATGACGGCGGGCTGCTGCTTCACGCCACCGCCGACCTGCCGCACGGGCACGGCATCGACGAGTCGGTGATGTATGGCGACTATTACTATCTGAAGGCGCTGGTCGCGTTCGCCGACCGCTGAATCAGGCCGTCGGCTCGTCGCGGTGCGGCGCGGCATCGCTGGGCGGCACGCCCTCGTTGCCCTCGGCCCTGTCGCGGTAGAGCGCGGCGCGGGCGAGCAGCACCAGCGTCACCGGCGTCGTCACCGTCACGAACAGGAAGATGAGGATCTCGTGCAGCACGGGGCGCCCCCCGCTCACCGAAAAGAACAGCATCGAGGCGATGAGGGTGAGCGCCGCCCCGAAGCTCGTCCCCAGCGTCGGCGCATGCACGCGCTGGTAGAAGGTGCGAAAGCGCAGCAGCCCGATCGTTCCCGTCAGCGTGATCGCGCCGCCCGCCAGCAGCAGCACGGCGACGACGATCGCCGCCCATTCGGGGAAGCCGTCGAGCCCGCTCATTCGATCACCTCCCCCCGCATGAGGAATTTCGCCAGCGCCACGGTGGCGACGAAGCTGAGCAGGCCGATGACCAGCGCCGCCTCGTAGTAGATCGTGCTGCCCGAGCGGATGCCGAAGGTCACCAGCAGCAGCAGGCCGCTGAGATAGAGGCTGTCGAGCGCCAGCACGCGGTCCTGCGCCCGCGGGCCGGTGAGCAGCCGCCAGCATGCCGCCAGCATCGCCAGCGCCAGCATCAGTTGCGCGCCCGTCAGGGCCCAGGCGAGGATCGTCGCGCTCATCGGAAGATCTCCAGCAGCAGGGTTTCGTAGTCGCGCTTCAGCGTTGCCGCCCACGCCGCGCCGTCCTCGACATCGAGGACGTGCACGATCACGACATTGGTCGTCGAATTGTAGTGGATCCAGGCGCTGCCCGGCGTCGCGGTGATGATGATGGCGAGCACGGCGAGCCCGTTGGGGTCGCGCAGCGCCAGCGGAATGCCCACGAACTGCGAGCGCGGCTGGCGCCGGGCGAACACCAGTCCGATCACGGCGATGTTGGAACGGCAGACGTCGGCGACCACCCGGGCCACCAGCAGCGCCACGAGGTCCGGCCGCCGGATACGCGGGCGGAACATGTCGACCGCCGAATAGGCCCAGCAGCCCAGGCTGGCGACGAGGACGCCGAGCACGACCTGGCCCGGCGACGGCCCGCCGACGAGCAGCAGCCACATCGCCAGCAGCCCCAGCCAGAGCAGCGGATAGGCAAAGATCTTGCTCATGCACCGCCTCCCGCCACCGGCCCGAGCACGGCCTCGACATAGCTCGTGCTGGAATGCAGGTAGCCCGCCGCCGCTTCCATGAAGCCCATCGTCGGCGCCACGAACACCGTCAGCGCGAGGCAGAGCCCGAGCAGCAGCAGGATGGGCACGATCTCGACGACGCGCACGCGCGGCACCTCATTGTCGAGCGTCACCCAGAAGATGTTGATGCCGTTGCGCATCAGCGTGATCATCGCCGCGAGCCCCGAGACGATCAGCAGCCCCATCAGCCACCAGGTCGTCGCCGGCACGCCGCCGCCCGACGCGGCATCGGCGCCCAGCATGGCGTCGATCATGACGAACTTGGCGAGAAAGCCCGAAAACGGCGGCATGCCGGCGAGCAGCATGGCGCAGCAGGCAAAGCTGATGCCGAGGAAGGCGAGCGTCGCCGGTACGGCGATGCCGATTTCCTCGGCATGCTCGGGTTCCTCCTCGTCGTCGCCGAACGCCTCGAGCGTGACGGCGAGGATGCCGGCTTCCGCCGCCCGCCCGCGTTCGACCAGTTCCACGAGCATGAACAGGCACGGCAACGCCAGCGTCGAGTTGGCGAGATAGTAGAGCGCCCCCGCGGTGACCCCGACATTCTGGTAGCCCATCATGGCGAGGATGGTGCCCGACGAAACGAGCACGCTGAACCCCGCCACGCGCGCCAGCGACTGCGACGCAAGCACGCCGACCGTGCCGAAGATTATGGTCGCGAGCCCGCCATAGAACAGCCACTGCGCGCCGAAACCGGGCGAGCCGCTGGCCTCGTCGAAGAACAGATAGAGCCGCAGCACGGCGTAGAGCCCGACCTTGCTCATGATCGCGAAGATCGCCGCCACCGGCGGGCTCGCCGCCGCATAGGTGGTGGGCAGCCAGAAGCTCAGCGGCCACATGCCGGCTTTCACGAGAAAGGCGATGCCGAGGATCGCCGCCCCGGCCTCGAGCAGCATGCGGTCCTCGGGCCGCACCTGCGCCAGCCGCACGGCGAGATCGGCCATGTTGAGCGTGCCGGTGACGCCGTAGATGAGGCTCACCCCGATGAGGAACAGCGACGACGCGGCCAGGTTGATCGTGACGTAGTGCAGCCCCGCCTTCACCCTGTTGGTGCCCGAGCCGTGCAGCGCGAGCCCGTAGGACGCCGCCAGCAGCACCTCGAAGAAGACGAACAGGTTGAACAGGTCGCCCGTCAGGAAGGCGCCGTTCAGCCCCATCAGCAGGAGCTGGAACAGCGTGTGGAAATGCGAGCCGGCGCGGTGCCAGCGCGCCGCCGAAAAGGTGATCGAGGCGAGCGCCAGCACACTGGTCAGCATGACCATCATCGCCGACAGCCTGTCGCCCACCAGCACGATGGCGAAGGGCACCGGCCAGTTGCCCAGCCTGTAGCTGTCGACGACAGCGCCCTCGCCGTTGCCGACCCGAACGAGCAGCAGCACGGCGATGGCGACCAGCAGCACCGTAGCGACGACGTTGACGACGAGCTTTGTCGTGTGGTGCCGGTCCTCGATGAGGGTCAGCACGACGCCGGCAAGCAGCGGCAGCAGCACGGGCAGGATGACGATGTGGTCGGCGATCGTCATGGCCTCAGCGCTCCCGTCCATCGACATGGTCGGTGCCGGTTAGCCCGCGCGCCGCCAGCAGCAGCACGAGGTAGAGGGCGGTCATGGCGAAACCGATGAAGATCGCCGTCAGCACCAGCGCCTGCGGCACCGGATCGGTATAGGCCGACAGGTCGACGCCATCCTCGAGGATGGGCGCCGCATTCGTCTTTAGCCGTCCCATCGAGAAGATGAAGAGGTTCACCGCATACGAGATCAGCGACAGCCCGATGATGACCTGGAAGCTGCGCGGGCGCAGCAGCAGCCACACGCCCGAACTGGCCAGCACGCCGATGCTGAGGGCAAGGATAAGTTCCATTACGGGCTCCCTGCCGTTTCGACGGGCACGGACGGCGGCGGCAGTGGCGGCGGCAGCCGGTCGGGCTTGGCCGAGCGGATCGACTGGTGCGCGATGGCGACGAGGATGAGCACCGTCGCGCCCACCGAGAGCGCGAACACGCCCAGGTCGAAATAGAGCGCGCTTGCCAGCGGCACCTTGCCGATCACCGGCACGTCGAGATAGCCGAAGCTCGAGGTGAGGAACGGGGTGCCGAACAGCCAGGCCGCGACGCCGGTGGTGAGCGCCACGAGCAGCCCGGCGCCGATCCAGTAGACCGGCCGGATGCGCATCCGGTTCTCCACCCAGCGCGTGCCGCCCGCCAGATATTGCAGGATGAACCCGACGGCGAGCGTGATGCCGGCGATGAAGCCGCCGCCCGGCGCGTCATGGCCGCGCAGGAACAGGTAGACAGCCAGCACGATGACTACCGGGAACAGCCAGCGCATCGTCACCGACGGCACGAACAGGAAGTCCGACAGGATGGTGCCTTCGGACTGGTCGCTCGCCTGCTCCTCGTAGTCGGACTGGATGCGCTGCTGCTCGGGGCGCGGAATGCTGTCGGCCGCCGGGCGGAAGCGGCGCAGCAGCGCGAAGGTCGTCAGCGCCACGATGCCCAGCACGGTGATCTCGCCCAGCGTGTCGAAGCCGCGGAAATCGACGAGAATGACGTTGACGACGTTCCGCCCGCCGCCTTCCGCATAGGCCTTTTCGAGGAAGAAGCGGGCAATGCTGTCGGGCGCGTCGCGCGTCATCACGGCATAGGCGAGCAGCGCCATGCCGCCGCCTGCCAGCAGGGCCAGCGTCAGGTCGCGGAGGCGCCGCGGGCTGAAGCGGCTGAGCCGGTCGATCCCGGCCTCCTCGAACCGCTTGGGCAGCCAGCGCAGCCCGAGCAGGATGAGCACCGTCGTCACGACTTCGACGAGCAGCTGCGTCAGCGCCAGGTCGGGCGCCGAGAACCACACGAAGGTGATGGAGGTGGCCAGCCCGGCGCCCCCCATCAGCATCAGCGCCACCAGCCGGTGATACTTGGCCTGCACTGCCGCGCCGACGGCGCAGGCCATGCCCAGCACCCAGACGAGCCCGAAGGCCGGATCGGCGCCGGCGAAAGTCGCCTCCAGCGGCCCGGTCCCGGCGAGCAGCGGCAGCGCCCCGGCAAGGATGGCGACACCGACGAGAATGGCGAGCTGCGGTTGCAGGCGCCGCGTGCCCAGCAGGCGCTCGAGCGCGCGCGCCCATTTGACCGAAAGCAGCAGCAGCAGCCGCTCGAAGATGCGCGGGCCGACGAGATGGCGCACCAGCGGTGGCCCCTCGATGCCGAGCGCCAGATATTTCTGCAGCGCGAAATAAAGCAATACGCCGCCCACCAGCGCCACGAAGCTCATCAGCAGTGGCGTGTTCAGCCCATGCCAGACGGAGAGGCTGAAATGCGGCATGTCCGGGCCGAGCACCGCCGAGGTGGCGGTGGCGAGGTAGGGGCCGATGGTGAGGCCGGGGATGATGCCGATGACGAGGCAGATCAGCACCAGCACCTCTATGGGCCGGCGCATCAGGGCAGGGGGCTCGTGCGGCACGCGGTCGAGCGCCGTCGGCGGCGGTCCGAAGAACACGCCATGGATGAAGCGCAGCGAATAGGCGACGGCGAACAGGCTCGCCAGCACGGCCACGACCGGCAGCGAGATGTCGATGAAGCCGTTGGGGTTGCGCAGCGCCGTCTCGCTGAAGAACATCTCCTTGGAGAGAAAGCCGTTGAGCAGCGGCACGCCCGCCATCGCCGCGCTCGCCACCACCGCCAGCGTCGCCGTGCGAGGCATGAACTTGGCCAGCCCGCTCAGCCGCCTGATGTCGCGCGTCCCCGTCTCGTGGTCGATGATCCCCGCCGCCATGAACAGCGACGCCTTGAACGTCGCGTGGTTGGCGATGTGGAACACCGCCGCCACCAGCGACAGCGGCGAGCTCATGCCCAGCAGCGTTGTGATGAGGCCCAGATGGCTGATCGTCGAATAGGCCAGCAGCCCCTTGAGATCCTGCTGGAAGATGGCCGCATAGGCGCCCAGCAGCATCGTCGCCAGTCCCACATAGGTGACGATCCAGAACCAGGCGGGCGTGCCCGACAGCACCGGCCACAGCAGCACGAGCAGGAACACGCCGGCCTTCACCATCGTCGCCGAATGCAGATAGGCCGAAACCGGCGTCGGTGCCGACATGGCGCGCGGCAGCCAGAACTGGAACGGGAATTGCGCGCTCTTGGTGAAGGCGGCGATCAGCACCAGCAGCAGCGTCGGCAGATAGAGGCTGTGCGCGCGGACGATGTCGCCCGAGGCGAGCACCACGTCGAGATCGTAGCTGCCGACGATATGGCCGAGCATCAGCATGCCGGCGAACAGCGCCAGCCCGCCCGTGCCGGTGACGATCAGCGCCATGCGGGCGCCGTCGCGCGCCGCCGCGTTCTGGTGCCAGTAGCCGATGAGCAGGAACGAGAAGATGCTCGTCAGCTCCCAGAACACCACGAGCTGGATCAGGTTGCCGGACACCACGATGCCGAGCATCGCGCCCATGAAGGCCAGGAGGAACGAGAAGAACCGCGGCACCGGATCCTTCGGCGACATGTAGTAGAGCGCGTAGATGACGACGAGAAAGCCGATGCCGCTGATCATCACGGTGAACAGCCAGGCCAGCCCGTCCATGCGGATCAGCAGGTTGAGCCCGAGCTGCGGCAGCCAGTCGACCTGCGTGCGCACCGCGCCCTCGGCGACGACCTCGCCATAGAGCAGCACGGCGACGACGGTGAGGACGAAGGCGACGGTGCCGGCGATCGTCCCGGCCAGCCGGCGCGCGCTCGTCGGAATCACGGCCGTCGCGAGGCTGCCTGCGAAGGGCAGGCAGATCAGCAGCAGCAGGAACAGGTCGCTCGGCATCGGGCGGCAATGAATCCCAGGACGGAAGACGGCTGTCTTCGCTTACATCCGTCCTGGAGATGCATCGGCAAGCCCGCAACGCCCAGAGGATATAAGAGAGTGCACCACCCGTTCTGTAAGGTCCGCTGGCGCGCCGTCAACCCTCGGTCTGCGCTGGAGGTGGCGACATTTTTCCACCGTCCACACCATTGCGTGCCGCGACCACCCGCAACCACCGGCGCTGGTGCTGTCCGTCGCGCCAGGCGATCTCCTGGCCCGCCCGCAGGCCGAACAGCGCCGTCCCCTCCGGCGTCAGGATCGACAGCGCCGCCGGCGCCCCTGATTCGCTGGGCGCGACGAGCCGTGCCACATGCGTGCCGGTCTCGTCCTCGTACTGGACGTGCGAGTTGAGCCGGACGACGTCGGCCGGCAGTTCGCCGTCGGGCACGAGCCGCGCCCGGTCGAGCTCCCAGAACAGGAAGTCGTTGTCCTCGGCGCGGTGCCCCTCGGCGGTCAGGGCCAGTACGGTGACACGGCGGTGCTCGTTCGTGCCGACGATGATCTCGGGCGCCATGTCGGGGGGGCTCATGTCGGGGCTCCCGTCGCCAGCGTGGCGCCGGGCGCGCTGCGCTGCGCCACGCCTTCCGCCTCGGGCTGGTAGAGGACGGCCTCGAGCAGCAGCAACTCGCCCGTGCCGCCGAGCGGATCGGTATGGATGCTGTCGCCGGCGCGCAGGCCCAGCAGCGCTATACCGCGGCTGTTGACGATCGGCAGGTCGGCCTTGCGGCCGCTGCGTTCCCCCCGCACCACGAGATTGCGCGTATGCGCCGGCCCGGCATTGACCCGGAACACCACGCGGCTGTCGAGCGTCGCCCTGTCGGGCTCGATATCGTGGCCGAACACCACCGTCGCCTCGTCGAGGCGGCGGCGCAGCAGCGGGGCGACGTCACGGTCATCGCCGTCGAGGTCCTCGAGGAATTCCTCGATTGTGGCGTAGTCCTTGGCCGTGATCCGAAACTTTTCCAGCTGAGACATGGGAAGGCTCCTACTGAGGCGGGTGGGGGACATCGGCGTGACCCTGACCCGCCCGAGGGGCAGGTCAGGGCGAACCGAGTGCGGCCCTGAGCCTTCCGGCACTGTTGCGTTGGCGATGGAAACGGGTGGTCATGGCGTCGGGCTCCGCCAGCGTGGCTGGCTTTGAACGGGAAGGCGGCGAGCGGTCCCGGAGCGATGCGCCTGTGCCTAGTCGGCGACGGGCCCGCCCCGGGAAACGCCATTCGTTTCCCTGGTCGACCCTCGATCGGCGATGAACATTGCGATGCACATGCCCTGAACTTAGGTGCTGGCCCCGAAAGGTCAAGCGCCGCAGGGATCTGGCGCCTCAGGCGACGGGCAGTTCGGCCGGTCCGCGCAGCCGCTCCTTCACCCACAGCGCCGCCTCGTCGGCGCGGCGCCCGGCGACAAGTTCGGCCAGGGCGCGCGCCGCGCGGGCGTCGAGCCACTCGGTGCGCCGGGCGAAAAGCGCCGGGTCGGCCGCGCACAGGTCGAGCAGGCTGATCGAGACCAGCGACAGCAGGAACCTGTTCCCGGCCAGTCGGGCCAGTTCGAGCAGGACGGACAGCCGGCCCGCCAGCACGTCCTCCGCGTCGCCCGCCGCCACCTGCAGCGGCACGCCGCGGGTGGCCGCGGCGGCGGCAAGGCCGGGCAGGACCGCGGCCACGGCGTGCCAGAGTTCGTCCGACACCGCGTCGGGCTCGTCGCGTCGCAGCCACTCGATGATTTCGGCGTCGAGGAAGTTCCAGCGCCCGCGCGCCAGCACGATCGTGCCCCGGCGCCGGCGAGTTTCCAGCAGCCCCTTGGCGGCGAGGCCCTTGACCGCTTCGCGCAGCGCCGTGCGGCTGACCCCCAGTTCCTCGCTCAGCGCCTGCTCGTTGGGCAGGATGCTGCCCTCGGGATAGCGGCCCGCCCAGATGGCCGCGAAGATCTGCCGCGACACGAGCCGGTGCAGATCCTCCTGCTCCGGCCGGACAGCATGCAGAGCGAAGTCCGCCGCGGGGCGGCTGCGGTGCAGCGGAATGGGGTCGGGGCGGCGGTAGACGGTCACGGAAGCGCTCTCGCGAAACGGTCGGACAGGTTGTCAAAGGTAATATGTAGGACGTATACCCCACCAAACGCCCGATGTGCAACTGCGGCTGGGGCAGGCGGCGCGCAAGGGCAAGCGGGGGATCGCCAGCCATGGCCACCATCGTCTGTTTCGGCGATTCGAACACCTGGGGCTGTCCGCCCTATGCCAATATCGCCCAGACGCCCGACAGGATCGTCCATGAGCGGCGCTGGGCCCAGATCATGGGCCGGCACCTCGCCACCCCGGCCATCATCGTCGAGGAGGGGCTGAGCGGCCGCACCACGGTGTTCGACGATCCCATCGAAGGCATCCACAAGAACGGCGCGCGCACGCTGATCCCGGTGATCGAGAGCCACGCGCCGATGGATCTGCTTATCATCATGCTGGGCACCAACGACTTCAAGGACCAGTTCTCCATCACCGCCTTCAACTCGGCGCGCGGCATGCTGACCCTGATCCAGATGGTCAAGGGCCACTTCGCGCTGGTCGAGCGCGGCCCCGAGATTCTCGTCGTCACCCCGCCCGCGATCAGCGAGGCGGCCGAGCCTGCCATCTGGGGCGACGGCCACCGCCGCTGCCTCGATCACGCCTATTATCTCGAGCAGGTCGCGAGCCGCACCGGCTGCTTCCATTTCGACGCCAACAAGGCCGTGCGCGTCGGCATAGACGGCATCCATCTCGACGAAGCCTCCCACGAAATGCTCGGCAAGGCGCTGGCCCGCGAGGCCGCCGCCATTCTCGCCATGCGAAATGCCACATGAGCCCATTTACATAATACATATGATCTAATAACGATAGGCGCTCGGGGGCGGCCAGACTCGGCAAACGAGCCCGCCCCGGGGCAGAAGGCGCATCGCCGATGCGCCGCCAACGGGAGGACGCTATGACCTTGCGACACCTGGGCGCGCTTGCGCTCGCGACGGCGATGCTGGCGGCTGCGGCGCCGATAACGGCCGCACACGCGCAGGACGACGATACCATCATCATGCTGGGCGGGCCGAGCTCCGACCCCTTCTGGGGCGCGGTGCAGCAGGGCTTCGATACCGCGATCAAGGATCTCGGCCTCAACGGCCAGTGGACGGCGCCGGCCGACTTCAACGACATCGTGCCGATCTATAGCAAGCTGTTCGAGGCGGCGATCGCCCGGCACCCGGCCGCCATCGCCGTCGGCAACTTCTTCCCCGAGCCCACGGAGCCCCTGATCCGGCAGGCCGTGGCCGAAGGCATCCCGGTGATCATCATCAATTCGGGCGGCGACAACTACCGCGAGCTCGGCGCCATCGGCTTCATCGGCGAGGACAGCTACAAGATGGGCCAGGAAGGCGGCAGGATCGCCGTGGCCAAAGGCGTCACCAACGGGCTGTGCATCAACCAGATCGCCGCCAATCCGGTGCTCGAGCTGCGCTGCAAGGGCTATATCGATGCCGTCGCCGAAGCGGGCGGGCAGGCCCGGATGGTGACCCTCGCCTCCGAGGATATCGGCAACAGCCAGAAGGTGCAGGCGGCCGTCAGCGCCATGCTGATGCAGGACCAGGCCATCGACGGCGTCATCACGCTGGGCGTTGCCGTGGCTGTCGACGCCCTCGAATCCATCCGGCAGGTGCGCGCCACCGGCCGCAGCGTCGATCTCGGCACGATGGACCTGGGCAACACGGTGCTCGAGGCCATCGCGGCCGGCGAGATGAGCTTCGCCATGGACCAGCAGCCCTTCCTGCAGGGCTATTACGGCGTCATGATCCCCTATCTCTTCAACACCTACAAGCTGGCGCCGTCGAGCGTCACATGGGTCGGCCCGTTCATCGTCACCGAGGACAACGCCGCCCAGGTGCTCGAGGTGAACAAGACCTATGCGGGGTCGCGCGGCGCCAACTGACGCCGGCACGGGGCGCCGGCCATGCCGGCCGGCGCCGCCACTGCGCACTTGCGGCCCCGGCCGCTTTGGCCTCACCTTCCGTTCGTGGGTTCATCGACATCTATGGCCAGCATGGAACAGAGCATCGAGCAGCCGGCGCCCGTTCGGCTCAACCTGATCGAGCGCATCCTGCGCATCATGTGGATCGGCCCGGCCATCGCCGCGCTCGCCATCTACATCTTCTTCGGCATCGTCGGCGGCAGCACCGGCTTCCTCAGTGTCGCGGGCACGGCCGGCTGGCTCAACACCGCCGCCGAGCTCGGCATCATCGCCATTCCCATCGGGCTGCTGCTGATCGCCGGCGAGTTCGACCTGTCGACAGGCTCGGTCGTGGGGGCCGCCGCCATCATCGTGGCGCTCGGCAGCGGCTTTTACGGCCTGCCCGTCGCCTACACCATCGCCATGGCATTGGCGCTCGGCGTCGCGGTGGGCTGCTTCAACGCCTTCCTCGTCAACTTCACGCGGCTGCCGAGCTTCATCGTGACGCTGGCCAGCAACTTCATCCTCGCCGGGACGTCGCTCGGCCTGTCGCGGCTCCTCTCGGGCTCGTCCAACGTCTCCTACCGCGATGCCGGCTGGGCCGAGCCCATCCTGGCGAGCAAGTGGAACTTCTTCAACGTCTCGGTGCTGTGGTGGCTGTTCGCCGCCGTGCTCGCCGCCTGGGTGCTACGCCAGACGCGCTTCGGCAACTGGATTCTGGCCACCGGCGGCAATGCCGATGCGGCGCGCCGCGCCGGCGTGCCGGTGAACCGCGTGAAGCTCGTCCTGTTCATCTGGACCGCCGTCAGCGCCGCCTTCGTCGGCATCATGTCGGCGGTGATGTACAATCAGGGCAATGCCGCGCAGGGGCAGGGCTACGTCTTCCAGACGGCCATTGCCGCCGTCATCGGCGGCGTGCTGTTGTCGGGCGGCTTTGGCTCGGTGGTGGGGATCGTTCTCGGCTGCATCATCTACGGCATGGTGAGCCTCGGCCTGTTCTACACGGGCTGGCCCACCGACTGGCTGCAGACCTTCATCGGCGCCCTGCTGGTCATCGCCGTGCTCACCAACAACCTCATCCGCAACCTCGCGCTGAGCCGTGGGAGGAAGTCCAGTTGACCGCCGTTCCACTGATGCGCCTCGACGGCGTGTCGCGCAGCTTCGCCAACAACCTCGCGCTCAACGACGTCGATCTCGACGTCTATCCCGGCGAGGTGCATTGCCTGCTCGGCGACAATGGCGCCGGCAAGTCCACGCTCATCAACATAATGTCGGGCGTGCTCGCCCCCACGCTCGGCACCGTGCTCTACGACGGCGAGCCCGTCTCGTTCCGCAGCCCGCGCGATGCGCAGGGCTACGGCATCGGCACCGTGCACCAGGACGTGGGCAGCATCCCGCTCATCTCGGTGGCGCGCAACTTCTTCCTCGGCAACGAGCCGACGAAAGGCTGGGGGCCGTGGCGGCGGCTCGACCACGCGACCGCCAACCGCGTCGCGCTCGAGCAGATCCGGGCGATGGGCATCCGCCGGGTGATCGATGCCGGCCAGCTCGTCGGCACCATGTCGGGCGGCGAGCGGCAGGCGCTCGCCATCGCCCGTGCCCTCTATTTCGGCGCCCGCCTGCTGATCCTCGACGAGCCTACCGCGGCGCTCGGCGTCAAGGAGAGCAAGATCGTCATCGACCTCATCAAGAAGGCGCGCGACGACGGCATCGCGCTGGTCTTCATCACCCATAACGCCACCCACGCCCTGTCGGTGGGCGACCGCTTCACGGTGCTCATCCAGGGCCGGGCGGCGGCAAAGTTCCTGCGCGGGGAGAAATCGCGCGAGGAAGTGCTGAACCTGATGGCGGGCGGCGAGCAGTTCGAGACCGCCGGACACGGCGACTGAGGGAGAAGATGCAGAGCAACTGGAGATCGGCGCGGGCGCGCGCCGAAGGCTTCGTCGCGCCGGGATACGAGGCCGTCGCCGAGGAGTTCGAGCGCAATTTCACCGAGCGCGCCGATGTCGGCGCCGCCTTCGCCGCCACCCGCGACGGCACCATGGTGGTCGACCTGTGGGGCGGCCTCGCGGCGCCGGGACGGCCCTGGCAGCGCGATACGCTGCAGGTGATCTATTCGGGCACCAAGGGCCTGATGGCGGCCTGCGTGCTCAAGCTCATCGAGCGTGGCCAGATCGGCCTCGACGACAGGGTAGCGCGCTACTGGCCCGAATTCGCCCGCCACGGCAAGGACACCGTCCGCCTCCGCCATGTCGTCTCGCACGGGGCGGGCCTGCCCGGCATTGCCACGCCTCTCGCCGAGGCGGATTGGGCCGACACCGAAAGGATGGAGGCGCTGCTCGCCGACCAGCCCTTCGCCGCCGATCCCGACGCCTTCCACTGCTATCACGCGCTGACGATCGGCTGGCTGCTCGGCGGGCTGATCCGGCGTATCGACGGGCGCACCCTCGGCCGCTTCTTCGACGAGGAGTTCGCTCGTCCCCTCGGCCTCGACGCCTGGATCGGCCTGCCCGAAGGCCAGGAGCCGCGCGTCGGCCGCATGCTGCTCGGCGACGGCATGGGGCCGCTCACCCCCGAACAGCTGGCCGATCCGGTGCTGCGCTCGATCTGGGGCAACCCGCCGCTCTTTCCGGATGACGACATGGCCTGGAACGGCCGCGCCTTGCATGCGGCCGAGATCGGCGCCGCCGGCGGCATCGCCGATGCCCGCTCGATGGCCCGCTACTATGGCTGCATGGCGCTGGGCGGCACGCTCGACGGCGTCGCGGTGCTGCGGCCCGAGACCGCCGCGCTCGGCCGCCGCGAGCTCTCGCGCTTCATGGACCCCTACATCGCCGAAGCCATGGCCTTCGGGACCGTGTGGGCGCTCCAGACCCACCAGACCCGCTTCGGCCCGGCCCCCGACGCCTTCGGCCACTCCGGCGCTGGCGGCTCCATCCACGGCGCCTGGCCCACCCAGCGCACCGGCTTTTCCTACACGATGAACGAAATGCGCGCCGACCCCGAAGACCAAAGATCGCGCCACCTGCTCAAGCGCCTGCACGAAGCCGTGCAGGATGAGATTGCCGCTGGCGGCTAGCAAGTTCTAGTGCCCGGCTGGCGGGGCGGCGGCGCCCTGGACCCCGACGCCCAGCAGGCGGTCGACGGTTTCGGGGCTGGCCTCGAGCGCGGCGGGGGTGCCGCTCCAGGCGATGCGGCCGCGGGCGAGGATGACGACGTGCTCGGCGAAGCGGAGGGCGGCGCGCAGGCGCTGCTCGACCATGACGACCGTCATGTCGCCGGTGGCGGCGCGCCGGGTCAGCACGTCCATCAGCGCGTCGCTGACGATCGGCGCCAGCCCCTCCAGCGGCTCGTCGAGCAGCAGCACGCGGGGCTGGCCGAGCAACGTGCGCGCCGTCGCCAGCATCTGCTGCTCGCCGCCCGACAGCTGGCCGCCCGGTATGCGCCGTCGCGCAGCGAGACCGGGGAACATCTCGTAGGCCTCTGCCAGCGCCGTGCGCGGGCGGCCCTTGAGGCCTACGGCGAGGTTCTCCTCCACCGTCAGCGAGCCGAAGATGGCGCGCCCCTGCGGCACGTAGCCGAGCCCCGCCCGTGCCCGCTCGGCGCCGCCCAGCGCGGTGAGGTCGGTGTCGCCCAGCCTTATCGTTCCCGCATGGCGGCGCGTCTGTCCGGCAAGGGTCGCGAGCAGCGTGGTCTTGCCCACCCCGTTGCGGCCCAGCACGGCGAGCCGCTGGCCGGCGGGCACGGCAAAGCTCACCGCCTCGAGGATGCGAGTCGGCCCGTAGCCGGCGCTGAGCCCGGCGATCTCAAGCGGCGCTGCCGGCATCGAAGCTCCCGAGATAGGCGGCCCGCACTTCGGGGCTCGCGGCCGCCCCCGCCGCGGTCCCGTCGAAGATCACCGCCCCCGCCGCCAGCACGATCACGCGCCGGGCGAAGCGGAAGACGAAATCCATATCGTGCTCGATCATCACTATGGCGAGCTCGGCGGGCAATTGCGCCAGCGCGCGCTCGATCAGCACCATATCGGCGGGTGGCACGCCCGCCGCCGGCTCGTCGAGCAGCAGCAGCCTCGGCTTCAGCGCCAGGGCGAGCGCGAGCTCGAGCAGCCGCTGCTGGCCGTAGGCGATGGCGTGGACCGGCGTTCCGGCCACCGGCGCGAGCTGCAGCAGCTCGAGGATGTCGCGCGCCTCGGCGGCGATCCCGGGCATGCGGCGATAGTCGCCGGCGAGCCACCCCGCGCGGCCCTCGCGCTGCAGCAGCGCCAGCGCCACATGCTCCTCGGGGGTCATCGTGGCGAAGAGCCGCGTCACCTGGAAGCTGCGCACCAGCCCGCGCCGCACGCGCGCCGTGGGCGAGGCGCGGGTGATGGCCTCGCCGCCGAACCGGATCGTTCCGCCCTCCGGCCTCAGATGTCCGCTGACGAGATCGACGAAGGTCGTCTTGCCCGCCCCGTTCGGTCCGATCAGCGCCGCCCGCTCGCCGGCGGCGAGATCGAGCGAGAGGCCGGCCACGGCGCGCACGCCGCCGAAGCGCTTGTCGAGACTGCGGACCTCCAGCAGCGCGCTCATCGTCCGGGACCCCGCACTTGCCCCGGCAGGCCGGTCAGGCCGCGGGGCGCGAACAGCACGACGGCGATCAGCAGCACGCCGACAAGCGTCAGCCAGTGGAACGGCGTGATCGTCGACACGAGGCTTTCGAACAGCACGAAGACGAGGGTGCCGAGCATCGCGCCGAACAGGTTCCCCGTGCCGCCCAAGACCAGCATCACCAGCGCCTCCGCCGAGAGGGTGAACGACAGCGAGTCGAGCCCGACGACCTTCGTGCTCAGCGCCGACAGCGCGCCCCCGAGCCCGGCGACGGCGCCCGACAGGACGTAGAGCTTCACCAGCGCGCCGGAGACCGAGGCGCCCATGGCCCGCACCCGCACGGGATCCTCGCGGATGCCGCGCACCAGCAGGCCGAAGGGCGAGCGCACCAGCAGCCGCAGCAGCACGAACACGACGATCAGCAGTCCCACGGCGAGGCCGAACGCCGTGCGCCCGAACAGGTCGAACCGGAACACGCCGAGCAGCGGCGCCGTGGCGATGCCCGACAGCCCGTCGCTGCCGCCGGTGACGGCCGACGCCTTGTTCGCCGCCTCGTGCATGAGCTGCACGATGGCGATGGACAGGACGAGCTGGCCGAGACCCTTGCCGCGCAGCATGACGAGGCCCGACAGGGCGCCCGCCAGCGCCCCGCCCACGGCGCCGATGCCCAGCATCGCAAGGGGGTCGGTGAGGCCGTAGCGGCTCGCCGCGATCCCCGCCGCATAGGCGCCCGCGCCGAACAGCGCCGCATGGCCCAGCGTCGCGACGCCCGCATAGCCGGTGACGAGATCGAGCGAGAGCACCAGCAGCATGATGGCGATCATGCGCGTCAGCAGCGCGAGATTGGTGGGAAAGAGGAAATAGCCGGCCGCCGCCACCGCGAGGATGCAGCCGATGGCGATCAGGTCGCGCCTCACTTGGCGCGCCCCAGCAGGCCATTGGGAAAGGCGCATACGATGGCGATCACCGCGAGATAGAAGAAGAACTCGCCATAGGCGGGCAGCAGGTAGCGCGCGCTGGTCTCGACCGCGCCGAGCAGCAGGCAGGCGAGCAGCGCGCCGCCGATCGAGCCGGCGCCGCCCACCGAGACGACGACGAGGAACGTCACCATGTAGCGCAGCGCGTAATAGGGCTCGATGGGCAGCAATTGCGCGCCGACGACGCCTCCCAGCGCCGCGAGCCCGATGCCGAGCGCGAAGCTGGCGGCGTAGACGAGCGAGGTGCGCACGCCCAGCGCTTCGGCCATCTTCGCATCGTCCACCGCCGCGCGCAGGCGCATGCCGAAGCCGGTGCGCTCGACGAGAAGCCAGAGCCCCGCTGCTACGGTCAACCCCACCGCCACGGCGAAGAGCTTGTGCGCCGCGATCGTGCGAAAGCCGATGTCGACCGGCCCGCTGAGCGAAGGCGGCAGGTCGATGGTCTTCAGCGTCGGCCCCAGCATGAGATTGGCAAGGCCGATGATGACGAAGGTGAGCCCGATGGTCATCAGCACCTGCGTCAGTTCGGAAGCGCCGTAGACGCGCCGGAACAGCCAGCGCTCGAGTGGCACCGCCAGGACCACGGTCCCGGCCACTGCGAGCAGCGTGGCGACGCCGAAATGCAGCCCCAGCTGCTGCGTCGCATACGAGGCGATGTAGCCGCCGATCATGGCGAAGGCGCCATGCGCGAGGTTGATCACCTTCATCAGCCCCATCGTCACCGACAGGCCGATGGAGATGACGAACAGCACCATGCCATAGGCCAGGGCGTCGGCGCCGATGCTGAGGATTGTCGACATGCCGGCGCCCGCTGCGCGCCTACTGCAAATGGGCCAGCCCGGGATCGGTCTGGTTTTCGAAAGTCTGGATTTCCCTGTTGAAGTAGGTGCCGTCCTCGGCCTTGGCCACCTCGCGCAGATAGATGTTCTGGGTGATGTGGCGGCTCTCGGCGTCGATCGAGACCGGCCCGCGCGGGCTGATCCAGCTCAGGCCTCTGACGGCATCCACCGCCTTGGCCGCGTCCTGCCGGCCGCCGGTCGCCGCGATCATCGCGTAGATGACATGCATGCCGTCGAAGGCGCCGACCGCCGGGAAGCTGAGCTCGGTCCTGTTGCCCCCGAGCGCCGCCACCGCCGCCGCGACGAAGGCCGCGTTCTCCGGCGAGTCGTGCGCCACCGAATAGTGGAAGGTGGTGAGCAGCCCGAGCGCCGCATCGCCCAGCGCCGGCAGGTCGGATTCCTGCGTCAGATCGCCCGGGGCGAGCAGCGCGACGCCGGCTTCCTCGAGCCCGTTCTCCTCATAGGCCCGGACGAAGCCCAGCGTCGGCGGGCCGGCGGGTAGGAAGGCGAACACGGCGCCCGCGCCCGAATCCCTGACCCGCTGCATGATCGGCGAGAAGTCGGTGGTCGACATCGGCATGCGCACGGCCTCGACCACGGCGCCGCCGGCTACCTCGAACGCCGTCTTGAACGCCGTTTCGGCATCGACGCCGGGGCCGTAATCGGAGACCACCGTGATCACCTTGTCGATGCCCCTGTCGCGTGCCACCTGCGCCATCGGCGTCGAGGTCTGCCACAGCGTGAACGAGGTACGCACCACATAGGGGCTGGCCGTGACGATGGCCGAGGTCGCGGCGTTGAAGATGACCATCGGCACGTTCGCCTCTTCCAGCAGCGGTGCCGCTGCCATGGCGTCGGGCGTGAAGTAGAAGCCCGCCAGATACTGCACGCCTTCCTGCACCACCAGCTCCTGCGCCAGGGCGGCCGACTTCGCCGGGTCCGCCTCGGGCAGGTCGCGATAGACGATCTCGACGCTGTCGCCGCCGACGCTCATGCCGTTCAGCGCCTGATAGGCATCGATGCCGGCCTTGAAATTCTTGCCCTGCAGCGCGAAGGGTCCCGAGAACGGCCCGATCACCCCGACCTTGATGGTTTCGGCGCTGGCGCCCCCGGCCAGAAGGCCGACAAGCGCCACGGCCAGTACGAGCTGCTTCATTGAAATCCGTCCCATGCCATCCTGTCGGCGCGAGCTTACTCCGCCAGCCGGAGTGTGGACAGCCGGCGCGCGTGCGTCATCGCGAGGCGCCCGGCAAGGGCTGGCGGGGTCGCCCGAAACTTCCTAAGACTCGATCCATCGGGGGCCGTGAGGGACGAGGCTGCCCGCAGGGGACATGAATGCTCAGGCTCTTCGGGCCGACGCGCGTTTCCGGAATCGTGGAGCCGAGGCTGCCGCGCGGCGCGTTTCTGGCCGTCGCCCTGCTCGATCTCACCGCGTCGCGGCACATGACGCGCGAGGCCCTGGCCGCGCGCCTCTGGGAAGGGGCGGCATCCGGCAGGGCCGGCAACAATTTCCGCCAGCTGCTCGCCCGCGTGCGTGCCTGGGAGCAGGCGACGGGGCAGGCGGTGGTCCGCACCGCCGGCCGGACGGTGTCGCGCGACGGCTCGACGCTGCCCTCCGATCTGTCGCTGTTTCTCTCGGTCGAGCAGGCCGGCACGCCCGCCGCGCTGCGCTGGCTGGCCGAGCTCTATAGCGGCGATCTGCTCGCCGACATCGAGCCCGGCGCCGAGTTCATGGCGCAATGGGTCGCCGAGCAGCGCAGCTGGCTGCGCAACCGCTTCGTCACCCTCGCCGTCGCGGGCCTGCGCGCCGCCGGTGCGCAGGTCGGCGAGGACGTGCTGCGCCGCATCACCGACGAGGCGCCCTATGACGATCTCGTCGCGCGCGAGGCGATGGTCGCCGCCCGCGACGACCCGGCGGCAGTGCAGGCCATCTACCGCCGCTTCGCCCATCGTCTCGAGGCCGATCTGGGCAACGCGCCCGAAGCCGGCACGACGGCGCTGCTGGGCGAACTCGCCCGCACCGCGCCGCGCCCCGCGGGCCTCGCGCCCGAGGCGGCGCCCGCCGCCGTCAGGGCCTCGCTCGACAGCGTGCCGCGCGTCCTCATCCTGCCGCCGGGCGATACCGATCTTGCCGGCTCCGACCGCCGTCTCGGCGACGCGCTCATCGACGAGGTGACGCACGCGCTCGCCCGGCTTCGCACCTTCGCGGTCTTTGCCCCGCACACGGCGCGCCAGCTCGTGCGTTCGCCCTTTCCGGGCGGCAATCCCTACGGCGCCGACTATCTCGTTTCGACCCGTCTCGCGCCCGGCGCCGGTGCTGCGCGCCTCACCGTCGCGCTGACCCGCGTCGAGACCCACGAGCTGCTGCTCAGCGAGGAGCTGCCCTTCGCCCGCGACGACCTCAACGCCCATCACTTCCATCTCGCCGCCGCGCTGGGCTCGCGGCTGGCGCGGGGGATCGAGCGGACCGAACAGCACATCTACCGCACCACGGGCTCGGCCTCGGCCTATGTGCACTACCTCATCGGCTGCGAGAATTTGCGCTCGCTCGACCTGCGGACGCTGCGGCGCGCCAAGGGGCATTTCCGCCAGGCCGTCAGGCTCTCGCCAGACTTCGTGCCGGCCCGTGCCATGCTGGCGCGCACCTTCTGCCTCGAATGGATCCTGCTCGACCGCAACGAGCGCGAGCCCATCGAGGCGGCCGTGGCGCTCGCCCGCGAAGCCGCCGGCATCGACCCGCTCGATCCGCTGGCCCATCGCGAAGTGGGCCACGCATTGCTCTATCTCGATGCCATCGATGAAGGCGTCGAGGCCCTGCATGCGGCGACCCAGCTCGGCCCGCACCATGCCGACGTGCTCTTCCACTATGCCGACGGCCTCATCCATTTGGGGCAGATGCCCGAGGCGCGGCGCGTCATGGACAAGGCGCTGGCGCTCAACCCGCTGGCGCCCGATCTCTATCACTGGATCAGCGCCACGGCGGACTATTTCCTCGGCAACTATGCCGCCGCCTCCGCGGCGCTAAAGCGCATGCACCAGCGCGAATCCGCCGCCCGCGTCATCGCCGCGGTGGAGGCGATGAGCGGCAATCTCGACGAGGCCCGCCGCCAGCGCGACATCTATCTCGCGGCGCATCCCGATTTCCGCCTGAGCGACTACATGTTCCCGCAGCGCCGCCCCGAGGATCGCGCGCACTACCTCGAAGGCCTGAGGCGTGCGGGTTTTGCCTAGGGCCTCGTCCTGAGGCCGATCGCCGACGCGGCTGCGCTGCGGCTTTCCTAGCCTTCGGAGGTTCCCAGAACCTCTGAGGTGCTTCGATGCAGATAAGCTTCCCCGGGCCTGACGGCCAGTTGCTGACGGTGGCCGATACCCGCCGCGATCCCATTCCTGCAAGGCCGGGCAGGGACGTGACGATCGCCTTGCCGCAGGAGCGGCGCCCCGCCGGCTGGATCATCGCCACGATGCGGGTCTGACGCGTGGGGCCGTCCGGACGCGCCGTGCCGCGCTTCGACGCGCCTGCGCCGGACGGTCTCGACCTTACCCTCTACACCCTCTACGCCGATCGCAGCATCGCCCCCGCCGAAACCGTGCGCCGCATCTGGCCCCATCTCGGCGAGCTCGGCATCACCCGCCTCGCGCGCCAGACCGGCCTCGACCGCATCGGCATTCCGTGCTGGGCAGCCTTCCGGCCCAATTCGCGCAATCTCGCGGGGGCGCAGGGCAAGGGCCTGACCGACGCCGCCGCCTGCGCCTCGGCCGCCATGGAGGCGCTCGAGGCCGCCATCGCCGAGGCCCCCGTGACGCCCGGCTGCGTGGCCAGCGCCGAAGCCCTCGCGGCCCGCGGCGAGGCGTGGTTCGACCCCGAGCGCCTGCTGCCCTTCGGCACCGGCCTCGACCGACGACAACCGATCGGCTGGCTCGCCGGCGTCGACATTGCCACCGGGCGCGCCATCTGGGTGCCGCGCGACATCGTGGACATGGATGGCGAGCGCAGCGACCTGCCGGGCGTATGCAAGACATCCAACGGCCTTGCCTCGGGCAACACGACCGAGGAGGCGCTGTTCCACGGCCTCTGCGAGCTGATCGAGCGCGATGCGACGACCCTGTGGTCCACGCTCGCCGACGACGCGGCACTGGCAACCGCCATCGCCGCCGCCGATTTCGCCGATCCGGCGGTGACCGGGCTGGCCCGGCAGGTCGAGACGGCCGGGTTCCGCCTCGGCCTCTTCGACCAGACCGCCGATCTCGGCATTCCCGTCGTCATGGCCGTGCTCGGACCCGACAGGGCCGGCTTCGTCGGTGAACTCGACATCGCCGCGGGCTACGGCGCGCATCCCGTCGCCGCGCGCGCCGCCCTCAGGGCCATCTCCGAGGCGGCACAGAGCCGCGTCACCTCCATCGCCGCCTCGCGCGACGATATCCACAGTGCGGCTTTCGACGGCGCCGCCGCCGCGGTCAACCGGCGCCTGCTCGCCGCGCCGCCCGTCGCGCCGGCTCCACGCGGCCTGCCGGCGGATACGCCGCTCGCCGCGCTCGTCGCCCGTCTCGTGGATGTGCTCTCTGATCGAAACATCGCCGTGGTGAAGCTCGACCTCGCCCCGTGCGACCGGCCCTATGCCGTGGTGAAGCTCGTCTCGGCCGATCTCGAGGACCGCGCCGCCAACATCAACTGGCGCCCCGGCTGGCGCTGCTTCGATGCAGTGGCGCGGCGATGAAGGTCGTCTTCGCCGGCCCGAGCCTTTACGGCGTTTCCCTCGACCCGGGCGCCATCGCCTTTCGCGGGCCGGCCGAGACCGGCTCGGTCGAGCAGGCCCTTGCCGACGGCGCGACCGCGATCGGCCTCGTCGACGGCCACTACCAGCAGGTGGGTGCCGTCTGGCACAAGGAGATCCTCCTTGCCCTCGCCCAGGGTGTCGCGGTGTTCGGCGCCGCCTCGATGGGCGCCCTGCGCGCCGCCGAATGCGAGGCCTTCGGCATGGTGCCGGTGGGCAGCATCGCCGGGCGCTATTGCAGCGGCGACCTGTTCGACGATGCCGACGTCGCCATCACCAACGGGCCTGCCGAGCTCGGCTATCCGCCGCTCACCGAGGCGCTCGTCGATGTGCTCGCCACCACCGCGCACCTTGCCGCCCGCGGTCTCGTCCGCCCCGTCGAGGCCGAAGCCATCGCGGCGGCGGCGCGGGCCATCTTCTTTGCCGACAGGACGCTCGAGGCGATCTTCGCGCGGCTCGGCGCGCCGCATCTGCACCGGATCTATCTTGCCCATCGGGTGCACCAGAAGCGCCGCGACGCGCTCGCGCTGGTCGAGGCGGTCCGCGCCCACGCCGCCCCCGCGATCCCGCGCCGGCCCGCCTGGCAGCTGGCGCGCTCGCCCTTCTGGACGCAGCGTGACAGGCGTCGTTCATCTTCTGTCACGCCGCCGTAACGGCCTACGCCCCAACCATGTCGGAAGACATCACGTTGGGACCGACTCATGTCGCTCAATCAGACAATGAAGGGCCTGATCAGCCGCCTGCCGACCCTCACGACCGAGGAGCGGTGGGTGGTGCAGGCCGTGCTCGATATCGCCGACCAGCGCAACCTGCCCGCGCCCGACCCGCCGCTCCCCGATGCGCCGCCGCGCCCCGCGCCGGCCGCGTCGGCCCGCGACAGGTTGCGCGAGGCGCCCTACTTCATCACCGCCCGCGAGCTGGAGGTGCTCGGCCTACTGCTTTCGGGCCTCTCCAACAAGGAGGCGGGGCGCAAGCTCGGCATCTCGTTCAAGACCGTGCAGTCGCACCGCCAGCGCATAATGGACAAGCTGGGCGCGCGCTCGCCGATGCATCTCGCCGAGATCGTGCGCCGCATCACCGTGTCCTAGGACAACTACTGATGCCAGTCCGGGCTTTGTGGCGGACAACGTGGACGGCGACTCATTGGGGGGCAAGACGATGATCGGCAGCTTTCTGTTCTCGAGCCGGCCGAGGCCGGACGACATCGCGGTGTGGCTGCGCTGCGACCCCGGCAGTTCGGCGCGCATCGTGCTGCCGGCCGGCCTCGAGACGGTGCTGGCCGAGCGCAACTACCCGCCGCCCGCCCCAAGGATGTCGGTGGAGTCGGCGCTCTGCTACGCCATCTTCCTTGCCATCCGCTGCCGCATGTCGCTCGTCATTTCCGGCGACCGCGCCGCCTGGAACCCCGACTGGGGCTACCTCACCGACCTCGCCCGGTTCCCCGCCGCCGGCCTCGTCGCGCAGGCCAATGAGAGGTCCGAGGACTGAGCGGGGCGGCGGTCAGCACACATTGGCGAAGCGCTCGAGGCAGGTCGCCACCACCTCGTCGCCCGGCCGCGTCCACCAGTCCTCGGCCGAAAAGATCTCGACCTCCTGCGGCCCGTCATAGCCGGCCGCCTCGATCATCGCGCGGATGCCCCTGAGGTCGATCACGCCGTCGCCCATCATGCCGCGGTCGAGCAGCAGGTCGCGCGTCGGCACCAGCCAGTCGCAGATGTGGTGCGCGAGGATGCGGCGCAGCCGGCCCGCCCGGGCGATGGCCGCCGACAGGCCCGGATCCCACCACACGTGATAGACGTCGATGGCGACGCCCACGCCCGCGCCGAGCTGCTCGCACATGTCGAGCGCCTGGTCGATCGTGTTCACGCAGGCCCTGTCGGCGGCATACATCGGGTGCAGCGGCTCGATGGCGAGGGGAACGCCGCTCGCCAGGGCATGCGGCAGCACGGCCGCGATGCCGTCCGCCACCATGCCGCGTGCGCCTGCAATGTCCCGGCTCGATCCGGCCAGTCCGCCCACCACCAGCACGAGGCAGTCCGCGCCCAGCGCCGCGGCCTCGTCGATGGCCCGCCGGTTGTCGTCGATGGCCGCCTGCCGGCCCTCCGCCGTCTCCGCCGGAAACATGCCGCCGCGGCAGAGCCCGGTGACGCGCAGCCCGTTCGCCCGCACGATCCGCGCCGCTTCTTCAAGGCCGATCGCCGCCACCTGGTCGCGCCAGGGTGAGATGGCGGTGATCCCCTGCCGGAGGCAGCCGTCCACCGCTTCGGCAAAGCCCCACGCCCCGCGGGTCGTCGCGAGGTTCATCGAGAGCACGCCGCCGGCCATCAGATGACGCCGTGGACCGCCAGCACGCGGCGCATGCGCGTCACGGCGAGGTCGGGGTCGGCCAGCACGCGCGCCGCGTCGGCGAGGCGGAACAGGTCGCTCAGATGCAGCAGCGAACGGGCGGATTGCTGCCCGCCAATCATGGTGAAATGATCCTGCAACCCGTTGAGATAGGCGAGGAACACCACGCCCGTCTTGTAGAACCGCGTCGGCGCCGAAAAGATGTGGCGGCTCAGCGCCACCGTCGGCTCCAGCAGCGCGAAGAACTCGGTCTGGCTGCCGCGGCCCAGCGCCGCCAGCGCCGCCGAGGCGGCCGGCGCGATGGCATCGAAAATGCCGAGCAGCGCATGCGAATAGCCCTCGGCGTCCCCGGCGATAAGCTCGGCATAGTTGAAGTCGTCGCCCGTATACATCTTGACGCTGGCAGGCAGCCGCCGGCGCATGGCGATCTCCTTTTCGGCGCTGAGCAGCGAGATCTTGATGCCGTCGATCTTGTCGGCATGGGCCGCGATGACATCCAGACAGACAGTCATGGCCTGCTCATGCGTGCCCTTGCCCCAATAGCCGCTGAGCGCCGGGTCGAACATCTCGCCCAGCCAGTGCAGGATCACCGGCTGGCGCACCTGCTCCAGCACATGGCCGTAGACGCGCGCATAGTCGTCGGGCGAGCGGGCCGCCGCCGCCAGCGCGCGTGACGCCATCAGGATCACGCGCCCGCCTTCGCCCTCGACGAAGCCGACCTGCTCGTCATAGGCGCCGATGATGGCGTCGATGCCGGCCTCCGGTCCGGGCATGAGATGGTCGGTGCCGGCGCCATAGGCGATCAGTGCGCCGTCGCGCCCGCGCGCCTCGGCCTGCGCCCGCCTGATCAGCTCCTTGGCGGCCGGCCAGTCGAGCCCCATGCCGCGCTGCGCCGTGTCCATGGCCTCGGCCACGCCCAGCCCGAGATCCCAGAGCCGGTGCCGGAAGGCGAGCGTCGCGTCCCAGTCGATGGCGGCGTCGACCCAGGGGTCCGCCTCGGCCAGCGGATCGGCCACGACATGCGCGGCGGCATAGGCGACGCGCGGGAAGTCGGCGGCCTTGCGGTTCTCGAAGGGCAGGGGCGTTCCGGTGACCCGATAGGTCGTGACGGTGCGGTCGGCATTGGGCAGCTCGATCTCAGGCATCGGTGTAGCGGGCCTCCCCCTCATCCGTCTCGGCTGCGCCGCGCCACCTTCTCCTGCAAGGGAAGAAGGAAGCCGACTGCGAAGATCATGTGTTGGCCTTCTCCCCTCGCGGGAGAGTTCTGAGCTATGGCCAGAAGGGCGGACGAGGGGTTGGTCGGGCGCACCGTCCTCACACCTCCAGCTCTGGAATGTCGATCCAGCGGCGTTCCTGCCAGCTCTTCAGGCCCGCCATGGCGAGCTGCACGCCCTTGGCGCCGGCTTCGAGCCCGTACGCCCACGGTCCGTCCTCGGCGACGTGGCGCAGGAACAGCTCCCACTGCGCCTTGAAGCCGTTCTCCATCGGCTGGTTGTCGGGCACTTCGTCCCAGTTGGCGAAGAAATCGATGGTCTGCTTCTGGTCGGGGTTCCACACTGGCTTGGGCGTGTTCACCCGGTGCTGGGTGACGCATCCGTGCAGTCCCGCCACCGCCGAGCCGAGCGTGCCATCCACCTGGAAGGTGACGAGATCGTCGCGCCGCACCCGCACGTCCCAGCTCGAGTTGATGTGCGCGACGATCCCGCCCGCAAGCTCGAACGTGGCGTAGGCGGCATCGTCCGCATCGGCCCTATAGGCCTGGCCGGTTTCATCCACGCGCTCGGGAATGTGGGTCGCGCCGAGGCAGCTGACGGCCTTCACCTCGCCGAACAGATTGTCGAGGACGTAGCGCCAGTGGCACAGCATATCGAGGATGATGCCGCCGCCATCGGCCTTGCGGTAGTTCCAGCTCGGCCGTTGCGCCGCCTGCCAGTCGCCCTCGAACACCCAGTAGCCGAACTCGCCGCGTACCGACAGGATGCGGCCGAAAAAGCCGCTGTCGCGCAGCATCCTGAGCTTCAGCAGCCCCGGCAGGAACAGCTTGTCCTGCACCACGCCATGCTTGATGCCGGCGGCCCTGGCCTTCTTCGCCAGCGCCACGGCGCCGGCGAGATCGTCGGAGACGGGCTTTTCGCAATAGACGTGCTTGCCGGCATCGATCGCCCGGCCCAGCAGGCCGGCGCGCATCTGCGTCGTGCCGGCATCGAAGAAGATCGTGTCGTCGGGATTGGCGAGAGCACCGTCGAGGTCGGTGGTCCAGCGCGCGATGGCGTGCGCGGCGGCGAGCCGGCGCAGCTTTTCGCCGTCGCGGCCGACGAGGATGGGGTCGACCACCAGCCTGTCGCCATTGGAGAGCGCCAGCCCGCCCTGGTCGCGGATCGCGAGGATGGAGCGCACGAGGTGCTGGTTGTAGCCCATCCGCCCCGTCACGCCATGCATGATGATGCCAACGCGCCGCTCGGCCATGAATCCTCCCCCACTGGCGTTGTAACTGTTTGGTTACTCGTAGCCCGGCCCCGGAACGGGGTCAAGCCGCCTGCAGCCAGCTCAGCACGACATCGCAGATATGCTCGCCCCAGCGAGCGACTTCGGCCGGCGCGAGCAGGTCGCGCCGGAACACGGTCGACAGCGTCCAGCGGTTGGAGAGATAGAAAAAGCCCAGTGCCGCCATGGTCAGATAGACGTCGAGCGCATCGGCGTCCTTGCGGAACGCGCCCGTCTCGCCCCCCCGTGCCAGCACGTCGCGCAGTTCCTCGATCAGCGGCGAGT
>PJUF01000467.1_pt1 | contig 28750 bp, 23 predicted proteins | sample 1512191 | NCBI WGS metagenome assembly PJUF01 (sample SAMN08177673, study PRJNA422409) | Feces metagenome, whole genome shotgun sequencing project. | isolation source: Chicken feces (3) enriched on wood chips | host: Gallus gallus | place: USA: Madison | collected 2015-01-15 | reverse complement strand
CTGCTGTTACTGTTTAATGCAAAGCCATAAATAGCGCCTAAATTAAGGTTGTTGCTTTTTTCAGGCTTTAGGCTCATGTTACCTACGGCATTTTCCAGGTCGCCAAAAACCTCTGTTGGCTCAGGCAATCTGTTGCTTAATTCATAGGATGCTTTTAGTTGTAAATCTTTGTGGATAAAGTAGGTTACAGCAGTGCCATAACCCAGCCGACTAAAGTTTTGATTTCTTACCGTTCCTCCGCCAACGGCAGTAGCTAAATTTAGGTATTTAAAGAATGCAGTAGCACTAAATTTATCCTGATTATTATAGAGATAGCCTAATCCAAATACATTTTTTTCTTGCTTACGCGGGATATTATTATCTGCATTATTGGGATTTTGCAAATCGCGGCCTTTTCTGTTAAATGTGTTAAAAGTATTGCTCACGGCGATGGATTGTCTATCGTTCACCTTGTAATTCAACATAGCCGTTGCCAAACCGTTGTTATTACCGTATTTAAACAAGCCGCGGTTGGTGCTTTCGCCACCAGAGCCAGTAGTTACTGTTTCTTGCAGCCAGTTGTATCTTAAGCTAACCGTGTCTATATTCTGCTCCTGACCAAAATTATAATTCGCATTCAGTGTTACATCCAACCCTTTTATCAAATTCTCTTTTTTATATTTCAAATGAGGCATAACTATATTTCCGCGTCTGTGCCATTGCCCAAAAACGGTAGTCATCCGGGGGCCGGTTTGTATTTCTTTGTAGTTTTTCCCTAAAGTGATACCTACTAAAAGCTGGTCGGCATATTTTTTATCTACAACTCCGGTACTGGCAATTAGGCTTTCGTTATGGTACGTGTCATGAAACCTTCTGATTGCTCTTGTGGTGCCGGTATATAAACCTGTGTTAATGTCCCAGGGGTCTATTTTAACTTTATAATCGTTATTTGAGTAGTTTTGGAAAGCGCTGATTTGTAGTGTAATACCAGATTTGCCGGTTGCGGCCGTATTGATAACGCTACGATGCGTATTAAAAGAGCCAAAGGAATAAGAAGCATCTAAAAAGTTTTTGTGACGGTTGCCGGTAATGATGTTTACAGCGCCCCCCAAAGCATCAGAACCTAGCCACATAGGTACAACGCCTTTGTAAACTTCTACACGCTCTGCCAGATTAATTGGGATGTTATTGATTTGGAAAGATGAACCGAAATTATCCATCGGAATTCCATCGATAAAGAAGCGGATGCGGTTTCCGGAAAATCCGTTTAGAGAAAAATTAAAGTTAGAGCCCACACCGCCAGATTCTCTAACCCTAATACCGGCAACACGGTCTAAAGCACCAGAAATATCAAGCGTAGTGTTATACAGTTCCCGGGCATCTATCGCTGTAACATTATAGGCTTGCCGGTTGGCTTCCTGTGCTTTGCTTCTGCCAATTACAGAAACCGTCTCCATCTGTTGTATATTTAGCGGAAGACTAAAATTGAGTGTTTGTGGCCCATCTTTTACTAAAATCTCTTTAGTCTCAGATTTCATTCCAACAGCAGAAGTGGTGATTGTTTGCTTGCCAGAAGGTACATTTTCCAGCGTAAAAAAGCCGTTGACATTTGCCGTCGTACTCAGTTTGGTATTTAATACCTTAATGAGCGCACCAGGAACAGATTCGCCATTTTCGTCGGTAATTTTACCACTAATGGCGTTTTGAGCATACAATGCTGATAAATTAATGACTGTGAAAGCCCAAATCAGCAAAAAATTTCTAATTTGCATTTACTTTTAATTGAACGTTAGAAGTATCCTCTTTCGAGGATTTTATACTCCGCAGTTGCCGCTGCGGAGTGTTTTTGATTGTTAGTTACAGGTGTTTGAATTTGCCGATTCAAATGCCCGCCTGAAATTTGCGCCTGTATTACCCACAACCTAAACCGACAGGAGTGGGCATACAGGACTTATTATCTTGATTACGGAATAACTTCAAATGATGATGTAGCACCTTGCCATTCTGCTTTGTATTCTTTGCCATTATGCTGGCCACTGTTTTTAACAAAATTGCTGGCTTCTACTACATATCTTCCCGGCCAAATGGGCTTAAAAGTTATCAGTCCGTTTTCATCAGTACTAAACTCTTTGCTCCAGCCTTCCGGAGAAAAAACAGAAACTTGTTTGTTTGCTAAGGGCTGGCCGTTTAAAACCGCTTTAAGCTGAATGGGTGCGTTTATATTATAAATTTTAGCTGCTGTTGTATTTACTTTAAGTGAGTTTGGGACTTGGCTAAAGTCCACCGGACCGGTTTTACCAACAGCAACTGTAGCTACCGAAGAAAATTCATATTTGGTTGTCCCGCCCAGTTCTTTTGCTTCATGAACTATAGTTAACCAATACAAGCCCTCTTTTTCGGGCGTAAAGTTGGCAGAAAAATAATTGCTGCCCGCAGAGGTGGCTAATTTTATTTTTTCTTTGCCCGGCGCTGTTAGCCATAAACTGAATTCTTTTACGTCAGAATACCATTTCTCCACTGCTTCTCTTTCATTGCTGGTATATTCGCCATAGAAGATTTTTATTGAATGTTGCTGACCGCTTTTCCCAATGGTATTGGTTTCAATCCATAAGGCATGTGCAGAAAGCTCTTTTCCGCCAAGGGCGATGAATAGTAATACGAATAATGATTTATAAATTTTCATTGTTTTATTTAGTTTTTATAGATTTAATAGAAAAGCTTTGCAATACAGGAACAGGAAGCGCTTCTTTTGGTTCTTCTGCTGCTATTACAGTGGTTTCGCTCTCCATAATTTTTATGCTTTGGTTCTCTGTTTTTACAGGTGTTTTGGTTTTTTTCTTACCGAATTTTCTTCCCCACCAAACTAGAAATCCGGTAATAGGTAATGAGGCACCAATGAGACTTGCCAAAAAGGCCAGCACTTTACCCGGAAAACCTAAAATAGAACCCACATGGATATCATAATTTAGCTTTCTTAGTTTAGCGCCGGTACCGGCTTCCGCATAAGGGGTATCGTAAACTTCGTGATTGCCTTTATGTTCCTGTAAAGTATGCTGGTCAAATTTGTAATTTACGCTGTTGTAAAACTGCCCGGCGCTTGGATAAACGTATATGGTAATGATAGATTTAGGCTTTGCGGTATCAGGAAAAGTATAATAAAAGCCCGCTGCCTGCGGATGGCGCCTGATGGCTTTTTCGAAAGCTAAATCTACCGCCTTTTCTGGCGTATAAAATTTGTTCGCTTGCAGCGAGTCAGACTCAAACCGTTTAAATTCTTCTAAAGTGTTACCGCCAGATGTTGCCCAGTATAAGCCTTTACTATACCATTCTATTCCCCACACCATGCCGGTTAGCGCTATAGCCATCAGAAATAGAAGGGAGTAAAAGCCCAGAACATTGTGTAAATCCAGATTCACACGTTTAAAAGAACCATTCCATTTAATGGTAAAACTCTTTTCCTTTGATTTTTTGTTCCATTTTTTAGGGTACCACCAAATTAATCCGGTAATCAGTAATACTACAAAAACCAGCGTTGCATAATTTACAATGGGTCTTCCAATTTCATACGGAAGCCACAAAAAGCGGTGTCCGTTTAAAATAAACCTAAAAAAATCTACGTCGCCTTTTTCCCGTATCGTTTTGCTGACGATTTCGCCATTGTATGGATTTAATTTTAAAACAGCGCCGGCCCTTCTTCTTTCGCCTAAACCAACATTGGCTGTTCTGCCCATACGGTAATCTACATAGGTGATTTTTAGGTCTGGAAATTCTTTTTGAGCAATTTGTTGGATTGTGGAAGGGTTGATGACAGGTTGATGCAGGGTTCGTATCTGTGTTTCCGGTTCTAGTATATAGCTTGTTATCTCTTCATGAAATACCCATATACAGCCGGTAATGCAAACAATGAAGACGATAATCCCGGATATTAGCCCCAACCATAGGTGAAGCCAGTTGTTAATTTTTTTAAATGTTAGCCGTTGCATTTGTTCTTATTTAGATTAATTAAAAACAACGACGCAAATATAGGTTCGTGACTTTGTTGTTACAAATTTTATTTAAAATAATTCTAAATAAAGACATTGGTGCTTTGTAATTTGTTAATATTTAACTGGTTGTGAGTTTGTGGGGAGTTGTGTTTATAGAATTTAACGTATATTTTATTCCGGATTCACGTTGTTTTTTATCAAGGTACAAGTATCCAACCCAAGGGATAGTGCTCCTCTGTCAGTATTAACCTTGCAACAATAATTGTAGTTATTAACAAAGAAAAATAAACGAAAATAAATTATATAATAACGATAATAATTTAAATACTAGCCTTTGCAAACCTAAAGCCATTTCGGATATAGGCGGGCACTAAGGCTGGAGGTTACCTGAAGGTATCTTAACCGTTACCTGAAGGTTACTATAAGCGGATGAGCACTTAATTGTAACGGTAAAAACCGCAGAATCGGGCTTTTGTATTAAAGTATTCGATTAAATATAGGTAAAGTCATCACAATTAGAGTCGATGTATTGCTTGTATCATCGTGATGAAGAAAGCAAATGATTTTCTTGTTGATTTAACTAATGTGAATTAGAGTTAATTACCTATAAGGTCGTCGCCCGTAGTAGTATACAGAAAATCAAGTTCAAACTATTGAGCTGAAATTAATCTACAATAATTTGTAAAAAGCCCCTGCTACAAGCTTCTACTCGCGAACAAACGCCATAAACATCAGTAACTAGTTGAGGTGTTATGGCTTCCTGTGGCGTTCCGCAAGAAACTACATTCCCTTTATTCATAATCACTACTTTATCAGACCATCTTAAAGCCAGGTTAAGATCATGAAGAACAATAACCACAATTTTACCTTCTGCGGCAAAAGTACGGGCCAGTTTCATCACTTTTACCTGATGCTGTAAGTCCAGGGCGCTGGTAGGTTCGTCCAGCAATAAAATTTTAGGATTTCTTACAATGGTTCTGGCCAGGCTGGCCATCTGGCGCTGTCCGCCAGAAAGGTGGTTAATAGGTTCCATCGCCAGGTGCGATATCCCAATTTTCTCCAATGCTGCAAATGCCTGATCGTAAATGTGTTTATTTTCTGCGTTGGCAGCATCTATAGGAGAAGCTTTTAAGGAGCTAATAACCGCTTCTATCACAGATAAGTCAATATCTGCGGGAACATGCTGCGGCATAAAGCTCATGTATGTAGCCCGTTTTCGTAAAGGCAGCGACTTTAAATTGATATTGTTATATAAAATATCACCTTTGGCAGAAACTAAACCGGAAATTGCCCGCAGTAAAGTAGATTTTCCGGCAGCATTTGGTCCCGTAAGCACTACCACTTCGCCTGCTTTTAAAGGTGGCAAGCTTAGATTATTAATTACCGTTTTTTTATAATATCCGGCAGATAAGTTTTTTACCGTCAACAACTCACTCATACTAACTCCTTATCGTTTTTTCTTACTAAAAATCAGTGCAATAAATACAGGTACACCTATTAAAGATGTCATAATACCAACAGGCATAATGGTTCCGGGGATTACTGCTTTACTGGCAATAGAGGCCAGCGACATTACCAAAGCCCCGGATAATATACTTGCCGGTAAAGAAAAGCGGTGGTCTTCGCCAATAAGTAATTTGGCAATGTGCGGACCAACCAAGCCAACAAATCCTATAATTCCTACAAAGGCAACAGCAGTAGCTGTTAACAAACTTATCCTGATAAGAGATAGAAAACGCAATCTGCCTACGGCAACGCCGTAACTTTTTGCACTATCTTCGCCAAGGCGTAAAGCCGTTAATTGCCAGGAAGAAGCAAAGGAAAACGGACTAACAACCACTAAGACGGCTAAAAGCGTGATAATGGTATCCCAATTTGCTTTAGCTAAACTCCCCATACTCCAGAATATAAACTGTTGCAAAGCTTCTGCGCTTGCCATGTATTGTAACAGGCCTACCAAAGCGTTAAAAGTGAATACCAGAGCTATACCAAAAAGCACCAGTACTTCTGCTTTGTTATTTCTTAAACGGGATAAGGACTGTAATAGCATAGCCGAGCCGAAAGCAAAGCCAAAAGCATTGGCCGCAATAGTCCAGTTTTCTGATACCCAGGGCAAGCTTATTCCAAGAATAATGGCTAATGCAGCACCAAATCCTGCCGCCGCTGATACTCCTAAAGTAAAAGGGCTGGCCATTGGATTATTCATAATGGTTTGCATTTCGCACCCCGCTAAAGAGAGCGCACCGCCAACAAGCAATGCCATAATGGCGTACGGTAGCCGTACTTCCCAAACAATTACTTTTGTGCTGAGTTCTACTGCTGAGGGATTAAAAATTGCTGTCAAAACATCTGTAATTGATAGCATGGATGGCCCTACAGCAAGATCTATACAAAATAAAATAAACAATGCTATTAAAAGCGTTGTTAAAAGTAGTATCCTTTTGAGGAGTAAGCTGCGATAGCTTGTTGATATACTTGAAGATTGCAAAATTACCTCTAATCTGTTATTATTTGTTTTCTAAAAAGAAAGCTCCTGATAGTTTTACTGTTAGGAACTGCTTATTGATAGTGCCAAGTGTACCATGCGGATTTAAATCTTTAAATAGCTGGGGATGACACCATCTTGCTATAGCCTCCAAAGCTACGATATTTAGAGGTGAATCATAAAACAAATGCCACATTCCGTAGGCTCTATTACTTTTTATTGCATTCAGCGGACGTAATACGGGCTTCGCTGTCAAGCTCTTCAGGCTTTCACGAGCTTGAGATGGAGTTATGCCCTGGCCAATTATAAATCCTTTTTCTCCCGGAAGGGCAATCCCTGTGGCAATGTAAACATCGGGCTGGCTGGCAATTACGTATTCCATGTTAATGGTTCCTACTTCGCCCGGGAGCACATCTGCACCAATATTATGACCACCGGCAAATTCAATAAATTCTCCCAAATTCCCTTTACCCGGCGAGCCCACCAACTCGCCTCTAACCATTTCCATATAGACTTTTGGCTTGCTTGCCTTGTGCTTAGCTAACCTTTGAGAAATCACGCTCATGTGTTTTTTGTAGAGTTTGATGTATTCTTGTGTCTGTTTTTCGCGACCCAGAACTTTCCCTAAAATCTCCATACTTGGTAAAGTGTTTTTAAAAGGATGCAGCCTGAAATCAATAAAAACAATTGGAATTCCGGCGGCATTTAGCTTCTGTATAACATCTGCAGATTTAGCATCGGGCCCATGAGAACCCGCCCCGAAAATGGCTAAATCTGGTTTTAGGGAGAGAATTTTTTCTACAGAAACTGTTTCTTTTCCGGTTGAGCCAATTGCCGGAATCCTGTCCATTTCCGGGAATTGCTTACGGTAATCTTCATAGAGATTACCGCCAGATTTTTTGAAATCTCCGGTCCAGCCAACCACCAGATCAACCGGTTTTGGATGCAGTAAGGCTAGCGTTAGTAAAGAGCGGCCTTCGCCTAAAATTACTCTTTTAGCAGGCTGTTTAAGCGTTACTTCGCGACCTACAATGTCTTTTACTTTAATTTGCGAGTGAGCTGCCCCTACATAAAAAAGACAACACGTTAAAATTATTCTAAATACTGTGCTCATTTTAAAATCCGATTAAGGTTTTATTAAACTTATAGAATCTGCGTTTGGTGCCGGAGTTGGTTCCGGAGCGTTTTCTCCGGGCTCTTTTACTGCCGCTTTATTGGTGACGTAAACCTCATTTGTTTTGTGGTTTATGGCCAAAGTATTAGGCAGGCCTCCCATATCAAAAGTTTTAAGAATTTTGTAAGAAGTTCCGTCTATTACATTTACCGTTCTGCCATGGCGGTTTGCTACATAAATTCTATCTAAAGCAGCATTATAGTCAACACCTAAAGCACCTTTTCCGGTAGCAATGGTGGCCAGCAAAGTACCTTTTCCTGCATCAAGAACGGTAATGTTTTCAGTAGTCTGATTAGCAATAAACAAACGGTTCTTGGTACCGTCGTAATAAACATTTGTAGGACGTTTGCCCTGTGCATCAAATTTACGCTCTACTATGCCTGTTTCTGTATCTACAACCACAATTTGATTCTCTGCCATGGCTGTAACGTAAGCTTTGTTGTTTTTTGTGTCTAACGATGCCCCGGTTACAGCAAAGCCAAGGTTGTAAATGAATTTTTTGAAAGTGTTGGTATTTCCATCAATAACCCACAAACCGCCTGGTCTAACGCTGGTGGCATAAATCAGGTTTTTACTCTCGTCTACGCGGATTTCACGCGGGCGGCTTCCAGCAATAGCTGCTTTTATAGCAGTTTGTTTTCCGGTATTCAAATCTATAGCCATAACCAATCCGCTGCGGGTGTTGGTAGCGTATAAAGTTTGCGTAACATTGTTAATGCCTAAACCCATTGGCGCAGATTCTGGTACCGCAATGCTGTCAACAGTTTTTAGCGTTTTAGGATCTATTTTATAAATTTTCCCTGTATTGCCCTGTTCACGGGCAGCAGAAACATATATAAAGCCTGTTTTTGTATTAATAACTGGTTGGTAAACATTTGAATTTACGCTAATTTTTTCTGTTTTGGCTAAAGTTTGAGCAGCTACCGTATCAATGTTGAAAGTTGCAGCTACACCTAATAGCGCTATATTAAAAAACTTACTCATTGTATATAAAATAGATTTATGGTGAAATCGTGTTATTTGTTTTCTGAATGAACCAATTATAAAATGCCGGAAACTCTTCACGCCAATACAAGGCGCCATGTCTGCCTTGTGGATGTACAGACAGTTTAATCTCTGGCTGGTTGTTTTTAGCCAGCAAGCCAATAACTCTTTTTATATCATCGCTCATGTGTACAAAGGTGCCATCTGGTTTTAACCTGTTTTCTGTGTTTCCGGCATAAAAATAGTAGTGTTGGCTACTAATAGCTTTTGATTTTTTTAAGGATGTTAATGTTTTTTCTGCATTTCCGTAATCTAACCATACCGAAGGAGAAAAAATGCCCAGAATTCCAAAAGTTTCCGGATGATGTAACCCAGCATACAAAGAGATTAAACCGCCCATAGAGCTGCCTGTAATTGCTGTATATTTTTTTTGCGGCAGCGTTCTGTAGTTTTTATCGATATGTGGTTTAAGCGTATTCACCACAAAATCCAGATAGGCTTTACCCTCTACTTCCAAATGGTCTGGATTAGATTCATAATAATATTCTTTAACCCTTTCTTTCATATCGGGATGATGGTCTACCGCCACAATAATTGCTTTTTGGGTAGCAGAATCCAATACCTCATCTACGCCCCATTCTACCGGACCAATACGGCCTTGCGAAGTAGCTTCATCAAATAAATGCTGGCCATCTTGCATGTAAATTACCGGGTAGCGCCGGGTAGCTTTTGCATAATCTTCCGGAAGGTAAATCCAGATATTACGAGACCGGTTTAGCTGCGGAATAAAAAAAGCAGAATCTAAACGGTGCACATTGGCAGAACGCGTAGATGGAGGAAAATCGTCTCTCCACCCTGCTATTTTACAATAAATACTGGTGTCTTTATGAAGAGAAGCTAAACGCGGACCAACCAATCTACCTTCCTGAGTACATTCCAGCGTTTGCCAATTGCCACGTGTAAATTTAAATTCTAATCTATCACTGGGCACATCTTTTAAATCTACAGTAATAGCCAGATTTCCATTTTCATTTCTGGAAAGACGCATGGCCTTTTGTGCCGGCTGCCATTTGTTAAAATTTCCGGTAATATAAATGGTGTCTTCCCTGTGTGATTTTGGAAGATCAGTTATTTCTACATATAGCTTATGCTGTGCCTTTACAATAAAAGGCATCAGCATAAGTAGTATGGATAACTTTTTGTGCATTTCTCTATTTTACGGTGATTTTGTAGAAACCAGAAACGGCTCCACCCACATTTACCTCAAATAGTTTAGTTGCGCTATTAGTAGAAGGATTGTACTCGTAATAACCATTGCCGTTTTCTTTGGTAGCGCCTCTTAACAGGATTTTGCCATCAACTTCTACTGCTGCCATAGCTGCGCCAGGGTTTGTGCCTACAGGTATTCCGGTAATTTCTTTAAATTGTTTGTTTGCAACGTCAACAGTATAGAATTTCCAAATGTCGGCAGAGTTGATGTTTCCTGAGCCACCCCCAGTTAAAGTTACGGTGTTTAGGGTAACTATTAGCTTACCGTCTTTAGCGAAAACATTTACAAATTTACCATTGTCTTCAGCTCTAAATTCAGAGAATTTCAGTTCCCAGGAGGTATCAATATCTGTCGCATTTGCTTTAATACGAACAATTTTAGATTTTCCGCCCAAACCTTGGGCATGTTTACCCTGTGTAACGATGTACAAATCACCATTCGTGTCAAAATCGTACATGTGGTTTTCGTTGATATAGGCAATACTACCAGCATCTAAAATTTTAATGGTTTTCTCGTGAGTACCGGTAGCAATATCAATTACAGCTATGTAAACATCCGGGAAATAATCATCAAAAAAGCCATGTTGATTGCTAGGGTTTTTACCATAAGTAATATTAGCAAATAATTTACCGCCTTTTATAGCTAAAAACTTCTGCCCAATAGCTTTAAACGTAATGGCCGCATTATCAGAATCAGGTGTGGCATTTACCACTGTAGCAAAATCCAGTGAACCTGTATTTGTCATGGTTGATGGATTGAACTTTTGAATTTTCAAAGGTTCTGCGGCATCCCAGTAGAAACCAGAAGTTTCGTTTTGGATGACTAAGTTTCCCGTTCCGAAGTATTTACCTGCGGCTACATCATCTTTTGATGCAATGAAAGTCCCTGTCGTTACTGTACCATCTTTTGCAATATTTATTTTCTCAATCCCAGTTTTGTAATCTGAAGTACGGAACATTTTAAAAATCCAGTTGCCATAGGTTCTCCAGCCGCCCATACCTTGCCCTTCTAAAGAACCAGCTTTTACGTTAGAAATGGTTCCGGTAGGAAAACTGTCAAAAGCACTAATGAAACCTGCTTTGCTTCCAGAAACTCTATCACTTAAAGTGATTAATACGTATTTAGAATCCCCTTCGTTGATAGGTTCATTTTTGTCTTTTTTACATGCTCCCAAAAAGAGACTTGCACCTGCTATTCCAAGAATAGCTAACAGATTTATTTTTTTCATGGCTTATTTTTTTATAGACTTTATATAATAATTAATTTTAAAATGGACACTTCTTCCGGGGCGCTGTATCTTGTAATAATCATAGAGCTTAGCGTCTAATAAGTTTTTAACTTCTGCCCCTATAATGATATTGTTAGACGGCAATACGTAATTAAATCCGGCACTTAACAAACTTTGGTTCGGCACTACGTTTGTAACCGGCACTCCGACTTTGCCCCACAAACCCAAAAAGCCTTGTGGTTCTTTGTCTTTAGGTATAGCATTTAAATAAAACTCTCTAATAAAATTATAGTAGATATAGGGTTTTAAAGCGTCTTTTTTCTGAAATACATGCTGGTAATTACCCGTTAAGCCCAGGTTAGAGAAGAAGTACGGTGTATTTCTTAAGCGTGTGCCTTCCTGCCATTTATGTAATTCCGAGCCAATATCAACCATACGGTTATCCTGCAAAGTAGCATTAGCAGTTAAATCCAGATTTTTATTCAGCTTGTAAGCTACATCTATATCTACACCAACACCTCTCACGCTATCCAGATTGGTGTATTGCGAGAATGGAGGTTGCACCGGAACCAATAAAATCATCCCTTTGGTTTTGCGGTAAAAAGCACCTACTTCTACAGCATATTTATTTTTTTCATAACGGTAACCCACATTTACATTAAAACTGCGTTCCGGCTCTAAATTAAAATTAGGAGCTCTGGTATCGTTATCTCCAAACAGCTCTTCTTGTCGGGGTAACCTGTTGGTTAATTCTGCAGATGCTCTAACAAACGAGTTGTCGTTAATTTGATATTTAACCGCTTCGGCAATGCCCCAATTGGTGTTTTTGCTGGTGGTGTAATTATTTAAATCGGTATCATTAGCCATAAAAGCGTTAATGCCTTTGGTGCTAAAGCTGAAGAATTTGGCAGATAATTGATTCGTCAGTCTGCCATCTAACCACTTAGATTCCCAGCCTAAACCCGCAATAGTTTTCTGGTAAATGGCTTCTTTACTTAAAACATCTATATCTGTACCGTTAAAACGGAAACCATAAGGGTCGCTGCCAATGCGCCTGTTGTAATTAAGAACTATATTGGCTTCAAGCGAGTGGTTTTCATTGATACGGAAAGCAAGAAGTGTTCTGGAAATCGCATTAGAAAAATCTATATCAGAAAGCGATGCTCTCGGGCTTTCGCCGATACCTTGTTCGCGGGGTGTAAAATTACCAAACCAATCAAAAGAGCCTCTAATGGTATCTGTACGGTTTCTGTTGGTAGTGCTATAGGTTAAAAACTGGTCTATGCTTAATTTATCGTCCCACAAAGCTTTTTTATAACGAATAGAAGGAACAAATCCACTATTCTGTAATTTAACCGCACCATAAGGATTAGTCATTAAAGTAGGATGCTGAGATTCACGTTGTAAATCATATAAAGCTACCGAAAAACGCAGCTCATCTGTCCAGGGTTTATTTTTAAAACCGGCATAAACTTCCGTAAAGTAATGTTTATAGCCATTATGGAAAAGCTTTACTCTGGCGGGTTCAAGATTGGCATTTTCATTAACTACTTCAACATCGGCTTTGTAGTTGTTGTCAGAATAATTATAAAATGCATCAACACCAAAAAAATGCTGATTTTTCTTGTTGGTATGATATAATGAAATATTGGCAATATGCGTATTAAAGGAACCTACCTCATACGAAGCACTTAGCTGAGAGTCAAAATGATTTGGCGTTACCAGGTTTACCGCACCTCCTAACGCATCACCACCTAATGAAACGGGAATAACACCTTTGTAAATTTCTGTCCGTTGTAAAAGATTGAGAGGGACGTTGTTAATGCCATAACCTCCGCCAAGATATTCTAAGGGAATGCCATCTCTAAAATACTGAACAGAATTACCCTGAAAACCATTTACAGAAACATCTACGGCATTTCCCAAGCCACCGTTTTGTCTGATACGGATTCCAGGCGCCCGGTTCATAAGTTCTGCCAGCGTTGCCGGCTGGTCTGCAACCGCTCTGGTATCAACCACCACGGCTCTTATGGCTTGTTCTCTTACCTGCTGCGTTTCGTTTTTGCCAATTACCGTAACGTCTTGTAGCTGGGTAGATAAAGACTCTATGGTAATAGTGATTGATGTTGTTTTTCCGGCATTTATCCGAACTTTTTGTTCTGCGCTTTTATAGCCCAGTCCGGTTACAGAAACGGTGTATAAGCCTTCTTTAATATTGGTGGCGTTAAACTTCCCGTTATCATCTGTCACATAAGCCGTTTGTAAACCACTTAATCGTACAGTTAGGCCTTCTGCGGCTTTTTTATACTGGTCTAGTACCGTTCCTGATAAATTGCCTGTGCTATTTGTCGCAAATGCCGGTGAAGCCGTTAATAAGCTGCATAAAAGTATGAATAAGCTATTTTTAAGGCTTTTATGCTTTTTGAAAATATTGTATTTAGATAGAAACAGCCACATCGTCATTTCTTTCTTTTTGCCTGTCTTTAATAGAAGATTCCTCGCTTATTCCGTTTTTCCAGTAAGAAAAAGCGTATAATTCTTCTTTTTTCCACCCTTTTTCTTTTCTTAAATATTGTCTTATTTCTTTAACGGTAGAAAATTCTGCAGCAACGTAGCTGAAACGAGAATTTAGAGGCAAGGATAAGCTCTTCACTTTTTCTGCCAACACCACCTTTTCTCCGGGATGTGGGTTGTGCACCCAATGAATTTCAAAATCGGCATGGGTTTGAATTTCCTGTTTATCTTCTGGCGATGGAATTTCAATAAAAGCAATACCTTTAGCGGTAGCCGGCAAACTTTCAAGAATGGCAGAAATTACGGGTATCCCTGTGGCGTCGGCCACTAATAAATACCAATCTGCCTTAGGGTATAAAGGCTCTGATTTTTCTTTCATAGCAACACCCAGAAAATCGCCTGGTTTTGCATTTGCAGCCCATGCAGATGCCGGTCCGTTATCTCCATGTGCTACAAAGTCTATATACATTTCTTGTTTTTCAAGTGATATACCTCTATGTGTGTAGGTACGTAGTGTAGGGCGAATTTCTTCTGATGGGTAAACCCAATTTCTTTCGTTATTATCGTATGAGGGGAAAATATCTGCTGTAGCACCAGCTGGCGGAACAAATATTTTATTGTTGGCACCAACAGTCATATTACTGAACAATAAAATATCATCGCCGCTTAGGGTTACTCTAATATAATTTGGCGTTATGTATTCCTTGTTTTTAACCTGGAATACGCTATGAATAACCTGTGGCTTCTTATTTTCTGTGCTCATGATTTATTTTAATTCTTTTTTAGCAATTGAGAGATGTTATATAGCATAAGCATTGCTAAAAGTCTGAATCTATTCTTTATTAATTTCTGATTACGGCTACAAATCTACGTTTATTTAGAATAATTAAAAATAAAAATCCACAATACTTAAAAACGAATGATATTGCGTAGTTATATTTTTAATTTAATAAACCATGCGGCAGATCGATTTTTCAACATCGCGGTTGTACTTTTAATTTGGTTTTTTATAACTTGCAGCTGCGAAAAATTCATTAAAACATGTTATTACCTTATTTCCAGACCCAGTATATAGAAGCAGGTTGCGATGAAGCAGGGCGGGGCTGTTTGGCGGGGCCGGTTTTTGCCGCTGCGGTAATCTTACCTAGGGATTTTTCGCATCCATTGCTTACAGACTCAAAGCAGCTTTCTGAAAAGGACAGAAAAACCTTGCGGGAGGAAATTGAGGAAAAAGCTATTTGTTACGCAGTGGCCGCAGTAGATCACCATGAAATTGATGAAATCAACATCCTGAATGCATCTTTTTTGGCCATGCACCGCGCCTTAGAACAGCTGCAGCAGCAACCAGAATTTATTATTATAGATGGTAACCGCTTTAAACCTTATAGCAACATCAAGCACCAATGTGTGGTAAAAGGCGACGGGAAATATTATTCCATAGCCGCAGCATCTATATTGGCTAAAACCTATCGGGATGATTTTATGGAAGCGCTTCACGAAGAATTTCCGCATTACGATTGGAAACAAAACAAGGGTTATCCTACAGCCAAACACAGACAGGCAATTGCCCAATATGGCATGTGCCATTATCATAGAAAAACCTTTAAAGTTTCTCATTCTCAGCTAAGCATTTTTAGTAACTTGCAATATGAGAGTGCTACTACTCACTAACAGGGTTCCCTTCCCGCCCCATGGCGGTTATTCTATTGTAGTTTACAATACTATAAAAGAACTGGTAGCGCTTGGTTGTGATGTAACGTTATTTAGCCTAAACACCACAAAGCATTTTGTAAAACCAGATAAGATTAAAGACCCCTTACTAGACGGCATTAAGTTTTCTAAATATAGTATAGATACGCGTGTAAAAATTAAAGACGCATTTTTTAATCTTTTCAGTAACAAATCTTATAACATCAGTAGGTTTTACGATGCCGGGTGCGCCAGTAAACTTGCTCATTTGCTTAGAAAAAACACTTATGACGTTATTCAGTTAGAAGGTTTGCAGGTAACACCCTATTACGAAATTATTAAAGCCAATAGTAAGGCAAAAGTTATTTATAGGTCGCACAATATCGAGCATCAAATTTGGAAAAAGCTTACTGTTAAAGAGAGTTTTCTGCCCAGAAAAGCTTATTTCGGCTTACTTAGTAAGAGATTACAAAGTTATGAACATAAGGTAATTAACAATTTTGATGCTCTAATGGCTATAAGTGCTGTAGACGAGCATTTTTTTAAAAGTATAGGATGCCAGGTGCCCATACACACCTTCCCGGTAGGCTTAAACTTAAGTAATTACCAAAACAATTTTAATCTTACTCCGCATAAAAGCATTGGCTATATTGGTTCAATGGATTGGCGGCCCAATGCAGAAGGTCTTAACTGGTTTCTGGAAAAAGTATGGCCATCGATACAGAGTTTAGGTACTGATATAAAATTCCACCTGGCGGGGCGTAACCTGCCCCAGCAGTATGTATCTGCCAAAAACTTTTTGGTAGAAGGCGAGGTAGATAATGCTTTGGAATTTATATCCAAGCAACATGTTTTTATAGTTCCGCTACTATCTGGAAGTGGTATGCGGGTAAAAATTATTGAAGCCATGGCTTTGGGCAAATGTGTTATTGCCACTTCCATAGCGGCAGAAGGCATCAACTATCAGCATGATGAAAATATTCTAATTGCCGATAAAGCAGACGATTTCTATAAACAGATATTACGTTGTTTTACAGATAAAACGCTTATCCACCGGATAGGAAAACAAGCCAGCCAGCTCATCAAAGCGCATCATGATAACCTGCAAATTAGCCAGAGAGTGCTACAGGTGTATAAAGAGCTTTGCGCATAACGTCTTTATGATTTTTTCTTAACTTCGCACCGTAAAAACGGTAAAGCAGTTCTAATGAAAAGTACAGCATTAACAGCTAAGCACATTGCTTTAGGTGCTAAAATGGTTCCTTTTGCAGGCTATAATATGCCGGTTCAGTATTCTGGGATTAATGCAGAACACGAGGCCGTAAGAAAAAGCGTAGGCGTATTTGATGTAAGCCATATGGGCGAGTTTATCCTTAAAGGAGACCAAGCCCTGGATCTTATTCAGAAAGTAAGTGCTAATGATGCTTCTAAGCTTTTTGATGGAAAAATTCAGTATTCCTATTTCCCCAATACTCAGGGTGGCGTTATAGACGATTTGCTGATTTACCGTATAGATGAGAAAACTTACATGCTGGTAGTAAATGCATCCAACATAGAAAAAGATTGGGAGTGGATTAACCAGCATAATACATACGACGTAGAGCTAAAAAATATCTCAGACAGAACCTCTTTGCTGGCAGTACAAGGGCCAAACGCAATTAAAGCTTTGCAAAGTTTAACTGCTGCAAATCTGGCGGCTATGGAATATTACACTTTTTCTAAAGGAGTTTTTGCCGGTGTAGAAAATGTACTGATTTCTGCAACAGGTTATACCGGTGCAGGAGGGTTTGAAATTTATTTTGATAACCAATATGCAGAACAAATATGGGACGCGGTGTTTAAAGCAGGCGAACTTTATGATATCAAGCCGATTGGTTTGGGTGCCCGCGACACTTTAAGATTAGAAATGGGTTTTTGTTTATACGGTAACGATATAGATGAAAACACCTCTCCGCTAGAAGCGGGCTTAGGTTGGGTAACCAAATTCTCTAAAGATTTTATCAACTCAGAAAATTTAAAAGCGCAAAAAGGGCAAGGTCTGCAGCATAAGCTGGTAGGTTTTGAGCTGCTGGAGCGTGGCATCCCTCGTAAGGGATATGAAATAATAGATGCAGACGGAAACACCATCGGTCGTGTAACTTCAGGAACGCAATCTCCATCTTTACAAAAGCCAATAGGTTTAGGGTACGTAAAAAAAGATTTTTCAGCCGAAAACACAGAGATTTTTATCAAAATAAGGGATAATAAAATTAGAGCTCAAGTGGTAAAAACACCTTTTTACAAGGTTTAAATCTCAATACTATTATATAAAAAACGTTTATTCAGTAGATGCAAAAAAAGAAATTAGAAGTTTGCGTTAGTCCTCTTCTCTTACCCTTATATGATTTAACAAACTCAGTAGTAGTAGTAATAGATATTTTTAGAGCAACTACATCTATATGTTACGGCATTGCCAACGGTGCAAAGGCAATTATTCCGGTTGCGACCGTAGAAGAATGCTTGCAACGAAAAAACGACTCTTGTTTAGTAGCGGCCGAAAGAGACGGCCGTATTGTGGAGGGCTTTGATTTTGGCAACTCTCCATTTGCGTATACCAAAGAAAAAGTAGCCGGTAAAACCGTGGTTTTAACTACCACCAATGGTACTTATGCCGTCTCAGAGTCTCGCAAAACAGCCTATGAGATTATTATTGGATCGTTTTTAAATTTAGATGCGGTAATTACTTATCTAAAAAATCACGACAAAGATGTGCTTCTCCTGTGTTCTGGCTGGAAAAATAAAGCCAACATAGAAGATACTTTATTTGCAGGGGCTATTGTAGAGCAATTGTCTGAAGAAGAGTATGAGTTTGATGATGCTGCCTACTTCTCGAAAGATATTTATCAAGTAGCTAAGCCAGATTTAAAAGCATATACCTCCAAGGCCTCTCATGGCAAGAGAATGCAGCGTTTAAACCTGGAAAAAGATATCGAATTTTGTCTTAATGTTAACCTGATTAAAGAAATTCCAGTATTAAGGGGAGAAGAGCTTGTAGCACTTTCTACTGCCCTTGCTTAGGATTTTCTAAATCAAAGAACTTAATTAAATACACCATGAAAATCAGTTCTAAAATGTGGAGAAAGTCAATTTGTAATAACCTAACAATATTATTCACAATAGCTGTTCTAAGCGTTATAAATGCAAGTTTCGCTTTTGCGCAAAGAGAAAGAGATGAAAAAGCAACAATCATAGGCTTTAAAGGAATACAATATATCTCTCCAGACTCTACCTTTTATACCAATTTCAGGTTTAGAATGCAGAATCGTTTAAAATATACTTCGTTTAGCGGGGATGAATTGGGCGACGGTAGCTTTGAAGCAAGAATACGCAGAATGCGGTTAAGAATGGATGGTTACATTTATAATCCCAGACTTACATACAGCATTCAGTTAGCTTTTACACGTGGCGATCAGGATTTTGACGATACAGGCATAGCTAATATTGTACGTGATGCGGTGGTTTTCTATAATTTCACAAAGAACTTTTACGTGGCTTTTGGTACCAATAAACTGCCCGGTAACCGTCAACGTGTAAATTCATCTGGTCAGTTACAATTTGCAGAGCGTTCTTTGGTAAATGCTACCTTCAATTTAGATCGGGATTTTGGGATTAAAGGCTATTATTCCTCTAAATTAGGAAATATGCCTTTCCACTTAAAAGGCGCAATTACTACCGGAGAGGGCAGGCCTGCAAATTCTACAGATGACGGCTTAGCATACACCGGACGGGCAGAAATTTTGCCATTGGGTAAATTTACCAATGATGGTGATTACTCTGAAGGTGATTTAGAACGAGAAAAAACACCTAAAATCTCTATCGGAGGTGGTTATAGCTATAACCATAAAACAACCAGAGCGGGCGGACAAACGGGGAAAACATTATATAACCCGCTTACTTTAAAAACTACATTTTTAGATGCCATGTTTAAATATGCAGGCTGGGCATACCAGGTGGAATATATGCAGCGTGATGCAGACAATCCGCTAACGTTTAACCTTGATGGAGATGTAAGATATGCCTATAAAGGTGATGGTATCAACCAGCAACTGTCTTACTTAATCAGCGATGAAGAAGGCTATGAAATTGCAGGGCGCTACACCCTGATTAATCCGCATGCTGATATAGCCGCTTACGAAAAACAAACGGAAGTGGTAGAGCTGGGTCTTACTAAATATTTCAGAGCGCATCGTTTAAAAATGCAGCTTAACCTTCATTACCAGGTAAAAGATGGTGTGTATCGCACTAATCATGCGGGAAATAACTGGGGAAGTACTTTCCAGATAGAGTTGGGGATATAATATGTTCTAATTACCTATAGCAAGCTGCATCCTTCGTTGATCTATCGTTAATAGATACCTTAAAGATAACTAGAGATATGGTGCTGTATGGTAACTTATTAGCTAATTTCCCGTGGAAGAATAACGTAAAAGATATTTTATTCCCTTTAGGAAATAATAAGTGTGATCTTGAAAAGGTGAGTATTTAAGCGTCAATGTAGCTTTTCATTGTTCTTATGTCGCTCTGCGTCTCTAATGCTTTTCTTTTCGAGATTTTTTTCCAGCGCTTGGGTCAGATCTATACCAGTTTGGTTGGCCAGGCACATCAGCACAAAAAGTACGTCGGCCATTTCGTCTGCCAGGTCTATCTTTTTATCCGATTCTTTAAAAGACTGTTCGCCGTACTGTCTGGCCATAATGCGGGCCACTTCGCCCACTTCTTCCATTAAAATGGCAGTATTGGTTAATTCGTTAAAATACCTAACACCGGTGGTATTTATCCATTTATCAATTAATTCCTGTGCTTCTTTAATGGTCATGTTGGGCTGAATTTTAAGGTGCTAAATTCAGGAATAGATTGAATAAATGCTAATTTTTACGCCTCCACCTCATACAAAAAATAAGGACATTCGTATCCTTCGCGTTTTAAAATATGTTTGGCTACGTTAAAAACAGGAATACCATCAGGTGTTTTGCCTTTTAAAGTACCTACATGAGCATGCCCATGAAAAGCTGCGGTAACTTTTCTGCGGCTAAGCGGCTCTGCCAGTCTGGAAGAGCCTAAAAAGGGGTAAATCATTTCAGATTCGCCTTTAACAGTAGCCGCAATAGGCGAATAATGTAAAAGGGCTATTTTTTTGATGTCCGGATTGTCTGATTCCAGACGGGTTAATGCTCTTTCCAGTTGTAAAGACTCGTTAACAGCTTCCTGCACAAAATCTTTCATTCCTTTTTCGCCAAACATAGAAAGCATGTGGTTATCAAAACCGCCACCAAAGCCCTTTATGCCGGCAAAACCTACGTTGCTAATTACTATAGCTTCTCCGTCCAATACATGTACTTTTTCGTTTGCCAGAGTTTGGCGTATAAGCTTTTCGCGACCTTTTTCATAGTCATGATTTCCAAGTACCAGCACAATGGGAATACTGCAAGATTTCATTTCTTCTGCCAATACGGCTGCTTCAGATTCGTCGCCGGTATCTGTTAAATCTCCGCAGATTACCAAAACGTCAGCGTTATCAGAAACCTTTTTAAAATAACCGGTCCATTTTCCTTTGTCAGAATCTTTAACATGTATATCGGCAACGGCAGCAATGCGTACTGTTTTTTTCTTCGCTTTTTTTTCCATAACGTAAAACTTATTCCTAAATCTTAGGTCGTCATAATGGTTGAAACTTTATAATTCCATTCTTTAATGTCTACACTGTACTGGGTTTGATCTATTACCGGGCCGCGACAAACTTTAACTACGGTAGGCGGTATTTCATATTGCTGGTTAGCCCGTTTTATCAATTCATCAAATAACCATTTAGGTATAATTTCATGAAAATCTGAAGGATACACGAATTGGAAGTTGATAATTTGAGAGAGCAGTAAGTGCCAGTGCTGGTGCTGGTCTAATCTGGCTAATAATCTTTCCCAATTTAATTCTTTCCCTTTTTTAAGGAGGATATGATTTATATCTGCTCCATCATACCGTTCACGATTCTGTACATATATTTTACACCAGATTAATTCTTCCGGAGATAGAAATTTAACTTTCTCCCCCACAAATTCGCCTTCCGTAGCGTGTGCAAACCAAGAATCGTCTACCGAGCAAATATTGTTTACTGTGTCAAAAATAATATCAATAAAATATTCGCCTTTAAATACTTTTGCCAACCACCTAATGTCCGTAAGTTCTGTAACATAGCCCTTTGAAGCGAAAAACTGCAAGATTTTAGGATAATCAATTGGTCGGCAAAATACATCCAGATCTTTGGTGTCGCGGTAAATTCCGGTATGCTGAAACAAAGAAAAAGCGCCGCCCAGCATAAAATCTGCTTCGCTTTCTTTCAGTAATTGCAAGGCTTCTTTATAAAATGCCCTGGATTCTTCTTTCTGTTTTTCGGTAGTAATCATAAATAAGATAAGGGTTTATCTAAATTATCTATCTATAATCAAAAACCCGACCGCTTGTTTGTTACCGCTAGTGGTCACTTTAATACCTGCTGATAAAATACCTGATTTTGGGTATTTACGCTTGCTTGTTTTGGTGCTAACTTGCGCCTTAATAATCTAAACAACAAATAAAATTAGTGTTAGTTAACAATTAGAAGATAAGCTGTATACCAGGTATATGGCTTTCTTCTTTAATGGTTTTCCTTGTCTTTAGTATCCATTACGATGGTAACGGGGCCATCGTTTACTAAACTGATTTTCATATCGGCACCAAAAATTCCGGTTTCTACTTTTGTGCGGGTTAAATTTTCCAGCTCTTTAATCATTTCCTCATAAAGCGGAATGGCTACATCGGGCCTTGCAGCTTTGATAAAGCTGGGGCGATTACCCTTTTTGGTTTGCGCCATCAGCGTAAACTGCGATATCAGCAATATTTTTCCACTAATATCTGCTAAAGATTTATTCATTAAACCCTGCTCATCGCCAAATATGCGCATGTTAGCAATTTTTGCCGCTAACCATTTTAAATCTTCAGAGCTGTCTTCTGCTTCTATACCTAATAAAATCAAAAAACCTTGTTTGATTTCGCCAGTTGTTTGTCCCTCAACTTTGCAATACGCTTCTGAAACTCTTTGTATAACAGCTCTCATTTTTTAGTCATTAGTTGAAATAGTCATCAAGGGGCTCTTATTTTTCTCGCTTCGGTCTGTTCAACTTCGCATTCAATCTAAAATTAACTTCTGGTGTCATTGCCATGATAAATGCTCAGATAGCTGTCATATCTGGAAGGTTCAATTTCTCCGTCTTCCAGTGCTTCAAGAACGGCGCATCCTGGTTCGTTAATGTGGACGCAATTGTTAAATCTGCAATCCTGCATTCTCTCTCTGAATTCGGGAAAGAAATGTCCTAGCTCTCGGGGTTCAATATCGGTAATTCCCAATTCTCTTATTCCGGGGGTGTCAATTAGCTTTCCGCCGAAAGGCAATTCAAACATTTCTGCAAAGGTAGTGGTATGTTTACCGCTATCGCTCCATTCAGAGATTTCGCCGGTTCTTAATTCTATTCCGGGAATTATCTGGTTAATGAGGCTGGATTTTCCAACACCAGAATGTCCGGAAAACAAGGTGGTTTTATCTTTTAACAGCTCAATAATTTCTTCGGTATTGGTTCCTTCAAGTGCCGATACCGCGTAACACGGATAGCCAATATCTTCATATATCCGCATATAATCTTCCAGAATATCTAAACCTTCTTGGCTAAATAAATCTAATTTGTTAAATATTAATATGGCGGGGATATCATAAGCTTCTGCCGTAACCAAAAAGCGATCTATAAAGCCTAATGACGTACGCGGAGAGGCTAAAGTAACTACTAAACAAGCCTGGTCCATATTGGCGGCTATAATTTGCACTTGTTTAGACAGGTTTATGGACTTACGGATGATATAGTTTTTTCTATCGTGTACCCGACTGATAACCGCAGTCTGCTGCTCTGGCTCTATTTCAAAGTCCACCATATCACCAACCGCAACCGGATTGGTGCTGGTTAAGCCTTTTGTTCTTAGCTTACCTTTTATACGGCATTCGTAACGCTTGCCGTCTGTTGTTAAAACGGTGTACCAGCTTCCTGTAGATTTTGTAACTAATCCCTGCATCTCTTGGGGTAAAGATACTGAAAAACCTAAATCAATAGGAGAGAATTGATAAGCAAGATAAATTAAGGCAGCTCCCGAAATTTTACTAAACCAAATATTTCTATTTGATTGAAGAGCGTGTTAAACTAAAGACAACGACGTACCCTTTAAATATTAATCCCTGATATTATCGTCTGAAAAATAAATGGACCTTCTGTAGATAAGGTGATTTTGTGGTGTTTTTTTGATTCTTTCTATTAAATCTTTTTTGAATCGTTTTGCTGCGGCAGGATTGTCCTTAGAAATATAAGTGATTTGATTTTTTAATCAATCAATAAAAGATTCGGTATAAACAGTCTTCATGCTTTAAATACTTCTATTTAGCCTGTCTTCAAAATCTTCTTGAGATACAAGCCTAGACTTTCCAGACTCTAAGTTTTCAAGCTCTTTTTGTAAGTATTCTTGATTCTTGGCAAAGCTGGAATTAACAAGTTTTAAGATATTTGTGTTCTGGCTATCTTTTATAACAATCTAATAGCAGAAAAATCAAAAATGTTTGCAATTAGAAAAATGAAACCTTAGATTTGGCGCAAAATAAAGTTACGTCGTAACTGTTTAATATAAAATGATAAATCATATAGCCATTACAACAACTACCACAACCATTACGCTTACGGCATAGAGGAAGGTAGTCTTTGGCTTATAAATTAATATAAAATATACAGACCGCCTTCCTTATCATAGGAAGGCGTTTTTTGTTGAAAAGCATTTGATAAAAAAATCGGTACATCCGTTAAATAATAAAAAAAATGAAGGTTTTAAAATTCGGAGGAACATCAGTAGGTTCGGTAGAGGCGCTAAAAGCGCTAACTGAGGTTGTTAAAGCAAACTTGTTGCAAGGCGAAAAAATTATTTTAGTAGTATCTGCAATGGGTGGTATAACAAATCTTTTGATTAAAACCGCCGAAGAAGCTGTTGAAGGTAAAGACTATTCTAAGGCTTTAGCCGAAATAGAAAGCAGACACTTTGGAGTGGTAAAAGAATTGATTCCTGTACAGCAACAAAACCAGGTTTTTACCAAATTGAAGATATATTTCCAGGAATTAGAAGACTTAATGCAAGGGGTAACTGCATTGCAAGAGCTGAGTCCGAAAACTAAAGATGCTATTCTAAGCTACGGCGAAAAATGTTCTGCTTTTATGCTGAGCAGAATTTTACGTAGCGTAAGCGATAAAACGGAGTTTTTAAATGCCTGTGAAGTTGTAAAAACTGATAGCTCATTTGGCAATGCAAAAATAGATTTTGAGCAAACAAATCTGCTGGTTAAAAATTATTTTGAGTTCCATAAAGACGCTTTGGTTATAGCAACAGGTTTTATTGCCAGCGATAACCAAAATAGAGTAACTACTTTAGGTAGAGGCGGAAGCGATTATACAGCCGCCATTTTAGGTGCTGCGTTGGGCGCACAGCAAATTGAAATATGGACAGATGTTAACGGAATGATGACTGCCGACCCCCGGCGTGTAAAGAAAGCATTTTCACTGGAAGAACTTTCTTATACTGAAGCAATGGAGTTGTCTTTCTTTGGGGCAAAGGTGATTTATCCGCCAACTATGATCCCGGCTTTCATGAAAAAGATTCCTATCGTTATCAAGAATACTTTCGAGCCAGAATCTCCGGGTACTTTTATCCGTCATGATATCAAACCTTCTAAAACCGCTATACGCGGAATATCTTCTGTAGATCATATCAGCATCATTAATTTACAGGGTAGCGGTATGGTTGGAAAGGCAGGGTTTAGCGGAAGGTTATTCTCTTTGTTATCTCGCGAGCAGGTAAATATTGTATTGATAACGCAATCTTCATCAGAGCACTCTATTACTTTTGCGGTAAATCCAGACGATGCCATTTTGGCCAAAAAGCTAATAGAGCAAGAGTTTGAGCTGGAATTGCAAGCTGGCAAATTAGAGCCTATAAGAATAGAAAGCGGACTCTCTATCCTTGCTATAGTTGGAGAGAATATGAAACAAACTACCGGGATTTCCGGCAAGCTCTTCAGTTCTTTGGGTCGTAACGGTGTTAACGTGGTGGCTATTGCACAGGGCTCTTCAGAATACAATATTTCTGTCATCATCCATAATTCAGACCTAACTAAAGCGCTTAACGTGGTGCATGATGCTTTTTTTGCAGAGCTGCAGAAAACCATGCATGTTTTTGTGGTGGGTTTAGGAAATATTGGTAAAGAATTGCTAAAACAAATTAAAGATCATCATGAATATCTGGTTAAAAATAATTTAATCAATATTAAGATAGTTGGTTTAGCCAATTCCAGAAAGATGCTGATTGATGCCGATGGCATTGACCTAGGTGCTTGGGAAAGCCGTTTAGCTAATGCCCCAACTGCAGATTTAAATGCTTTTGTGGCGCAAATGAAAGCGTTAAATCTTCCTAACTGCGTATTTGTAGATAATACGGCAACTCCGGTTCCGTCTACTTACTACAAAGAAATTTTTGAATCTAATATATCGGTAGTAACCTGTAATAAAATTGCCAACTCGGTAGAGTACAAGCAGTTTGCAGAGCTAAAAGCAACTGCACAAAAATACGGTGTAGATTTCTTTTACGAAACTAACGTAGGTGCCGGCCTTCCTATCATCAAAACTTTAAATGATTTAATTATCAGCGGAGATAAGATTGTAAAGATTGAAGCCATTTTATCGGGTACCATTTCTTTTATCTTCAACAACTTTAAAGGTGATGTTACTTTCCATGATATTGTAAAGCAAGCGCAGGAAAAAGGTTATACAGAACCAGATCCCCGAGACGATTTGGGCGGGGTAGATTTTATGCGAAAAATGCTGATTTTAGCTCGTAACAGCGGTTTGCCACTAGAAGCAAGCGATGTAGATTTAGGTGCCATTCTTCCAGAAAATTGCTTGAAAGCGGCAAGTGTAGAGGCATTTTACGAAGAGCTGAAAGTATCTAACGATTATTTTGAAAAGCTGAAAAAAGATGCTTCCGCAGAAGGTAAAGTATTAAGATATATCGGGAAATTAGAAAATGGAAAAGTAAGCATCAGCTTGCAGGCAGTTGGTTCAGATCATCCTTTCTTTGCACTGTCTGGAAGCGATAATATCATCGCTTTCACTACAGAAAGATATTGCGAAACGCAAATGGTAGTGAAAGGTCCGGGTGCCGGGGCGGCGGTTACTGCGGCAGGTGTATTTGCAGATTTGGTTAAAGTAGGAGCAGAATAAGGAAATGAGTAAATCTATAAAAGTATTTTCGCCGGCAACGGTGGCAAACGTGGTTTGCGGGTTTGATATTTTGGGTTTTGCGGTAAATGAGCCGGGTGATGAGCTCTACCTGGAGTTATCTGATACACCTGGAGTTTTTATTGAATCTATAGAAGGAGACGAGGGGAAATTACCTTTAGATCCTGATAAAAATACGGTGAGTGCCTGCATTAAAGGCTACTTAAAACATATTAATAGGGAAGATGTTGGCGTAAAATTAAGGCTAACAAAGAAAATGCCCCTGGGAAGTGGTTTGGGTTCTAGTTCTGCAAGTGCGGTGGCGGGTTTGTTTGCCGTAAACGAAATTCTGAACAGGCCACTTACCAAGCAAGAGCTTTTGCCCTTTGCTATGGAAGGCGAACGTGTTGCCTGCGGACATGGGCATGCCGATAACGTAGCACCTGCATTATTCGGTGGTTTTACATTAATAAAAAGCTACGAACCTTTAGAGGTGATAGAGCTTCCGGTGCCAGATTTATACTGTGCGCTTTTATATCCGCATGTAGATGTGCCTACCAGAGATGCTCGCCAGATCATTCGTTCTAAAGTTGCTTTACAGGATGCGGTTACGCAGTGGGGAAATATTGCAGGCTTAATCAGCTCTTTATACCAAAAAGATTACGATCTATTGGGCAGATGTATGGTAGATGTTATTGTAGAGCCAGTACGCTCTATTTTAATTCCTGAGTTTTACAATATGAAAGCTTTGGCACTGGAAAACGGAGCCCTGGGCTTTGGAATTTCGGGCTCTGGGCCAACCGTATTTTCACTCTACAAAAAAGAAGAAGACGCACAAAAGGTATTAGACAAACTGCAAGCCTTGCTTCAATCTAAAGGCATAGAGAGCAATGCATATCTATCAAAAGTAAATGAAAGCGGACCGATTGTTTTGGAATAATTAAAGTAGCGAGTACTAGTATCAAGTAACTAGATTGATATGCATAATTTTAAAGATTTAAAAGTTTGGAAGCTAGTTTCAAGAGGATTGAAGTAAAAATAATCGAATTACAGAAAATGTTAGATGGTCTCATCAAAAGTATTACGATTTGAAAATCTAGATACTTGATACCAGCTACTTAATACTATATAAAAATAAAATGAAACTATATAGCACAAAAAATCATGACTTATCTGTAGACTTTAAAACTGCGGTTTTTAACAGTTTACCTGCAGACAAAGGTTTATATATGCCCACTAGGCTACCGCAATTAGATGCGGCGGTTATTGCGGGTTGGGACAAAAAATCATTACCGGAAATAGCTTTCGATTTAGCCTACGCCTTATTAAAGGATGATATCTCTGCAGAGGATTTGAAAGCCATTGTAGACGAAGCAGCAAACTTTGAGGCTCCTTTAGTACAAATTGCAGAAGATACTTTCGTTCTGGAGCTATTCCACGGGCCATCTCTAGCTTTTAAAGATTTTGGAGCCAGGTTCATGAGCCGTATTATGGCACATTTCCTTAAAGAGGAACAAAAGGAAATTAGAATTCTGGTAGCTACGTCTGGAGATACCGGAGGTGCTGTTGCCTTAGGTTTTTTAAACGTTCCCGGAATAAAAGTGACCATTCTTTATCCAAAGGGAAAAGTAAGTTTGATACAAGAACTGCAATTAACCACCAATGGCAACAATATAGAGGCTTTAGAAGTAGACGGCACTTTTGACGATTGCCAGGCATTGGTAAAACAAGCTTTCTTAGACGATGAGTTAAATGCTAATTTTAACCTAACCTCTGCAAACTCTATAAATATTAGTCGGTTAATACCACAGATGTTTTATTATGCTAATAGTTACGCTCGCTTAAAAAGCCGTTTTAAGGAAATTACCTTTGTTACGCCAAGCGGAAACTTTGGTAATATTGCTGCCGGTATGATTGCTCATAAAATGGGGCTTCCAATTAAGCAGTTTATTGCCGCTACCAATAGTAATGATATTGTTCCTCAGTATTTAGAAAGCGGTGTTTACACTCCAAGACCAAGCGTACAAACTCTGGCAAACGCAATGGATGTTGGTGACCCTTCTAATTTTGTTAGAATT
>PJUF01000465.1_pt1 | contig 28791 bp, 28 predicted proteins | sample 1512191 | NCBI WGS metagenome assembly PJUF01 (sample SAMN08177673, study PRJNA422409) | Feces metagenome, whole genome shotgun sequencing project. | isolation source: Chicken feces (3) enriched on wood chips | host: Gallus gallus | place: USA: Madison | collected 2015-01-15 | reverse complement strand
TGGGTCGTCACCCCGTTCGAACTTCAGGGCGGCGGCACGGTCTTCGTCAATCGTGGCTTCGTTCCCCAGGAGATGCAGGAGCAGGCCGCCATGGGTGATCTGCACGGCGAGGATGCAGGCACCGTCACCGTGACCGGTCTGTTCCGGCCGGGCGAAAAGGCCGGCCTGATGGTGCCCGAGCCCAATATGTCGGACCGGATCGAGTGGGTGCGGGATCCCGAGCGCCTTGCGGCTATGGTGGATCCGGCGCTCGCACCGATCGCGCCCTTTTACGTGGACCTGCTGGCCGGCAGCGAGGGAGACCTTCCTCAGGGCGGCGAGACCGTGCTGAGCTTCACCAACAATCACTTCGGCTACGCCCTGACCTGGTATGGCTTTGCCATCGTCGCCATCGCCATGGGCGCCATATGGCTCTTTCGTCAGGCACGCTTGCCGGCACCGCCCCGTCAGTGAGGCCAAGCCTTGCGACCTTTGCTCGCTTTGACTAGGTTGCACCAATTCTAGAAGGGCACTTCCCCCCGATGCAGTTTGTTTCCACGCGCGGCCAGGCGCCGGCGCTCGGCTTCTCCGACGCAGTTCTGGCCGGTCTTGCCTCCGACGGGGGGCTCTATGTCCCTGCGTCCTGGCCGCAAGTCAGTGTGGACGAAATCGCCGGTTTTGCCGGGCGCCCCTATGCCGACGTCGCCTATGCGATCATCTCGCGCTTCACCGACGGAGAAATCCCTGCAGCGACGCTGAAGACGATCATCGACGAGGCCTATGCCACCTTCCGCCATCCCTCGGTAACCCCGCTGGTGGAATTGGAACCGGGCCATTTCGTGCTTGAGCTGTTCCACGGGCCCACCCTGGCCTTCAAGGACGTGGCCATGCAGTTCTTAAGTCGGGTGATGGACCATATCTTGGCCGAGCGCGGCCTTCGGGCCACGATCGTGGGTGCGACCTCCGGCGATACCGGCTCCGCCGCCATTGAGGCGTTCCGCGGCCGCGACACCACCGACATCTTCATTCTCCATCCCCAGGGCCGCACGTCGGAAGTGCAGCGCCGGCAGATGACCACGGTGCTGGACGACAATGTCCACAACATTGCGCTTGATGGCACATTCGACGACTGCCAGGACGCGGTGAAGGCCATGTTCAACAATCACTATTTCCGCGATCGGGTCCGCCTGTCGGGCGTCAATTCCATCAACTGGGGCCGGATCGTCGCGCAGATCGTTTATTACTTCACGGCCGCAGTTTCCCTTGGCGCGCCGCATCGCCCCGTCAGTTTCACAGTGCCCACGGGTAATTTTGGCGACGTCTTTGCCGGCTACTGCGCCAAGATGATGGGCTTGCCGATCGCCAAGCTGGTCATTGCCACCAATGCCAATGACATTCTGCGCCGCACCATGGAAACCGGGCGCTACGAAATGGCCGGTGTTTTGCCCACCATGAGCCCTTCCATGGATATTCAGATATCGTCCAATTTCGAGCGCCTCCTGTTCGAAAGCGCCGGGCGAGATGCCAATGCCGTCAATCGGATGATGGCAGGTCTCAAGCAGTCTCGTGGTTTCGACCTGCCGGAAAAATCCATAGCCTCCATCCGCCGCGACTTCGCCGCTGGTACGACCGACGAAGCATTGACCCGCCGCGTCATCGCCCAAACACAGAAGGCCTCGTCCTATCTGCTCGATCCGCATACGGCGGTGGGTGTCGGCGTTGCCCGGCAGCAGCCTCATGACGGCACGCCTATGATCACCCTGGCGACCGCCCATCCCGCCAAGTTTCCCGCAGCCGTCGCGGAGGCCTCGGGCATCACGCCCGCCCTGCCGCAGTGGCTAAACGATCTTTATCAACGGCCCGAACGGGTCACGGTGCTGCCCAACGACCAGCACCAGATCGAAGACTTCATCGCGGCACGCAGCCGCGCCTGAACGACACGCAAAGAGCCTCGGTCGTTCCGGCCGCAGGTTCAGGAGGACCGGTGTGAGCGTACGATCGACGACCCTGGAAAACGGCATGGTGGTGCTCACCGACGACATGCCGCATCTGGAAAGCGCATCCCTGGGCGTGTGGGTAAAGGCAGGCGCGCGCTCCGAGCGCAAAGCCGAGCACGGCATTTCGCACCTGCTCGAACACATGGCATTCAAGGGCACCAAGACCCGTACGGCCCTGCAGATTGCCGAGGCCATCGAAAATGTCGGCGGCGATCTCAACGCCGCGACCTCTATTGAGCACACCGGCTATTTTGCGCGCGTTCTTAAGGACGATGTGGTTCTAGCCGCCGATATCCTGTCCGATATTCTGCAGAATTCCACTTTCGACGAGGACGAACTTGCCCGCGAAAAGCAGGTGATCGTCCAGGAAATCGGTGCTGCGCGCGACAATCCCGACGACCACGTCTTCGACCTGTTCCAGGAAGCGGCCTATCCGACCCAGCCGATCGGCCGCACCATTCTGGGTACGGTGGATTCGGTCCGCGCCTTCTCGCCGGAAACGGTGCGCAAATATATGCGCCGCAACTATGTCGGCGACCACATGGTCATTGCTGCGGCCGGCAATGTCGATCACGAGGGTCTCGTGGATGTGGCGCGCGCGCGCTATGCAGACCTGACGCCCAATGGCGCTCCAGACCCGCAGCGTGCCGAGTACCGGGGCGGGCAGGAGCGGCTCATCTCGGACCACGAGCAGGCGCATATCGTCCTCGGCTTTGAGGGGCGCGCCTACAATTCCGACGGCTTCTATGCCGCTCAGGTGCTCGCCTCCATTCTGGGCGGCGGCATGAGCTCGCGACTGTTTCAGGAAGTGCGCGAAAAGCGCGGCCTCTGCTACTCGGTCTATGCCTTCCACTGGGCCTTTGCCGATAGCGGTGTCTTCGGCGTGGCGGCGGCGACCGGCGAAGACGAGGTTGGCGAGCTCGTGCCGGTGGTGCTCGACGAATTGCGCCGCGCCACCGAGACCATCACCGACGAGGAGGTAATCCGCGTACGCAACCAGATTCGCGCCGGCCTCCTGATGTCGCTCGAAAGCCCGTCTGCTCGTGCCGGCCAGCTGGCCCGCCAGCAGATCCTCTGGGGTCGTCCGATCCCGATGCAGGAAACCGTCGAGCGTATAAATCGCATCACGGCCCAGCGTGTGCGCGATGTCGCCGAGCAGATTTTCACCGCCGGCAATCCCAGCCTCGCCGGCATTGGTCCCATCAGCCGCCTCGCCGATGTCGAAAGCATCGGCGACACGCTCAAGCGGTGATGCCATGTTCTGGCCCTGGTCTTCGCCGGCGCCATTGATCACCCTGCGCGGGGAGCGTGTCATGCTGCGCCTGCCGCAGATGCGCGACTATGAGGCCTGGTACCGGCTGCGGCGCGCCAGCCAGGACTTTCTCCGGCCATACGAGCCGCGCTGGACCGAACTCGATCTGGCGCGCCATGTCTTTTCCACCCGCGTTCGCCGCGCCCGCCAGGAAGCGGAGGAGGGGACGGACTACACCTTCTTCATTTTCCTTGAGACCGACGGACGCGAAGAACTGGTCGGCGGCATCACGCTCTCCAATATCCGGCGTCGCGCCGCCCAGTTCGTCAATCTGGGCTACTGGATGGGACAGGTCCATGCCGGCAAGGGCATCATGACCGAGGCGGTTGGTGTTGTTCTGCCGTTCATCTTCGAGGTCCTGGACCTCCACCGCGTGCATGCCGCCTTCATCCCGACCAACACCGCCTCGCGTCGCGTACTGGAAAAAAATGGTTTTGCCGAAGAGGGTTACGCCGAGCGTTACCTCCAGATCAACGGCCGCTGGGAGGACCATGTGCTCATGGGCCTGACCGAGGAAAATTGGTCCGTGGCCCGATTGCGCCGGCAGACGCGGGTGGCGTGAGCGCGCATTGCCTGTGTGTTGCACCTCTGCCACAGGCCGCAACGCTTGTCGCAGGCTGCAATCTCCCGTACCAAGTTACCGCTCCGCTGGAGGATCAAGAAGAACAGGGCCTCGTCCGGGCGTCGCTTACTGTCCCCGACTGCCGCCATAATGAAGCCTAGCGCAGGATATATCTGCCCCCGATGCGTCACCTTTTTGCACTCGCGATCTGCCTTGCGTTCGCGCTCTCCGGCCTTGCATCCGCACAGGCATTCGAGGTCATTTCGGTCCCCGAGGACGTCAACGCGGTCAATCTTTCCGATGTCGTCGAAGTGGTTCCCGGCCAGGAAGGTCGCGTCCAGCTGTCAACCGCGCCGGATGCCGACGGCATTATTCGCCGCATCGAGGTTCTGGCCAGCGAAACCGGAACCAATCCTTATTTTGCGCTGATCGCGCTACGCAATAATAGCGACCAGCAAATCCAGCGCCTTCTCGTCGCGCCTTTTTTCCGCTTGCCCGGATCGGGTGTTTTTCAGCCTGACCTCGGCGAAAACCGCATCACCGCCGTGACACCCAGCGCTGGCATCCGGCCGCTTCGTTTGAGCGACCCGGAAGCCGACGTCTTCGAGGTGACGCTCGATCCTGGCTCGACCATGACGGTGATCGCCGAGCTGGCGAGCAACGACCTGGCAGAGCTTTATCTGTGGGAGCCGAGCGCCTATCGCGACTACGTCAATTCTTTCACGCTGTTCCGCGGCGTGGTTCTGGGTGTCGCGTCACTGGCAGCGGTGTTCCTGACCATCATGTTCGTGGTCAAGGGGCGCGGAGTCTTTCCAGCAACGGCAGCCTTTGCCTGGGCAGTGCTCGCCTACTTGCTGATCGACTTTGGTCTGCTGGGCCGCATACTGGGCCTTTCCGCCAGCGGCATGCAGCCCTGGCGCGCGGCGGCGGAGGCGGGAATCGCCACGACGCTTGCCGGCTTTCTCTTCATCTATCTCAATCTCCACCGCTGGCACTTGCGCTTTATCCATCTGGCGCTCGGCCTGGCCGCGCTCTTCCTCGCGCTCTTCCTCTTTGCCTTTTTCCAACCGGCGATCGCGGCGACCATCGCCCGGCTGGTGCTGGCGCTGCTGGGTGTCTCGGGTTTCTTCCTCATCATTCTTCTGGCACTGCGCGGTTATGACCGTGCGGTGCTCATGGTGCCCACTTGGATCATCCTCATCGCCTGGCTGTTCTACTCCTGGCTGGTGATTTCCGGTCAGGTGACCAACGATGTCGCCCAACCGGCGGTCGGCGGCGGGTTGGTGCTGATCGTCATGCTTCTCGGCTTCACCGCCGTGCAGCACGCCTTCTCGGAAGGCCAGGTTTCCATTGGCACCCTAAGCGAGGTCGAACGCCGCGCACTGGCGCTGACCGGCTCGGGGGATTTCGTCTTCGATTGGAATATCGAGCGAGACCGCGTCACCGTCAGCGATGAACTGTCAACGCGTCTCGGTGAGAAGCGCGGCGCCCTGCGTGGCGCCATCAAGCGTTGGCTCGATCGCGTGCATCCGGACGACCGCGATCGTTTCCGCACCGCATTCGATACGCTTGTCGAATTGCGTCGTGGCAAGGTGTCCGCGGATATGCGCATTGCCGGCCACGACGGCAACTTCCGCACATTCCGCATGCGGGTGAAACCGGTGCTGGGCGGCGACGGCCAGGTGAACCGCATCGTTGGCACTCTGCAGGACGTCACCGAGGATCGGGCCGCCCGCGAGCGTCTGCTCCACGATGCGGTCCATGACAGCCTTACCGGCCTGCCCAATCGGCAGCTGTTTCTCGATCGGCTGGAACGTGCGCTCGTACGGGCGCGCACGCCTGGTGGCACGAAGCCCGCCGTCTTCCTCGTCGACATCGACCGTTTCATGGAGCTCGAGGAGCGCATCGGCCACTCGGCTGCCGATTCCGTGCTTCTTGCCATTTCAAGGCGCATTTCGCGCATCATGCGGCCGCTCGACACCGTTGCCCGCATCGCCGGAGACCAGTTCGCGGTGATCCTGTCGTCGGAACAGGCCGCTGCAAAGATTGCCGAGACCGCCGAACAAATCCGCAAGGCGCTTAAGGCCCCGTTCAATTTCGGAGATCGCGACCTCGTGCTCACCGCATCGATCGGCGTCACCATCTATGACAGCAATCCGTCCACCGCCGCCGACGTGCTGCGAGACGCCGAGCTGGCCATGTATTACGCCAAGCGTCTCGGTGGTGACCGTATCGAGGCCTATCGCGCTTCCGCGCGTTCAATCGCGTCCTACAACAAGGCCAGCGAGGAAGACCTGGAGCGCGGTCTGAAGCAGGGCGAACTGCATGTGCAGTTCCAGCCGGTCATGGATATCAACACGTCCCAGATCGTCGGTGCCGAGGCCCTGATGCGCTGGACCCATCCCACGCGGGGCATGGTCACGCCCGAGGAGTTCGTGCCGCTCGCCGAGCGCTCCGGCCAGATCGAAAAGCTCGGCCGCCTCGCCTTCGAACAGGCTGCCGCACAGGCGCGCGACTGGATGACCACGATCGGCCTTCCCGAAGGCTTCTTCATCTCGGTCAACCTCTCGCCCAGCCAACTGGCCAGCGAAACACTCCTTTCCGACATGCGCAGCCTCGTGTCGCAGGACCGCGATCTGGCGAGCCATCTCAAGCTCGAGATCACCGAAAGCCAGGTGATGACCAATCCCGAGCACTCCGCCTATATGCTCGAAGCCCTGCGCAACATGGGCCTGGGCCTGGCGCTCGACGATTTTGGCACCGGCCACTCGTCGCTGAGCTATCTGCACCGTTTCCCCTTCGACACCATCAAGATACCGGCGCCTTTCGTTCGCATGGGCTCCGAGACCGGGATTGCCCACACACAGGCGCCGATCATTCGGGCGATCGTCGCACTGGCCAATGATCTTGACCTTATGGTCGTGGCAGAGGGCGTAGAAAGCATCGACGAAATCGAGCGTCTGCGTCAGCTCAACTGCCGTTATGCCCAGGGCTTTGCCTTCGGTGCTGCTGTCGTCGGCGCGGAACTGGGCAAGAAGCTGGCGGCACAAATGGGCAAATAGGCCCGTTCAGCCGTGACCTGCATCGGTGCTGAGGCTGGCGCGGGTGATGTGTAGGCTGGCCAAGGCACTTTCGTAACGGCGTTCGACCGGGACATCGAATAGCAGTTTCTTGTCGAATGGGATGACCAGCCAACCATTGGCACCAATTTCTTCTTCCAGCTGACCCGGCGACCAGCCGCAACAGCCCAGGGCAAATAGCGACGCGCGCGGAGCCGGTCCGAATGCCATGGCCTTCAGGACGTCCAGGGTCGCCGTCAGGCCGATATCGTCGGATACCGCATAGGTATTGCCGCTTTGATAGTCGGCGGAATGGATCACGAAACCGCGGCCTTTTTCCACCGGCCCGCCGCGCATGACCGCCCGGTCGCGAATGCTGTCCGGCAGCCTGATCACGGCGTCGGGGTCGCCAAGATCCAGTTCGTCGAGAATATCGGCAAAGCGCAGATTGGCGAGCTCGTGGTTGACAACAAGGCCCATAGCGCCTTCATCGCCGTGACCAACGATCAGGATGACGCTTTCGGCGAAGCGCTCATCCTCCATGTTCGGCATGGCGACTAGAAACTGACCTTCAAGACTATTCATGACCCCAATTGTACGGCGGCAGCGCAACTGTGCCAAGCGCAGCCCCTCTCTTGGTCTTCACGAAGGCCTGAAGCGGCGCTAGCTGGTCGTTCATCTTTTGCTGCGCTAAGTCCAATCCATGCGCTTTGTGAGCCTTCTACCATTGTGTCTGGCCCTTGTGGCCACGTGTGCCCAGGCGGGCGAAACGGCCTGGCAGGAACTGGCGCCGGGTGTCACCGTGCGGTTGATCAGCACCGGCACGACTAGTCCCGATGGCAAGGCGTTTTTTGCCCTCGAAATCGACATGCCGGCCGATACCAAGACCTACTGGCGTGTACCAGGTGAGACCGGTTTTCCCACCGAACTCGATTTTTCCGGCTCCACCGGCATAACGAAACACGAAAACCAATGGCCTCTGCCCACGCGGCAGGTGACCGATGGCCTCATTGACTACGTCTACCTTGGCCACACAATCCTGCCGATTGCTCTCGACGTTCGCGATCCCGGTGGGACGGTGAAGGTCCAGGCCACGCTCGGCATATGCTCGGAAATCTGTATTCCCGCGCAGGCGCAGATGACTTTGCCACTTACGGATGCCGAGCCGGATGCCGGCAACGCGCTGCGTATCCAGCAGGCCATGGCAGGCGTGCCTATTGCCTGGGATACCGGTCCAGAGCCTGCCGGCGCCGTGCGGCTGGCCGAGGATGGGGCAGGCATTCTCGTGGAGATCGACAGTGACGTGGTCGATCCCGACAGTCTGATCGTAGCCGGCGATCTGGATGATCCCCTGTTCGGTGCGCCGCAAAAAAGCCCTCAACCCGACCTAGTGCTGCTTCCCATCATGGGCAAAACCGACAATAGTGCGCTTGAAGGCATGGAGGTCGAACTGTCCTTCATGACGCCGATGGGCGCCTATGAGGTTAGCCGGACAATAGAAACCGGCACTGTTGCTGCTGTGGATGCGCTGGGACAATAAGCCTTCGGCCTTGTGCCTTGTTAAAAAGCCGCATATCGCAGAAGCGTGAGTTTTGGAGTAGGGCGGCCAGGCCGCCGAGCATGGGGCTATTTCCACCAATGATCGAACGCGGCAATCCGATCCCCTCTGTCGGGATCAAGCTGGTCAGCGCGGCCGGCGTCGAGGACACGACGAGCGACGCCATTTTCAGACAGGGCACGGTCGTACTGTTCACGGTGCCTGGCGCCTTTACCCCGACCTGCCACGTCAATCACCTGCCAGGCTTTGTCGCCAATGCCGCCAAGCTGCGCGCCGCCGGTGTCGACCGCATTGTCTGCGCGTCGGTCAATGATCACCACGTGATGAAGGCCTGGGCCGAAGCCTCCGGCGCCCTCAATGACATCGCTTTCATTGCCGACGGCAATGGCGATCTCGCCAACGCCCTGGGTCTCGACAAGGACTTTTCCGGCGCCGGCATGGGAATGCGCTTTGCCCGTGCAGCCATGATTGTTCGCAACGGTGTAGTCGATGCCGTATTCGTCGAAGACGCGCCCGGCGTGACCGCCAGTGGCGCACCTGCCATTCTCATGGCTCTTGAAGCCGCTGCCTAACTCGCCGGGAGCCAACAGCATGATGACTCTGACCCTGACGTCCACACTTCGTCTCGGCGCCTCCGCTGCGTTTGCCGTGCTGCTGGCGGGATGCTCCATGGGCTCCATGTTCGGTGGCGGGGGAAGCGCGAGCGGCGCGAACCTGCAGAATGCCACGGCCACGCCGCAGGCCGTCGCCCAAGCCCAGACCAGCGCGCTGCCCGTCATTGCTACCGAGTGCCCGCCCATCAAGGTGCGCTTGGGCGGCGAGGCGATGTACTACTATGGCAATGGTCGTGTTGGCGATGCAAAGGCCTTGCAATATCAAGGTGTTATCGACGAGACGTCGCGCAACTGCGTGGTGTCGAACGGCCAGATCACGGTGAATATGGGCGTTACCGGCCGGGTCCTTCTCGGGCCTGCGGGTACGCAAACTTCAATCAATGCGCCGATCCGTTTTGCCGTCGAGCGCGATGGCCAGGCGATCTTTTCGGAAAAATACACCCTCTCCGTCGCCATGACGCCGCCGTCGCAGACGAGCGAGTTTGTGAAGGTGGTGGAGAATGTGACTATCCCATATCTGGGCGGCGAGAACATCACCATCTGGGTCGGATTTGACACCCGGGGCTAGGCCAGGACCCCTTTGATGAACGAAAAAAGGCCCGGAACGCGTTCCGGGCCTTTTTTCTTATTCGGCAGCCTGAGGGAGGTCTTCCGGCCGATCCCACTTGAGGATCGGCTGGCGGGCGGCTCGGGTTTCGTCGAGACGACGACGCGGCGCCTTGAGCGGCGCGGCACTGAAGCGCTCCGTCTTGCCCGCCCTGGCGTCCGTGGCGAGGTCAACCATGACATCGCAGAAGCGATCCAGCGTCTGCTTGCTTTCGCTTTCGGTGGGCTCCACCAGCATGGCGCCATGCACGACAAGCGGAAAATACATGGTCATGGGGTGAAAGCCCTCGTCGATCATCGCCTTGGCGAAATCGAGCGTGGTGACGCCGGTGCCCTTGAGGAAGCTGTCGTCGAACAGGGCTTCGTGCATGGTCGGATAGTCGGGGAAGGGCACTGAGAAGAGGTGCTGGAGCCGCGCCTTGATGTAATTGGCATTGAGAACCGCATCCTGCGCGGCCTGTGCCAGCCCGTCGGCGCCGTGGCTGAGCATATAGGTGAGGGCACGGACATACATGCCCATCTGGCCGTGGAAGGCGGTGACGCGCCCCAGGGCCTGGTCTTCGACATGCTCGACCAGCTCAAGCCCATCGGCCGCCTTGCGAACGAAGGGGACCGGCGCAAAGGGAGCGAGGGCTGCGGAGAGGACGACCGGACCGGCACCCGGACCGCCCCCGCCATGCGGCGTCGAGAAGGTCTTGTGCAGGTTGATATGCATGGCGTCGATGCCGAGATCGCCCGGGCGGACCACGCCCATGATGGCATTGAAATTGGCGCCATCGCAGTAGAAGAAGGCGCCGGCATCGTGCACGGCCTGGGCAATCTCGATCACCTGCGGTTCGAAAAGCCCGCATGTATTGGGGTTGGTCAGCATGATCGCCGCCACCTCGGGCGAGAGGGCTGCCTTGACCGCCGCAACATCCACCGTGCCATCCTCGCGCGCCGGCACGGGCTTGACCGTATAGCCGAGAAAGGCGGCCGTAGCCGGATTGGTGCCGTGGGCGCTTTCGGGCACCAGCACGATCTTGCGCTCGCTCTGGCCGGCCGCATCCTGGGCGGCCTTGATGGCCATCATGCCGAGGAGTTCGCCATGCGCGCCGGCCTTGGGGGACAGGGCGACAGCGGCAGTGTTGGTCAGTGTCATCAGCCAGTGGCTGAGCTGATTCATCAGCTCCAGCGCACCCTGAACGGTCGAGACCGGCTGCAGCGGGTGGATGTCGGAGAAGCCAGGCAGGCGCGCCATCTTTTCGTTGAGGCGCGGATTGTGCTTCATCGTGCACGAGCCGAGCGGGTACATGCCGCTGTCGATGGAGTGGTTGAGGCGCGACAGGCGGACGTAGTGGCGCATGGCCTCGGGCTCGGTAAGGCCGGCCAGATCCAGCTTACTCTTGCGGCCGAAACCGCCCAGGCGGTCATTGGCGAGCTCGACTTCGGGCAGGTCGACGCCCGAATGCTCGGTGTCGCCGATCTCGAACAGCAGCGGTTCGTCGGGCAGCAGCGCCGAGCCGGAGGCGGAGGTGCCGAGCGTGCCGATGCCGGTCGGGCGGCCTTGCGTATTCATGCTCATGCCAGTTCCTCCGTAAGGGCTGCGGCGAGGGCCGCGATATCGGCTTGGGTGGTGAGTTCGGTCGCCGCAAGAATGATGAGGTTCTCGACCTCGGTGTCGCCGGGCAGGAGGCGGCTGGCGGGAACGCCTGCGAGAATGCCGCGCTGAGCGAGCCGTTCCACTAGGCCGGCCGCTGGTTGGCTCGTGCGGATCGTCATCTCGTTGAAGAACGTCTCGTTCAATAGCTCGACGCCCGGTACGCCCGCCAGGGCATCGGCGAGCAGGATGGCATTGGCGTGGTTGAGCCGCGCGAGGCGCACAAAGCCCGCCTCCCCGAGAAGGCCCATATGGATGGAGAAGGCCAGAGCACAAAGCCCGGAATTGGTGCAGATATTGCTCGTGGCCTTTTCGCGGCGAATGTGCTGTTCGCGGGTCGATAGCGTGAGGACGAAGCCGCGATTGCCCTCGGCATCGACGGTTTCGCCACAGAGCCTCCCCGGCATCTGGCGAGTGAATTCCTTGCGCGTGGCCATCAGCCCCAGATAGGGGCCGCCGAAGTTGAGCGCATTGCCGATCGACTGGCCTTCGGCCACGACGATGTCGGCGCCCAGCGCGCCGGGGGCCTCGAGCAGGCCCAGCGACACGATCTCGGTGATGACGACGATCAGCAGGGCGCCCTGGGCGTGGGCGGCATCGGCGGCGGCCTTGAGATCGCGCAGGTGACCGTAGAAATCGGGGGTCTGAATGACGATGGCAGCGGTGTTGCCGTCGATCTGTTCGAGAATGTCGCCCTGGCCTGCCGGTGAAGGTGAGAGGCAGACGAGATCCGGATCGTCCTTGAGGTAGGCCTTCACCACGTCTCGGTAGTGGGGATGGAGGCCACCCGAAAGGACGATCTTGTTCCGGCGGGTGAGGCGCCGGGCCATCAGCACCGCTTCGGCGGTGCCGGTCGAGCCATCATAGAGCGAGGCATTGGCGACATCCATGCCGGTGATCTTGGCGACCTGGGTCTGGAACTCGAACAGCATCTGCAGGGTGCCCTGCGAGATTTCCGGCTGATAGGGCGTGTATGCGGTGAGCCATTCGGAGCGCTGGATCAGGTGATCGACCGTCGCCGGCACATGATGGCGATAGGCGCCGGCGCCGACAAAGAATGGACCATCGCCGGCTGCGCGATTCCTGCCCGCCAGCGCCTTCATATGCGCCTCGACCAGGAATTCCGGACTATGGGCGGGGAGGTCGAGCGTGAAGGACTTGAGAGCGGATTTCGGCACGGCGCTGAACAGCGCGTCGATATCTGCGGCGCCGATCACGCCGAGCATGTCGGCGCGTTCGTGATCGGAATGGGGAAGGTAGCGCATGGATGAGAGGTTCCAGTTTGCTTTGGGATTGATGTCGCGACTTGCGGCGCTGCTGTTGTTCCTTCGCCCCTGAGGGGAGAAGGTGGCCCGAGAGGGCCGGATGAGGGGTTCACCCTGGCGGCCAGATGAGGTGCCTTCACCCCTCACCCCGGCCCTCTCCCCTGAGGGGCGAGGGGGCGCTGGAGCCGGCCCTGCTGTTCAGGACCGAGGGTTATAGCGTCAGATCGGCATAGCCGTCGGCGTCGAGCAGGGTGTCGACTTCGGCGCTGTCTGCGATCTTGACCTTGAAGATCCAGCCATTGGCTTCCGCGTCAGTGTTGATGAGCCCGGGTTCGCCGGAAAGGGCCTCGTTGACTTCGACGACCTCGCCGGAGACCGGCGCATAGATTTCAGACGCCGCCTTGACGCTTTCGACCACAGCCGCTTCGTCGCCCTTCTTGAGCACCTTGCCGATGGCGGGAAGCTCGACGAAGACGATGTCGCCCAGCTGTTCCTGGGCATAATTGGTGATGCCGACAATGCCGGTCTCGCCGTCGAAGCGGATATATTCGTGGTCGGGTGTGAACTTGGTGGTCATGGGAGGCCTCAGGCTGGCTTGCGGAAATAGCGGTGGGGAACGAAGGGAGTAGCGACGACCTCGGCCGGCTGGGCGCGGCCGCGGACCGAAACCTGGAGCCGGGCGCCCGGTGTAGCCATGGCAGGGGGCACAAAACCCAGCGCAATGGCCTTGCCCAGAGAGGGCGCGAAGCCGCCGCTGGTGACCACGCCTATGGACTGGCCATCGGCATCTAGTATCTCGGCACCTTCGCGGGCTGGAGCGCCCTCGACGAGGAGGCCGACGCGCTTGCGGGTTAACTGGCCGTCGCGCTCGGCGAGGATGCGGCTGGCGCCGGGGAAGTCGGCGGCCTCGCGGCGGCGTTTGGATACCGCAAAACCGAGATCGGCCTCGATGGGGGAGACGGTCTCGTCAAGGTCGTGGCCATAGAGCGGCAGGCCGGCCTCAAGGCGGAGACTGTCGCGCGCGCCCAGGCCCACGGGCTTGACCCGGGTATCGGTCAAAAGCTCGTCCCAGAGGGCGGGTGCCATGTGGCCGGGCACGAGGATTTCGAACCCGTCTTCGCCCGTATAGCCGGAGCGGGAAATGGTCACGCGCACCCCGTTCCACTCATAGGTGCCGTATTGCATGAACCCCAGATCTGCCGCTTGTGGCACGAGGGCTGCCATCACATTGACGGCTTCGGGGCCCTGCAAGGCGAGGAGACCGCCATCGTCGGCGCGGTGCAATTCGGCCTTATCGCCGGCCGCGGCGGCGATCAGCGCAAAGTCATGGTCCTTGGTGCCGGCATTGACAACGATGAGCAGCGATCCGGGCGTGGTGGGCGAGCGGCCGATCATGAGATCGTCTATGGCGCCGCCCTTGTCGTTGAGGAGGAGCGTGTAGCGCATCTGGCCGGGCCTGAGGCCGGCAATGTCACCGCAGATCAGAGGCTCGATGATGGCGGCAATGGCGGCGTGGTCCGCCTCCGCATCGCCGCTTGGATGGGCGAGCACCAGAAAGCTCGGGCCCATATGGCTGACATCGAAGAGGCCCGCATAGTCGCGCGTCCACTTGTGCTCCGCCATGATGCCGGTTGGATATTGCACCGGCAGGGCGTAGCCGCCGAAGGGCACGATGCGGCCGCCGGCGGTGACGTGCCGATCATAGAGCGGGGTCTGCTTGAGGTCTTGGATTGAAGCTTCGGCCATGAACTCTCTCTGGCTGGACGGCGACACGACAAGGCTCCGCCTTTCGGCGGGAATGCGTGCCCCCTCTGTCCTTGCCCTGAGAGATTTCCCGGCTGAGCGCCGGTTGCTCCTTCGGAGAGGCGGTAAAGCCTGCTTTCCAGAGTGTTTGACCTGACTGCGGTCCTTCTGCCTGAGAGTTTCCGGGGCGGTTGCTCCTTCGGCGCTGGTGCGATGACCAGTCTCTCCCGCAGTCATCGGCACCATGGTGGAGAATCCGATGGCCGTCAATTGCGTGCTCATTCTGGCCACAGCATATGTGCGCTGCAAGGCCGCCCAATGACCCCCACCCAACCTCCCCCTGAAGGAGGGTGAGGAGCAGCTTGGTGAATCCCAAACATCGCGGCAAACGCGGTGGGTCACTCCCCCTCCTTCAGGGTGCTCCTTGATGGAGAGCACACAAGCAAAAAGGCGGGCATTGCTGCCCGCCTTTTTAAAATAGATGGGACCGGAAAGTCCTAGTTCAGGCGATTGCCGACATCGGCGATGGCGGCGTCGATGACCTGGCCACCCTTCTTGCCCATTTCGTCCGAGAGGACGGAGCGGGCCGCTTCGATGGCGATGTCCGCGGAACGGGCGCGCACTTCGGCAACGGCCTGGGCTTCGGCCTGGGCGATCTTGTCCTCCACGGCCTTGGTCCGGCGCGAGACGAGGTCGGTCAGCGATGCCTGGGCCTCGACGGTCAGGCGCTCGGCTTCTTCCCTGGCAGCGGCAACAATGCCTTCGGCTTCACGCTCGGCAGCCACGCGCTTCTGCTCGTATTCGACGAGGAGAGCAGCGGCATCTGCGCGCAGGCGCTTGGCTTCCGCGATATCGGTTTCGATCTGCGCGATCTTGCCGTCGAGCATCTTGGCGATGATCCTGGGCACACCGAAATACACCATGAGGGCCAGGAAGATGACCAGGCCGACCATGGCAAAGAAGCTGTTATCCAACCATTCTGGCATGAGCCTTACCCCTTAACCTTGGCCACGGCAGCGCGCACGCTGTCGGGCGTAACGTCGCCGACCAGCTGCGCCACGACGGCCTGGGCCGTTTCGGCAGCGATCTCGTCGACATGGGTGAGGGCCTGGGCCTTGGTCTCGGCGATGCGGGCTTCCGCGGCAGTGACCTTGGCCGACAGGTCGGCCTCGGCAGCGGAGCGCTTGGCGCTGAGATCGGCCTGGATGGCCTCACGGGTCTGGTTGGCAATGCCCTGCGCATTGGCCTTGGCTTCCGCCAGGGCTTTTCCATAGGCAGCGATAGCCGCGTCGGTCTTCTGGCGATCCGCGTCGGCAGCCGCCAGATCGGTGTCGATCAGCGTCTTGCGGTTTTCCAGAATGCCGCCGATGCGGGGCAGGGCCAGCTTGCTCATCAGCAGGTAGAGCGCACCAAAAGTTATGGCGAGCCACAGCAGCTGACTGGGGAAGGTTGCCGGATCGAAGGGCGGGAAGACGCCATGGGCGTCGTCGTGATGCACTTCGGCCGTTGAATGCGTGTCGGCCGTGGGGTCGTGCCCGGTGGCGCCGGGGACCGGCTCGCCATGGGTGGCGTCGACGGCCTGATCGAGATTCTGCTCGGTCGGCGTTTCCGCTTCTTGTGCGTAAGCTTGCGTTACCATCTGGTCGAGGTCCCGTTAGAGCGCGTGACGCAGTTCCGGGCATGAAGCTGCCCTGCACTTTTGCTGGAACTGCTGTGTCCAATCATCCGGCCGATGGCCGGAGAAGGGAGCGCAGCCGGACACTTGTCCGACTGCGATATCGTGATGCGGTCGCGGTCTTAGGCGACGAACAGCAGGATCAGGGCAACCAGGAACGAGAAGATGCCCAGAGCTTCGGTCACGGCGAAACCGAAAATCAGGTTACCGAACTGGCTGGGGGCAGCCGACGGGTTGCGCAGGGCACCCGAGAGGAAGTTGCCGAAGATGTTGGCCACGCCCAGGGCGGCACCAGCCATACCGAAGGTGGCAATACCGGCACCGATGAACTTTGCGGCTTCAGCTTCCATTTTAATGTCCTTTCAAGCGACTTTTGGGTTCCGACGGGTCATCCGCCGGGAAGGGTGGTTAGTGGGACGGGTGGATCGCGTCGTTGAGATACATGCAGGTCAGGACCGCGAAGACATAGGCCTGAACCGAACCGACGAGAAACTCGAGACCGGTGAGCGCGATGGCCATCAGCACAGGCAGGATGGCGGCGGCCCAGCCGAAGGCGCCAAGGGCCGCGATCATCATCACCGCAAAGCCGGTGAAGACCTTGAGGGTAATGTGGCCGGCAAGGATGTTGCCGAACAGACGGACCGAGAGGCTGATGGGACGCGAGAGGAAGGAAATGACCTCGATCGGCGTCACGATGGGAAGGATATAGCCCGGCACGCCGGCGGGAACGAAGAGCTTGAGGAACTTCGGACCGTTCTTGACGAAGCCGTAGATGATGACGGTGAGGAACACCAGCATCGAAAGGGCGAAGGTGACGATGATGTGGCTGGTGACGGTGAAGAAATAGGGCACCATGCCGAACATGTTGGCAAAGAGGATGAAGGTGAAGAGGCTGAAGACCAGCGGGAAGAACTTCATGCCGGCCGTGCCGGCGGAGCTTCGGACCATGCCCGCCACGAATTCGTAGAGCAGTTCCGCCGTGAGCTGGGCCCGCGTCGGCACAAGCTTGCGGCCGGCCGTGGAGATCATCAGGAAGGCGGTGATCGAGAGCACCGTCAGCACCATGAACAGGGCCGAATTGGTGAAGGCAAAGGTCGTGCCGGTTCCCTCGGCAGCGTCGCCACCCACGGTGAAGAGCTCGAAAATGTCATAGATGACAAACTGGTGGATCGGGTCAGTACCGGCCATGGAGCCCTCTAATCGTCATCACTATTCGGTCCGCTCTTCGTCTTCCGCGTCGGGTCCGAGATCGGACCCCGGCGGGGCAGGCGATGCGGCATTCATTTCCGCCACCACTCGGATGACGTTCAGGATTCCAGCGGCAAAGCCCATCAGCAGAAGGATGAGCAAGCCCCAGGGGCTGGTTCCCAGGCCAAGGTCGATGAGATAGCCGAGACCGGCACCCACCAGGACCGCGGCGATGAACTCGGTGCCGATGCGCAGACCGCGCGCCAGACCTGTCATCTCCGGGGAAGCATCCCGGGCGGATCTGTTGTCCTCCCGCTCGCGCTCCCGCTTGGCGGAGGCAATGCGCGATGCAAGATCGCGCGTCGCCCCGCGGGCATTGTCCGGCTGGCGCTGGTCGTCCGGCGAATTCGTCATCCGCTGCTCCCTCTGCCGGCCATCTCCCCGCATTTGGGGTGCCCTTTTAAGTCGCGCGCAACATAGTGGTGGCCCCAAAACGTGTCAAGGCATGCCAAAAAGCCTTAAGATATTGTTTTTCAAATAATATTCAGGTTTTGAAGGGGGTGCGGCATGCTGTCCACACCACGATTGGGGCAGAGTCAGGGCCGGGCATGGGGATTCTGCCTCGGAAAGGCCTCCGGCCGTAGCCATATGCGCGCCCGGCGCGAAGGGCGCGACAAGGCGGCGTGTTGTGTCGGCCCGCCGTTTGGGGCAAGCCTTTGGGCGATTGATTGAGCAGGAGGGAGCAAACATGGATCTGGCTGAAGTCGAACGTCTTGTCGCAGAGCTGCTGGCAACGGGCGAGATGAACGAGGATACGGTTGCGGACCTCGAACGTATCCGTGCCGAAGCCAAGGCCGGGCAGTCCTACCCGGATGACCTGGACTATCTGCGGGCGCTGCATGCGCGCATCTTGTCGTCCGACCGCGTGGTGGAAGCAGAGCCGGTGGCGCCCCCCGAAGATGTCGTTACCCAGTTGCGCGCCGAGATCAGCCAGCTTCAGGCCGAGCTGGCCGATGCGCGGCAGACGATTGCAGAACTCGAAGAGCGTTTGGGGACTGGAATTTAGTCGGTGGGACCTCAACGCTGAACCCCTCATCCGGCCTGCGGGCCACCTTCTCCCTCAGGTGGGAAGTGAGCACGCGGCAATCCCACTAAACCGCTTCGCGGTAGCTTTCGGCCGTTGTCAAATCCACCGAAACCAGCTGCGAGACGCCGCGTTCGGCCATGGTGACGCCGAACAGGCGATCGACGCGGCTCATGGTGATCGGGTTGTGGGTGATGACCATGAAGCGGGTATTGGTGCGTTGACGCATGGAATCGAGCAGGTTGCAGAAGCGCTCGACATTGGCGTCGTCGAGCGGCGCATCGACCTCGTCGAGCACGCAGATCGGCGCGGGATTGGTCAGGAAGACCGCAAAGATCAGGCTCATGGCGGTCAGCGCCTGCTCGCCGCCCGATAGCAGGGTCATGGTCTGCGGCTTCTTGCCGGGCGGGCGGGCGATGATTTCGAGCCCGGCCTCGAGCGGATCGTCGCTCTCGACGAAGCTCAACTCGGCCGTGCCCCCACCGAAGAGGGTGGTGAACAGCTCCTGGAAGTGCGCATTGACCTTGCCGAAGGCCTCGTTGAGCCGGGCGCGGCCTTCGCGGTTGAGCGAGGCTATGGCGCCGCGCAGCTTGGCGATGGCCTCGATGATGTCGTCGCGATCGCGCACCATGGTGTCCAGCTTCTCCTGGACTTCGGCGGCCTCTTTTTCCGCCGAGAGATTGACCCCGCCCAGCCGCTCGCGCTCGGCCTTGAGCCGGTCGAGCTTTTGTTCCACGCCATGTTCGGCCGGCAGGGCCTCTTCGGGGCGTATGCCTGAGGCCTCAAGAGTCCTGCTGGCTGGAATGCCGAGCGATTCCTCAGTCTGCCGCTCGATCTGCTGGCGCTGGGCGATCGTACCCTTGAGTCGCTCCTCGATGCGGGTGAGTTCGATGCGGATAGCGTTGAGAGCGTCTCCGGCCGACTTGAGGGCGCGGTCGGCATCGCGCCAGGCGGTCTGGGCCTCGTTGAGCCGGTCGCCGGAAGCCTGGTGTTCGGCGCGTGCGGTCTCGATCTGGTCATCGAGCTGCGCCTTGCGGCTGGCAAAGCCGTCCGGCGCCTCGGTCAACTGGCCAAGCTGGCTTTCGACCTCGGCCATGCGCTGGTCGAGCGTGGCAAGCTGGCCCTCCGCACCCGCCCGGCGACGCTGCCAGGCCTGACTGTCGCGGCCGAGCTGCTCGATGCGGGCAGCGCGCATGCGGGCGGCCGATTCAATGGTGCTGAGCCTTAGGCGGGCCTGATCGGCAACCTCGCGCAGGCGGGAAAGGCCCTGCTGAGCTTCCTCCGCTGCCGCGGCCAGCTGGGTTTCGTCACCGGCTTCGGCCTGCACCATCTCGGCGTCGGCCAGCATGGTTTCGGCCTCGGCCAGGCTGGCTGCAAGGCGGGACTGGGCTTCTTCAAGCGTCGAGCGGCGGGTGGCTAGGTCGCCCATGGCCCGCTGCGCCCGATCCAGTTCAGCCTGCGCCGTGCCGATGGTGTGCTGGGCGCGGCGCCAGTCTTCGCGACGACCGCGCTCGTCCTGCCGCGCAGCTTCGAGCGCGGTCGCAAGGGCATCGACATCGCGCCGCCAGGCATTGCGCTCGGCCTTGGCGCGCAGGATTTCCTCGTCCAGTTCGGCCAGACGGTTACGCTGGGCGAGCCGCTGCGCAGCCGCGCTGGGGGCATCGGCGGCGGCGATGAAACCGTCCCAGCGCCAGAGTGCGCCTTCGAGCGTGACGAGGCGCTGCCCGGGCCTGAGAGCTCGCATCAGGGCCGGGCCATCGACCGCATCGACAAGGCCGATCTGGTCGAGGCGGCGCTTGAGCAGGGGCGTGCCGGTGACGTGGCGGCTGAGCGGCTCGGCACCCTGCGGCAGGGGCGGGTCGTCATAACCATCGATGGCCACGGACCAATGCATGGGAGCCCCGGCGTCGGACGAGGCTTCCAGATCGTCGCCCAGCGCCGCACCGAGCGCGGTTTCGTATCCCGGCTCGACCGCCAGCTCATCGACCACGGCGGGCCAGAGGCTTGCACCGGTATTGAGCATCTTGCCCAAGGTGGACGCTTCCGCTTCGAGGCGGGCGACAAGGGCATCGAGTTCGGCAAGACGGGGCCGGGCAGCGTCGAGCTTTTCCTGGGCGGCGCCGGCCGCTTCCTCGGCGGCGAGCGCTGCGGCCTCCATGCGCACAGCGTCGGCTTGCGCGGTCTCGAGAGTGGAGCGGCGGCCGGCTATGGTCTCGTCGGCATCGAGGGTGGCAATGACCCGGGCGAGGTCGGCTTCGACATCGGCAACCTGCTGGGCGAGGCGAGCGCGGCGGGCGCGGGCATCGGAAAGATTGCGCTCGGCCTGGGCGCGGCGGGCGCGTGATTGGGCCAGCGCATCGCCTGCCTGCCGGGCACTGTCCTCGGCTGCGGTCACGGCGGCGCGGGCCGCTTCCGACGCCTGGCGGGCGGCATCGAATTCTGCCTGGCCCGCCTGCTGCTCGGTGGCAAGTTGTTGCTGTTCCTCAAGATAGGTGGCGAGCGTCGCTTCGGCCTCGGCCACCAGGTCGCGTTCGCGCGCGCCATCGGCGGCGATCTGGCGCAGCCGGTCCTCGAGCTCGGCCCGGCGCTGGCTGATGCGGCGCGCCTCCTCGGCGAGCTGTTCGGCAAGGATCGTATAGCGCTGCAGTACGGCACCGGTGATCGCCTCGCGCTCGCGCAGGGGTGTCATGGCCGCCTCTGCGGCAGCAGCCGTCTTTTGCGCGGCGAGTTCGGCATGGGTGGCATCGGCCAATTGGCGGATGAGGACGGCCTGAGCCGCCTCGGTCTCCTTTTCCGCCACCCGGGCGGCAACCCAGCGCAGGTGAAAAAGCGTGGCCTCGGCGCGGCGGATATCGCCCGAGAGACCACGATACCGCGTGGCGAGGCGGGCCTGGCGCTTGAGGGTTTCGAGCTGGCTCTCGACCTGGGCGATGACATCGTCGACGCGTTCGAGATTGCCCTCTGCGGCGCGCAGGCGCAGCTCGGCCTCGTGGCGGCGGGAATGAAGGCCTGAAATGCCGGCGGCTTCCTCGAGAAGCGCGCGCCGGGCGGTGGGCTTGGCGGCGATCAGCTCGCCGATCTGGCCCTGCCGAACCATGGCCGGCGAATGGGCGCCGGTCGACGCATCGGCGAACAGCAATTGCACGTCGCGCGCGCGAACCTCCTTGCCGTTGACGCGATAGACCGAGCCTGCCTCGCGCTCGATGCGGCGGGTGACTTCGAGCACATCGGCTGTATTGAGGGCGGCGGGCGCGGTGCGGTCGACATTGTCGAGGACAAGCGTGACTTCGGCAGTGTTGCGGGCGGGACGATTGCCCGAGCCGGAGAAGATGACGTCATCCATGCCCGAGGCGCGCATGGCCTTGTACGAGCTTTCGCCCATGACCCAGCGCATGGCTTCGACCAGATTGGACTTGCCGCAGCCATTGGGCCCGACAATGCCGGTGAGGCCGGGCTCCATGACGAGCACGGTTTCGTCGCAGAAGGATTTAAAGCCGTGAAGCTTGAGGCGGGAGAATTTCATGGTCACCTTCTCCCACGAAGGGAGAAGGTGAATTCGGGTTCGCCCGGCTTACTGTGCAGGGGCGACTTCGTTGCCGGGCGCCATGGTGTTGGCCGGGGCCATCGTATCGACCGGAGACGTGGTGTTGGTCGATGCATCGGCAGCCGGAGCGGCGGCAGGTGCAGGTGTGGTTGCAGCGGGGGTTTCGGCAGGTGCGGTCGGCACGAAACCGGCAGGAATGAGCGGATCGATGGCAGCGGAGAGCTGCTCGAAATCGTAGCCCGTCTCGATCTTCGTGCCGTTGACATAAAAGCTCGGCGTCCCCGTCACCCCAAAGTCGTCCATGGCCTGGGTGCGCAAGGCTTCCATACCCTGGAGCAACTCCTGATTCGTCAAGGCGGCGTTGAAGCTTTCCTGGGTAAAGCCGAGCTGCTGCGCGATCGCCAGGATCTGCGTGCCCGGTGCGGTCATCCAGGTGTTCTGGGTCGAGAAATAGGTCGAGAGGACCTCTTCGTAGCGATCGGGGCCCGCCGCTTCGGCAAGCATGAACACGGCCGCATCGAGCTCGTTGCGCAGGAACGGGCGTACGATGAACTTGATCTTGCCCGTGTCGATATATTCGGTCTTGAGCTGGGGATAGACGTTACTGTGGAAGCTGGCGCAATGCGGGCAGGTGGGCGAGGCATATTCGATCAGCGTGACGGGCGCATCCATGCTGCCCTCGACCTTGTCGACGATGCCGCCGACCGGCGACATAATCGGCTGGTCGGGCTGGGCGGTCGCCGCCGAAACTTCGGTCGGATTGAGAAGGCTGTAAGCGCCCCCGCCCACCGCGACAACGGCGACGGCGGTTCCGGCGATGATGAAAGTGCGGCGGTTCATGCTCATTTTGTCTCCTGGACGCTTTCGCGGCGACAGTACACACGGGGATGTGGCGGGCAAGTGCCCATAGAGTTCACTTGGGGGTGAACAGTCTATTTCTCCTTGTGAGACGATCTGCGCGAGAGCGCCAGCCCGAGGGCCTGCAACGCGTCCCGCAGATCATCGTCCTCGACCATTTCGGTCGCTTTGCCGACCTTTGCGATTTCGCTCTGGCTCGGTTGGTGCGGTTTTTCGGCCCTGCGGCCTGAACCGGGCATGAACGGCTCTGCCGACAAACGGACATCGTTGACAAGGAGATAGCCGAAATAGCGATTGACGGCAGCGGCGATGGCCGGGGCCTCATGCTGGACGAAAAGGGCCTGGCCCGGGGCGCAGCGCAGGTAGAGCGTGGCGCCTTCCGCGCTGCGCTCGCCGCGCGGCCAGCTCAGCTTGTCGGGCAGGGTGGTTTCATCGAACGGCCGTGGGGCGATGGAGCGCCACTGGACGATGATGTCCCGCCCCGCAAAGCCGCGCTTTTTCAGCACCGGGTCGAGCGCGCCGCTGAGCGCGTCGGCAACCGAGAGCGTCCTGTTGCGGCGCTTGAATTCGGGCAGGTCTTCCTTGGCCATGGGATTGGAGTAGCGTCGGCATCGGCATGTGGCAAGGCGGGTGATGGACCTGCGCTATCCGCACCCCTTGCTCATCGGCGAAAGAAGAGGCTATCCCTCCCCGCATGCGCCTCGCCAATCCCCATCCCATCGACGCAGCTGCGGTTCTTGACTGGTATGACCGGCATGCACGCGACCTGCCCTGGCGCGTGTCGCCGCAGGACCGGCGCGCGGGCATAAGGCCCGATCCTTACCGGGTGTGGCTGAGCGAAGTGATGTTGCAGCAGACCACGGTGGCGGCGGTGATGGCGTATTTCGTGCGCTTTACCACGCTGTGGCCCACCGTCCATGACCTGGCCGCCGCGCCGCTCGACAGCCTGCTGCGCGAATGGGCGGGGCTGGGCTATTACGCGCGGGCGCGCAACCTGCATGCCTGCGCAGAGGCCGTGGTGCGCGACCATGCGGGGGTGTTTCCCGATACGGCAGCCGGCCTGCAGGCCTTGCCGGGCATCGGCGCCTATACCAGCGCGGCGATCGCCGCCATCTGCTTTGACGAGCGCGTGGCCGTGCTCGATGGCAATCTCGATCGGGTGCTGGCGCGCTATTATGCGCTGGATGTGCCGGTGCGCGAGGCCAAGGAGGCCCTGCGCGGGGCGTTGCAGCTGGCCGTGCCGGAACGCGCGGGGGATTTCGCGCAGGCGATGATGGATCTCGGCGCCACGATCTGCGCCCCGCGGGCGGCCATGTGCCTCGTCTGTCCGCTCCAGGATGGCTGCGCGGCACGGGCCGAGGGCGAGCCGACGCGCTATCCGGTCAAGCCGGTCAAGGCCGAGTGCCCGGTGCGGCGGGGGCATGCCTATGTGATGCGGGATGGCGCCGGGGACGTTTATCTGCAGTCGCGCCCAGGCAAGGGACTTCTGGCAGGCATGACCGAAGTGCCGACGTCGGACTGGGGCGCAGAGGCGGGCGTGCCGGTATTTCCCGTCGAGGGTGACTGGCAGCGCAGGGGGCAGGTGGTGCACATCTTCACCCATTTCCGGCTCGAACTCGACGTATGGTCGGCCATCGTGGCACCGGATGGTCTCGATGCCGGCTGGTGGGCGGCGCCGCAGGCGCTGGGAGGCGAGGCGCTGCCGACCCTGTTCCGCAAGGTGCTGGCCGAGGCCGGGTTATGAGCAGGCGCTAGGTGACGCGCAGCCAGGCTTCGGCATTGGTCACCACATCGCCAGTGTCATTGCGGACGCTGACCACCAGCCGGGCCTGGCCCGACGGGGTGACGAAATGCTCCATCGCCAACTCGCCGATGGCGATCATGGCGGCGCGTCGCACATCCACGAGATCGCTGTATTCAAGACCGATATCATCGCGCGTGACATCGTCGTCCACGGAAATGTCGAAGAAATAGAGGGTCATCTGGCACCTGGTTGGATGAAAATACGGTGCCGAATGCGCGAAGTTTCAGGTTTGCGGCGAGAAGAGCGCCCGATTCGGTGCCAAACAAAAAGGCCGCCGGGGGACCGGCGGCCAGTTTTTAGAGCCTGAGGGATGATTGGAGGTCAGGATCAGGCAGAAAGCAAATCAAGTTTTTGACGAATGTCGGCGCGTAGCGTGTCGATCGGCTCCATTCGTCCATTCTGTTCGCGGTGCCAGAAGGTCCACCCGTTGCATGCCTCCGATCCCTGCACGAGGGCGCCGACCTTGTGGATCGATCCCTGGTGTGGGCCGGAGACGAGCGAGCCGTCTGCACGAACCATGGCGGAATAACGTTTCGTTAAGTCGAAGAGTTGCGCGCCGGGCTCGATCAGCCCCTGCTCGACCAGCGAGCCGAAGGGAATGCGGGTTTCCTTGCGCTTGGGCGTGACCGACTGCAGGGCCTCGAAGACGCCGGGGCGAATGGTGGCGATGCGCTGGCGGGCGCCGGCAATATAGTCTGGCTCGCGCTCGATGCCGATGAAATGGCGCCCCAGCTTGCGGGCCACGGCGCCGGTCGTGCCGGTGCCGAAGAACGGGTCGAGCACGATGTCGCCGGGTTTGGTGGTCGCATTGAGAATGCGGAACAACAGCGCTTCGGGCTTCTGGGTGGGATGGAGCTTGCCATCGTCCTCGCCCTTGAGGCGCTCGGCGCCGGTGCAGATGGGAAAGAGCCAATCGCTCCGCATCTGCGTGTCGTCATTGGCCAGCTTCATGGCTTCGTAGTTGAAGGTGACGCGGCTTTTCTGGCTCTTGGCGGCCCAGATCAGCGTCTCGTGGGCATTGGTAAACCGCGTGCCGCGGAAATTCGGCATCGGGTTGGCCTTGCGCCAAACCACGTCGTTGAGCATCCAGAATCCCAGATCCTGGAGCGCCGTGCCGACGCGGAAGATGTTGTGATAGGAGCCGATGACCCACATGGCGCCATCGGGCTTGAGCAGCCGCCGTGCAGCGGTCATCCATGCCTTGGTGAAGGCGTCGTAATGGGCAAAGCTGTCGAACTTGTCCCAATCGTCGTCCACCGCATCGACCTTGGACTGGTCGGGGCGGGTGAGACCCTGTTCGAGTTGCAGATTATATGGTGGATCTGCGAAAATGAGATCGACGGAGCCGGCCGGCAAACTATTCATGTGCTCGATGCAATCGCCCACAAGGATAGTATCGATCGGAAGGCGCGTGGCCTCCCTTTCCGCATCGGCCTGACGGGCCGTACGCGCGGTACGCAACATGCACTTAACCCTAACGCAGTACTAACAAGACCGTTATAGCCGCGTGGGGTTAATGGAGCGTTCGCAAGGGGTTAGCGGGAGGTTAATCAACCACCGTGATAACGGTACGGCGCACCAGAAAGGCTGCGGCCACCGGGGCATATTCAGCCCGATGATGGCGGCACGGACCATGCAGCTCCAGTGCGGCCAGATGTGCGGCGGTGGAATAGCCCTTGTGTCCGGAAAAGCCGAAACCGGGTGCGTCGCAATCCATGATCGCACACATGCGGTCGCGCATGACCTTTGCAACAATCGAGGCTGCCGCGATGGAGACGCTGCGCCCATCGCCGCCGATCAGGGCAAGGCCGGGACAGGGCAGGGCCGGAGGCACGTCGCGACCATCCACGAGAACGCGGTCGACAGCGCGCGGCAGGGCCCTCACGGCCCGGGCCATGGCCGCGAGGGTCGCGCCACGGATATTGAGGGCAAGAATGTCGCTGGGCGGTGCCGAGACCACGGCGACCTCCGCGGTGGCCATGATCTGCTCGAAAAGCAGTTCGCGCTGTTCGGCCGTCAGCTTCTTGGAATCATTGAGGCCAGCGGGGATATTGTAGGGATCGAGCCGCACGGCCGAAACCACGACCGGACCGGCAAGCGGCCCGCGTCCGGCCTCGTCGACCCCGGCAACGAGGCGCGCGCCGCGCGCCATCAGCATGGTCTCGTGGCTGAAGTCCGGACAGTCCGGTTCGCCGGAGAAGAGCTCGGCGCTGGGTTCGGCCAGTCTTGCCTTTGCTGGCATAGTCAGCGTCCCCCCTGCAGAGCGGCGGCCAGCGTCGCCTTGTCAGCCACGAAGAGATGGTGACCGACCCGATTGGTTTCGCCCACGAAGTCGCGGAGGGCCCCGCTTGCCGCGGTGTGGGCGGCAATGTCGCCAACTATGGCAAGACGCATCCGGTAATTCTGCAGCTTCTGAAAGAAGTGACCGGCCTGTTTGGTGGACAGGTCGAAAAAGCCAGGCGCAAATCGGCCCACGGGCACGGCGATCATGTCGACTTCGAGCCCATAGGTTTGTCCGAGGAGATCCAGCGCATCCTGCTCGCTCGACAGCGTGGCGCCCTCGGAGGGCACGAAAAGCACTGCGGTCTCACCAAATGTCTCGACGCTCATGTCGCTACCCACTGCTGTTCGACTTCGCGACGGCCAATCCATGGCCACTATTGTCGGTCACACTCCTGCTGATACAAGAGTCTGGCCGGGGGGCAAAGGCGAGAGAGACATCGATGCGCAAAGCAGGCGGCCTTTTGGCCATGATGCTGCTGTCGGCCCCCGTGGCCGCCGAACCCTTCCATCATCCCTTTGGAGAATGGCGCGAATATCACCGCGACTGGCTGGCGGCCTGTCCCGATGTCATCGACGAAGATGCCGCCGACTACTACGGCTATTCCTGCTTTGCCAGCACCGGTAGCCAGGAATTGAACGACGCAAACCTGCCGGCCTACAAGCTGACGCTGTTTCGCAACCGCCTTGACGGCACGCTGGACCTGGCCATCACCGTCTCTCCCGCCAGCGGCGAGTATGATGCGGCCCGCCCCATTATCCTGCAATTCGGGGGCGAACCGCCATTGGTGTTCGAGGCCGGCGTCGATCTTGAAACACGCTACAACACGGTCAACCAGTTCTATGTGGCCGATCCGCAGCGGCTTGCCAGTCTCATCGAGACGATGAAGCAACGCAATGCAGTGACGCTGAGCGTACCGCTGGTGGGGCAGGAAAAGGCGGTGGTGACGCGGCTGTCGTTGCGAGGCGTTCTGGCGTCATTGGATTTCATGTCGACCTATGCCCGCAAGGTGGCGCAATACTAGGCTGCAAGAAGCGGGATTGACGCGCGAGAGGGTTTGCGGTGGTTTGCCGGCCTCCCTGTCCTGGAAATTTCCATGCCCATCAAGCCCGGCGCCGCGCTGCTTTTCGATATCGACGGAACATTGGTCGAAAGCGACCCGCTTCATCTTGAAGCCTTCAACATGGTCCTGGGTCCTCATGGCCATGTATTCGACAGGGAGAGCTTTGGGCGCGAGCTTCAGGGCCTGGCCAACGCTGCCATCGGCGCGCGCTTCCTTCCCGGGGAAACGCCGGAGCGGCAATGGGAAATCATGATGGAAAAGGAGGCCCGCTTCCGCGACCTGGCCAGCGAGGGCATCGAGCCGGTGCCGGGGCTCTTCGACCTGATGGACTGGGCCGATGCCGAGGGTGTTCCCATGGTCGCCGTAACCAATGCGCCGCGCCCCAATGCCGATCTCCTGATCGATGCCATCGGCGTGCGGCACCGCTTCCGGTACCTCGTGATCGGTGACGAACTGGCGCACGGCAAGCCCCATCCCTTGCCCTATCTCGAAGGCCTGCGCCTGCTCGGGGCCAATGCCGCCAACAGCGTTGCTTTCGAGGATTCGCGCACCGGCATCGCCTCGGCAACAGGGGCAGGGATTGCCACGATCGGCATGGCGACCGGGCTATCGCCCGCGCAACTGGTGGAAGCCGGCGCGGTGATGGGGGCGCATAGTTATGGCGATGCAGCCCTGCTGGGATTCGTGCGGAAGAAATTGTCGGCCTGAGGCGGGAGCCGGTGCTTGCCTCACGCCTGTGAGCGTGGCGTTGCCTGGCTCTAGAACAGGCTCATCTGCGGGCTGTCCACCTTGGGAGCAATGAAGAGGTCGGTGCGCAGGGGCGGCAGCTTGGCCTCGAGGCCGTAGCGCTCGCGCGCCTTTTCAAAGCGTTGGCGCAGCAGGGTGGCATAGGGGCCTTCGCCGGTCATGCGGGTTCCCCAGCGTGAATCGTAATCCTTGCCGCCGCGCGTGTCGCGCACG
>PJUF01000464.1_pt1 | contig 28827 bp, 15 predicted proteins | sample 1512191 | NCBI WGS metagenome assembly PJUF01 (sample SAMN08177673, study PRJNA422409) | Feces metagenome, whole genome shotgun sequencing project. | isolation source: Chicken feces (3) enriched on wood chips | host: Gallus gallus | place: USA: Madison | collected 2015-01-15 | reverse complement strand
GCTAAGTGCAGGTATAACCGCTACCTATCAGCAGATTCTGAACATGCAGAAATACGAACCGGGTTATACGGCTACAAGTCCGCTGTACAAAGATCAAATGCCTAATATTCCATATTTCTTTGGCAATGCCGATATAGCTGTGAATTTACCAAACATAGGCCAAAAAGGGAATAACCTGAGTTTAGGTTACAGGCTGCAATACATCCATGCTTTTTGGCTGTTTTGGCCAAGTTTTGGCGAGGCAAGTGCCGAGGTAGAAAAAAACCAGATTCCGCAACAGCTATCACATGATGTAAACATTGTGTACAGCCTGGCAAAAGGTAAATACAATATTGGCCTGGAGGCCAGAAATATTACCGATGCGCTTTTATACGATAATTTCAGTCTGCAAAAACCCGGCAGAGGCTTTTATCTCAATCTAAGATACTTTATTCATAAACATTAATTTAACAAGTAACAACAAAATGAAAACTACATTAATTAAAGCGCTTGCTTTGGTAGCAACTGCCGTATCTTTTACTGCCTGTAAAAAAGATAATAATACCGATAATGTAACCCGCGGCGAATATATTTTAACGGTTACGCCCATTGCATCTACCGGTGTGGCTGATTATCTGGTAAATGTCCCTGATTTGGAGAGCAGTTCTGTATCTATTCTTGGAAACGGACAAGAACAAGATGGAACCTACCGCTACTATGTAACGCATAAAGGCAAGTTTTTTAGTATGCTTTATGGTCAAGGGAATCCGGGAGCGGTTACAGCATACAACAACACTAATGGTAAATTGAACAAGCTAACCAATTTCCAATCTGAAACGGTACAGGCTTTTGCTCCGGTTAACGATGATATTTTAATGACGAAACTTCCAAGAGCAATAGCCACAACCGGCGAAACTTTGATAAACTACTATCAGGTGAGTGCCAACAGTTTACAGATTACCAAACAAGGAACAATAAATGCGCTTACACCTGCTAATAACGGAGAAATTGCGCACTTCACCTGGTTACAACAAGTGGGCAATAAAGTTTTCGCCCCTTTTCAGTCCATAAAAAACAGAAACTTTGATACCGATTTCCCTGATGAAGCCTGGGTTGCTGTTTATTCTTATCCAAACATGGAGCTGGAAACAGTAATTAAAGACAGCAGAACCAGTTTTATTGGCAGATATTTTACTAACGGATTAGGTGTGGTAGAAAACGGCGATGTGTATGCATTTTCCAACTCTGTTGCGCAGGGTTTAATACCCGATATTGTGAACGGAAAAGACACCGTAAAAAGAGTGTTAACTTCTACCAAACCATCTGCAATTACGCGCATCAAAAGCGGAACCACTGCATTTGACAGCTACTTCCTGAATTTTGAAACGGTATCTGGCGGTTATGCCATTACCAACTGGATATATATTGGCAACAATAAATTTATTGCGCATATAGTTCCTACCGCAGAAAAAGGAGCCTATACCGTAGGTAAAGAATTAGCTATTGTAGATGTTGTGGCACAAACAGTTAACAAAGTAACCGGGTTGCCAAATAAAGGAGAAATTAAATCGCTTACCGGCAACAATTACACGCCAAAAGATGGCAATACCGCTTATATAGGCGTTAATTTAACCAGCGGAATTGGCTACATCTATAAAATTGATGCTGCCGCAAAAACAGCTACACAAGGTTTAAAAGTAGAAGGTGGTACCATTACAGCCGTACAGTATCTTCAGAATAACTAATTACAAAAAGGGCTATCATTTTGTTGATGATAGCCCTTTCCTAATTAAATTATGTAATATTTCTTATTTAAGCTTATACGCAATCACAGATTTGTTATTAAAAGTAGGAATATAAATCGTTCTGCTTTTTGCATCGTAACCTAAATCTGCGGTGTTCATCTCGCCTTGTACATCTAATAGCTTTTCTATGCTTCCATTGGCTTTTACGTAATAAATAAGCCCAGCCCAACAGGTTACTATAAAATCGCCATTGCCAACAGGCTCAATTCCATCTCCACCTTTTTCAAAACCAACAGCTACTTTTGTAGATTTCTTGCTTGCCGTGTTTACTTTCCATAGTTCGGGCCCCGCAAGAATATACAAATCATTACCTATAACCTTTAAACCATTTGCGCTGGTAACATTTTCTAAAAACAGCTCGGGTTGGTCGTTTTCTATTTTAAAAACCAGGTTCTTTCGGGTGTCAGACACATAAACCACGCCTTTACCGTCTATGCTAATATCGTTTAGGAAAATTGTTCCGGGTACTGGTATTTTTTTGATGATTTTTCCCTTCTTCACATCAACAACTACAACTTCATCCAGATCTGCAACATACAATCTGTCTTTAAATAAACCCAAACCTTTAGGTGCGTTTAAGCCGGTTATCCAATTGAGATTTTTAACCGAACCATCTAGATTTAATAAGGCAACACCACCAACGCCATCTTTAGCATTCCCGGCCCCATCAATTAAGGAGACGTATAAGGTTTTATTTTTTTCCTGAAATAAAACAGATTCTGGAACGGGAATGGTTTCTTTTGTTTCCCAAATTTTTTCCAGCGAATGCTGAGCTTTTACAGAAAAAGTGCCTATACTTATCGCTGCTAATGCCAATGCAATTTTGTTGAATTTCATAATGTTAAACTTTTGATGACTGACAAAGATAGAAAAGCAGTTTCATATTAGCTTATTTGGCTTTCATTATTTGCACCTCATTGGCCGCCAATACAAACGCTCCCATTCCTTTAGGATCATCCTGAATAACCGGCTCGCTAATGTAATATTCAAAAGTTCCGTTCCTGTAAGGCTTTCCACCCAATCCAGAAACCATCACTGTTCCGTTTAAATGGTAGTGCCCGTCGTCTCCTTTTACAATAAACTCCTTAATCATTCCATCATAGCCTTTTAATGCAACAGCCTTGTATTTAGATGGGATATAACCCAATCTTGCCCCCTTCAGCATGGTGTACACAAACATGGAAGATGCAGAAGCTTCCGGATAATTCCCTGCTCTATCTGCCTGGTCTAACACCTGGTACCAGAGGTTATTTTTAGGGCTCTGCACCTTGGCAACGGCCTCTACATATCTGTTTAAAATAGCTATTAATATTTTCCTTTGCGGATGATTTGCGGGAAAGTATTCCAGAACGTCTACCAAAGCCACGCCGTACCAGCCCATTGCCCTTCCCCAAAAATTGGGCGATTTACCCGTAGCTTTATCTGCCCATTGCTGTTCTTTGCTTTCATCCCAGGCGTGGTGCAATAAACCTGTTTTAGCATCTCTGCCATTTTTTTCCATCAGTATAAATTGCCTGGCAACGTCGTCAAAATTCTGCGGTTCGTTAAATGTTTTGGAATAATGTGCATAAAATGGCTGCCCCATGTACAAACCGTCTAACCACATTTGGTAGGGATACACTTGCTTATGCCAAAAACCGCCTTCGCTTGTTCGCGGGTGTTTGTATAGTTGCTGCCTAATATATTTTGCGGCATCGGCGTATTTCTGCTGACCGGTTTTCTCATACAGATACACCATAATTTTACCGTTTCTAACGTAATCTATATTATAAGATTCTTGCTTATAGAATTTAATTTTACCGTTAGGCAGCAGAAACCTATCCATTTGTTTTTGGATATAGTTAAAATATTTTTGTTCGCCTGTTCTGGCATAAACATTAGAAATAGCTTCCAGATACAAGCCAATATCATAAGACCAGCCAGCAGATTTTCCATCGCGTCTGGTAAGAGAATCTGGCCATTTATACATAATTGTATTGCTAATCTCTTTTGCGTAATCTGTTTGCGGCTTAAGCCCTTTTTGAGAAGAACAAGATACTAATGAGGATAATAAAAGCAGGGCCGAAAAAGCTCTCATATATCTTTTTATCATGGTTTGAATATTTTATTAAGAAATGTTAGCGTATGATCCATCATCGGTTGAAACCAGGGATTAAAGAACCAAAAAGGATGCGGCGTATCCGGAAATTCGTGTACTTCTGAATAGATGCCGTAACGGTCTAGTTTTTTAATCATATCGTCTCTGCCCGCATGGAAACGTGGTATTGAGCTATTTAAGAAAAGTATTGGAACTGATTTTTCTGAAACATGGTTTAAAGGTGCTGCTTCTTCCCAATTCTCGGGCTGTTCTTCGTATGCACCGCCCAGCCAGTTAGAAGCTGCTTTGCCCTCACTCGACTCCGGATGGCGGAAAGCCAGCGTTCCATCTATATTTACTATTGCCTGTATATCGCTTGAAAATTTGCTATTTGCCCTGTTCTTACCTTCTAATTTTCCGTTGCCGTTGGTTACCCCTAATAAAGCCGCTAACTGTCCTCCGGCAGAAGTACCTAAACTGGCTATATTCTCGGGATTTACATTAAACTGCCTGGCATTGGCCCTTATCCATCTCACGGCAGATTTTAAATCGTAAACTGCTTCTGGATATTTGGCTTCCAGAGATAAACGATATTCTACAGCAAAAGCAGCATATCCTTTGGCAGCCAGATATTTTGCCATTGAATGCATTTGTGATTTATCTCCGGATTGCCAGCCGCCACCATGAATTAAAACCACAGCAGGATGTTTTTTTCTGCTCTTGCCTTGCGGATAAAAAGCATCCAAATGAAGTTTCCGGTTTCCTAAGACCTCGTAAACAACATCTAATTTAGATAGAATTGGTTGAGCGAGCTGTGGTTCGGCAATGGAAATGTAAGGCCTGTACTTACGCTCTTTAAGATAAGTAGAATGTAAAGTAAATGAGGTGTCTCTGGGAATTTGCGTTTGCGCATTAGCTATAAAAGCACAGTATAAACCAAAAAACATCAAGCACTTAGCATACATATTATAACCCTTTCATAGCATTAAACACCAATTGGGCAACCGCTTTGCCACCTTCTGCCTGAAAATGCGTATTATCTTTTTGTCCGTTAGGGTACGCATTGTATTTTCCGGCCGGTAAATTCATAAAATATTTATTGCTTATATATTCCTGCCCTACTTTGCTAAAATGCTGCATAGATAGCTCATTCAGGTCTATCAATTTTACATTAAGTTCCTGAGCGACTTCTTTTACCGCTTGCGGATATTCGCCATGAACGTTACTCAACTTTCCATCTTTCCAGGGATAATTTCTTGCCACCGGAGTTAACAGAATAGGTGTTGCGCCTTTCTGTCTGGTCTGATTTATAAATAAACGCAAAAACTCTTTGTAACCTTGTATATCAACATATCTTTCTGGCTTATTTACAGCACCATCATTATGCCCAAACTGTATCATTACCACATCACCTTTTTTAAGCGACTGATAAACGGCAGTCCATCGCCCTTCCTGAAAAAATGTTCTGGTGCTTCTACCTCCTTTAGCTCTATCGTCTACCTTTACCGCTTTGGCTTTTCCTAAAATTTTTATTTGTTTAAGGCTGTCTTTCGCAAAAAATGGTTGAAACATTTGTCCCCAACCCACTAAAGGATAACGTTTGGTATCGTAATCATTTTCCAGAGAATAATCTGCAACAGTAGAGTCTCCTATTAAAAATATTGTGGTTACTTTATCCTTCAGCGTAAAAGCACTAAAAAGTATAAATAAGATAATAGCTAATGTTAAGAAATACTTGTAATTTTTCACGTTTATTTCAGTTCTAAGCCTAGTAATCACCAGGAATCCAGTTATTTAAAACTTTTTCTAACTTATATTTTTTTAGCTCCGATTTTTTTAGCTGATGCGCCCACGAAACTCTTTTAGAAAGGTTGTTTGCTCCTTTCCCATAACTTCCAAACTCTGCATAGTAAGCAGTTTTTTCTTTGTTGGGAAATTGCTTATCGCCAGGCCATGGGTGCCAACCTTCATTAACAATATGACCTCCTAAATCTGTATTGATAAAAACAGTTTTTGCATAAGGTCTCCACGGTCTGCCTAAATAAACTTTGTTTACTTTTACATCTTTGGCTATCAATTTACAATCTACAAACACAAAGCCGTACTTTTCTTGCATAGTGGTTGATGCCGCCGTGATGTAAGAATTACTAAGGCTTTCTATAGTACAATTGTAAAAATAAACTGTAGCGGCACCAAAGATAAAGTCTGTAGTACCGTTTATATAACAGTTTTCAAAGTAGTTTCTGGTGCCGTCTTTGGCTAAATATAAAGTATCCTGATTTCCTAAAATACGACAATTTCTAACAATCAGCCGGTCTGCTTCTGTGTGCAACGCCACTGCCTGCCCTACCCTTCCAGCAGTGTTTTCTATGGTTAAATTTTCTAACACACAATCGTTGGCAGAAACTAATACTGTATAGGATGTATAAGTACTGAATTTTGGATTTCCTGTGGCATCAATCCCTCTAAAAGGCTTACCCGAGAAATCATCAAAGGAAATGATGGTTTTATCTTTATCTTCTCCCTTTAAAACCACATTTCTCTTAAAGGAAGGGATGACCAGTTTTTCTTTATAAACACCAGCTTTTATATGGATGACAACCGGTTTTTCTGCGTGGTCTCTTACTTTATTTACCGCTTCCTGTATGGTTTTGAAATCTCCGGTTCCGTCTTGTGCAACTACCAATTCATAGCGGTTATCTGAAGTTTGCGCCGCAGCACACAGCGAAAACAATGCTATAAAAAATGACAAAAAATATCTCATCAACATCTTATTATTTGGTTTCTATAATTTTAATTTCTTCCAGCCATTTTTCGCAAATGCCCGTCCATAAATTAGCAGAACCGGGATTATTTCGCAAAGCGATGGCATGCGCACCCTGGTTAAAAATATGCAGGCTTGAGGGAATTTTATTTTCTAACAGCTTCTGATAAAACATGAGGCTATTTTTAGGCGAAACGCTCCTATCATCAAATGCATGTACTAAAAATGCAGGAGACGTTTTTTGAGTTACCTGATTTTGTAAAGAAAATTTATCTATCAGCTCTTTAGACGGATTAGGGCCTAAAAGATTCTCACGGCTGCCTTTATGCCCTTCTGCCCCCATATCTATTACCGGAGAAACTAACACCATAAAATTGGGCTTGAAGTCAAAGACATCAAACTCATCATCAATTTTAGAATAATCATCCTGAATAGTGCCTACGCTGGCAGCTAAATGTCCGCCAGCAGAAGAACCCATTACGCCAACTTTATCTAAATCTATTTGCCATTGCGATGCATTCTTTCTGATTATTTTTATGGCTCTTTGCGCATCTTGAAGCGGTGCTTTTTCCCGCTCTTTCAAATCTATAGAATGAGGTAAGCGATGGATTAGAACAAAGGCGCTAATACCCAGCGTATTGTACCATTTTGCCAGTTGAAATCCGCTAATATCATATGCCAAACGGCTATATCCACCTCCCGGAATAATCAGAACGGCTGCTTTTTTATTTTCTTGCTTAGATGTAAAGAAAGCATAAACCCCGGGTTTACCTACATGATACTGTCTCTCGTTAGCTATGCTGTCTTTTACAATTATACCCTTAGAATTGGGCATTTTTTTATGAGGCCATAAAGGTATAAACTCTTGTGCAAACAAGAAGTTACTTAAAAACAACAGGGAAACAAGGAACAGAATAGCTTTCATATATAACGCGGATCTAATGATCTGGATAAGCAGCAACTTGCTAAATAGAGCGGAGCCGAAGTTTTAAGCCCGACTCCACTTTATATGACAAAATTGAGTTTTAATTATTGCACAGGTTCTACTCTAAACCAATCTACATCTGCATAACCAGAATCATTAATTTGAGTATCTCTTATTGCGTAAAGCCCCAGGGTTGCACCAATCCATTTACCCGGTTGTGCCACAAAAGTATCGCCTACAGCAGTAAATTTCTTACCATCTAAACTGTAAAACCAGTTACATTTTCCGCCGTTGGTTACTTTTACTCTCAGGTAAACATATTCGCCGGTTTTTAAACTTGTAACTTGTTGTTCTGTTTCTTTACCACTTGTTAAAGCTTTTTTGCAAACACCGTAAACCAGGCTTTGCCCCTGTTTAGTATTTCTGATAAATAAATGACTATAATCCTGACCAACAACTGCAAATCCGGCTCTTTCATTGTCTATTTTCTCATTCCCTGTCAGTCTGATTTTTGCAGTTGCCATAAAATTATCTGCCGGAAATTTCTGAGTAAGGATATTAGGTACATCTAACAAATTTTTAGTTCCTTCCGGTACTTTTTTAGTGTAAAGCCTTAAAACACCATTATGAGATGGCATTAGCCAATGCCCATCTGGGTTTGCCTGCCATTGCCACTGCATCCCAAGCAAAGGCGTATCAAATTCGTCTGATTCTACCGGATTTACAATAGGATATGTTTTTCCGACATTGGGTTTCTTATATTCTAAAACGGGTTCTCCAGTTCCTTTTTTACCTCTTTCAATTCCTATAACCGGCCAATCGTTTACCCATTTCATGGGCTGTAAATGCACTACTCTGCCGTAAGCATCTTTATCCTGGAAATGAACAAACCAATCTTCGCCTGTCTGCGTATCTACCCAGGCACCCTGGTGCGGACCGTTAACCGGAGATTTACCTTGTTCTAAAACCACTTTACGCTCATACGGGCCATAAATATTTTTAGAACGTAACACTAATTGCCAACCAGTAGCAACGCCTCCTGCAGGTGCAAACAAGTAATAATATCCGTTTTTCTTGTGCATTTTTGTACCTTCAATGGTAGGGTCTAATTCATGTCCATCGTATACAATTACGCCTCTATCCAGAATCTCATCTCCTGCAGCATTCATTTTAGCTATGGCCACTACGCTTTTCAACCCGGCCCGGCTGCCAGCATAAGCGAAAGATAGATAAGCTTTTCCGTCTTCATCCCAGAAAGGACAAGGGTCTATCAAACCTTTACCCTCCATAATAAGCACTGGCTTACTCCACTCGCCTTCTGGGTCTTTGGTTTTTAGCATATAAATTCCAAAATCCGGATCGCCGTAGTAAATATAAAATTCGCCTTTATGATATCTGATAGATGGTGCCCAAACACCGTTACCATGCTGAACGGTACTGAAAACATCTAACGGATATTGCTGCGGAAGTGCGTGATTGATGATTGTCCAGTTCACCAAATCTTTAGAATGTAAAACAGGTAAGCCCGGTGCATGATTAAAGCTGGAAGCCGTCATGTAAAAATCATCTCCCACGCGTATAGCATCGGGGTCTGAATAATCTGCATTGATAATTGGATTTTTATACTTGCCATTTCCTAAGTCTGGCGACCAAACTTTTGATACGTAGCTTGCCGATTTATCCACGTTTTGTGCTATTGCCTGGTTTGCTAATAATACGGCGAATACAACAAGTCCGTTTTTTAAAATATTCATTTGTTAAATTTTATTTTATAAGTATGAGAATTGCCCTACTAACACAAGTCTAAGAATTTATGCTTTAATTAACTTATAATGCTGGTTTTAAATTTATGCAATCGATACCGGCAACGTTATAGTGTTTTTCTTCTTAATCAAAACTTGTGTAGCTGTACTAGTTAAATTTAAGTGCTTTACCTGGTGCATTATTATTGAAAACTGCTTTTCTCAGCTCATTCGGGAATTTAGAATTTTTAACACTTATCCCAGACGTATTTGCCCCATTTAAATTAAACAGTAAACCATCAGTAAGGTTGCTGCTGATATTATTGAAAACAATATCCTGCGAAGTTTCTATATATACCAGCTCTTTATCTTTATGACCCACAATAAACTCTGCATTAGTTACATATATCCCTTTTGCATCTTTAAATTCTGCGCCAATATCTGCTTTAAGCACTAGATTTTTCATGTGAATATTTTGAACTGGCATTTCCGGAATTCCTCTTACAAATATTCCTTTATTGGCGCCATTGCATCTTATATTTTCTATATAAACATCTTTAAATGTGGGCGTTTCTTCTGTTACCGGAGGTATTGCTGTTTTTTCGTTTGCCTGCGGAGATTTTACCCAGTAGTACATATCAAAAAAGATAGCTTCCTGAACGATATCTACCATGTTTATGTTTTTGATATAAATATTTTCTACCACACCCCCTCTACCTCTGGTAGTTTTAAAGCGGATTCCTTTATCCGTTCCCATAAAAGTGCAGTCGTATACAAATATGTTTCTTGCGCCACCAGACATTTCGCTGCCTACCACAAAACCACCATGTCCTTTGTAAACCGTATTGTTTCTGATGATTACGTTTTCTGTTGCAATTCCTCTTTTTCTGCCTTCTTCATCTTTTCCTGATTTGATACAAATAGCATCATCTCCTACATCAAACATACAGTTTTCAATCAATACATTTTTACAAGATTCTATATCTGCACCGTCTCCGTTATGTGCATAATCGGGATTTTTAATAAATAGATTTCTTAAGGTAAGATTTTCGCACATCAATGGATGTACATTCCACGCTGGCGAATTCTGGAACGTTACGCCTTCCAGTAAGACGTTTTTACAGTTGTTAAGCACAATTAAATTTGGTCTTAAATAATCTTTAATGGGCTCAAAATCTTCTAATTTAATACCCGGACCCAGCAAAACAGAGGCTTTATCATCATGTCCTTTTTTGTTTTTAGCCGTTGGATACCAGGTTCTTTTATCATCACTTAAAATACCGCCCGATGCTATTTTGTCTCTCCACTCATTTTCCGTTAAATCGCTTTTTCTAACTGCTCTCCAGGCGTCTCCGTTACCGTCTATCACGCCTTCGCCTGTAACAGCTATATTTGTGAGGTTGGTTCCCATGATGGGAGACTCATTTCTGGCAGATGGCTTGCCTTCGTAATTTCCTTCTACAATTTTATAGTCGTTAAGGTTTTTAGAAAACTGTAATAAAGCACTCTTTTTCACATGCAGGTTTACATTGTTCTGAAGTTTAATTGGTCCTGTTAACCAATAGCCCTCCGGAACCAAAACTACCCCGCCACCTTTAGCGCTGCAATCTAAAATTGCCTGGTTAATAGCTTTAGTATTTAACGTAACTCCGTCTGGCTTAGCACCATAATTAAGAACGTTAAACGTGTCTTTCTTAAATTGGGGCTGGGCAATTACCGGCAAATTATCCCACGAATAAGTGACTTTCTGCGCCTGAAGCTGCGAAGTAAACAGCCCACATACCAGCATTAATAAATTAACTCTCATCATTTTTATCGTCTCTGTTTTAAATAATTTCATATCTTCATCATTCTTCCCTCTGAAGCTTAAATGCACTACAGCTGGGAACCGTAGTGCATTAGAACCAATTATTACTTGTTTCTCATAAGGGATTTTTTTATTTATTAATGGATTTACATCCCGGTAAACTCATAACTGCTACCTTTTACGGTTTGGAAATCATACAAATTTCCTTCTTTAACTCCTGTACCTTTAATTACAGCCTTAGCTGATATTAATGGCTTTTTAATATCGGCCACCGCATAAAAATTATTGGTATTTTCTCCTTCTGCTGGTTTTAAAGTGGTATTGCCTTTCGCGTTTAAAGGACTGTGAATACGAATCCGGCAATTTCCGCCCAATTTAGAATGGATTTTCAGGAAGTTAATTTTCCCGTCTTTCCAGGACATATCAATTACAAATCCGCCTCTGGCAATTAAACCAGAAACCGATCCGTTTTGCCATCTGTCTGGCAATGCCGGCAATAGATGGATGTCGCCGTCATGAGATTGAAGCAGCATTTCTGCAATACCAGAAGTACAGCCAAAATTTCCGTCTATCTGAAACGGCGGATGCGCATCAAAAAGGTTAGGATAAGTTCCGCCATTTTGCCCTTTTTGCTCTTCCGGAGCAGGCGTTAATTGGTCTTCAATAAGTTTATAAGCCCGATTACCTTCCAGCAATCTTGCCCATAAATTAACTTTCCAGCCCATAGACCATCCGGTAGATTTATCGCCTCTGTAAATTAAAGAATTACGAGATCCTTCAAATAACTCTGGGTGGCGGTATGGCGAAACCTGGTTGCTGGGGAACAGCCCATACAGATGCGACACGTGGCGGTGCTTATCTGTTGTTTTGTCCCAATCTTGCAACCACTCTTGTAGCTGTGTATGCTGCCCAATTTGCATTGGCGGCAAGCGCTTTAACATGGTCTTTACAGTATCTGCAAACGCTTTGTCTAACTGCAGAATTTCTGCCGATTTGATAAAATTCGAAAACACATCAAATACCAATTGATTATCCATAGTTGCACCGGCAGTTACGCCCACGCTTGGCAGATAAGTGTTTTCTGGCGACATAGATGGAGCTACCACCAGCCATTTATTTACTGGCTCTTCTTGCAGAACGTCTGCATAAAACAGAGCGGCTCCTTTTAGTACATCGTAATATTCCTTTAAGAACCTGGTATCTCCATTGTACAGATAATGCTGCCAGATGTGTTGGCTTAGCCATGCTCCGCCCATTGGCCACATTCCGTAAAAACCACCATCAACAGGGCCTGTAATTCTCCACAAATCGGTATTGTGGTGTACATTCCATCCTCTGGCCTTATACATTTGGCTGGCACTTTCTTTTCCGGTTACGGAAAGTTCTTTTAACATTTTAAACAAAGGTTCATGCATTTCTGGCAAATCTGTAACTTCGGCAGGCCAGTAATTCATTTCTGTATTGATATTAATTGTGTATTTGCTATCCCATGGCGGACTTAACTTTTCATTCCATTTGCCCTGTAAATTAGCTGGTTGGCTACCCGGAAAAGAGCTGCATATCAATAAATATCTACCAAATTGAAAGTATAGAGCAACTAAAGCCGGGTCGTTACCTTGCTTAAAATCAATAACCCTTTGGTTTGTAGGCTTATTCATTGCAGAAGTTGTTCCCAAATCCAATTTTACGCGGTTAAAATAATGCTGATAGGCTTTAACATGGTCTGTTTTTAACTTATCGTATTTTTTATTGATTACTTCTGCCAGGCGCTTTACTACTTGCTGACTTTGGTTTCCTGTAATGTCTTTATAGTTATTGAAATTAGTACCGATAGATACGAACAAAGTAACAGCATTGGCATTTTTAACCACCAATTTATTGCCTTGTACGGTTAAAAAGCCTCCTTCAAGGTGTGGAACAACTTGATTTTCGAAACGTACTCTTCCGGTCTTTCCGTCTACTGTAGAAGATACGCCGCTAAGCTTCATCCTATCCTTTAATGCTTCCTTTTGATATTGAGCAAAAGGTGCATCCATATCCAGCTCAAAAGAGATACTTTTAGACTTATTGGCTGTAAGCCTGATAACGATAACCTTTTGCGGAATAAGTGCAATGTACTCTCTTTTAAAGTTAACACCGCCAGATTGGTAAGTTACCGATGCTATGGCATTTGAAATATCTAAATTACGCTTGTAGTTGCTGACATTGGCATGGTTAAAGTCTAATAATAAACTGCCCGCAGTCTGATATTGCATACCGTAATTTCCACCCTCGGGGGCTTGCCTTGGAAATATTTTGTTAGACAGGTTTTGCGCTTCACGATATTTTCCTTCAAACAATAGTTTTCTCATCTCCACAATACCGTCATGAACGTTAGGTATTAAATTGTTGCCGGGTTCGCCCGCCCAAATAGTTTCTTCATTAAGCTGTATTCTATCGTTCTGAACACCGCCAAATACCATTCCTGCTAAAAACCCGTTACCAATAGGTAAGGCTTCGTTCCAATTAGATGCCGGCTTATCATACCATAGTTCCATCTGATTTTGCTGCGCTTTTACAGTGCTGAAGCACACAAACATCAAGCATAATAAAGCAATCTTTTCTCTAAAGCGTCTCATTCTTTAAATTTTAAGTATCTGAATATATTTAATTTAAGTATTTAGGCATGGTCGTTTTTAAACTTTTCCGGAACAGTATTTAAACCTCATGTACACCTGTTACAAAAGCACTTATCATTTTTTTACTGTTTTACAAACCTCATTATATTTCCATCATTTGTTTTTATAAAATAAACTCCCGACGATAAATCTGACACATCAATCTGATTACCCTGGTTCGCTATAGCTTTCACCTTTTTGCCTGTTGAATTATAGATATTGATGATTAATTCGGGCTTGCCATTTAATATGCTGATGTATTTATCGGCAGGATTTGGATAAATCATTAAATCTCCGCCTGCTGAGAACTTTACCACCACCAGAGTGCTGTATTCTGAATAACCATTAAAATCTACGGCCCTTATTCTATAAAAGTTATCTCCCGAAATAGGATGGCTATCTGTAAAACTATAGTTCTGTTTATCTGTACTATTTCCCTCTGCTTGTCTCTTACCTATTTCTTCAAAGTTCTTTCCATCAATCGCTCTTTCTATAATAAAATGTGAGGTTCCTTTTTCTGTTAAAGTAGACCAGCTTATCACAACAGTGTGATTTGTTTTTTTAGCACTTAACGCTAAACCACTTATAGGTAATACGGTTTCAGACACTACACTTAAAGCTCCATATTCGCTGGCAGCCTGTATTGCATAAGAATAATTTACACCTTGCACTGCAGTAATATCTGCATATTGATTAGTGGTAGAAAAACCAATAACCTGATTATTTCTGAGTATAACATACAAGCGTGTATATGCCGTTTCATCCCAGGTTAAAACTGCATTTTCCACTTTAATATTTTTAGGCTGTTCAGGTGCTTCTGCTATCAGGCGAGGATCCCAACTGTCGCCGCTTCTGAAAATTACATTTTCGTAAGTATAACTAGCCGCTTCCTGGTCTGTAAGGAAGTTTTTAGCGGTTCCCAGGTAATTGCCATCTCTATAATAATCAGATTTTCGTAGAGACATATCTACCGGATTGCCGTTTTTATCTACAGTACCATAATCTGCAAAAACTTCAGGTGCTACGCCCATATCACTCCATCCCTGTGGATTTATATCTGCCAGCAGTTTGGTATTAATAAAAACTGTTTTAGGAGTTCCTTTCCATGGTCTTCCAAATCTGTGGTCGCCTTTTTCTATAAGAGATGGATCTTCATTAATAATACAGTCTCTAAATACGTAACCATGAAGTGTGGCACTGTTATGATCGGGAGCGACTATAACCGATCCTTTTCTAACATTTGTTAAAGTATCTCTATCAAAAAACACATTGCCATTTCCATAAATATAGTCTACAGCTCCTTCTATACGGCTATTTAAAAAATAGTACCTATTGGTTGAAGAACCACCCGTATAATAAGTATCCTGAAAACTTCTCAAATAACCGTTTTTCATAGAGAACCGGTCGCCTTTGGTATAAAAAGCTAATGCTGGCGGGCCTTGTTTACCTAAATAGCCAAATTCATTTTGAAAGGTTATGTTCTCAAAATAACAATTAGCCCCCTGTACATACATCGTCGATCCATCTTCCCAGTTTGAACCAGTACCGCCTTCTGCTACAGGCAAAGTGGATTTGTTATCTGTAATAAACACGCCATCTCTACTCTGACCAATAAGATGAATAAATGGCTTGTTGGCTGGTATTTCATGATGCCCTTTGTAAATTCCGTTTTTAATAAAAATCACCCAGGGTTTCACGCTATTGATTGGTGCATTAGCTATGGCATCAATTACTGATATATAATCTCCGGATCCATCTTTTGCTACTACCGCATCAAACATTTTTTTGACAGGTTCTGCTCTTTCTGCCGTACTAAAAGTGAGTGTATATGCCTGGAAAATATTTCCGGATTGATCTGTTAAAGCTCCTGCGGGAATATTTAAGGTATATTGTGTTCCGTAGCTTAACTTCTCGTAAGCAAAGGTGGCAGTTTTTGCCCCGAATACTCCGTTAAGTACTTTTCCTCCTAAAGTAATAGCTCCTGTACCCGCCTTTACTCTTTCGTTAAAAGTTAAAACAATAGAACCGTTAATAGTTGCCGTGTTAGAATTTAACACGGGTACTGTAGACACTAATATCGGTGCTTCGGTATCATTTATTATTTCTTTATCTGCATAAATAAATACATTAGTATAGGCAGTGCCTTCAACGTCAGATCCCGGATTGCCTGTATTACCATCTAGTTTAGTACTTCCTTTATCTGCTACCCACTTCAAATAAACTCTTGTTTTTCCTTCTGCTTCTTGCGGTAAGGTAGCATTCAGATCGGACCAGCTGCTGTTGTATTTACCCGATATATCTACAGTTGCTACATCTGTATAAGAAATATCATCTAAAGAATATTGAAGTTTATAAACGGAATAAGCCTGATAAGAAGCTGCTACCATTGATTTTACCTGAATATTCCTATAGCCTTCTGTAGAGAATTGTGCTTTCAAATATCTCAGGTTTCCGGCATTAAAGTCAGCAGCTGGCGTCCATAACCTGGCTGCCGGATAAGCAGGAGAATAACTTGCGGCACTGGGCAACCAGGCTACCTGGGAATTCGAAGCAGAATATGCAGATATCATACCTGTATTGGTACCCTCTGCGTAATAATCGGCAGTTTTATCTTGTCTGATAGTCTGGTTGCTAAAATCCCATCCTACAATAAAAGGTATTTCATCAAACGTGGCCGTATAAGTTACATCTGCATTAACGGTGACTGTTCTTTGTAATACCGTAGAATTATCTTCCCAATAGCTAAAAGTGCTTACGGCATTTGGAACTACCGTCATGGTTACCTCTGTTCCAGATTCGTATTTTCCGCTTACAGGCTCCGGAGATAGTGTTATAACACCCCAGTTTGAGCCTGTTTTATTTACCGTAAAATTATAGGTAGTTATGCTTTCAAATACTGCTTTAATATTTTTGGCAGCATCCATTGTTACTACATATGGATTTGATACGGACAGCTCTGCATCTGCATTATTAGCGTCTACCCATTTAACAAATTTGTAGCCGAAGTTTGAAGTTGCCTGCAGACTAACTGTACTACCTTCGGTATATTCAACACTATTAGGTGTTTTTGTTATTATGCCGGCTGTAGGGATATTTAAATTTGTTGTTAGCGCATGCTGCGTTCCTTGAGGAGTATAATTACCATAAACTTTGAGATCAAACAGATAAGCATTTTGTCCGCTATTTAGATTAGTGAACTTTAATGCAACATTTGCTTCATTAACATTTACACTAATTGTTTGTCCTCCAGCTGGATTCGCATAACTAGTCTCTGAAGTTAATGGTACCCAATCGGTATCAGTAGCATTTTTTTTCCATAAGCGATAACCTCTACTGTTACCTGTAGCACCATGAGTAAAAATAACTTTTGTAATCGAAGCCAGTGGAGATAGTGCTATATATGAATCAGCAGCTTTGTCGGCAATTGCTGCTCCAGGTGTTACACCGATAAATTTAACATCTGTTTTAGTGGGATCAACAGCTACTTTAAAAAAAGTGACATCCAGGCTTTCCTCGGTAAAATCAGTTGTTTTTGAAACCAAAGTACCCGGCAAAGTAGAATTACTGGAAAATTTCGCCCATTCTTGAAAATCGGTCGAGTACAGAAGTTTCTCTTCCTGCGCTTTCAGCTTTCCCGCACAAAGGAAAACCAAAAAGAAAAATAACAAGTAAAGTTTTGCTTTCATGAATTTTGGTTTTATAATTAGTAATTACGTTTATTCTTTTACAATTTTTATAGTTGATACATCTGATCCATTTTTAAAATGAAGGAAATAAATACCAGGGGATAGCCATTCTATATTCGCGGGTGTAGATACCGCACCTTCTTGTACACGGATTACTGCTCTTTCTTTTCCGGATATGTCCGAGATTACCAAAGAAGCTTTTTCAGCTACCGGATGCATAATAGTGATTTCTTTAGCTGACGGATTTGGGTATACTTTTAAAGCAATAGCTGACAAAGCATTGTCTATAAATCGAACTTCGCTATAAGCATATTTACCATCAGTATCTATTTGTTTTAACCGGTAATAGTTGACGCCCACGGCAGGGGTTTCGTCTTTAAAAGAATAGGAATGTACCCCATTTATATTTTTTGAGATTACGTTTCCGATAATATTAAATACCTTACCATCAACGCTCCTCTCTATTTCGAACCGCTGCGTGTTAACCTCATTTGCTGTTTTCCAGGTTAATAAGCTTCGATTAGATAAATTCTTTTCTAAACTGACTGTAAACGAAATCAGCTCTAAAGGTAAGGTTACACCTATAGGAGCATAAACAGTTATATTGTCTATATTAAGATCGGTTCCGTTATCATTCACAATTTTCAGACGGTTTACATCAAGTGATGCAATTTCAATAGTCATCAGCTCAAATTGTGATGATTTAGCCAGATTGGTAACAGGTGTAGAACTCCAGGTTTGTCCACCATCTGTTGATGTGTAAATCTTTATTTTCCCTGCCGGAATTGTGGATCTGTTAATCTCATTAAAAGTTACCTTAGAAATACCTTGACTGAAAAGGGGAGATATCAGGTAAGCCTGAGTAGTTAATCCGTAGTTAGTTATATTGCCCGAACTGTAATTAAGCATCTTTACCGACGGATTTTGTCCGTCCACCCATTGGCTTCCTTCTCCGGAATACGCTTTTGATTGCTTCTGTGCTGCATAAAAAATCCATCCACCGGTAGAACTGCTAAAAGCAGATTCAACAGCCGGATTTGCAACAGAACCCGGAAAAGCTTCTGAAAAAGGTTCTGTCCAGTAAGCCTGTGCTACCGGATTGCTAATTTGCTTAACCTCACTATAAGTAACCTGATTACCAGAATCTGTAATCTTTAAACGATAATAAGAGACGTCATTTAAAACATTATTATCGGTAAATGTATATTCGCTTAAAGCACTGTTTTGCTTGCTGGCTACACTTGTTAAACTTGTGAAAGCCATACCATCTGCACTCCTTTCTACTTCTATAGTTTGTACAGCCAGGTCATTGCTGATTGTCCAGACTAAATCCACCGATTTGGTTGCTGCTTCTTTTAATGTTGCTGCAAAGCCTAACAGCTCAAATGCCGTAGCCTGCGTTGCGGTTATACTGTTCAGATAAACTTCTAACATGGTGTAACCCTGCCCGTTTACTAAATTCCCATCAGCAGCATCATGCTTATTCAATGCATTTGCATCTTCCCATGTATCGGGGATGCCGTCTCCATCTGTATCTATTATAGTAATACCTGATTGATAGGTGGGCCAACCACCAACTTCTTCTGGTTTATCTATAATTCCTCCTTTTCCAGAAGTGATACCTATTGCAGCCACAGTGCCCGTAGCAGTCTCACTTACTATTCGGGTATCAACAACATCTCTCTTGGGTAAAATAGCCCCTGCTTCTCTTAATACATTCCCGTAGGCAAGCTCTGCCGATACAATGGGCAAACTTTGTGAAATGGGAAAAGCGGTTAAAGATTTCGCCTGTGTTTGATTTTGAGTAAGGACTTTTGAAAAATCCACACCTGTCCAGTTGTCTGCCGTTTTTCCGGGATAAGCAACCATAACATTGCCAGCAGCATAAAACTGCCCTACTCCTACCGAAGTAGCCGGGTTATAGTCTGCCTGAATAAATGAATAATTACCAGGCGTAGCTGGCCCTGGTTTATAATAATTGTTTACCAAATTAATTTTAGATTCTCCATTTGGAATTTCTATATCGCCACCCGCAGCAGCATTATGTGAACCAGCATTATAGATCACATTATTCCGATAGTCTATTACCGCAATGGTATCATGTGCTCTAGCGCCATTGAAGCGTATAGCCCTGGCTTGCTGATGAGCAATGAGATTATGGTGATAGCTGGAATACTGCCCGCCCCAAACTCCGCCATAAGAACGATTTCCTTTCAAATGGCCTGAATTGTAAAGCCCTTCACTAAAAATACTCCACTGTACAGTTATGTTCTTGGTATCATACATAGCAGCACATTCTTCATTAGCCCAACTGAAAGAGCAATGATCTACAATTACATTATGGCAATTCTCCATGTTGAAACCATATATTGCCGGGTCTGCAGTACCGCCAGGCCTGGAACGGAGGTGTCTGATAATGATATTGCCATGATTTCCGCCCTGATTGATCGCTCTGGCTCCGTTAATTCTGAACGAATGTCCTTTTAAGCATATCCCATCGCCAGGTGCTGTTTGTCCTGCAATGGTAACGTTAGAGCGGCTTACCTTTATCTGCGATTGCAATTCTATGGTACCACCCACGGCAAATACTATGGTTAAAGGTTCTCCCGGATAGGCATTAAAAGCTTCCCGGAAACTTCCCGGACCGGAATCATTAAGATTGGTTACTGTGTAAACTTTGCCTCCACGCCCCCCCGTTGCATATTTACCAAAACCTTCTGCTCCCGGAAAAGCCAGTTGCTGTGCCCATGCGCCCATAGAAGGCAAGAGCAATAGTGAAATAATAGATAAAAATTTATTCATAAATAAAGTTTATAATGGTGATGATGAGGTTGTTTTAAGAAGCATTCATCTCCCTATTACAACCCCATCAGGTTCTTTAGTTTATCTAATCATTTTAGCTGATTAGTTGTAATATCTGCTACCAAGCTATTGATATATACTTCAATATTATCATAAGCCGTACTCAAATCTCTGCCGTTTGCATTAGCCTTTTTCGGATCTAGTTTATTGGCTATCTCCCAATCATCCGGCATACCGTCGTTATCAGAATCTATCGGAGCAGGTTGTGTAGATAAGAAAGGCCAACCACCAACATCAGAAGCCTTATCTATAATTCCGAAACGACTGTACTGATCTCCGCTGGACCCATGTGCAGTGTATGATTTCTCCTTTACATTTTTAATAATACGTTCGTCTACAGCATCTCTTTTTAATCTGGCTCCTGCAAAATCCAATACTTTTTGGTAAGCCAGTTCTGCCGTCTGAGTTTTTACATTATTATTTATTGGATGCGGCTCCGTCATTCTCATCGCAATTTTATCTGCTTCTGATACCGTACCGTAACCGCTATGAAATTGGTTATATACTCCATAGGTCCAGTTGTCGTTGGTTGGATTTGCCCTGCCTTCAATCACATTTCCATTGATATAAAACTTGCCCCATTTATCATAAACCGGCTGATCGGAATATTTATTCTTATCAATCGAAAAGATTCTATCCATTACCTTGCTTTGGGTAGCAGGCCCAGGTTTATAATAGTTATTGATAATATTGATGTTCATCCCTTCGCCACCGTACGAACTGTTTCCGCCCCAGTTGTAAAAAACATTGTTTCTTACATCAACCAAATCGGTAAGCGCATAAATAGAACCTGCTCTTTCCCCGTATCTTGGTACGCGGCTATCATGATGTGCTAATAAATTATGATGAAAAGAAGCATATTTTCCTCCCCAGATAGCACCATATCCATGGGCTCCCTTTGCATGGGCTGACATTCTAAGGCTTTCGGAAATAATACACCATTGCAGCGTAAAATTATCATTGTTATAGAACGAGACACATTCATCTGTAGACCAGCTCATAGAACAATGGTCTACAATAATGTTTTTAGCTTCGAAGCCTCCCAGAGCATCTGCTTCTGCACCGTTCTCATCTCCCATTCTAAAGCGTAAATAGCGCATGATTACGTTGCTGGTAGCTACTGACACCGGATATCCCTTTATTGTAATTCCATCACCCGGCGCAGTTTGACCGGCTAAAGTGATATCCGGGTTGCTTATCTTTAACTGAGATTTTAACTCTATAGTGCCCGAAATATCAAAAACAACTATCCTTTTTCCCGAGGCGGTTACGGCAGCTCTAAGGCTTCCTGCTCCCGAATCGTTTAAATTAGTTACTTTAATAACCCTGCCACCTCTACCACCTGTAACCTGGGCGCCAAAACCTTCTGCTCCCGGAAAAGCCAGTGCAGTTTCTTCTATTGGAGTTGGTTTCGTCGGATTGGTTTCTTCTGGTTTATCGCCCGAATTCCCTTTTTTGCATGCTACGGATAACAGCAACATAACAGCCAATGCAGAAATTGTGCGTTTTTGAATTTTATAATGCGGGTTTTTCAATGTGAAACCAAATTGCTTTTTTTTCATATTATTCTATTTTTGGGCTTAACCACAAAGGGTGCTAATTGGCGTCCCTTTGTGGTGCGATACACAATTATTAATTAAAACCATCTTGGGTCTCCGGCTGTCCCTCTACCTCCGAAACCAGATTCGGATTTGACTCTGAAATTTCCATTAGCCGGATCTACAAATAAATCTTCTGCACTTCCCTGGAATACCGTTATATTTGGAAATTCCTGCCCTATAGACATTTCATTTGTCCGATAGCTTCCTGCAAAAGAGCCGTCATATGTTAAACTGAAAGCCTTTAATTGAGTTCCGTTGTTGCTTCCGGATATGATATTATTGAAAGCCTCAAACGTTGACGGTAAATTATTTTTGTCTAGTCGTACTAATTGTGTAAGTGCTTTTGTCTGATTATATATTGTACAGTTTGTAATAGTGATGCCTTTCACCTTAGAACGTACATCCATTAACTGCGATGCCATTTCTCTCATAGTACTGTTCTTAAAGGAAATAGAATCTACTGCCGGCGTTGCTCCTCCAATATTTACAATTCCATAATCTCCCGTATTCTGGAAACGGTTATTATCGAAGCTTATCTTTTTCAGCTTAATATTTTTATTTTGGACACGAACTGTACCTCTGTAATTAAAAATGAAACAGTTACTAAAATTATATTCCTCAATCTCTACACCATCCGTAGCAAGATTTATAAGATAATCGCCTGTCCCTCCTGTTAGTACTACTTTTTCGAAGATCAGTTTCCCGAAAATGGCATCAGACAATCTGACTTCTTTTAAATTCAGCAATGCCGGTAATCCCGCCGTTCCACTTATATCATTCTCTCCTGTAAAGCTTACATTCGACAGCCCTGCAGGAAGAATTAAAGTTCCCAGATCATAGGTCTCTCCACCTTTAAACATTAAGGTTACATTTGGCTTTCCTTGTGAAATTGCATTAGAAACCATTGCTGGAATGTCATCTCCCGGATTTACATTGATAATAATTCCGCCTTGTAAACCCGAAGTTTTTAAAACTTTAGTTCCTCTTTCTACTTCATTATTATAAATAACTATCTTATAATTTGTTCCCGCACTTAAGTCTACCAGTGCTATGTTACCCTCAGAAATTTCGGCAGGTGTTAGTGTGCGCTTTTGAATTTCTTCATCTGTAGCAGCATCAAAAACGGTAACATGCGTTACCCTGTCTGTAGGGGTCCAGAAAATGTTAATTCTATCCGTAAAGACATCCCATTTGGTAAAAAGCTGTTCGGCTGCCGTTTCAAAATAAACTTGTGAATATTTAGATTCTGTACGGGATATGGTGTCTACACTTTTCATACGAACAGAATAGCCGGTTGTACCATCAAGCTCTTCAAATATCGTACGATACTCTACTTTGGTTGGTGTTGGTGACGCTGAATAAGGCGTAAGTGTATCTGCCAGAATCTCTACTGTTTTTACTATTTCATTAAATTCAAGGTTATCTTTACTAAACTCAAAAATGTACTTATTGGCAGAGACAGCCTTTGTGTATTTAAGCTCTACGGTTGTAGCTTCTGCCTTAACCACTTCAAATACAAGCGATTTAAAAAGCCTGTCATGAGAAGGATCTATGTCCCAATCATTTACTTTCTTTTCGCAACCTACAGCCATAAATCCAACGGCAGCAAGCAGTATAAATCTTAAAAATATCTTTTTCATATTATTTATTTATGAGGACAAAATCAGTAACCGTAAGTATTTTGGATATGCCCTTTTGATTCATAGATATCTTCATTGAAAACAGCATAGGGATAGCGGTAGTAAACCTTTTTATTTCCCATAGGTTTCGATGACAATTCGCTCTGTATTTCATCACCATAAGTTAGCGTTCCAACAAAAGCAGAGTAATCGTATGATGGATACAGACCGGTAGCTGCTAACAGCACACGTACCGGCCACATTTTGTAATTTACATTTGTACCTGAGGTAGGTTTTTGAGCATTCTGAGGGAACCACTTTGCTGATAAATAAGGCGTACCCGGGTCTGCCGGTAAATCGCCGTAATAGTTTATAGATGTTTCATCTATATACTCTGAGTTCTTAAATTTATAGTAGACAGTTTGAGGGAAGTCTGTTGGCTGATAAGTTTTACCGAAAATGGTTACCGGCTGTTTATTGTCAAACATGAGTACCAGCGTCTTCTTCATCTCTTCTATCTTATCATATAACAAACCCCATCTGATTAAATCCTGCTTTCTTATAGATTCGCCTCCCAGCTCCCAGGCTCTTTCATTTACAATCGCTTTAAAGAAATCTGTATCATAGTTGGATACTTTAGCCGAGCCTGTACCAAAAGCCCTCTCGCGTATTTTTTCTAATGCCTGGCGACCAGAGATACCTGCTTTTTCGCTTACTGCATCAGGTCCCTGAAGTGCGTTCATTGCCTCGGCATACATTAAATAAACGTCCGAATAGCGCATTAAAATCCAGTTAATACCGGTAGCGATACGTGAATTTGCCGTCTTATGCAAAGCCAGATAAGCATCTGAAGTCCAATAAATTCTCCATTTAGCGAAATTTACATTAAGAGGGTCTGTGCCCAGCGCTTCTTTATTTTCTGATGTATAATTTAACCAGGTTAAGGTAACGTCTCTTCTTTTATCTTCCCTGTCAAATGAATAGAAATAATAAGCTGTTGAAGTAACATAACTGCCACCAAAGCCACGTGAACCGTATTTGGTGTTTCCAGCCACAGGATATCCCATCAAAGAGCCTATATCTCCGTTATTACCCATACCAAAGGCCACTTCGAATAAGTTTTCGTTATATGGATTTGGAAGCTGGCGGCACACTGTCTGCCAGATATTCTGGTAGTTGGGGTCTAGTTGGTGAGGGTTTTCTGCTGATCCTATTAATTCTGCCGTAGCATCAGCCGCAATCTGGTAGTACTCTTTCCAATTTTGGGGACGTCCAACAAAGAAACCTTCTGATTCTGGTATGGTAGGATGATGCTCTGCTGTTGAATTGGGAAACATATTTCCATCACGTAAAGACCAGCCTCCGGCGAACAGAGAAACGCGCGCCAATAAGCCCATTGCAAAGCCTTTGGTTATGCGCTCTGCAGTACCATATTCTGTATTAGCCCCCAGCCAGGGTAAATATTTTACTGCCTCCTGCAGATCCTTAACTAAATAATGAAATACTGTGTCTTTATCGGTTCTGCCCATATATACATTAGACAAGTCTGATTTTGATGCTTCCTTCTTAAATGGAACATCACCCCAGTATCTCACTAATTCGAAATAAGCCAAAGCTCTTAACGTGAGTGCTTCACCTAACAGAGGTTTCATCTCTGCAGAACTTTCTAAAATTGGAGATTGTCTGATGCCGTCTACCGTAGCAGTTGCTATTTCGGCAAAGTCGTAAAGCCCGGCCCAGCGCGTCGTTGTATTGTATGCACTTCCGTAGAAATTTCCGGCTCCTTCGTCATTATTATTTGAGTTGTAAGCGGTTTCACTGAATGCGCGATTTGACTCTATATCAGATACGCCCTGCCAGTTAACTGAAAGCTTTTGCCCATAGATATAAGTGTCTGTCATTTTTCCGTATAGACCCATTACCGCAGCTTTAGCCATGGAAGAAGAACTGTAAACAGTCTCTGGACTTAAAGATGAAGGTGACGAGGTCTCCAGGAATTTTTTACAAGATGAAAGCCCCAGAAAAGAGACTGCTGAAAATATTAAGAATATCTTTTTCATTTTTAATCTAGATTAGAAGGTTACGTTTAGTCCGAACAATACTTTCTTTGCCTTTGGATAGGCTGAATATCCAACGCCAGGGGTCAATGGTGTAGATGTCCTGGTATCCACCTCAGGGTCCTGACCAGAATAATTAGTCCATACATGCAGATTATAGCCTGCTACATAGCAACGTAGTCTCTGCATCAACAATTTCTTAGAAATTTTTGAAGGGAGTGTGTACCCGAGAGTAAGATTACTTAAACGTAAAAAGGAACCGTCTTCTATTGCCCAGTCTGTTAAAATGGAAGAATTTGTGATGGGGCTCCACATAGTAGCGTTTTGATTTAATTCTTTAAATAATGCCTGGTCTGCACTGTTTCCAAACATGATATTATTTCCTGTAATGGGGTCTATAGTGGTAAACCTGTTATCCAGACTCATTATACTGCTCATATTCTGGTATCTTTTGGATCCGGTATAAGTGGTATAATCTATTTTATCTGCATTATAGATGTCATTACCATAAGACCAATTAAACATAGCTGTTAAATCAAATCCTTTATAGGTACTGTTAAATGAAAAACCACCCGTATGTTTAGGCTGTGCGCGTCCAATCACTGTTCTATCGAAATCCTCTGATATGTCTTGTATTTTATTACCGTTTTCATCATACCTTGTTACAAGTTGTTTCAATTTGATGTGTCCCGGACCAAAATAATTTCCAGATCTGTCCAGAACCTTAGAGGCATTAACTAATTCGGGTTTCAGTATCCACCTTTTTTCCTGTTCACTATAATCAAAATCATCAAAAGTATAGAAGCCATCACTTACATACCCGTACATTAAACCTACCGGTTGCCCCACCATGGCTCTGTAGTCATCAGAACCAACATTTAAGCCCCAGCCTGAGGATACAATCATTTGATCAGAACCATTTAACTCGCGAATAATGTTACGGTTAAATGCTATATTGAAGCTCGCAGAAAGTGTGAAGTCTTTCTTATCTATGATATATCCAGTAGTGCTAAACTCTAAACCTCTGTTTCTGGTACTTCCAATATTTTGATATTGAGTAGTGTAACCAGAACTCGAAGGCAGGTCTACGCCAAGGATTAAATCTTTAGTAATATTGTTATACAGGTCTAAAGAGAAAGATACTCTATCTTTCAGTAATCCGATATCAAACCCAAGATTGGTAGACACCGTACTCTCCCAGGTTAGGTTTTCGTTTTTTAACGTATTGGACGTTCTCAATCCACTTTGTGGTTTATCACCTATATAAATTAGCCGGTTTGCCTGGTTAATAAAACCATATTCCTGTCTCCAGTAAGAGCCAACGCGAGCATTACCTACTTCTCCGCGGCTTAAACGTATTTTTGCGTCGGACAGCCATGATTTGGTATCTTCCATGAAGGATTCATCAGAAAGTCTCCATGCGAATGCTGCGCCTGGAAAATAACCCCAACGGTTACCCGGAGCAAAAACGTTTTTAGCATCTGCACGTCCAGTGAAAGTAAATATATAACGATCTTTAAAAGTATAGTTGATACGACTAAAAAAGGATGACAGACGGGATGGTTCGCCTATTGTAGTATAGGTTGGATCTGGCGTACCATAGTTCCACATGGCTAATACGTCATCGGCATTAAAATCTTTTGGAAAAAACTTAGAGCTTATTTGCATTTGATTTTTTTGCGAGCTGCTCATTTCCTGTCCTACCAATACCGTAAACCGATGTTTTTCATTATCCAGATCAAAATTGTACGACAAAACGTTATTTAAAGACCATAAATTGTTTTTCTGATCATTACGCCTTGCTACTGGCTGCCCTCCGTTAGCGCTGGACTCACCAGTTTTACTTAGCCATATATTATCCGTATAGTCTTTATTAAAAGCATAGGAGCCTTTTGATGTAAAACTTAATCCATCTAAAATTTTCCAGGTTATACCGGCATTAAATGTTGAATTGAATCTGTTTTGCTTCTTATATTCATTTACAACATTATAAATTGGGTCGTTTAAAGAACTTAAAGCTTCAGCTGATGTAATATCTTCGTCGTCACCAAGTGAACCTTCATTTAAAAAGGATAAACTTCTTATAGGAGCATATTTAACACCATCTCTAAGCTTTTTCCCATCTGATACACTGGGCCCTGTAATTACGGTATTAGACATTCGGCTGTTAAAGTCTAAACTTAACCTGGGACTGATTTTCTTATTTAATTTAACACTGAAATAATCACGTTGATATTCTGAATTCAACATGATGTAATCTTCAGCGTCTCTGGTGTAATTCAGATTGTAAGTCAGCGTTTCGCTACCTCCGTTCATACCCAGGTTGTAGTTCTGCTGTAAGCCGGTATTACCAAATAGCTGATCTTGCCAATCTATACCCTTTTTAGATTTATATATATCTACATCATCCCAGGCACCATACATACCAAAGAAACTGGCGTTTGTACTTGGATCTAATTCTTTCTGATAGTAAACATACTCGTATGGAGACAGAACGTCTGTTAAATTATAAACATTGCTTACTCCTAAATAAGAGTTGAAAGAAATCTCAGATTTTCCGGATTTACCAGATTTGGTAGTAATAAGTATTACCCCATTTGCTCCCTGTGCACCATATATTGCTGTAGATGCCGCATCCTTTAAAACATCTATAGTCTCAATGTCACCAGGCGGAATATCATTTATATTGGCCACCTGAAAACCGTCAACAATAAACAAAGGAGAGTTGTCTTGCGTAATTGATCCACCGCCACGTACACGCACTTTTATTTCTGCATCGGGCGAACCTTCTGGAATGGTTACATTAACTCCGGCTAGTCTTCCGGAAATAGCTTGCAATACAGATACTGCCGGAATGTCTCTTAACTTTTCTGCATCAATGGACACCACGGAACCGGTAATATCCTTACGCTTTGCAGTACCATAACCAATGGCCACTACCTCATTCAAACCTATAGAGCTTTCTTCCAACCTCACATCTAATTTGGTTTTTCCTTGCAGCCCAAGCTCTTTAGTTTGCATACCCAGTAGCGTAAATACTAAAGTAGCGTTGCCTGCAACACCTTTTATAAGGTACTGCCCGTTAACATCTGTTAAAGTTCCTTTTGTTGTTCCCTTTACGCTAACACTTACGCCGGGCAAGGGCTCTCCGTTGGTATCTGTAACTTTACCAGATACGTCTACAGATTGTTGAAAATTAGCATTACTTATTTCTTTGCCCCAGGCCCCATAAAGACTAGGTGATGC
>PJUF01000463.1_pt1 | contig 28902 bp, 24 predicted proteins | sample 1512191 | NCBI WGS metagenome assembly PJUF01 (sample SAMN08177673, study PRJNA422409) | Feces metagenome, whole genome shotgun sequencing project. | isolation source: Chicken feces (3) enriched on wood chips | host: Gallus gallus | place: USA: Madison | collected 2015-01-15 | reverse complement strand
TAATTTTGAATACAAAGCCAAAGAAAAACAAATTGATTTCAGTTTTAAGGTCTTAGGACTCGAAAGTGTATGGTTTGACAAAGAATTAACCGAAAAAGTAATGACCAATCTGATTGGAAATGCCATAAAATATACGCCTAAAAATGGTTTTATAGAAATTAATGCCGCTGAAAAACAAGGTAGATTTGAATTTTCAATTACCAACAACGGCAACCATCTTTCAAAAGAAGAAATGGAACACATTTTTGACCGTTTCTATAAAGGAAAACAACAAAAAGACGGTATTGGGATTGGACTTTCATTGGTTAAAGAACTAACCGCATTTGCCAAAGGAAATATAAACGTTAAAGCCCTCAGAGATGACAAAATAAATTTTTTTCTGAAATTACCGGTTTCAAAAGAGTTCTTCAGCACTGAGGAAATTGATGTTTCTGATACAGGTCGAGTTCAAATCGAAAATAATCTCATACATGCAGACACGGAAAATCAATCAGAATATATAGCAGAAAGTAGGAACACACAGCAAAAATTATTATTGGTCGAAGATGATCGGGACATGCGTTTGTTTATTAAGTCGATATTGAAAAATAATTATGCAGTCAGCGAAGCCGAACATGGCTCGGAAGGAATTCAAAAAGCCCTTCAGGAATCACCTGATTTGATCGTAAGCGATGTTATGATGCCTGTAAAATCAGGAATTGAACTGTGTAATGAGCTTAAATTTAATGAACATACAAGCCACATTCCCATTATATTGCTTACGGCCAAAGTTGGTGATAAAAATGAAATCGAAGGACTTCGGTCCGGTGCAGACGATTATGTTACCAAACCATTTAACAAAGAAATCCTGAAACTGAAAATCCGTAATCTTTTACAGTCCCGAGAACACCTAAAGAAACTTTATTCACAGACCTTCAACCTTTCTCCAGAATTATTCGTGACTTCAACAGAACAAGGATTTCTGGAAAGATTAGAGAAAATCACTAAAGAGCATCTCACCAACCCTTCACTCTCCAGCGAAGAATTTTCTCGCTTGATGGGTATGAGCCGTTCTCAACTTCACAAAAAACTTCGTGCTGTTTTGGGTGTCTCCACTTCTGAGTTTATTCGTTCTCAACGTTTGAAAATGGCAAAAAAACTACTCAAAAGCCAACGCAATGTGTCGGAAATCTCGTATTTGGTTGGCTTTAATACTCCTTCTTATTTCTCTAAATGTTTTAAAGAGGCTTTTGGTTGTACTCCCGTTGAGTTCCAAGAAAACCATATTTAAGATTCTTTATAAATAATGACTTCACAAGGGAACTAAATATTTCCAAAACCCGATTAATTCTTAAAAAAAACATTTGTTTACATTTTTGAAACATATGTAGTTTCCTGTCTATCAATCTAAAATTAATTTTACCAAATCAAAATACTATTGGACAAATTGAGTCATATCATATAAAATTCTAACTATAAAACAAAAACAATTATAATGATGAAAACAATTACAAGGTTTATGTATGTATTTTTTCTGGCAGCAGCTATTGTCGGATGTACAAGTGATGACGATTCAGGCGCAGGTGATGAACCTCAATTCAATTTGGATGATTTGCAAGGCAAATGGTACAGGGCATATAGCAACAACCCGAGTGCAGACGGCATGGAGGTGACCGTAACAAACGATCAGGGAAAGGTTACGAATCCAGCTAATTCCAGTTTTACGTTAAACAGTGTCAAATGGAAAGACATAATCGCCACTGCCCAAAATGAGTTCGAACATAAAGAACTGGGTACGGATGGGAATTATTATGAAGCCTCTATGGAATTGGGGCAAGATGATACACTCCGGATTTATGTTGGGCATAGTAGTGTAGGAAATGCCCAAAAATGGGTTAGAACCTATACCGAACCGGAAATAAATGAATGTACACCTTATGACGCTTCGTCCACATCAGGTGTAATATCAGGAAACTGGACAGACAGCAGCGAAGTTGATGAATATATAGGGTTATTGCCTGCCGTTGCTGATCCGGCGGGAGGATTTTATACCATTACGATAACAACAGAAGGTGTCAATCCCTGGATTGATATATCAAAATCTGGAACAGATAATACGGTAATCAACGGAAGTAATGGTGGCGGCTCTAACGTCCGGTCTGTAGCATTCAGTACCGAACCCGGCATTAGTTACGATTTATACTTACATCCCTTTACTTACGAAGGTGGTGAATGGCCTAGATCTTACACAATCTCTTGGGAATATACGGGGATAATGGACTGTTATGAATCCAATGATACTTTTGGCGACGCTAAATTTATTCCAAAAGGAGAAACCATAGAGGCTTTTGCCAACTGGAATTATGAAGGAGATGGTTCTTTTGAAAATTATAGTGACATTTATAAGGTAGTGATAAATGAACCTTTAAAACTACAATTTGAACTTTCACAAAGTCCTTCTGACAATTTTATTTATATGCGGTTTCACAGAGAGGACGAGTCCACCATAATTGCCACTACCAATTATGTATCAGGAGATCATACAATTCCCGGATCTCTATATACACAAACAACCGATAGTGTATTAAATCCCGGTGTTTATTATATACGCACCTATGCCTATCACTCCGGACATTACAAGGCTGATTTTGATAGTGGCGACTCACCGCGAGATACCTGGATGACCCCTTATAAATTTAAAGTAACTGCTGTTCAATAGCTGTAACTCATTTGTTAATTACAAACAGCCTTTATGTAAGGCTGTTTGTTTTAATGAGGGGCTACAAATATATAACCCCTTCGGGGTATGGTATTGTCTAAATTTCTTAAATTCAATACTTTAAAATTCAATTGATAATGCACTACGGATAATCTTATTATCGCCAAATAAGAATAATATCTTGCTAGATTAAAAACTGTAAAATTCTGGATTTTTTTATTGTGCTGAAAACAAACATCATTTCGAATAACTTACCACAACTTCCGTTGTGCCATAGCCTTCATAAGTCATAACATATTTCAACTGAAGCTCTGAATTGCTCACAGAAACAACCGATCTTGGGTTTTCTTCTCCCGTAATGGTTACCGAATTGTCGTTCCAGGTTCCGGCTGAATGTGATTCTACACAAACTCCGTCAACTTTTGCTTCTGTTTCCAAATCTGCAGAATTATCAGCTTTTAATTCCAGTTCATCTACATCGCATCCATCTGTTATGGCACTAAAAGGCACAGTATGAGTACCCATTCCCGGTATTTCGTAGGTGATATTTACTGCTGTCCATTCTCCCACCATAGGGTTATTGCTCCCGGTGCCAGAGTCGTCATCGCTACTGCAGGAAAAAAAAGCTAATCCTCCAATAAATAAAGCCGAAGCCAGAAAAATCTTTTTCATATTCATTTTAATTTGAGCACAAATTTAGATTAAATTAAAAGATATAAATATGATTTATTACCAACGCATCAAAACGCTTCCCCAGGTAAACCCACTTCCAAAAGCTGTCATACAGATTAAATCACCTTTTTGGATTCTCCTTTCCTGAACTGCTTCACTTAATGCGATTGGTATAGAAGCGGCCGTCGTATTGCCGTATTTTTGAATATTATTAAAAACCTGCTCATCCTTTAATCCTAATTGTTTTTGAATGAATTGGCTGATGCGCAAGTTGGCTTGGTGTGGAATAAATAATTTCAAATCCTGAATGTTTTCTCCCGATTTTTCAAATGCTTCTTTGATAGATTCGGGAAACCGGGTTACCGCATGTTTAAATACAAAATTCCCATTCATATATGGATAAATCTGTTCCGGAGTCAGTCCATTTTCTTCTTCCAGCATCACATCTGACCAACCTAATTTAGTGCCTGGAAACTGAACGGCAAGTTCTTCCGCAAATTTCCCTTCACTATGCATATTGGTGTTTAGGATTCCACGGTTTTGTTCTTCACCGGCAGAAACGACCACCGCTCCCGCTCCGTCACCAAAAATTACGGAAACACTGCGTCCACGCGTTGACATATCCAATCCAAATGAATGATTTTCTGCTCCTACGACCAAAACGTTTTTGTACATGCCGGATTTGATATAAGCATCTGCGGTTGCCAGTGCATAAATAAAGCCTGAACATTGGTTGCGGACATCCAAAGCGCCGATTGTGTCACAACCCAGATTCTTTTGTAAAATGACACCACACCCAGGAAAATAATAATCAGGGCTCAAAGTAGCAAAAATGATAAAATCTATGTCTTCTGGTGTTAATCCCGCATTTTGAATCGCAATTTCAGCTGCTTTGGTTCCTAAATCAGAAGTGGTCACCCCTGAGTGTTTTCCCAAATGTCTGCGCTCTTTGATTCCGGTTCGCTCCTGAATCCAATCATCATTGGTATCCATCACTTTTGCAAGATCATCATTGGTAACAATATTTTCAGGAACATAATGTCCTACCCCCGTTATAATTGATTTTTTCATTTTCTCATAAATTAGTAATCTGACAAATTTAAGGGATTTTATCAATTGGATTTTAAATGATTGACAAATTACATTGTTCAAATTTATTAAAATGAAAAAGCCTCACAGTATTTAATCTCTGTGAAGCTTTATCTTATAATTTATAAATTTTATTCCTTGATTCTTTCCATATAAGAGCCATCTTCAGTATTGATTTTCACTTTATCGCCTTCATTGATGAAAAGCGGAACACGGATTTCTGCGCCGGTTTCTGTGGTAGCGGGTTTTGTTGCATTGGTTGCGGTATCACCTTTCAACCCGGGTTCGGTATAGGTAATCTCCATAATTACAAACTGTGGTAATTCGGCAGATAATGGAACTTCGTCTTCTGCTCTGAATAAAATCGTGACTTCGTCGCCTGCTTTTAAAAACTGGGCATTCTCAATCATCTCCTTATTTAAGTATACTTGTGAGAAATCCTCGTTATTCATGAAATGGAAGCCATTGTCATCTTCATATAAATATTGGTATTTGCGCGTTTCTACCCGAACCTCATCAATTCTGTGCCCTGCCGAAAATGTATTGTCCAATACTTTTCCATTGGTTACACTTTTTAATTTTGTTCTTACAAAAGCCGGTCCTTTTCCCGGTTTTACATGTTGAAATTCTACGATTTTCCAAGTATCATTATTCCAATTGATACAAAGTCCTTTTCTGATATCTGCTGTTGTTGCCATTTAAGCTTTATTGTTTTGTTAAATTTCTCCTCTTGAATTGTATCCTTTCATGATACCTCTTGGGCTTCCCTGAATAAACTGGATAATCTGATCACGTTCAGGAGTGGCTTCAAATTCAGCCTCCAGAAGAGCCATCGCCTGGGTGACATTTTTACTTTTTTGAAATAAAACCCGGTAAATACTTTGCAATTCCATGATTTTATCAGAAGAATACCCTCTCCTACGCAATCCTATTGAATTGATTCCTACATAAGAAAGGGGGTTTCTCGCCGCTTTCACAAATGGAGGGACATCTTTTCTAACGTGTGATCCTCCGGCGATAAATGAATGCTCCCCAATTTTGGTAAATTGATGAACAGCGCTCATGCCACCTAAAAAAGCATGGTCTCCTATTTCAATATGACCTGCTAATCCAACTCCGTTGACCAATATTACATTATTTCCGATTATACAATCATGGGCAATATGAACAGTGGCCATAATCAGACAATTTTCTCCAATTTTGGTAAATCCCAATGCGTTGGTTCCTTTGTTTACCGTAACACATTCTCTTATGACTGTGTTATCACCAATATAGGTAAGGGTTTTCTCTCCTTGGTATTTTAAGTCCTGTGGAACGGCCGAAATAACAGTTCCGGGAAATATTTTACAATTTTTACCAATCCTGGCACCTTCCATAATGGTCACATTGGGGCCAATCCAGGTTCCTTCTCCAATTTCCACATTATCATAGATAGTGGAAAAAGGTTCTATTTTTACATTATCGGCAATTTTTGCTCCCGGATGGATGTATGCCAAAGTTTGATTCATTGTTTCCAAATTTAAATTTTTTCTTTTGTTACCAACGCCATCATCTCTGCTTCTACAGCAATGGTATCATTTACATAACCATATCCCTGCATATGCACAATCCCTCTTCTGATGGGCTGTAATAATTCTACTTTGAGCACCAAGGTATCGCCGGGTATAACTTTTCTTTTAAATTTCACATTTTCAATTTTCATGAAATAAGTAGAGTAGTCTTTCGGGTCATCAATTTCACCCAAAACCAAAATTCCTCCTAATTGCGCCATGGCTTCTACTTGTAAAACTCCGGGCATAACCGGTTCCTGTGGGAAATGTCCAACGAAAAAGGGTTCATTCATTGTAACATTTTTAACTCCCACCAAAGAAGCTTCTGATTTTTCAATTACCTTGTCAAGTAATAAAAATGGTGGTCTGTGCGGAAGGATTTTCATGATATCATTGATATCGTAAATCGTTTTAGTCAAATCAAATTCCGGCACATTTTTGCGTTTGGCTATGCCAATTTGCTTACTTAGTTTTTTGGCGAAGTTTGTATTGATTTGATGGCCCGGCTTATTGGCAATGATTTTTGCTTTTAATTTCGTTCCAATTAGGGCTAAATCCCCCACTACATCGAGCAATTTATGTCTGGCGGCTTCATTGGGATAATGTAAATTGATATTATCCAAAATCCCGTTAGGGCGAATGGAAACATCATCCTTGTTAAATGCCTTTGTCAGTTTTTGCCTGGTTTCCGGGGTAATTTCTTTGTCCACATACACAATTGCATTTCCCAAATCTCCTCCTTTGATCAATCCGGCATCTAATAGGTATTCGATTTCATGTAGAAAACTAAAGGTTCGCGCATTGGAAATTTCTGATTTGAATTCAGATAAATTCTTGATAGACGCATTCTGGGTCCCCAACACTTTGGTGCCAAAATCCACCATGGTGGTAACCTGGTATTCGTCAGCCGGAATTGCCGTGATTTCTGACCCCGTTTCAGGATCGGTATAAGTGACAATATCTCTTACTATGTAATACTCACGGTCTTCCTCTTGTTCGGCGATTCCCGCATTTTCAATTGCTTCGACAAAATATTTGGAAGAACCGTCTAAAATAGGGACTTCTGAATTGTTGATCTCAATAATAACATTGTCCAAATCCATTCCGGTCAAAGCTGCCAAAAGGTGTTCGGTTGTGTGAATTTTCACCCCCTTTTTCTCTATTGTGGTACCGCGTTCAGTGCTTGTAACATAATTAGCATCAGCCTCTACCACCGGACTGCCTTCTAAATCAGTTCTGACAAATACGAATCCGGTATTGACCGGAGCCGGTTTTAACTTCATTGTGACTTCTCTTCCTGTATGAAGCCCAACGCCGTTTAGCACATGTTCACTGGCCAGTGTTTTTTGTTTATCAGACATCAATTTTTTATTGTTTGTTGCTTAATTTCTTTTTCTAATTCTTCAATGCGTTTTACTACGGTAGGTAATTTCCTGAAATATACATAGGCTCTTTGAAAATCGAGGTAATCCATTGATGGAGAACCATAAACTTTGGCTCCTTCCGGAAGGTCATTATTTACCCCGCTTTGCGCCTGAATCTGAACAAAATCACCGATTTTAAGATGGCCGACGATTCCTACTTGTCCACCAATCATGCAGTTTTTGCCAATTTTTGTTGAACCTGCAATCCCGGTCTGTGAAGCAATGACTGTATTTTCTTTGATTTCTACATTGTGGGCTATTTGAATCTGATTGTCCAACTTAACGCCGGACCGGATAATAGTTGAACCCAAAGTCGCTCTGTCAATAGTACATGAAGCTCCTATCTCTACATTGTCTTCAATTACTACATTTCCGATTTGAGGTACTTTTTCCATTGTCCCGTCTGCTCGTGGAGTAAACCCAAAACCATCTGCCCCGATGACTGTGTTGGAATGAAGAATGCAATTTTTTCCGATTTTACAGTCAGCATAAATTTTAACGCCCGAGTGGATGATACTTCCTTCTCCAATCGATACATTTTCCCCAATATGACAATTAGAATTCACCATTACATCATTACCTAACTGTGCATTTTCAGAAATATGGGTAAAATTCCCTACAAATACCCGTTCACCCATTTTTGCTGTGGGGTGAAGAAAGGCATTAGGCTCAATTCCTTCTTTCTTATTTTTTAAACTATTGTAGTAATCAAGAAGTTTGGCAAAAGCCTTGTAAGCATTTTCAACATAAATCAATGTGGCTTTCACTTCCTTTTCTGGTTCAAAACCATTACTTACAATTACCACAGAGGCCTGCGTTGTATATAAATAGGCTTCATATTTTAGATTAGATAAAAAAGATATCGAACCCGGGGCTCCCTCTTCAATTTTTGAAAGAGTCGAAACTTTTGTCTCTTTGTTTCCAACAACTTCTCCACCTAAAACTGAAGCAATTTCTAACGCACTAAACTCCATAGTATGCAAAAATATAAATTTTGAATATATCTACTCTTTTAATCATCATTTTTTCTTAACAGCTAAATAACATAAATGATACTTTTCAATAGGGTTCAATAAGTGGTGGGACAAAATTTGCAATGGCGAATTTGAAATTTCCTGAAGCGATTGATCTTTGTTTAATATAAATATAGCCGAATTTTCTTTGTCATAAGGAATAACACGAATGCTGGACTGGTGCACGAAATAACTTCCGTCTTCAACCTCTAAAATCCTTTTCGCTTGTTCTTTTAGTTCGTTTAATTTTTCCGGCTTAAAAGGTTCATTTAAAATTTTTGATATGGGCAAATTCCTGTTTATCAAACAACGTGATAAATAGGATAAAATTTTATCATTATGAAACTGCCATTGTTTGAGAGAGGTCAGAATATCGCTGTCATCCAATCTTGTAAAGTATTTCAGCTTTGCCTTTAATTCTTCTTGTTCGGTGTGGTTTTGAAGAAAATAAGACAAAGCATCTGTTGCAAAAAGATTTTCTCCGGCATTACTCAATTCTTTTGCTCGCCTCAAAACTTCTGTCAGAAAAACTTCTGCAGAAAATGAAGTCCGGTGGTTATATACCTGCCAATACATAAACATTCGGGCGGCAAGGTATTTTTCTATCGAATAAATTCCCTTTGAGTCTACTACCAATTGGTCATCTTTTACATTTAATGTCGAAATAATCCTGTCCGGATTAATGTTCCCTTCCACTACTCCTGTAAAAAAACTGTCGCGTTTCAGGTAATCCAACCTATCCATATCCAACTGACTGGTCACCAATTGGGTAAGAAAATTTCGTTCATATTCACCTTTAAAAATTTTAATCGCCAAATCCAATTGACCGGAAAATTCGGCATTCAGTATTTCCATTAGATAAAGTGAAATCCATTCATGATTTAATCCTTCAATCAAAGTTTTTTCCAAAGTATGAGAAAACGGCCCATGCCCAATGTCATGAAGCAAAATCGCGCAAAGAACTCCATTGGCTTCCTCATCAGAAATTTCTACATTTTTCATCCGAAGTGTTTCTATCGCTTTCTGTGTTAAATACATGGCACCCAATGCATGATGAAAACGAGTATGCTTGGCTCCCGGATAAACCATCTCCGTCATACCAGTTTGGCATATTCTTCGCAGTCTTTGAAAGAACGGATGCTGGATGATGTCAAAAATTAATTCGTTGGGTATGCTAATAAATCCGTGTACCGGATCGTTAAATACTTTGAGTTTGTTTTTATACTCCAATTCTCTGGATTTAAATCAATAATATTACAAATTTAACAGAAAAACACTATGGCTATAAAAATTTTATGGATTGATGACGAAATTGAGTTGTTAAAACCACATTCTTTGTTCCTTGAAAAAAAAGGATACGAAACCCACATGATCAACAATGCAACCGATGCGCTCGAACTCATTCCTACTGAAAATTTCGGCGCTGTTTTAATTGATGAAAATATGCCGGGAATGGGCGGATTGGAAGCGCTTCAAAAAATCAAGGAAATCAAACCCCAGCTTCCTATTGTAATGATTACCAAAAATGAAGAGGAGCACATCATGGAAGAGGCCATTGGCTCTCATATCGCGGATTATCTCATCAAACCCGTTAACCCGAATCAGATTTTACTTTCACTTAAAAAGATTTTGGATTCGAACAAAATCATTACAGAAAAAGCGGTTGTCAATTACCAGCAGGAATTCCGCAGCATTGCAATGGATATGATGAATGCCCGGGATTATGAAGATTGGCGTGATATATATAAAAAATTGGTGTTCTGGGAATTGGAGTTGGAGAACATTCAGGACAATGAAATGGCGAAAATTCTTGAAAATCAAAAACAAGATGCCAACGCCGCCTTTTTTAAATTTGTTGAAAAAAATTACCGCGACTGGCTGCATGATGACGATGGTCCGACTATGTCTCATACCTTATTCAAAAAACTTGTAAAACCTCACTTGGGAAAAGACAAAAAGACTTTGCTTATTATGGTAGATAATCTGCGCCACGACCAATGGAAAACCATAGAGCCCTTATTTACCAATTTCTATAATGTAGACAAAGAGCAAATGTATTACAGCATTCTGCCTTCGGCGACACAATATGCAAGAAACGCTTTCTTTTCTGGGCTTATGCCATCAGAAATTGAAAAACGTTTTCCGCAGCAATGGCTCAATGACAATGACGAAGGAAATAAAAACCAGTTTGAAAAAGAATTCCTTGAGGATCAGATGAAGCGCCTCGGTCTTTCTGATTTGAGTACACAATATTTTAAAATCCTGAATTCAGACTTTGAGAAAAAAATCATGGACGACTTCCACCAATACAAAAATAAAAACCTGACGGTAATTGTGTATAATTTCATCGACATCCTTTCTCATGCCAAAACAGACAACCGTATTGTCAGCCAAATGATTCGTGACGATAAAACTTATCGTTCCATTACCCGCAACTGGTTTCAGAATTCTTATTTATTGCAGATTGTCAAAAAGGCTTCTGAAGAAGGAATGAAAATTCTTTTGACCACCGATCACGGAACCATATTTGTCAGAAAACCTTCACAAGTTATTGGAGACCGAGAAACAAGCACCAACCTCCGTTACAAAATGGGACGCAAATTACAATATGATGAAGATGATGTTTTTGCTATTGATAATGTAGAAGATTATTATCTGCCCAAAGTCAATATGACCTCAAAATACATTTTCGCCAAAGAAGATATCTTTCTCGCTTATCCGAAAAATTACAACCATTTTGTCAATTATTACAAGGAAACTTATCAGCACGGTGGCGTTTCCATGGAAGAAATGATTATTCCTTTTGTAACTTTGTCGCCAAAAATCTAAATGGAATTTTTGGTTAATTCTCTACAAGAGCTAATCCCTGTTGCAAAAAAAATCCTTTCCGGCCTTCAACACAAAATCATTTTGTTTGAAGGCGAAATGGGTACCGGGAAAACTACGCTCATCAAAGAAATCATTTCACAAATGGGAAGCAAGGATGAAGCTTCCAGCCCTACTTTTTCCATTGTAAATGAATACGACACCAAAATAGGCAAAGTCTTTCATTTTGATTTGTATAGAATTAAGTCTGAAGAGGAAGCATTGGACTTTGGTGTGGAAGAATACCTTTATTCCGGTGGTTATTGTTTCATAGAATGGCCTGAAAGAATTGAAAACCTAATCCCCGAACCTCACCATATCTTAAAAATTAATGTGGAAAACAATCAAAGAACCATTATTTTTGCATAATTTTAAAAGATGGAACACAGCGGAGTTTACACACCATTTTCCCGTCAGGAGCTGATGCCCAAAGAAGAACGTCTTGAAGTAAAACTGAAAGAAGGAAAACTCAGCATCGGAATTCCAAAAGAAACTCATTTTCAGGAAAAAAGAGTTTGTCTTTCTCCCGATGCCGTTCAGGTTTTGGTGGCCAATGGTCATAATATTACCATTGAAACGGGAGCCGGAGAAAGCGCCAATTATGCCGATCAGGAATATTCAGAAGCCGGAGCAAAAATATCCTATGATAGCAAAGAAGTATTTTCAAAACCTATTGTACTAAAAGTCAGCCCGCTGAAAATGGATGAAATTGAACTGATGACACCCAATTCTTACTTGGTTTCCACCGTTCAGCTCAATATGCAGACAAGAAGTTATTTTGAAAAGCTTTCGGCAAAAAAAATCACAGCCTTGGGATTTGAATTCATCAAAGATTCCCATGGGCATTTACCCGTTGTCAGACTTTTAAGCGAGATTGCCGGAACGACTTCTATTTTACTTGCCGGAGAATTAATGGCCAATTCAAATGGTGGGAATGGCGTGCTGATGGGCGGTATTGCCGGCGTCCGTCCGGCAGAGGTTGTCATTTTGGGCGGAGGAACTGTTGGCGAATACGCATCACGTGCCGCTTTGGGATTAGGAGCCAATGTCCGGGTGTTCGATAATTCATTGAGCAGATTAAGACGATTACAAACCGATTTGGGCGTCAGGGTTTCTACCTCCATGCTTGACCCTAAAGAATTGGAAAAAGCATTGATGCGTTGTGACGTTGCTATAGGAGCTTTGCGTGGAGATGCGCGGACACCTTGTGTGGTTACCGAAAAAATGGTTGAAAACATGAAACAGGGTGCCGTCATCATAGATTTAAGCATTGATAATGGCGGATGTTTTGAAACTTCAGAAATAACGACTCATGACAAACCCGTCATTATAAAACATGGAGTGACCCATTATGGGGTGACCAATATCACTTCCCGGGTAGCAAGGACTTCTACCAAAGCATTAAGTAATTTCTTTCTGCCCTACCTATTGTCAATCGCCAAAGAAGGTGGATTTGAACACGTAATAAAGTGTGACCGCGGACTACGTTCGGGCGTTTATTTGTTTCACGGGCGAATGACAAAAAAGAGAATCAGCGACTGGTTCGATATTCCTTTTCATGATATAAATTTATTAATCGTATGACCTCTTTCTGGAAAAGACTTAGATTTTATTTAATCGGATTTACATTGGGGCTTTGTTTCATAGCCGTTTTTTTTGGCCCAAGGGCAATTCAATGTTCCTATTTCCCTAACGCGAGAGCTTTGGAAGAAGCCAAAATCTACCCGATGAATTTCTCTGAACAAGCCAAACAAACCATTCAGTCAGAAGGAATTGACAGTATTTTTATTTATAATCAACTTCTTAAGAAAAGTAAAATCACCAATTTTGGTACTGATGAAGTTCGGGAAACCCCTTGCAGAACTTACCGGGCAGAATACCGTGAAGAAAAATCCTACGATTTGGTTTTCCAGATTTGCAAAAAACAGACTTTGATTGAAGAATTAAAGAAAGTAGATTAAATTACCCTTTCTATTTCTGTAGATAGCTTATGGGTAATCTCAGAAATTTCACCAACACCGTTTATTTCCACATATTTCCCTTGTGCTTTATAATGCTCTGCTACTTCGTCGGTTTTTTTGTAATATTCTATAATCCTTTCACGAATTACAGATTCATTGGCATCATCAACACGACCACTTTCCTTGCCACGCTCCAGAAGACGTTGAACCAAAATCTCATCTTCTACTTTTAATGATAGTGTTACCGATACTTCCGTATTCAAATCTTCCGACAAAATTTTGTCGAGTGATTCCGCTTGTGCAGTGGTACGCGGGTACCCATCAAAAATAAATCCGGCAAAACCCGTGTGTATTTTTAGTTCTTCCCTTAGCATATTGGTCGTCACCTCGTCCGGAACCAAGTGACCTTTGTCCATATAGGATTGAGCAAGCTTACCCAATTCTGTTTGATTTTTAAGATTGTAACGAAACATATCTCCGGTGGAAAGCTGTTTCAGGTTAAATTTTTCTTCCAAGAATTTGGCCTGTGTCCCTTTCCCACTGCCCGGCGGGCCAAACAATACTACGTTGATCATTCTTCTGTTTTAATTTGGTAAATATCCGGTAGATTTCTTCCCAACCCGTCATAGTCAAGGCCATAGCCCACAACAAATTTATCGGGGATTGTCAATGCAATCAAATCTATATTCAAATCTTTTTTATAAGCGTCCGGCTTGTAAAGCAGTGTAGCGATTTTGATGCTCTTTGCCTTTTTTGTACTTAAAATTCTGTATAACTCTTCCAGTGTACTGCCTGTATCTACAATATCTTCCATGATGATTACATGGCGTCCATTCAAATCCATCGGAATATCCATTTGGATTTTCACTTTTCCCGTAGAACTAGTTCCCTCATAAGAAGCAAGCTTCAGAAAAGAAATTTCACATTGCCCCGGATATTGTTTCAGAAAATCACTCATGAACATCACCACACCATTCAAAACCCCAACAAAAACCGGCACATCCTCTTTATGCTGCTCATAAATCGTATTGGCCATCCGTTTAATTGCGTGCTCTATCTCTTCAAATGTAATATAAGGAATAAATACTTTATCGTGAATTTTGATTTCGTGCATAAGGTAAGATTCGTCCATAAAATTTAATGAAGCCCAAAACTAAACATTTTTTTTCGATTTGAGAATTTAAGGATTTGAAATTTTGAAAATAGATTTATAAATAGACCCGACCCGTCAAATGTTGAATATAAATTGGTGGTTTTTAGTTTAAACATTTTTACATTTGAGACCAAATCATGCAAAAAATGAAAGACCTGTTTTTCAACTATATTCAAACCCTTCAACTTTCCGTCACAAAAGAACTTGAACGAGTTGACGGCAAAGCTAAATTCCGAAAAGACGAATGGACGCGCGAAGGCGGCGGTGGCGGACTCACCATGGTTATCGAAAACGGTGATGTATTTGAAAAAGGGGGTGTCAACATTTCAAAAGTTCATGGAGTTTTGCCTGAAGCTATGCAAAAAACACTGAATGTTTCCGCCGGGGAATTTTTTGCTTGCGGACTCAGTTTGGTCATTCATCCCAAAAATCCTTTTATACCCACAACCCATGCCAATTGGCGTTATTTTGAACTGTATGATGAGAACGGAAATGTAGTAAATCAGTGGTTTGGCGGCGGGCAGGATTTAACGCCTTATTACCTAGACGAAGAAGATTGTGTCCACTGGCATAAAACCTGTAAAGAGGCTTGTGATAAATTCTCTCCTGAATTTTACATGAAATACAAAAAAGAATGTGACAAATATTTCTGGAATTCGCACCGGAATGAGGCGCGCGGAATCGGTGGGTTGTTTTTTGATTATTTAAAACCAAATGATAAAATGCCGGTTGAACGTTGGTACGCCTTCGTAAAAGAAATCGGTGATTCATTTCTGGAAGCTTATGTGCCGATTGTAGAGAAAAACAAAAATGAAATTTATACCGACACTGAAAAGGCCTGGCAGGAAATCCGTCGTGGACGCTATGTAGAGTTCAATTTGATTCATGACCGAGGTACTTTGTTCGGACTCAAAACCAATGGAAGAATTGAATCTATTTTAATGAGCCTACCGCCTGTCGTTCAGTGGCGTTATGATTATAAACCGTCTCCCAATTCAGAGGAAGAAAAATTATTAAAAGTATTGGAAAATCCCAGAGAGTGGATTTAAAAGCCTTAATAATTCCATAATTTAATCAGTTTCTCTTCAAATTCCGTATCAGGCATAAATTGCTTTTCCAGATCTGCCTGGAAAGGAACCGGCGTGTTCATGCTCCCTACCCGGAAAACGGGTGCGTCTAGTTCTTCAAAAACTTCTTCCGAAATTACCGATGCAATTTCACCACCAAAACCACTTACCAAAGTATCTTCATGTAAAACAATAATTTTCCCGGTTTTTCTAACGGAATTTAAAACTGTTTTTCTATCCCATGGAATCAAAGTCCGTAAGTCAATAACTTCTGCATCAATTTCAGGATGATTTTTCAAAATATCCAATGCCAAATAAACCCCGGACCCATATGTAACAATGGTTAAGTCTTTTCCTTTTCGGTGAACTCTCGCTTTGCCGAATGGAACAGTGTAATATCCTTCTGGTACCGCGCTTTTCAAGCTTCTGTATAACCTTTTATGCTCAAAAAACATTACTGGATTTGGGTCGGCAAATGATTGCAGCAACAGACCTTTCGCATCTTCAGGTGTGGCCGGATAAACAACTTTCAACCCAGGAACCTTTGTAAACCATGCTTCGGTAGATTGTGAATGATACGGTCCTGCCGCTACTCCTCCACCCGTAGGCATCCTTACCACAACATCGGCATTTTGATTCCATCGGTAATGTGATTTGGCTAAATTATTGACAATCTGGTTGAAGCCCTCGGTCACAAAATCTGAAAACTGCATTTCCACCATACTTTTTTGTCCGCGGATGGACAACCCCAAACTCGCTCCTAAAATAGCTGCTTCACAAAGCGGTGTATTGCGCACTCTGTCTGCTCCGAATTTGTCCAGAAACCCTTCGGTAACCTTAAAGGCTCCGCCATATTTCGCAATGTCCTGCCCCATCAAAATCAATTCCGGATAACGTTTCATTGCTTCATCCAATCCTTCCGAAATGGCGTCAATGAAACGGATTTCTCGATTGGAAACGGATTTTGGGATGAATTCTTCATTAGAAAACGGTGCATACACATCATTCAATTCGGTTTCTTTATTTGGGATTATTTTAGGCAGATTGTCGGCATATTCCAATTCTTTTAAAACAAATTCACTCAATTCATTTCTCATTTCCCGAATCATTTCATCTGTCAAAATTCCCTTCTCTTTCAATAAATTTTCAAATTGTAGTATAGGATCTTTTGACTCCCAAGAATCAATCAAACCTTCGGGATAATAAGCGGTTCCCGAAGCTTCTTCGTGTCCACGCATTCGGAAGGTATTGCATTCAATCAAAACAGGGCGCGGATTTTGGCGGATTTCTTCTGCCCAATACTTTACTGTTTCGTAGACTTCCAGGAAATTATTTCCGTCAATTGATACCGCATCTATTCCATATCCAATGCCTTTGTCTGCAAAAGATTTCATCCGGAATTGTTCAGAAGAAGGTGTTGAAAGCCCCCATTGGTTATTTTCCACAATAATGATGACAGGCAACTGCCAAACAGCCGCGACATTTACCGCTTCATGAAAATCGCCTTCACTGGCACCTCCATCTCCTGTAAAAACCAAAACGGCTTCGTTGTTTTTTTGTAATTTGTTGGCCAAGGCGATTCCGTCTGCCACTCCCATTTGCGAGCCGAGATGTGAAATCATTCCCACAATTTTGTATGGGTTGGTTCCAAAATGAAAAGAACGGTCGCGGCCTTTGGTGAAGCCTTCGGCTTTTCCTTGAAATTGTGCAAATAGTCTTTTCAAAGGGATTTCTCGCGAGGTAAAAACGCCAAGATTCCGGTGCATTGTTAAAATGTATTCTTCCGGACTCATGGCAAGTGCTGTACCCACTGATATCCCTTCCTGGCCCCAGGAGGAAAACCATTTGGAAATTTTCCCCTGCCGAAGTCCTATGAGCATACGCTCTTCAATCATTCGGGGGAGCAGTAATTTTTTATAGAATTCTAAATATTGTTTTTCCGTATAGGAATGCGGTTTCATTTTTTGTATTTTGGTGTTCAAAATTAGGCTATTTCCCAATTTGAAAAAAATAAAAAACCCGCTAAAAATCCAGCGGGCTTAATTATTTAATTTAATATGAATTATTTGTTTTCCAATGATTTTTCAATGGCACGCATCTCATCTTCTTTATCGAACATTTCTACATTTTGGTATGCCTGTCTAAGTGCTTTCGCGGCTTCGTAATCTGTTTTGTCTAATTCAAAAGCTTTTTCCAGATAAGGGATTACTTCCATATACAAATCTTTTCTTTTTTGGGTGTATTCCTGATAGATTTTTCTTTCTTTGGCATTATTTCCCAAATTTGCATTGATGGTTTCAACGTATTCTTTTTCTGGTTTGATTTTGGTCAATGCGATATTGGTATAAGCACTTTTGTATTTAGGGTCGGCAGCAATTGCTTTTTCAAAATACTGTATGGCTTCGGCATCTTTGTTCTGATTCATATAAATTACACCAATATTGAAATAATTTGTAGGGTTTTTAGGGTCTATTTTTGTGTTCTCAATTAATTTATTGAGAAACTGCTCATCGTTCCCTGCAAAGTGATAAATATTCCCCACAAGAGTTTGAATTTCTGTATCATTCGGATATTTTGTGGAAATTTTCTCTACAACCTCATCGTATTTTTTTGATACGGCCAGTGCTTTCAGAGCATTTGTGTAGATTTCTTTTTCGATAGATGGACTTTTAACTTCTTTGACTCCGGAAACCAATCCCAATTTGGCTTGAGTGTCTGCATCACTTTTAGAATTAAATGACACATCGTTTCCATCTTGGCCTTTACCCACCCATGAAGTGTTTTCTCCGGTATACCCTTCGTTAATTAATTCCTTATAGATTTCAACCGCTTTCGTATAATTCTCTGCTCTGTGATAACTTAAGGCCGCATTATACTTGAACAGTCCCGAATCTCCCCCTAATGCTTTAATTAAATATGATGCTTCAAGAAATTTACTACCTGCCGTTTCATTATCTCCCGAGTTGTATGCTGCATTCCCATCATCCATGGTTTTTTGTGCCAGGTTTCTTAGATTTTCTTCAACATCTATGAGATATTTAGGCGAAAGTTTTTCTTCTTTTACCTTAGCATAATCCCCTTTTGCTACAGCCGCATCGGCCTCTGCTTTGGTTGCATAATACTCGGTCTTCTTCGTGTCTTTATTCTTGGCAGAATACACCGTTCCGTTTTCATATTTTGCCAACTCTCCAAATTGCTTCGCGGCTTCCATGGAATTTCCATTTTGCAGAGCCAGTTGACCCGAAACATAATAATATTTGGCTTTTGATTCCGGGCTTAATGTATTGGACTCAATCTGTCCGGCTACTTTGGTCAATTCTGATTTTGCAGCTGTAATATTTTTTGACTCATAAGCTGACAATGCTGCATCTATTTCTTTTTCTTGTGCGAACAAACCGGTTGCAAGAACCAGCACTGAGATACTTAAAACTGTTTTTTTCATCTGTTATTATTTTTTTGTTTGCAATGGTCAGATGGAACTTATCACCTGACTTACCAATTCATTTTTAAATATTTAGGCATGGTTCGTTCCACTTTATTCGTTTGTTTCTGAATCTAAATTAATATTTTCGTCCGGATTTTTATCAATATCTGCGCCATTTGTTGGATTGTTAACGTCATTTAACAATTGGTTTTCACCTTCTATTTCTTCGTCTACTTCCACTTCCTCCTCCATCGCAACTTTTGCTACCGCTGCAATTTCGTCGCTTTTCTTTAAATTTATGAGTCTTACTCCTTGTGTAGCACGGCCCATTACGCGCATTTCTTTCACTCCTGTGCGGATGGCAACTCCCGACTTGTTTATGATCATCAAATCATCATTATCTGTAACAGACTGAATGGCGATTAATTTCCCTGTTTTATCTGTGATATTCAAGGTCGTCACACCTTTCCCTCCACGGTTTGTAATACGATAATCTTCAATGGAGCTTCTCTTTCCATAGCCTTTTTCTGAAACAACCAAAACAGTTTCGTTCTCTTTGTCAGAAATCACAATCATACCAATCACTTCATTGGCATCAGAACCTAAATTAATCCCTCGCACACCAGAAGCTGTTCTTCCCATCGGTCGGACTTTTTCATCTTCAAACCTGATGGCTTTTCCACTCAGTGAGGCTATCATAATTTCGCTTTGGCCATTTGTTAATTTTGCTTCCAATAATTGATCGCCTTCTCGTATGGTAATGGCGTTAATACCATTTACACGCGGACGAGAATAAGCTTCTAATGACGTCTTTTTCACTATTCCCTTTTTGGTGACCATAATTACGTAATTGTTATTTACGTATTCGGGATCCATTAAATCACGTGTTCGGATATAGGCACGAACCTTATCGTCCGGTTCTATGTTAATCAGATTTTGGATGGCGCGTCCTTTTGAAGTCTTGGATCCTTCAGGAATTTCAAAAACACGCATCCAGAAACATTTTCCTTTTTCTGTAAAGAACAGCATATATTGGTGATTGGTTGCAACAACCATGTATTCAAGGAAATCTGCATCACGTGTGGTGGCTCCACGGTTTCCAACTCCGCCACGGGATTGCTTTCTGTATTCAGTAAGTGGCGTACGTTTGATGTAGCCTAAATGAGAGATGGTCAAAACCATTTCTTCATCCGGAATCAAATCTTCAATGTTCATATCACCACCGGCGTAATCAATTTCAGAACGCCTTTCGTCTCCGTATTTTTCTTTGATTTCAATTAATTCATCTTTGATGATTTTCATTCGAAGCTCTTTGCTCGCTAAAATCTCTTTCAAGTAATCGATGGTTTTCATCAATTCTTCATATTCCGCTCTGATTTTGTCAATTTCAAGTCCGGTAAGGGTTCTCAATCGAAGTTCCAAAATGGCTCTTGCCTGAATTTCTGATAAATCGAAAGCTTCCATCAACCCGACACGGGCATCATCTGGTGTAGCACTTTCACGGATAATTTTGATGGCTCTGTCGAGATCGTCCTGTGTTCCGACCACCTTCATGTAACCTTCCAAAATGTGTGCACGTTCTTGGGCTTTCTTTAATTCGTATTCTGTCCTGCGCACTACTACATCATGACGATGCTCAACAAAATATTTGATTAATTCTTTAAGATTTAATTGTTCCGGCCTTCCGTTCACCAACGCAATGTTGTTTACACTGAACGAAGATTGCAAAGATGTATGTTTGTACAATAAATTTAAAACAATGTTGGGAACAGCATCATTTTTCAAAACATACACAATACGCATTCCTTTTCTGTCTGATTCGTCCCGGATCTCTGAAATCCCCTCCAGCTTTCCTTCTTTTACCAAATCTGCTGTTTTGGCAATCATATCGGCTTTATTTACCTGATATGGGATTTCTGTTACGATAATGCAGTCTCGCCCCTGAACGGTTTCGAAATTTGTTTTTGCACGAATCACAATCCGGCCTCGCCCGGTTTCAAATGCATCTTTCACACCGCTGTACCCGTAAATAATTCCTCCCGTAGGAAAATCTGGGGCTTTTATGGATTGAATTAACTCCTCTATTGTAACATCATTATTATCAATATAGGCTACGGTTCCTTCTATTACTTCAGTTAAATTATGTGGTGCCATATTGGTAGCCATTCCCACCGCAATTCCGGCAGCACCGTTTACCAATAAGTTTGGAATTCGCGTGGGCAGTACTTTTGGTTCCTGTAAGGTATCGTCAAAGTTGAGTTGAAAATCAACAGTTTCTTTGTCAATGTCAGAAAGCATTTCTTCTGAAATTTTCTGAAGGCGTGCCTCGGTATAACGCATGGCTGCCGGCGGGTCACCATCCACAGAACCGAAGTTCCCCTGCCCATCTACCATCATATATCGAAGTGACCACGGCTGTGCCATACGAACCATGGTGTCATAAACAGATGAGTCACCGTGTGGGTGATATTTACCTAAAACTTCCCCAACGATACGTGCTGATTTCTTGTATGCCCGGTTGGACATAACGCCCAGCTCATACATTCCAAAAAGAACACGTCTGTGAACAGGTTTCATTCCGTCCCGGACATCAGGCAAAGCACGTGATACGATAACCGACATTGAATAGTCAATGTAGGCCGATTTCATTTCATCCTCGATATTAATCGGGATTAATCTTTCTCCGTCATTATTCATTTAAACTATTGTTTTTGTTTAACGTTTTAAGTTTTGAGCTTCAGATGAGGTGAATTCAAATCCTGATACTTTTGAAATTTAAACCTGAAACTAAATTTAACGTGCTAAAATACGATTTTTAGAGCGGATAGGAAGTGTTTGGGGTGATGAGTTTTCAACAAGTTATTTTTTATTGTCCTTATCGTAATAATGAGGGTTTTTCACAATGCCTTTGGGAAATAGTTTTCTGATAAAATTTCTAAGTTTTCTGTCAAACCCCAAGATAGTACGATTGACCAAGTGTTCCTTTGTATCGTAAAAAGAGGTGACATGAAAATAAGGGTGATTGGTTATCGGTTTTTCCCTGAAATAATAATTAGATACGCAACATCTGTTTCTGTTTAGTGTCACCTCACTGACTGAATGTAATGATTTGTCATGGGTAATCATCACAACAAGCCGGTTAAATTTGCTTAAAATCGTATCTTGAGGTGCATCTATCCCGTTATGCCAAAGTTCTAAATTCCCGCCATTTTCAATCTTCCAGTCTGGTGAAACGTAATAAAGTAAATTCATCACCCTGTAATTGTTTCGCTCCATATCATGAGAATTATCCAAATGAGGTTTCAGAAAATTTCCTTTTTCCATCATGCTGATTCCACCGGCATATAAATTAGAATCAGGAAGCAATTCATCAAAATCTGTAATTTCTTCAATAATTTTTACGATTTCCGGCTCCTGAAAGGCATAAATAATTTCTTCCAAAAGTGGATGATGATGATTCATTTGTGCAGAAACCAATTTATTTTCACGCATCGATTTTTTGGGCATCATATCTTTGCTCTCTGGAAAAGCGTTGTAGATTTCTAAAGCAACAGACTCATCAAGTACATCATCAATATAAAAATAAGGTATAAGGTGTTTTTTTTTATATTGTTCTTTCAAAATTGCTTTGTTATCAGATAATTTTTTTAAAATTTGTACTGATAATTCCTTTCTGTTTGGATGCATAATGGTAGATAATCATCAAATGTAAAAAAATTGAAGTTTGAAATAAAATTTTTTAAAATGATTATTTGTATTCAAAAAATAGATTTATATTTGCACTCCATTTGAGAAAATGTAGAAAAGCTTAGATAAGATGAAAAGAACGTTTCAACCCAGCAACAGAAGAAAAAGAAATAAACACGGATTCCGTGAAAGAATGGCTACAAAAAACGGGCGCAAAGTATTGGCAGCTCGTAGAAAAAGGGGCAGAAAGCAATTGACGGTTAGCGAAGTTAGAGCTAAACGATAATCGCTAATATTATATTAAAAAGACCAAGTCCGGAAGTTTCTTTCGGGCTTTTTTTTATATTTGCTTAGTTAAAATTAAATTAAGAATGTCAGAGAAGGTAATTCAGTTAGAAAGAGCATTTGTTTACCAAAGAAGTTATTTGGTGTTAAGCAACATAGATTTTGAATTAAATGAAGGTGAATTTGCCTATCTAATTGGAAAAACCGGAAGTGGAAAATCCAGTCTGCTGAAAGTATTGTATGGCGATTTACCGTTAAATGAAGGTTATGGTAAAGTAGGTGGAATTGAGTTGAATGGCATGAAAACCAGCAAAATCCCCACATTACGACGTCATTTGGGAATTGTCTTTCAGGATTTTCAGCTTTTATTGGATCGAAATGTGGAGAAAAATCTTTCCTTTGTTTTGAAAGCTACCGGCTGGAAAGATAGGAAACTGATAAATGATAGGATCGATGAAGTTCTGGAAAGTGTAGGTATGATTTCCAAAAAGAAGATGATGCCATTCCGTCTTTCGGGAGGCGAGCAGCAAAGAATCTCAATTGCGCGGGCATTGCTTAACCACCCGGAATTAATTCTGGCCGATGAGCCCACCGGGAACCTTGACCCGGAAACTTCCGTGGAAATCATGAATCTAATCCTTAATCTGTCCAAAGAAAAAAATGTGGCTGTACTTATGGCAACACATGATTACAACATCATTCAAAAATTTCCCGCCAAAACCTTTCGTTGCCAGGACGGGAAGGTAAGTGTGGCTGAATCTGAATCTTTATTTTTAGGTTAAATGCTTTCAGTATTAATTCCCGTTTACAACTGGAATATTACGGACTTAGTGAGAGAACTTCACAGGCAATGTTCTGCACAAAATATCGAGTATGAAATTTTGGCGCTTGATGATTGTTCAACTGATACCTTAACTAAAGAAATTAATTCTACAATCAAATTAAATCATTTCCGATTGATAGAATTAGATCAAAATGTAGGAAATGCAGAGGCACGAAATATTCTGGCCAGAACAGCGAAATTTGACTGGTTACTTTTTTTGGATGCCGATATGATTCCTGCTCATGATAACTTTGTTCAACTCTATTTGGAACAAATTCAAAATCATGATTTTGAGATTATGAGCGGAGGAATTTTGTACAAAACTGAAGTTGCACCTGAATTTAAATTAAAATGGCTTCATGGAAGCCTGACTGAAGAACAGGGAGGGGAAAAAGATCCTTATCTTGAGATACGAGGGAATAATTTTTTGGTGCGAAAAGAAATCTTCCTGCAAAGTCCGTTTGGCGGGTTGCCGGAAAGTTACGGTTATGTCGACACCCATTTTGGGCTGAAATTAAAACAAGTAAATGCGAAAGTAAGAATCGTTGACAATCCTTGTTACCATCTGGGGTTGGAGACCAATGAATTCTTTGTGAAAAAGTACCGGAAATCCGTTCGGAATGCTTTCTGGTTACATCACCATCACCCTGATATGGCGGACAATCTTCGTCTGGTCCAATCGTACAAAAAAGTAAAAAGTTTGGGATTGAAAAAACCGATTGGTTTGTTTTTCAAAGGATTTGAAAATAGGATGCTTCGAAATCTTCATTCAAAAAATCCGTCTTTATTTGTATTCCAATTGTATAAATTGGGTTATATCTGCACGCTGAAAGAGGAATAGATTTTTTCCAATTTCTTTTCTTCATTTCCCCAATTGAAAGCCTCAGCAGCCTTTTTCAAATTTTCAGCATAAGGCGTTTTGCCCTCTTCCAGCATTTTCCTGATCATTTCCGCAATATGTTTTGCTTCGTGGTTTTGAATCGTTTTCCCGATTCCATATGATTCTATCGTGTTTTGAATTTCCGGTAAATTGGTTCCCAAAATCGGAATTCCGGCGTGTGTATAATCAAAAATCTTATTGGGCAAAGCATAACGATAACTGATGCCGTAATCTTCTTCCAGACTTAGTCCCAAATCCGCTTTGGGCGTAATTAATTTTAATTGAGAAGGGGTTACTTGCCCGATGAATTTTACTTTCTCTTTTAAATTTAATTGAGAAGCTAACTCTTCAAATTCAGCTTTTTTGGGTCCGATTCCTATAATCCATAGTTGCGCGTTTCCCACAAATTGCATGGCCTCAATCATTTTGTCAATCCCCCGGCTGAAATTGATCACACCCTGATAAATTAAAATTCTCTCATCAACCTTAATTTCAGGTAGTTGAATTGTGATCTCATCATCTGAAGCAGATCTCACCACCGGAACATTCATGATGATTTCAGGCCGGGTTTTGTACTCCTTCTCAAACCAGTCTGCATAACCGTTGCTTACCGTATAAAAATATTTGATTTTCGGAACAATAAAACGCTCTAGCGCTTTCCAGATTTTTTTTCTGAAAGGCCGATTGTATAAAGTAGGGGCTTCTGAAAATATTTCGTGGCTGTCAAAAACCAGATCCAATCCTTTGATTTTACTGACCAGAAAATTTGGCAAAAGCGCATCTAGGTCGTTGGCCAACAATATGTCACCTTTTTTTGAAATCTTCAATAATTTGAAAAATAATTTGAAATTAAATTCCAGATACATTTTCATGCCGCTTTGCGAAGCAAGTTTCAACAAATGCGTTTCATAGGGAAAATCCAATTGAGGTGTTCCACGCAGGTTGGTGGCCACAACTTCTACATCAAATCCAAATTTTTGAAGCGAACCACAAACCTTTTGCACACGCTGGTCACCCTGATAATTATTGATGACGGAAGTTATGATTTTGCGTTTCATTTTATAGTTCGTTTTGCGAATCACGAATTTCGTCTTTCGAGCTTCGTGATTTATCCTTGAAAAGTAGAAAATACAATTGAATCAGAATCAGAATACCATTGGGAATTACCACCGGCCAGAATTCAAAATAAACCCCGTAAATCACAAAACACAAACAACCGATCATGTTGATAATTCGAACTGTTTTCAACTGATTGACCACAAAAGACAAAACAATAAAAATTGAGGCAGCATAGCCGATCCATTCAAATGTGTTTGGATTCATAATTTCAAATCAAATTTTGTCAAAAATAGTGATAAGGATTAAGATGGAAGAAACCTTGTCAAGGTTATTTTCAGTTCGGAGATTAACCTTGACAAGGTTAACCTGAAACTAAATGAAATTAAAAACCTTCTTCCACCTCAAACTTCATAATTTCTCTTGTTTCCGGATGAACAAATTCCAGGTACGCTGCATGAAGATGCAGTCTCTTCGCAGCGGTTCCGTATAAATCATCACCAACAATCGGTGAATTCAATCCAAGTTCGTGTGCAGCGTGCATCCGCAATTGATGTGTTCTTCCGGTCAAGGGCCAAAAATGGACTTTGGTTGTATTCTCATTTCGTTCGACAACTTTCCATTTTGTAATTGCCTTTTTTCCATGTTCAAAACAAACCAGTTGCCGAGGACGATCGTCAAAGTCTCCGCGAAGCGGTAAATCGATTTCGCCTTTGTCGTCTTTGATTGTTCCCGAAAGCAAAGCTGAATAACGCTTTTTCACCGTTCTTTTCAGGAATTGCTGTTGAATGTGTTTGTGTGCTTCTTTGGTTTTCGCCACGACCAAAAGCCCGGAAGTGGACATATCGAGCCGATGAATGATCAAGGGCTCCACGGGGCTCAATAATTCCTGCAAACGCGTATAAACCGAATCCTGAATTTCAATTCCCGGAACGGAAAGCAATTCCGCAGGCTTGTTTACCACTAAAAAACTATTGTCTTCGTAAACAATCTTCAGTTCTTTTCCTTCACCCAAATTTTTTAATAGCAGATTTTCTTCGAGTTCGATTCCTTCCAGCATGTGTTTTAAAATGGGACGGCATTTACCGTTGCAGGCCGGATAAAAATGTTTGTGTTTCCGGATTTCGGATTTGGGCGAAGCTCCCCACCAGAATTCTGCAAATGCCAGTGGTTTTAAACCATGAAGAAACGCATATTGCAAAAGCTTGGGTGTGGCACATTCGCCGGCCGCCGCAGGCGGTTTCTCATAAACCGTTTCTTTGAAAATTCCCCCCAGATCTTTCGTCTTTCCGAATTGATTTAAAAATGAATATTGTTCAAAAAGCTGTTTTTGAAGTGCAGCGGATTTTTCTTTTCTTTCTTTTTTTAAGGATTCGATTTTTTTTTCGAATTGATTTATCTGTCGGCTCATTTTATCCAGAACATCTTTCCAGCTTTCTTTCAGCATACTGAATTTGAATTGATCAAGATTGCTTTGTTTCACCAACTCAGCTTCCGAAATTGAATTTTCATTTGCTTCACGAATCCTTTTCCGTTCGGCTTTGTTTTGCTTCATCCAGTTTTTGAACGAAGAAATTTCATCGGCCGATTCTTTTGAATATTTTTCAAAATCGGATTTTAGTTGAATAAATTTCCCATCCTTTTCTAAATTTTCAATTTCCCGGTTGAATTGATTCAGGATTTTTTCTTCTTTTTTGAAAAAACTATCCTCAGTTAACATGTCAAAAACAGGCGGAACAAACTTCTCATGATCATTGCTTCCTGCTAATTTTCCTGAAAATGCTGATAAATAACCCAATTTCGCATCCTTGTCCTGTACCACCAAGACCCCAAACATTTTCCCAATGACCAATCCTTTTTGGGATTCATCCAATCCGAAATTATGTCCGGAATCAAATTCGTTTTCCAGATAATTTTGTAATTCCCTGGCTGCGATTTCTGTTAACGGATGTGGTTCATAATAAAATGGAAAAGTGAATTTTTCGGGCAGGGAAATTCCTCGGATTTTTTCTTCCGGAAAATAGGTGATTTTATGTTGAAGCTCATTACTCACATCAATTGCAAAATTAAATGATAATAATCCAATTCCGGGAATCTCTCTATGGATACTTTTATCAAAACACTTTCTATTTTCTAAAATTCCAGAATTTCCATTTGGTCAGAAAAGGTTTTCCTGATTGTTTTTTCAAAATGACATTGACCACAATAGCCAATACCATAATGGCAGTTGCAATATAAAAAAGCGGCGTCATCTTTTCTGATTGCCCAAAAATAAAATAGGCAAGAATGATTCCGTAAACCGGTTCCAAATTGACATTGAGAAGCAATGTAAAAGGGCTGATGTATTTCATCAAATTTACTGATTCAATCATTGGATAAGCCGTAAACAAGCTCCCCAGAAGTATGAGCAACCCCAAATCTTTCCAAGAAATAATGAAAATAGTTTCTAAGCCTCCGGCAAATGGCAGGAAAATGGAAACAATTATCCATCCGCCAAGCATTTCATAAAACATGATTTTCTGTGAAGGAAATTTAGTGTGAATTCTTCCATTTAAAACAGAGAATAGAGCTGATAAAAAGCTACAAATAACGCCCAAGACAATTCCCATCCAATATTCAGGGCTTGCATTGTAAATCAATAAAATACAACATGAGACGACAATAGCCAGCATGATTTCATAAAAATTAATTTTCCGTTTAAAGAAAAATGGCTCCAGAAAAGCGGAAAATAATGCTCCGGTAGAGAGCGTGCTGAGCGCCACGGCAACATTGGAAACTTTGATTGCACCAAAAAACGCCATCCAATGCAACCCTATGACTACGCCTATCCCCAATAGCATCAATAAATCTTTTCGTGAAACTTTTAATTCAATTCTCCTGAATTTCAGAATGGCGAAAAGCATCACCCCGGCAACCAATACCCGGAACCAAACCAGCGGAATGGCAGAAACTGTAATGAGTTTACCTAAAACACCGGTAAACCCCCATAATAGGACAATAAACTGTAATCGGATTTGTGGAGATTGTATCAACTCAAAATTTTTATCAAAAATACTGGGATTATTAATTTAAAATTGTTTTTATTCCATTTTATTTAACCAAGAATCTAACGCAATCCTATTTTAATTGGAAAAGGAGTATAAAACAAAAAATCCCCAACATTACTGTTGAGGATTTAATAAAAAAGACTGGCGGCGACCTACTCTCCCGCTTTCGCAGTACCATCGGCGCTGGCAGGCTTAACTTCTCTGTTCG
>PJUF01000462.1_pt1 | contig 28976 bp, 27 predicted proteins | sample 1512191 | NCBI WGS metagenome assembly PJUF01 (sample SAMN08177673, study PRJNA422409) | Feces metagenome, whole genome shotgun sequencing project. | isolation source: Chicken feces (3) enriched on wood chips | host: Gallus gallus | place: USA: Madison | collected 2015-01-15 | reverse complement strand
CAGATTGTATCTTGTTAATATTTTCTGTATCAATATCGCTATCATCCAGCAATTTAAGCAACTCATCTAGCTTTTCTTCTAAGCTGATATGCTGTTCTCCCAACTGCTGGAACTGGCGAATCTGCGATATGTTTTTTTCTTTGGACAATTCTTTGTTAATTTAATGGCTCTTATACCGCTTTGTACATGGCTCTAATATCAATTATTACTGTAAATTTCAATCAGCCAGAAGCTACTTTAGATTTGCTGAAATCAATCAATCTTTATTATAAAGATTTTGATCTCGAACTCATCCTGATAGATAATGGAAGCGAAACCGACTGCGAAACTATCTTTAGACAGCAGTTTCCTACTATAAATTATATACGCTCAGCAACCAATTTAGGTTTTGCCGGAGGCAATAACCTGGGGTTAAATATAGCAAAAGGCGAATATATTTTATTATTAAATAACGATACCGAAGTTACCCCCGGAAGTATAGAAACGCTGATTGCAGAAATAGACGCTAACGAAGAAATTGGACTGTTATCTCCACTCCTGCTTTATTTTGAGGATAAAAATATTATCCAGTATGCCGGGTTTACACCGCTTAATTATATAACTGCCAGAAATAGCTGCATTGGCCAATTCGAAATTAATATGGGGCAATACAATCTGGTAAGCAGAGAAACCGGGTTTTGCCATGGTGCCGCCGTAATGTGCAGAAGAAAAGATTTGCTTAAAGCCGGACTAATGGACGAAAGATATTTTCTGTATTACGAAGAACTGGATTGGTGCGAAAAGTTTAAAAACATAGGAAAGAAAATATGGTTTACCGGCAAGACTAGTATCTACCATAAAGAATCTGTAAGCGTAGGCAAAGAAAGCGCAATTAAAACCTATTTTTTTGCTAGAAACAGAATGCTTTTTATTAGAAAAAACACCAGTTTTTTAAACACGCTTATATTTTCCATTTATTATTCTATTATTGTATGCCCTAAAATGGTTTTCAGATACTTAGCTAAAGGTCGCACAGACTTAGCCAAATGGGTATTAAAAGGCTTGTGGTGGAATTTCACAAATAGTAAAGACAGCACAAACCTAGGGTTTAAAATATCAAAATAAAGCAGCACATTTCATGATACTATTTTTCTGGATATCCATTTTCATCATCTTTTACGCATTTTTAGGTTACGGCTTATTGTTGTTTATAATAATCAAAATAAAACGTTTATTAAAACCTAAACTTAGCTATCCATCAAACGGATATTCTCCATCGGTAACTTTATTAATTGCCGCCTATAACGAGGAAGATTTTATAGAAGAAAAGATACAAAACTGCTTAGCTTTAGATTATCCCCAAGAGAAATTAAGAATACTTTTTATTACTGATGGATCGTCAGACAAAACGGCTCAAATCATTAAATATCAAAACGGTATAGATTTACTTCACGAAGACAGCCGAGCCGGAAAAATGGCAGCCATAAAAAGAGCAATCCCTTATATCTCCTCAGATATTATTGTTTTTACAGATGCAAATACTTTTCTAAATAAAGAAGCAATTAAAGAGCTTGTTAAACATTATCAAAATCCAAAAGTAGGGGCAGTTGCAGGCGAAAAAAGAATTTTAGTAGACAATGAAGCAGATGCAAGCTCTGCCGGAGAAGGTTTCTACTGGAAATATGAATCTGCATTGAAAAAATGGGATTATGAACTCTATTCTAACGTAGGTGCCGCGGGCGAGCTGTTCAGTATCAGAACAGCGCTGTACCAACCGGTAGAAAGCGATACTATTATAGACGACCATATGATTGCAATGCGCATTGCAGAAAAAGGCTATGTCATCGCTTACGAACCAGAAGCCTACGCTATAGAAACGGCTTCAGCTAATTCTGCAGAAGAGCTTAAAAGAAAAATAAGAATTGCAGCCGGCGGTATACAATCTATTTTTAGATTGAGCAAAGCCGCAAACCCTTTACTAAACCCCGTTCTTACCTTTCAATACATCAGTCATCGCGTTTTACGCTGGGCCTGCACTCCCGCTTTAATGGTTGTAGTGCTACTGTTGAACATTCTGATTGTAATAAACTATCCTCAACTACATTTGTACAAGATAATTTTGCTGCTACAGGTAATTTTCTATGTAGCGGCTTTACTGGGCTATTTCCTAGAGCAGAAAAAGCTAAAAATTAAAGTATTTTTTATTCCTTATTACTTCACTTTAATGAATTATGCGGCTTTGGCCGGAGCCCTAAGGTATTTTAAAGGCAAGCAATCTGCCGCATGGGAAAAGTCGGAAAGAAAGAAGCTCTAGTATTGCTCTATCCCATCTTTAACACTAAAAACACTTTTATGGGGATATTTATCAGTAATCAACTTAACAGCAATGCGGCTTTTTCCGCCATAGCTACAACAACAAACAATAGCATCTTTAGTCGCAAGCTCTTCTAATTTTTTGGGTAAACTACTTAATGGAATATTTACGCCTCCTTTATTAAAATCTTCAAATTCCCATTCTTCCCTTACATCAATAATATAATAAGGATGATTGGCTTTCTCAATCTCAGAAACAGGTATTTCGGTTATTTTTGCTTCCATGCTGCAACAACAAATTTACAACGCTGCCCTTAAGTATCAAAGAAATAAACATATATCTATTTTTAGAATAAGAAAGGAATAAAATCTGTATTATTGGTAAGTTAGCGTTGATAATAATATTACTATGGCTATTTATCATTTAGATTTTGAAGTAAGGGATTATGAATGTGATTTACAAGGTATAGTTAATAATTCTGTTTACCAGAATTATTACGAGCATGCCAGGCATAAATATTTAAAATCCATAGGCTTGGATTTTGCAAAACTACATCTGGAAAATCTAGACCCGGTAGTCTATAAAATAGAGATAGATTTTAAAAAACCTTTAAAAAGCGGAGATACTTTTAGTGTTGCTACAGAAGTAGTTAAAGAAAGCTATCTAAAATTTACCTTCAACCAATCTATAGTATACAATAATATTACTTATAATAAAGCTAAAGTAACAGTAGTTTTTACTTCTGCCGGTAAACCTATTGCTGCACCAGCTTTTGTATTAGAGGCCATGCAGCTGCAATAATTAGGTTTTAAAATTTAATTCGACAAAAGAATTACGGAGCTCTGCGCTTTTTATTGGCGGATTAAGTTTGTTGATACGTAAGTAAAGACCCGTTACAAATGGGAATTGATGAATAACCTGGTCTAAAATACGTTGTGCTACCGTTTCTATCAATTGGCTTTCTTTGGTAAATTCAGCTGCACATATTGCATGCAATATGCTATAATCTATGGTGTTTTGTAAATTTTCAGAATCTTCTGTTTGGCTGATTTTCATTTCTACCGAAATATCAAGCAAGAAAGTATTTTTTAAAACTCTTTCTTCGGCAAAATAACCTACAGGCGCAACAAAACGCACTTTTTCTAAACCTATTTTCCTTAAAATCTGTGCCATTTATCTAAATCATCTTAATGTTTTGTATAGCCTTACAAACTTTAGCCACACCTTATTGTTTATATCATAATCTAAATACAATAATATGAAAACATTAGGAATCATTTTAGCAATTGTTGGTATAGCTATGCTTATTTTGGGTGGCGGCTTCTCTTTTACGAAAAAAGAAAAAGTGATAGACGCAGGTCCGCTAGAGGTATCTGCTAACAAAAAAGAAACAGTTAACTGGCCTCCATATGTTGGCGGTGTGGTTTTAATTACGGGAATTGTATTAGCCGTTTCTGCCAGCAGAAAGTCCAGCTAAAAATTTTTTACGTATTTTTGAAAAGGAAAGCTAAGACACTTTCCTTTTTTTATGAAAGATTACAAGAAATACTACATAGTAACCGCCCCGGCAGAAGAAGTTTACAGAGCTTTAACTAATCCACTAAGTATTCAGCTATGGAGTGGTGCAGTTGCTGAAATGTCTACAAATCCAGGCTCAGAGTTTTCTCTTTTTGATGGCGATATTACCGGAGAGAATCTGGAATTTGTAGAAAATAAAAAACTAGTACAGCGTTGGTATTTTGACGGGCAGGAAGAAGAATCTATAGTTACCATTAAACTACACGAGCATAAGAAGGGAACTTCTGTTGAACTGATTCATACCAATATTCCAGATGAAGTTTACGAAGAGTTTGTAGAAGGTTGGAACGATAGCTACTTTGGAGAATTGCAAGAGTTTTTTGAAGACGATGAATTTTAAAAGGATAAATTCAATGTTTTCTATGATTTTCTCTCTCAACAATAAAATAATTGAGAGAGAAAATCACCAGATTGTTTAACTACGCTTTAGCTTATTTTTATTGATAATATTGTGCAAAATATTTCTTAATGTTTGCCAGCAACTCATCAGAAATATGCCCATTTGTAGCAATAATATCTCCATCTGCAAGCATATTCTTTTTGCCTGTAAAATCGGTCACCTTTCCTCCTGCCCTTTCTACAATAAACATTCCGGCAGCAATATCCCATGGTTTTAAATTATATTCAAAATAGCCGTCAAAGCGACCGCAAGCCGTGTACGCTAAATCTACAGAAGCAGCACCTATCCTTCTTAAACCGTGGCAATTCTGAATCAAGTCGCCAAATAATTCTAAATAACTGTCTTTTCTGGTAAAATCGTAATAAGGAAAACCAGTAGCTAATAGTGTATCTGCTACTTTTAGATTATCAGAAACATAAATCTCCTGCCCATTTAAATAGGCCTTTCCACCCTGCCATGCATAAAAGCATTCGTCTTTACCAATCTCATAAACTACACCTACAACAATTTCATTTTCATATTGCAAAGCAATACTAACCGCATAAGCTGGTATGCCATGGATAAAATTAGTTGTTCCGTCTAAAGGATCAATAATCCAATTATAGGCTGTAGCCCGTTGTATTTCCTTATTCTCTTCTGCAATAAAACCAGCGCCTGCAACTATATCTCTAAGTCCTTCAATAATCTGGTTCTCAGCAGCTTTATCTACGTAAGACACCAGGTCATTTTTTCCTTTATATTCTATTTTAGAAGACATAAAAGTCTCCCGCTCTAGTCTGATAAATGCTCCGGCCGATTTGGCGACTGTAATAACCTGTTCACAAACTTTTTGATAATCAATCATTTTTATTTGTTCTAAACGTAAAAAAACTGTGGACGTAATAACTGGCAAAAGCTAAGCTAAGAGCCGATACAATTCTGGAAATGGTAGGCAGGAAACCGCATATCTCTACAAAAAACCTTAATAAACCATAATTGGCATAAAAACCAATAAATGCGATAAGTACAAATCTGGAAAATTGTTGCCTGTTTTTTAATGTTGAGGCGTTAAACACAGCCAATTTGGTAAGCGTAAAGTTTATGATTACCCCAATGGAATAAGAAATAAACAGACTAAACTCATGAGCTTTAAATATCCTACCAGAAACGTTAACCGTAGAACCGCTGATAAAGAAATTAATGATGACGGTATACACCAGAAAATCGGCAAGTGCAGCAACACCCGCAGACATAAAAAACTTAACTATTTTATGTTTAAAAAACCTGCTTTGAGCCGGTAAATGATCATCTTTAACAGTATTCATTCAGCTTTTTTCATTAAACACCGGTATTTAATGAATTAATATTTCTGCAATTTCTTCGGCATGCATTTCGCCCTCTGGCAGCACTGTATCAAACTTCACTTTTTTAATTTCATTAACCATCAGCGGGTCGTACTTGGCTTTTACTTTTACATAATTTCTGCTGAAACCATGCATGTAACCCTCTTTAATATCTCCCTCAAAAAGAATTTCTTCTGTTTTACCTACTTGCGTCTCGTAAAAAGCCCTTCTTTTTTTGTCTGACAGAATATGCAGCATTTTGCTTCTATCTGCCCTTTGCGAGCCGGGTACGCTTCCTTCCATTTCTATTGCTGGTGTATTTTCCCTTTCAGAATAGGTAAAAACATGCAAATAAGATATATTAAGCTGATTTAAAAACTCATAGGTATCTAAGAAATCTTCTCTGCTTTCGCCCGGGAAACCTACAATAACATCTACGCCAATGCAACAATCTGGCATAATACGTTTAATCTCCTGTACTCTTTCTACATAAAGCTCTCTGCGGTATCTGCGACGCATTAAACCTAATATTTTATTAGACCCAGATTGTAAAGGCATGTGAAAATGCGGAACAAATCTTTTAGATTGAGCCACAAACTCAATAATTTCTGAGCTTAACAGATTAGGTTCCATAGAAGAAATCCTGATTCGGTCTATCCCTTCTACTTCATCTAAAGCTTTAACCAAGTCAAAAAACTTATCTTCTCTTTTACCATTTCTGATACCGAAATCGCCAATATTTACGCCGGTAAGCACAATTTCCTTAACTCCTGAAGCTGCAATTTCCTCTGCCTGCTTAATAATACTTTGTACGGTGTCGCTACGGCTTTCACCTCTGGCTAAAGGTATAGTGCAAAAAGTACAAGAGTAATCACAACCGTCTTGCACTTTTAGAAAAGTACGTGTTCTATCGCCAAAAGAATAAGAAGCTACAAATTCGTTGGTTTCTTGTATGGGTTTATTAAAAACTTGTGCTTTAGGCTTTTTGGTAAGATCCTGGATATGCTCTAGCAATTGGAATTTTTCTGCTGCACCTAAAACCACATCTACACCCTCTATTTCTGATATCTCGCGGGGTTTAAGCTGCGCATAACAGCCAACAATTGCTATATAAGCGTTGGGCGAGTATTTAAGTGCTTCTTTTACTACCTTTCTACACTTCTTATCGGCATTTTCTGTAACAGAACATGTATTGATAACATATACATCTGCCTGCTGAGTAAACTCAACAGCCTCAAAACCAGCACTTATAAACTGGCGTCCGATGGTTGAAGTTTCAGAATAATTTAACTTACAACCCAACGTATAAAAAGCAACCCTCTTATTCATAAATCAGCCGCAAAGATAAGGATTTTACAACTTAACCTCAAAGTATTTAAGTGGGTAACAAGCTCTTTATTAGATTTAATAAAATACTAAAATTTTATACCTAAAAAGGCTTTATTCGCCCCAACGGTAAGAATCTTTTTCTAGCCCTATTAAATCTATCACGCGATGCACCACCGTTAAAGCCGCTTCCTCAATAGTTTGTGGCCGGCTGTAAAACGAAGGAACTGCCGGACAAACAATAGCGCCTGCTTCTGTTACCGTTTTTAAATTATTAATATGAATAAGACTAAGCGGAGTTTCCCTGGCGACTAAAATTAATTTTCTACGCTCTTTTAAAATTACATCTGCAGCTCTTGTTGTTAAATCATTAGATATTCCGGCTGCAACCCTACCTAACGTACCCATAGAACAGGGTATTATTACCATAGTATCAAATTTTGCGGAACCCGAGGCAAAAGGTGCTGTAAAATCATTTTTATCGTAAACTTTAAAAGGGATATCCTGATAAGCGGTGTCGTCTAATTCAAACTGCCAAACATCTTTCGCATTGTCAGACATAATTACGCCAACCTCTGCGATCTGACTTTTTAAAGCAGCAAGTTCCTGTAACAGCAATTTAGCATAAATAGAACCGCTGGCACCTGTGATAGCAACTACAATTTTTCTTCTAATCATAACTCCACTTAAAAAACAAGGAATAAGGGCAAAAGTTGCAAATAAATATCAAATAAAAAAGGGCCGAATAACTAGTATTCGACCCTACATCTACCTATGAAAAACATGCCCTTTGGGAGGGCATTACAAATATAGAGTAATTTTTTATTATGAACCAATATTTTTTAAAAAAATTAACAGCTTTTTTGTATTATATTTTTTACAAAACGTAAAAATTAATTTTTTAAATAATAATGACATCATATTTCTAATTTTAAATATATGTTTAAACCTTTAATACTTTTAAGAGCGCTTTTATTCACGATTTTTAATTATTTAATATTAATTAGGTTTAAAACACCCATGTAAGTCGGTTATTTTCCCTTAAAACAATATTTGAGGATCTTTTTTGAAAAAATGGTGAACTCAAAGTATTTCTATAGTTATATTTTCCAATTCTTCTGCAAATTACTCCATTTGCGCTTACCAAATATGTGCTGAGGCATATTTAGCTACATCAATTTCTTGCGCTTCTTCTGTATATTACCTTCGTAGCGTAAGCGCCGTGTAGGAAAAATGATGAAAAACTACAGAACAAACAATGAGAAATGGATTGCTAAAAGAGGAATCCGTCCGGCAAGTGGCAATAATATAGCTTAATCCAAAGAACGTTATTTAATGTTTCGGGTGCATTTCCTATTATAAATTATAGGCTGGACTATAGAGTTATGTATAGCAACATATGCTTTGTCAGGATAAAATTAAACCCCAAAAATTCAAATTCTGATTTTTATCACCATGCTAGAGACAGAAAAACTACTTATCTTTACAGGATATCGCACCATAGGATAAATATCGTGAGAGATTATTTGCTATTTGTAGACACAGAGACATCGGGATTACCAAAAAAATGGAATCAGCCTTATTCTGTAAAAGGGAACTGGCCCTTTTCTATACAAATAGCGTGGATTATTTTTAATAAAGAAGGTGTAGAAATAAAAAGAGAAAATCATTACATTAATGAAAATGATTTTAAGATTGAACCTACCTCTTTAAAAGTACATGGGATAACACATGAGTTCTTAAAAACACATGGAGAGCGCCGAAAAAAAGTGATGCATAAGCTGGCTTATGACATTAAAAAATATAATCCTATGCTAATTGGCCATTTTATGGAATTAGATTTCCACATGCTCAATGCCGATTTTTATCGTTCGGGCATAGAATCTCCGGTAAAAAACTCACCACTTTTTTGCACTATGCTGGCCAGCAAAACTTATGTAAAAAATCCGCAATCAAAATTTTTAAAACTATCAGAACTCTATAACTATTTATTTGATAAAACAGTAAACAATATACATGACGCTATGGTTGATGCAGAAATTACCGCAGCTAGCTTTTTTGAACTCTTAAAACGTCAAGAAATCAACGATAGTAAAATAGAAGCTCAACAGACCTATTTGATAAGCAATTCGCTTTCTACACAAAAAGAAAAAACCTGGGCTTTATTATTTTTTGTCTCGCTTGTAGCATTGTTAGCACTTTTATTAACTGCATGAAAAACAAAGTAGAACTCTTACAGAAAACCATACCGTTTAACCTCCTCCCTATTGAAGTTCTGGAAGGCGTGGCCGATGCATTAACAGAAATTGTCTATAAAAAAGATACTTTAGTTTACCGGCAAGAAGAAACCGAAATGACTGGTGTAGATATCATCTCCGAAGGTGAATACGAAACCTTTTTTTTTGATGGTACAGACAATAAAAGATCATTAGAAATTCATAACAGCGCCTATTGTTTCGGAGGTATTTCTGTGCTTTTAAACCGCATTAGGCCTTTTAAATCTGTTCTGGCTAAAAAAGGGACAACGGTTTACAAGCTCCCCCGTAAAGATTTTATTGACTTATGTAACGGTTACGACAGCTTTTTCCAGTATTATATTTCTGATTTTGGAAAAAGAATGCTGGACGAAGAGTTTGCGCATTTTATAAAAAAACCGGTATCTTTTGAAGAGAGCTACCTGGCTTCAGAACAATTTTACTCCAGAAGAATTGAAGAAATCACCTATCGTGATATTGTATCAAGCGATGAAAACACGCCTATTTACGAAGTCGCACAGCATATGGCTGAAAATAAGGTCAGCTGTCTTTTTGTCAAAAATAGGGAAGAAAAGATTGTTGGCTTTGTTACTGATATTACCTTACGGGATAATGTAATTGCCAAATGTCTGGATGCTACTCATAAAATAAGTAGCGTGATGGATAATCCTATTATATCCATATCACATAAAGCTTATTTATATGAGGCTGTGCTAATGATGTTTCGTACAAAATCCAAATATTTACTGGTAGAACAAGAGGGCAAATATGTTGGCTTTTTAAGCAGAAACAGATTATTGAGTGAGCAGGCACAATCGCCTTTGGTATTTATTCAATCTGTAAAATCTGCATTAACTGTACAAGAGCTTCAACAAAAATGGGAACGTGTTCCTAAAATGGTTATACAACTTTTAGGCCGTGGCGTACACGCGGAAATAGTTAACCAGGTAATTACTACCATTGCAGACTCTATTGCTATTAAAGTAATAGAAAAAGTGATTGCCGAAATGGGCGAACCGCCGGCCAAGTTTGTATTTATGGTTACTGGTAGTGAAGGCAGAAAGGAACAAACTCTAAAAACCGACCAGGATAATGCTATTATTTATGAAGACAAAGCCAACGAGCAACGTGAACTGGTGAGAGAATACTTTTTAGAATTTGCCAAACGTGTTTCTGACAATCTTAATACCATAGGATTTATTTATTGCACAGGAGGCTATATGGCCAGCAATCCGGACTGGACACATTCACTGTCGCACTGGCAGCGTAATTACAAGCAATGGATGGAAGAGTCTATGCCAGAGAGTGCCATTAAATTTTCTACATTTTTTGATTGCCGATATTTGTATGGGGACAGAACAATTATCAGCCAATTGAAGGAATTTTTAGATATGGAGCTGCATAAACCCATGGGGCGCTTCTTTGCACACATTGCAAAAAATGCATTGCAGTACGAGCCACCGCTTACTTTCTTCAACAACATCAGAACTACAACTATAGGCAAAGCTGAAGTTTTTGATATTAAAAAAGCAATGACCCCGATTGTAGATTTAGTTAGGGTTTATGCTTTGCAAAATAGAATTTTTGAGGAAAATACGGGTGAAAGACTTAAGCTGCTTAAAGAAAAAGGCGTATTTACACAACAGCAATATCACGAGCTTACACAGTCTTATTATTATTTAATGGGCTTACGTCTCAGAAACCAGGCTAACCAAATTACTGTAGATAAAACCAGTCCGAATAACTATATACCTATAGTAAATCTTACAAAAATTGAACGTGTAACGCTTAAAGAAATTTTTAAAACCATACAGAACTTCCAAACTGGAATAAAAATGAGGTTTACCAATAATATTTTAGGATAATTTAAATAAAAGGCTTTCTATTTTGTTCTGAAAGCCTTTTTAATAAGAATTAAAATCACCTTATAGCCCTAATATCTGACCATATGGAGATTAACAAGGCTTAAATAATATCTTCCTTTAAAAAAACTTCCCTGTAATTAAAGCAGACATATTAACTACTCTGGAGCTTTTGATTGATAAATGAAGCATAAAAATTCTTTTGTCTTAAACGAAATTTTATCTTTGCAATGTCATAAAAGAAAAAAAATAAGCTTAATCTAAAACCTATTAATGAAAAAACATTTCTCCTTGCTCTTAAGTGCGTTTTTTTTAATTGCAAACTCTTTAAAATCTCAGGAAACGAGCTACATTAATAGCCTTACATTTAACTTTCAAAAAAACACAGCGTATTTCCCTGCTCATTATCACCTCACAGGTAATGTATGGGGCGGAGAAATTGCTTATAACATTTCTGCCAGAAATAAAGATTGGGCAAAAAGACTGAGTATCAGAAGTGTTGATATCATATTCGACTACAAAAATTTCCAGAATGTAGCTATTAAAGATCAGGATGATAAGTTTGGAAACTCTTATGCATTGCACTCTGGCTTGTCTTTCTTACTATATAAAAATCATTTTCTTGAAGTTGGACTTAACCCCTCTCTTGGCTTAGGTTATACAAATGAAACTTTTTATACCAATGGTAACGAGATATTGGGCAGTAAAATAAATTTATACTCCAGAGCGATATTTACTATAGAAACTCCGGTCTCAGAAAAGACAAGTATAGGGTTGAATATTGGTGTTTTGCATTACTCTAATGGCGGCACAAGAGTACCTAATGATGGTATAAACATGGGGACAGCCGGCTTAAGCATCAGAAGAAAAATGGCTACAGAAGAAAAGCCTAGCATTAGGGAAATTAAAGATTTTAAGCGTAATAATTTTGAATTTGCAGCCAATGTCGGAAAACGCGGAGTTTATCAAAGTAAAAAAGGTTTATATAAAACCGGTTTATATGGAGGATACAGCTATAGGCTAAGTTCTTTTATAGCTTTGGGCTTAGGAACCGATGCCGTTTACTATCATACCGTATATGATAGCAGCAGAAATGAAGAAACTTTTCAGTCTAATGCTACATCGCTTGACAAATGGCGCATTGGCGTAGCGGCTGGCCCTGATTTATGGATGGATAATTTTGCAATCATGCTAAAATATGGCTATTACCTCCATTTCAACTCGCTTAAAAGCGTAGATACCTATTGGACAGCAGGCGTAAAATACAACCTGCTAGACTGGCTGGGTATACACGCTAAAGGTTATATTCATAAAACCGAAGTAGATTATATTGGTGCGGGTTTAAACTTTATGTTTTAGTTATTCCAAATTTTACCTCGGGCATACATAAATTAAAACTAGGCATCAAACTTATAACCTACACCTTTTACAGTGGTTACGTATTTATCACCTAATTTTTCCCGCAATTTACGAATATGTACATCTATAGTACGGTTGGTTACCACTACAGATTCTTCCCAAATATTTCTCAGAATTACATCTCTGGTATATACTTTACCAGGTTTTGAAGCAAGTAAATAAAGCAATTCAAATTCTTTCTTGGCTAAAACAACCTTTTCATCGCCCCGGTACACTAAAAAAGAATCTCTGTCTATAACTAAATCCGCTATTTCTAGTTTGTCTCCTGCAATAGTATCCTCGCTTTGCTGATTGCGTCTTAATATTGCGTTAATTCTGCTAACTAATGCTCTTGGCTTAATGGGCTTGGCTATATAGTCATCTGCACCTACATTAAATCCAGCTATTTCAGAATATTCTTCACTTCGGGCTGTTAAAAATACCATAAAAGTATTTTTAAATTCTGGCATGGTACGCATAATACGACAAGCTTCTATACCATCCATTTTAGGCATCATAATATCCAGAATAATAAGTTCTGGAAGATGCTTGCGAGCCTCTGTTATAGCATCCTGACCATTGTTTGCCGTAAAAGTCTGGTACCCTTCTTTCTTTAAATTATATTCTATCAGCTCAAGAATATCTGGTTCGTCATCTACAATTAAAATCTTTGGCTTGTTAACGCTCATTATTACTTATTTTATATGTAGCGAATATATGAGATAAAGAAAAACTAATGATTAACGAAATGTTAATAAATCATTAAAACTTAAATTCATCTTAACATTAACAGCTACAATTTAAGTTAACAGATTAATTTAATGTTTTAGACAGAACTTCTTCTAATGCTTTACCTCTCAGGTTTTTTGCAATAATTCTACCTTCCGGATCCAACAGAAAAGACGCAGGTATAGCATTTACATTGTAAAGTCTTGCAGTTTCCGCATCCCATTGTTTAAGTTCAGAAACCTGAGCCCAATCTAATTTATCAGCTTTAATAGCCTCCTGCCACTTATTGGTATCGTTATCTAAAGAAAAGCCTAAAACGGTGAAATTTTTGTCTTTAAACTGATGATAGGTCTTTACGATATGAGGATTTTCCTGTCTGCATGGTCCGCACCAACTAGCCCAAAAATCCAACAATACATACTTACCTTTAAACTGAGATAAGCTTAAGCTTTTTCCGTCTGGAGTAAATGCAGTAAAATCTGGAGCTATCTTGCCAATTGCTACATTTTCTAACAATGCCATCTGCCTTGCGAAGGCTGCAATCATTTTATTATCAGGAAAGTTTTTAGCAGCTTCCTTACTATAAGCAATCAATTGGTTCTCATAATCGGTTGAATTTGTGCCCATAACAACACTTGCGGCAAAAAATGCAGTAAGCGTTTTTTTATTATTTTCTATAAACTGCAGAGATTCTTGTAGAAAAGGCTTGGCTAATACCTCTGCCTGGCTGTGGTATTCTGCAATAAGAGAATCTTTTTTATTGGCATTATCTACCACTAGTTTACTGTACTTTTCTGCTAGCTGACCAGTTTTATCGCTAAAATTGCTGGCTATTTTATTAAACTCGGTTATTTTATCGGCTTCTTTAGAGCCTTTAATAGTATATGCGCCGCTATGGTCTGCCATGCTAGCTTTAAATTCAATTTCATCCCCATTCTCTGCAATCAGCATGTAAGAACGGTCGCCAATGTACAGCTGATAAAATTCTGGCTGAGGCGAATTTCCTTTTAAAATGAACTTGCGGTCTTCATTTAAAAAAGTAGAATCTAATGTCATAACATGCCCCAAACTATCGGTATATAACAGGAAAACTTTGTTTTCTCCGCTGTTTACATTAGTCAACTCTCCTTTAATAATAAATTGTTTATTGTTTTTACAAGAGGTGATAACTACCATTGCTAAAAACAACATCAAATAAACCGCTTTCTTCATTACTTTAATTTCTCTATTTTTTCTAATAAAATCCTGTTGGCTTGTTTAGGGTCTATTTTACCTTGCGAAATTTTCATCACTTCGCCCATAAATAATCCTAAAATGCCTTTTTTTCCATTATGGTAATCCTGAACTTTGCTTGAAAATTTTTGGAGAGCACTTTCTATAAACTGCTCCAACTCATCCTCATTATTATTTATTAAAGCATTAAGTTCTGTAGCCAAAGTTAACACATCTTTTGAAGGATTTTCTAAAATAGCCTTAAAAATAACTTCTTTAGCCTGATTGTTATTCAATTCACCGGCTTCAACCAGGTTAATAATGTCTGCAATTTTTTTTGCTTCAACTAAAAATTCGGAAAAAGACAAGCCATTTTCATTCAGGTAAGATTTAATAATCCCCATTATCCAGTTAGAAGCCGACTTGTAATGTATACAGTATTTAGTAAGTTCGATATAATAATCTGCCATTGCTTTTTCTGAAGTAATAACGCGGGCATCATACTCGGGAAGATTCATTTCAACGATGAATTTTTGCACCAACTCTTCGGGCAATTCCGGCATTTCTAATTTTACGGCGGCAATATATTCATCACTTAAAACGATAGGTAAAAGGTCTGGCTCTGGAAAGTAGCGATAATCATTAGCCATTTCTTTTGACCTTAAGGGCGTGGTTACACCAGTATCAGGGTCAAAACTTAGTGTGTTTTGTTGAATAACACCACCTTCTTCTATTATAGTAATCTGGCGTTTTTTTTCATATTCTATAGCTTTTTGTAAATGCTTTATTGAGTTCAGGTTTTTTACTTCACAACGTTTGCCTAATTCTTTTTGGCCTTTTAGACGGACAGAGATATTGGCATCGCAACGCATAGAGCCTTCTTCCATATTTCCATCGCAAATACCCAGATACCTTACCAATTTGCGTAACTCAGTAAAATAAGCTGCTGCTTCCTCTCCGGAAGAAATTACCGGCTCGCTCACCACCTCCAATAAAGGAACTCCTGCCCTGTTTAAATCTATCAAAGTATAACTATCATCTAAATCGTGAATACTTTTTCCGGCATCTTCTTCCATGTGAATTCGGTTGATTAAAATTTCTTTAGTTTCTCCGTTTGCAAGTATCACTTTAATAACTCCGCCCTTGCATATAGGCTTATGGTCTTGCGTAATCTGATACCCTTTAGGTAAATCTGCATAGAAATAATTTTTACGGTCGAAATAGTTTTCTTTTATAATGGTTGAATTGATAGCTAATCCTAATTTTACAGCACTTTTTATCATAGCATCGTTAGTATAGGGCAAAGCGCCTGGCAGACCTAACGAAACCGGACTGATATTGATATTGGGCTCTCTGGTGAAAGCCGCAGAATCTGCACAAAATGCTTTAGATGCAGTAGATAATTGAACGTGAACCTCTAAGCCAATTACGGCTTCGTATTTTGCAAAAGTAATATCTGAAATAGTTGTCATTGATTTAATTTAACATGTCAATTATTATGGCACATTTTATCAAAGATAATTCAATTATTATATTTTAATAAATAATATTAAATTATTAAAAATTTAACAACAGGCTATTGATTTTATTAATAATAATAAAATTACATACAAAATTTATATAGCAGAAATGAGTTTTTAATAGGATGTTAGATGAAAGAAGTTAGAATATTTCTATGCTATATGAAAGCTTCTACTTTTGAAGGAAAGAATATTTTATTGAATCATAGCGCTTAAGGTATAGATTGTTTCAGCCTGCAATAAGGTTTATTAATATATGAATCAAAAGTAAAGGAATACCAACATCATTTTTAAAGTAGAGTGGCTCAAAAAAACGTATCAAAACAAAAAGACTTTACAAATTGCTTTTTTTATAAATACAACTTGTAAAGTCTTCCATAATTAATCTTTAAAGATATCCTATAAAAAATCCTTAGCTTTCTTAAGAGCAGCAGCTAAACCATCCGGATTTTTCCCTCCGGCAGTAGCATAAAACGGCTGACCGCCCCCGCCACCTTGTATCTCTTTTGCCAGCTCCCTGATAATGGTTCCGGCGTTGTAGCCTTTTTCTTTAACCACTTCATCGTCAATAGCTATAGTTAGTTGTGGTTTTCCATCAATAACAACTCCTAATACCAGGAAAAGGTTCTGAACCGCACCTTTAACCGCATAAGCCAGAGTTTTAACAGAATCTGCATTAGGTAAATCAACCATTGTTGCTACAAAGTTGATACCGTTAATATTCTCGATTTTATTTTCTATCTCCGTTCTTAATGCTACGGCTTTTTCAGAAATTGTCTTTTGAATTTCTTTACGTAAAGCAAAGTTGTCATCCAAAACCTTACTCAATGCAGATGCAAAGTCTTTTGGATTGTTCATCAGTGTATTCAAATTCTTTACCAGCTCAAAATGTTCGCGTATCACCGCTGCACTATGTTTTCCGGTAATGGCCTCTATCCTACGTACGCCGGCAGCAACAGCACTCTCTGTAATAATTTTGAAAAAACCAATTTGCCCGGTACTTTTTACATGCGTTCCGCCACAAAGTTCTTTAGAATATGTATCATCAAAAGTGATTACCCGAACAAAATCGCCGTATTTTTCTCCAAACAATGCAGTTACACCGCTATCTAAAGCTTGCTGGTAAGGCACATTCCTTTCTTCTTTTAAAGGAATATTTTCGCGAATTTTAGCATTCACGATGTCCTCTATTTGATTAATTTCCTCATCGGTAACTTTAGAGAAATGCGAAAAATCAAAACGTAAATACTCATCATTTACCAAACTTCCTTTCTGGTTCACATGAGTACCCAAAACCTCCTTTAAAGCAGCATGCATTAAATGCGTAGCCGAGTGGTTATTTTCGGTTTCTCTACGCTTATCGACATCTATAACCGCCCAGAATTTACCTTCTAAATCTGCCGGCAATTCATCTGCAAAATGTACAATAATGCCGTTCTCTTTCTTGGTATCTGTAATTTCAATAGAAAATTGACGGGAATTATCTTCTAAACGACCAGTATCACCTACCTGACCACCGCTTTCTGCATAAAATGGCGTAGCCGATAATACAATCTGGTACTGTTCTTTACCTTTCGCTTTTACTTTGCGATATTTTATAATTTCAGTTTCGGCCACTGTTTGGTCGTAACCTACAAATGCCGTCTCCTGATCTTCATTTACAAAAATCCAATCGCCGGCATCTATAGCAGTAGCCGCTCTTGATCGCTCTTTCTGCTTTTGCAGCTCTGCATTAAAACCATCCATATCTACGGTATAGTTTTTCTCACGCGCCATTAGCTCTGTAAGGTCAATCGGAAAACCGTAAGTATCATACAATTCAAAAGCAAAGGCACCGTTAATTTCTGCGTTTCTATTTTCGGAAATATATCTTTCAAAACGGTTTATACCATTTTCTAAAGTGCGTAAGAACGCATTTTCTTCTTCTAAGATTACTTTCTGAACGAAATCTTGTTGCGCTATCAATTCATCAAAAACGCCTTTAAACTGCTCTGCCAATAAAGGAACCAGTTTATTTAAAAACGGCTCTTTAAAACCTAAATATTGGTAAGCATAGCGTACTGCCCTTCTTAAAATACGGCGGATAACGTAGCCTGCCTTGGTGTTGGAGGGTAGTTGGCCGTCTGCAATTACAAAAGAAATAGCCCTGATGTGATCTGCAATAACCCGCATAGCAACGGCTTGTCCCCAATTTTTATCTCCGGGTTGGGCAGGTGCATTATAAGCCACGCCAGCTTCTTTGGCAATAAAGTCTATAAGTGGCGCAAAAACATCAGAGTCGTAATTAGAGGTTTTTCCTTGTATCACACGCACTAAACGTTCGAAACCCATTCCGGTATCTACATGCTGTGCAGGAAGTTTTTTAAGCGAACCGTCTTTTAAGCGGTTAAACTCCATAAATACATTATTCCAGATTTCAATAACTTGTGGATCATCTGCATTTACCAGGCTTGCACCTTCAACCTGCGCTCTCTCTTCGTCTGGTCGACTGTCGTAATGAATCTCAGAACACGGCCCGCAAGGACCTGTATCACCCATTTCCCAAAAATTATCTTTCTTATTGCCTTTTAAAATTCTGTTTTCTGGCACCAGCGCTTTCCAAAAATCATACGCTTCCTGGTCCATGGGCAAGCCTTCCCTTTCATCACCTTCAAAAACGGTAACGTATAAACGGTCTTTATCTAACCCATAAACTTCGGTAAGCAATTCCCAGCTCCACTCAATTGCTTCCTTTTTAAAATAATCGCCAAAACTCCAATTCCCAAGCATCTCAAACATGGTATGGTGATAGGTATCAATACCTACTTCTTCCAAATCGTTATGTTTTCCTGAAACTCGTAAACACCTTTGGGTATCTGCTATACGCGGATATTTCACCGGCGCTTCTCCAAGAAACAGCTCTTTAAATTGGTTCATCCCGGCATTAGTAAACATTAAAGTCGGGTCGTTTTTTACAACAATAGGTGCAGAAGGAACAATTTGATGGCCTTTAGAAGCGAAAAAATCTAAAAATGCCTGGCGGATTTCTTTAGCAGTCATACTTTTCAAATAAGTTGCAAAGATAAAAGTTGCATTTGTATTTTAAAGCGATGTTTTTTTCTACGATGATGATACTGCCATAAGCGAGTAAATTGTCCACTATTTTACACTAAGCAAGAAGCCTTTAATAAAATATTACATATTTTTGCGGCCAAATGCTTTATATCCAGATGAATTTCCGTTTCGGTTTATTATTATCATCCATCCTGACACTATATATATTGAGTTCTTGTGGTTCTGGCGCCAAAGAAAGTCAGTCTGAAACACCAAAAACCGCAGATTTTGAATCTATAAAAGGAATTACCTTTCATGAAATCAGAAGGCAATTTGAAAACGGATTGTCTTTTGATACTATTGGATTTCAACAAGAGCCTGAATGGATTTTAAAATTCTTAAGAAACGACCGAGTAGAAATTTTCAGTCCGCAGGAAGGAAAAATGATGAGTTTCCACCTTCATCACGATCATGATAATTATTACAATTTCGGTCGCGAGTGGTTTGCGGTAAAACTACTATCTAAAGACAGTATTATTTTGCAGAGGTTAGAAGTTAAAAGTTTACGCATTAAAAACGACGAACGCTCTAACGTTTTCATGACTTTCTACTCGGAAGATTATATGGCCAACAAGCTTAAAACCGCTAAAGGAGAGTTACAGAAACCCAACAAAGCCGACACAATATTTGTTAAAGAAAGAATTAAACTAGCAAACGATAACCCTTTAGATTCTAATTATTTATTTGCCGCAAGAAAACCTGTTCAGCTTTCTGCTAAGAGTAAAGCTATCAAGGTAAACACCTACTCTTCTTTTGACCCTTTAACCAAAAGCAGCGCTTACGATTATTTATATCCCGAGTTTAAAATTGAAATAAGCAATGCGTACAAGAAATTTAATTACGCATTTAGAGTAATAGTTGATGTTAATAAAAACATCAAAGTGTACGATTTTCCATCTTATGAGGAAGACACCAAAGAAAACAGACATAAAGTGCTGCAAGGCATTTGTGATATTTATCTTCGCAATATGCTTAACATAATCCCCGGCAGCACTTTAGGGATACCTCATGCTTCTTTAATAACACTTTACGTGAAAGGAGAAGCTAAACCATAGCGCTTATTTTTTGTTTTCGGGAGCCGTAATGTAACCATAAAAACTAATTTGCGATTTTTGATTACTAACCACCAGCAAATTAGCATAACCACTTTCAGAAACGCTCAAATTCAAGTAATTGATATCCGAAACATCTTTAGGTTTGATTACAATGTCCCAGCCCTTTTTCTTTTTTTGCTTCCTGCTGTACTCAAAATCTTCAGATTTAAACTTAATACCACCTTCGTTAGGATTCATTGGAGCACTAAAGGCTCTTCCAAAATAAGGCAAAAAGCTCTCGACAGTAGTTTTACTAACTTTTACGTCATAACCGGCACTTAATTGTGTTAACTGATTGCCCCCACCTTGCGACAGCCTGTTTAATATTCGCTGGGTAGCGGCATCGCCTTGCGGAAACACACTTGTAGCTACAAAAACATATTCCTGCTTATCCAACAAAGCTTTTAATTTATCACCGCTTTCTTGTGCGTTTAAAGAGCCAAGCCCAATGAGCAGGCATACTATACTAAATATTATTTTTTTCATCGTTTTTTTAATTTATCTGCATGAAGATATAATAACGTTTTTTTACAAGAATGTAGTATAAAGATAACTAGCTTCTTACTTCATATCAAACAGATGCTTAGTCTTCTAGCTTATTTTTGGGCAGTTTTATTGCATAACTCTTTTTCTTTAATGCGATTAATAAGCAAAGGCTCCCATGTCTTTGGTAAAGGCCTTAAGCATTTATCGTAAAGCTTATCGCCTATCAAAATACCTTTGACAGTAAAGGTATTATTTCTGATTTGTTTCATGGTTTTATGATTCCCCGTATCTACCACTGTGATAAATACAGGTACAGTATCTTGTTTTTGGGCATATGCCACCAACATAGAGAACAAGAGCGTTAGTAAGAGAAGCGTTTTCATGGTTTGGTTTAAATGTCTAAAAACTAATTTATCATTGGCAATAATTTAAGTTGTAAAAAGCAATTTCAAGAACCAATATAAGAGTTTTCTAGCCAGAATTCTGCTCCTCAAAAAAATTAAATAATTAAAAATGAGCCGTTTTGTACAAAAGCTATTTTTTTATGACAACATATATTGCGAATAAAAATAATAGCTTTATATTTGCACTCGATTTGAGTAAGCAAAGCTTTTTAAATCTATAAGGTCTCGTAGCTCAGCTGGATAGAGCAACTGCCTTCTAAGCAGTAGGTCTTTGGTTCGAATCCAAACGGGATCACTTAAAACAGGCTTCAGATATATCTGAGGCCTGTTTTGTTTTTGGAGGTTTTGAGAGAAGTGGGGTTTTAAGAGAATGTTAGTAGGCAATATTAACCTTCAAGGGGATTAAAACAGATCATAAGGGTTATCGAATGAGATCTTCCTGTTCTTAAAAGAACAAGCTAAAGCTTAATAGGATTAACCGGCAAAAGAGCGGTACCCTTCCTCGTTTAAAGTGTTCTGAAAGATCACTTAAGCGAGGGGGGCTATATTATCTTTTAAAGGAGTTAGGACAGATAGTAAAGGCTATCAAAAGAAAGCTTATCGCAGGTTTGAAAACACCATTGTCAGATCCAAATTAAGCTTATATAAGCCTATTAAAAATCTCAATCAAAAACCTTACAAAATAAAAAACCTCGCTTAAAAGACCTTAAACCAGGGCCAATATCCTTAGGTTTTGCTTTTTTGAGCGAGTTGTGCAACATTACCCTTGTTAGCTGTAGTACTTATTCGTTATTTATAATATCATCAACATTCTTAATAAATATTTCTACCTTTTCAATTACCTCATTCAAACTAGTTGTATCAATTGAAATTTCGTTTCCTTCTTTGTCTTTTCCATTTCTATGAACCATATTATGACGATTAATAACTATTTTTGAAATATCTTCTATTTTTGGGAATTCTATTTCAAAAGTGTCTTCATACATTCCTTTAACTTTTGCTAAATCGTGATATATTATATCAACTAATTCTTTCTTAACAATATCTTTTAATTGTTCTTGTTTTTCAAAAATTTCACTTAAACTAAATTTCCTATCTTTTATATTCTTAAAAGTTCTAACAAATCGTTTAAACAATTCATCATCATTTAAAATACTATTTATTAAAGTTGTCGAAAGGTAATCTTCTAAACAAGTAATTGCGCCAGAATAAATTAGTCTTTTAAGTGTTTTATCCGTCTCTAAATCTCCAGTATTAAGTTTATTTAAATCTTTTAACTTTTGTATTTCAGTATTGAAAATATTTAAAAAATTTGAAGAAAATAAATAAGTTTCAATTTGTTCATCTATATATTCATCGTATTCTTCTGGAATCTCATTTATTGCAATTTTAGTATTGTCATCAATATCATAAATTTCAACATAACCGTCTCCATATCCTGAATGAATTTCTATATTGAACTCTTTATTACAATTTTCGCAAACTACATAGTCTTCAGAGGTATTGTAAGAATCACTTGCTTTATCAGCCATATAATTTGGGCTAGGTACACCATAACCATCAGTGGTAATTAAATTGTGACATGAATCACATTCAAATTCTAATTCAATAAATGCAGTTCCAAAAGGAGAAAAATATTCGTGGGCAATCATAGTAGTTTAGTTTTTTAAGTATTACAGCTAACGGTTTCGGGCTTTGCGTTCGGGCGGGTTTCGGAGCACAAAACTTTCAATTAGAACTGAACTTGAATAGAAGCACAAACCTCCAAGTTTGCACGTCACCCGCCTGACGCAAAACCCGTGTTAGCGGTTCGTTGTTTACTCTTTGGTCAGTCCCATTGCTCGTCCTATTAAAAACGTGTCTGTATATTGATTGAACTCAATGATTTTCCCCTCTCGTACTTTGTATTCGCAAGCAAAGTCGGATTTCATATATTTTCCCGTTGCGTTGTATGTCCCTTCATAAAAGCCAATTACAAAAACTCCATCACCACTGTCAATGTATCGTGTAATTGTAGCTTTCCAATTTGTCCAATTTTGTCTGAAATCACCGAAAACCTTTTCAAACACGGCATCTGGTCCAATATGTTGTCCACCACCTGGAAAACCTTTCATTTGATTCCACTTTATTTTCTCGTCAAATACCTGTCGGATTGAGCTGTTGTCTTTGGTAGCGAAGAGCTCATACATTTTTTTTACTGTTTCAATATTTCCCACTTTTTGAAATGTCGTTTATTTGGTTTTTGCTTGTCGTTGTCTGTTTACTTTGTCCATATGCAGAAGTAATTTCGTCATTTTTCAAGTGCACAATTAGAACAAGCCGTTTTTAGACATCTGTTTCTAAACCTGAGAAATATAGATACCATAATTAACTTGGCTTAAAAGGCTTTAAAATGCCTCCATATTTTACTCTAAAAAATTAAAATACACTCGTTTTAAGGGGTTGTGCAACAGTTACCCATGTTAGGCGATGGCATTTTTGCTTTCTATGTATTTTATAAAATTTCTGTAAGTCTCGTCTTTCCGAGATTCAAATAAATCAAGTAAGGAGTTTTTAATTTGTGTTTTGTCTTTTGTCGAATATTCATTGCCATTTATCAAACTAAAATTTGAAATATTAATTTCAAATTCGGCATTATTGCCTTTAGTTGGAAAGTCTTTAAAAGAGAATACTACATTACAAGAACCTTTATGTTGGTTGTAAGTGAATCCAAATGATGATTCCATTTCCCAAAATTGTAAATTTTGATGATACTCTTTTTCTTTAATAAAAAACGTGTCATGAATTTGATTTCCCTTTAGTTTTAATGCACTCTTGTTTTCCATCCAATCAATTGCTTCGGGTAACGATGTGCTTTCATCAGGTTTAAATTCCATATTGATAATGTCCTTAAATGTAAAGTAAATGCTTTCCATATAAGATGACAAACGATAGAAAAAAACAATTCTATCTTCATTAGTAAAATCTCCAAAAAGAATTTTTTTTAATTCTTTATCTTCATGAACAATCTTCGTCGCTTTGAAATGCTTAACAAGTTCTCGTTGTATATTTTCTGCAACAAAATTACTTTCAGAAGAAGTGTATGACTTTACAAATTTAATTTCGTTATCGTCAACCTTCTCAATAACAATTCTTCCTTTAAATATATTTTTCGCTTCATACCAACTTTTATTTAAATCTTGCCTTTCAATCTCAAAATCAATTGCAATTAAGTTTGGGTTTTTATTTATAACTGACACATCGGGTTCTGAATTAAACCAAAAATTTGTTCCCTCTGAAGGTATTATATTTTCAAAAGAAAAATTGGAAAGAGTGTCAATTATTGGTTTTTCTGAATTCCATGCAAGTCGACTTGTGTTCTTTTTTGTATTATCTTCTCTTGTATTTTGACAAATTCGTAAATCATCAAATTCTGATGGGCTTAGAAGTAGTGTTGAAATACAAGGAACTAATGTTTCTTTTTCAGCATTTGTGAAAAATATACCTCGTTTTCTAAGAAACCTTTTTAAATCAGATTTGCTTAAATAGGATTGATTTGCAAACCCACGAATTAGCTCTCCGAACGGTAAAAACTTATCAATATCTTGGTGTTGAATTTTCATAACTATTGTTGCAACGATTTGAAGTTAGTATTAAAGTTCTCTACAATGATATTCTGGGTAAAAGTTTCATCTTCAAAAGTAGTTTTGGCATTTCTTACATCTTTTGAATGTCGAAGTTCATTGTAATCTGGAAAACAAATAACAATTTCACTTGGCCAAGATTTAGAAAGTTCTTTACTTAGACCAATAAGTCTCTTTAAATCATTAAGTTCAAAATTATCATTTGTAATAAGAACTAACGTAGTTTTTTTAGTTTGTACATCTTCAATTCTTAATGGAATAATAGTTGAATTGATATATTCAATTGGTAATACTTTTCCATTATTTCTTTTGGTTGCTGGGTTTAAATTTTTACCAGTGTCAGGATAGAAAAATGAAATGTCCGAGTTTTTAAACCTATTTCTTGTATATTGAATTGATGAAAAAATAAAATCAATTCTTTTGTTATCAACTACATAAAGACTATCAAAACTATAGTCTGAGTTTAATTGAATATTTTCAAGTTTAGAAAGTATATCTCCTGTTTCATTTTCTTCATTAGAAAGCCAAAATAACAAACCTATATTTTCTACTGTAGTATATCCTCTGATTGTATTTAACTCTTTCAATTCGCTACTGTATTTGAAACAATCAATAGCTTGAGCCAAATCATCAAAATACTCTTTAAATTTAGAATTAGGACTATTAGGATATGCTTTATCAGAAAATTTCACAGAGATTGAAATTCGTTTCAAAATTCCATCAGTTAAGGGTGAAAGATATGCATAGTAAAAGTCAATACCGTGAGTTCTTTTTTCATGAACTTCTTTTATGCAAGCAAATTCAATGTTTCGAGGTGTTTCTCCCCAACCAATTAATTTGAGAAAATTTTCAACAGACTTTTCTCCATATTCTCCGATAAGTTTTGATTTTTCTCCCATAGAAAAGATTGTTTGTTATTGGTGCTTTTGTTTAATGCTATCGCCTAACGCTTGGGTATACACGCAGGCGCGGAGTTTTAGTACTAACGCCCAATAGATTTACCCAAGTTTAAATTTACACAAAATACTTAATAGAATTCCATCAGCCGCGCTTGCGTTGTATACCTTGTTACCGGCTGTGTTTTTTCTACATGTCGCTAACAAAACCATCTTTTTATTTTGCTAATGATAGAAAATTTAGATGTCCAATTCATGTTTATTGGAGTTCGGTTTAGAGTGCCATTAGTTTCATATTCATTCAACTCAACATCAAAAATTGCCAATGCATCTAAAATCTGTGTTATATTATTTTTTTCGGTCGCAGGGTCTAAAGGTTGTTGAGTGTTAAAGGAGGTATGAGCAATGTCACCACGGTTTTTACCGTAGTCATTTAAAGTGGATTGTAAAATAGGGTCAATTTCGTAACCTATTGGTTTGAAAAAGCCCGAAAGGTTATGTTCTTTTATTCCATGGTTTTTCTTAATACCGTCAATTAATGCCCTGTAAGTTTTTCCTACCATTTGATATGGAGGTTCTTTTGCTTTACCAACTTCTTGTTTGTAATTGAAAGCTAAATGAAAGATAATTGGTGAAATTATAGTTTGATTTCTTGTCCACTTAGTGAATGCCCTGTCAACAACTTCTTTTGTAATATCTTCTAAATATGCTTCTAGCTCTGCATGGCAAAGTAAACAAAATGCTCTGGTTAAATCTCGGTCTTTGTCTGAATAGCTTAAAGTTGGGTCAATTGTTGGAAGCAAATGATTTTCCAATTGACTTACACGTGATTTAAGGTCATTATATCTAGTGGAAGTTGCCATTATTTCAAGATTATACCAACTTCGCCTTTTTCAGGAACAGAAATATTAATTCCCAATATTTTCTTTAAACCATTGCCCCATTCGTTAAACCTTTTCGCAACAGCTGTTGTGTTCTTAGTTGATGCTTCAAGTGATTTTAGAAACTCAATGTCATTTTTACAAAGTGTTACAAAATAGTCCACGAGTTCCCTTTCTTTACCATTTGAAGCGTCCCTAATCTCAGGGATTGAAAAATAATATGTCATTAAATCAAATACCGGTCTATTAAAAACACCAGTAAATTCAGAATTACCAAACTTACTAAAGGCGTTTGAACCAAAAACCTTATAGGTGTGCTCAATAGATTTATTTAACTCTTCAGCTTGGTCAAGAATTTTAGTGTTGTCTATTTTCCAATTCTCATTAAGTAAAGCACAAGTGTCGTCTAGAAATTCTTTTAAATTTCCTGTGTATTTATGAATAAAATTTTTGAAGGCGAAATACCTGACTACAACTTCCACATCTCTCATTCTATAATCTGGCTTCTTTAGGTTGAGTGCCTTTTTTATTTGCGTGCTTTCGATAGAAAATGTATCTGCAAATGTTGTGAAGTAACCAGGATTTAATGCTTGTCTTAATTCTTGAGGTGAAAGTGGTAAGCTGCCTGTATTTAATCTTAGAAAAACCGTGTATAGAAATGTCTGTGATGGCCAATTTCTTATTATTACTGTTCTTATTGATTGATTATCAAAAGCGTTGTTATACTTTTCAAAATCTATTTGCTCTGAAATTTCTCTGTAGCTTTTACCATTTAAGTCAGTCAGCACTTTCAGACCACCTAATTTTAGAGATTGAAAGTCGTCATTTTCTTCAGTAACACTATATTGTCTTATACTTAGTAATCTTTGTTTGCCGTCAATTACTATGTATGCTCCACGTTTATCTTTCCTTTCAGCTAAAATGATTTGGGGAATAGGTAATCCTAATATGATAGATTCTATAAAAGCACTTTTCCTGTCAACACCCCAAGCGTCACGTCTTTGAAAGTTTGGAGAAAGTTCAATGTTTCCCTTTTTTAATTGAGAGATGACTGTTTCAGTTGTCCAATCTGTTCCCCAAAGAACAGCGTCAGAAAAATTATCCTTGCTCAATCCTTGTAAGTCGTCTTCGTTTTCTTGTCCGACTTTTTCTTCTTCTATATCATCTATTTTCATTGTCCAAAGTTATGATTATAATGAGTTGTCTGTCTTTTAACATTGCCGGTAACTTATATATATCTCATTCAGTCAGATCAATACATCTATAATCGGGTGTATAGGTCTCACGAATATTCTTTTTTAAAGATATAAATTTTCACAAATCATCAAAAGGGCTTTTAATTTGTCTTAAACTTTTGGTGCTCACATGTGTATAAATCTCTGTAGTTTTACTGCTTTTATGTCCTAAAATTTCCTGAATAAAACGTAAGTCTGTACCAGCTTCTAAAAGATGGGTGGCATAGCTATGTCTTAACCAATGTAAGCTAACTGGCCTTTTAATATTAGCCTTTAACAGTGCTTGCTTTAAACTTGTGCTAAACTTCTTTCATCATAATTTCTGCTGCTAACCTCCCTTCAAACAGCCATATCTTTGGCTTATAATCCTTATAGTATTCTCTTAATATTTCTAACAGGTTTCATTCGTGTTTGGTAAATGCCACGCATTTAACGTCCTGCTCCACCTTGCTCCTAATGCCAAATTTATTTAATCATAGGTTTATTATAAGTTAGTAAACATTGCAAGTTATTTTCTTCATTTAAAATAACAAAATCAAATAATGAAAAGCAATATTTTAACGATAAAAAATTTAACAGATTACAATCAATAAAACAACATCTAAGCAGAAGCAGCTAAACCAAAACACACAGGCTCCAAATACTTAAGAGATCACCTATTCTACTTAAAACACATAATTCGGAGTATCTTTCATTCGCCCTACAGGTACAGATGGAGAACCAAGACCGAAGGATTACCAAAAACCCCGTACATCCATAAAAATCACTATAGCAACCAATAGCTACTCCTTCTGATAAAACACCTTCCCTATCACTGGCATCTTCATACCCGGAGAATCGTCCCCGGCTTTACTTTCTATCACCTCACTGGCTGTATATCCCTTGCCGCGCCGGCTGTAGCGCTTACGCCTGCGGGCTATCTCATCCAGTATCTCTCTACCCCGATAATTAATCAGTACATGGCGCTCCGCAGATTTCGATTGCTGTAGCGGCTCTTCTTCCGAAACTTCTGACCCGGCTATCCGGTAAGCAGCTATAATTTCTGCCGGACTGTAAGCTGCGCTGTTCATGCTCAGCGCCCCGCCATCCATTCCCTTTACCCCAAAATAATGCAATGAGGCGCTAACCAGAACAATACTGCCTGATGAAAGCGTAACTTCCGGCTGCCAGTCCTGAGCAGGGATTAACCATCCACGCCCTATCTCTATATCCTGATAAGCAAGGTATTCATAATAGCCCTGCCTGAAATCAATGGCTGCTACCATCAACCGCAATACGCAATACTTGCTGTGTTTTGGCTGTTGCAGCTGCCCATATTCCCTAAATTCGGGCAGTTGCACCCTGATTTTTCCTTCTTCCATAAAACACT
>PJUF01000461.1_pt1 | contig 28983 bp, 28 predicted proteins | sample 1512191 | NCBI WGS metagenome assembly PJUF01 (sample SAMN08177673, study PRJNA422409) | Feces metagenome, whole genome shotgun sequencing project. | isolation source: Chicken feces (3) enriched on wood chips | host: Gallus gallus | place: USA: Madison | collected 2015-01-15 | reverse complement strand
TATCCGATTATTCCTACGGTTTTCCCCATCAGTTCATCGCCTCGGTTTTCTTCTCGTTTCCAAATTCCGTTTCGAACTTCAAGATCTGCAAGATTCAATCGATTCATCAACATCAAAAGCGTCCCAAGTGTGTGTTCTCCAACGGAATCCCTATTTCCTTCCGGCGCATTAAATAAAGTGATGTTTCTTTTGGCCGCAAACTCTTCGTCAATGTTCTCCAGCCCCGCACCAACACGGCCTATAAACTTTAAATTTTCGGCCTTGTCAAGGAACTCTTTATCCACCGGGATTCGGCTTCTAATTATAATTCCGTCGTAATTAGAAATCTTATCTAACAGAACTTCTTTTGGTGAATAATAATCCTCATCAACTTGGAACCCTGCTTTTCTTAACCCATTGTTCAGCAATTCATGGTTAGTGTCAAGTGCTAATATTTTCATTTTTGAATAAATGGCTGTTGAGTCCGTTTTATTAAAACCGACACTTGCAAAGTTAGCAAATTCGAATCTGTTAAATCTCTTTTTTCAAAATCTTTATCTTTGTAAAATGACGATTCAAGAAATCCAAAATGAAATTATAGACGAATTTTCATTTTTTGAAAATTGGGAAGAACGATATGAGTACCTGATTGAATTAGGCAAAGCATTAGTTCCTATTCCGGAAGAAAAGAAAACAGATGATAAAATCATCAAAGGCTGTCAGTCAACCGTATGGTTAGATGCCCGGATGGATGGAGATAAAATGATCTTTGAGGCCGATAGTGATGCAATCTTACCAAAAGGATTGACGGCTTTGCTGGTTCGTATGTACAACAATCAAAAGCCAGGAGATATTCTGAATTCTGAAACCAAGTTCATTGAAGAAATCGGGTTGCAGGAATTTCTTTCTCCTACCCGCGCCAATGGCTTGCTGGCGATGATCAAACAATTTAAATTTTACGCAATAGCCTTTCAGGCAAAAACCAAAAAACAACCTTAATTTATGGATGGAATTTCATTGTTTCAAGCTTTCATTTATCTGTTGGCCACAGTAGTTTGTGTTCCTATTGCAAAACGTTTTGGAATGGGCTCCGTACTGGGTTACTTAATTGCCGGAGTTCTAATCGGTCCTTTTATATTGGGGCCTTACCTGGGAATTTGGTCAGGAGAGGAGGCCAAAGACATCATGCATGCGGCTGAGTTTGGGGTTGTAATGATGTTGTTTCTTGTCGGTTTAGAGCTTGATCCGAAGGAATTCTGGAATATGCGGAGGAAAATTGTTGGTATTGGAAGTATTCAGCTATTCGGGACTATTTTAATCATTTTTCTACTTTGTTATCATTTTCTGGGTATTTCATTTGGCACATCAGTAGCTATTGGCTGCGTGGTGGCTATGTCTTCTACTGCAATTATTTTACAAACTCTTTCTGAAAAAGGATTGACAAAATCTCCCAGCGGACGTGCAAGTTTTTCCGTATTGTTGTTCCAAGATATAATGGTCATTCCGATTTTGGCTATTTTACCCTTGTTGGCCGCTAATTCTACCATAGTAACGGAACACGCACATGATACTTTGCTTGACGGCGCTCCCGGCTGGATGAAAACCCTTGCCATCCTTTCTGCAATTGGTATTATCTTTTTCGTAGGAAATTATATTGTAAATCCCTTTTTTAAATACATTGCCCGTCTTCAAGTAAGAGAATTGTTTACTTCGTTTGCGTTGATGCTGGTCATTGGGGTTTCTGTTTTAATGAATTACGTAGGTCTAAGCCCTGCATTAGGGGCGTTTATGGCGGGTGTAGCATTGGCCAACAGTGAATTTAAACATCAATTAGAAAGTGATATTGAACCTTTTAAAGCTCTTCTGCTAGGTCTGTTTTTCCTTGCAGTAGGCTCCACTATCAATTTCGGATTGATCATCCGTGAACCTCTTCAGGTAATTGCCGCAACGCTTGGTATAATGCTGATAAAAGCAATTGTCCTTTTGATTGCCGGATGGATTTTCAAATTAAAACTTAATCAAAATATTTTATTTGCTTTATTGCTTTCACAAATCGGAGAGTTCGCTTTTGTTATATTAAGCATGTCCAACCAATTAAGTTTAATTCCTAAAGATATACACGATTTATTATTGGCCACGACAGCCATTACTATGGCCATAACACCCATTATATTAATGGTAAATGAAAAATGGATTGCGCCATTGGTGGGAATCAAGAAAAAGAAAAAAGGAACCGGCGAAGACGACTTCGATTTAGATTTGGATATTGAAGGTGATAAGAAAATCATCATTGCCGGATATGGGGATTTTGGAAACACCATCGGACGGTTAATAAAATTCAGTGGATTTCAGGCAACCGTTTTAGACAATGACAGTGACCGGGTAAATTTATTGAGAAAAATGGGATTTAACGTTTATTATGGTGATGCAACCAACCTGAATGTTCTGAAAGCCGCAAAGGCTGATGAGGCTCACATTCTCATCGCCGCCATTGACCCAACTGAAACCAATCGTAAACTCATAGAGATTGTAAAACAGAATTTTCCTCATTTACAAATTATGATCAGAGCCCGAAACCGGTTTGACTTATACCAATACATGAACGAAGGTTATAAAAATGTTTACAGGGAAACATTTTACTCGGCTCTGCACGTAGGTGTTGATTTATTAGAAATAATGGGTGTTTCCCATGAAGACGCCGTCCGTCAGGGGGAAATTTTCATTGCAGCAGAAAAGGCTTCCTTGAAACGTCTTTCAAAACACGCTCATAATCTGGAGGAATACGTCAATGTTTCGAAAGAAGAAATTACCAAAATAAGGAAAAAGCTTGCCGATGGAATGAGAATAGAAATGGTGGAAATGGAAGGAGATGAAGAAGATGGCCAAAATGTCTGAGAAAAATACCATTTTAACCATCCGTTTCAGCTCACTTGGCGATGTGGCGATGACTGTTCCGGTGATAAGGGAGTTTTTGCAGCAAAATCCTACGGTTAGAGTTTTATTTCTTTCACGCGAAAAATTCAGGCCTTTATTTGAGGGAATCAAAAACCTGGAATTTTATGCCGCTGACTTGGATGGAAAACATAAGGGTTTTGTCGGGCTTCATAAATTATACAAAGAATTAAAGACAAAGGAAATCACGGCAATTGCAGATTTGCATAATGTTTTACGAACCAAAATAATCCGTTTGTTTTTTAAGTTTGGAAATATAAAAATGGCAGTTCTGAACAAAGGAAGAAAGGAACGGAATGCGCTTCTGCAAAAGGAAGACAAAATCTTGAAACCTATAAAACCCATGCCGGAACGCTATGCAGATGTTTTTCGGGATTTAGGCTATGAACTGAAATTGTCTCATAAATTACCTGAAAACATTTTGGTCAAAGAAAACGCCATTGGAATCGCGCCTTTTGCGATGTATGAGGGAAAAATGTATCCGCTTGACAAATTGCGCTCAATCGCTTTAAAAATAGCAGAGAATGGCGTGAAAGTATATTTGTTTGGAGGAAAGAATGAAACGGAAGAATTAGGGAATTGGGAAAAGTTAAATCCTAATATAGAATCTGTGGCGGGAAAATTTGATTTGAAAGAAGAATTAGAATTAATCAAAAAACTGAAACTGATGGTTTCCATGGATTCGGCCAATATGCATCTGGCTTCGCTTGTGGGAATACGCACGATTTCAATTTGGGGGAATACGCATCCTTTTATGGGTTTTCTGGGTTATGGACAATCAATGGATGATATCATTCAGGATGAAACACTGGCGCAAAGACCTACCTCAGTGTTTGGAAAGGAATCGAAAAATGTGGTAAAAACAGATTATTTTCAGAATATAACGCCGGGTCTAATTATTCAAAAAATCAATTCGGTTTTGGGTTAAATCGGCAAGGTACTTTCAATCCTTTGGTCAATTTGTTCAAATACACCAAATCCTTTTAAAATCACAATGATTCCGAAAATCATCAGAATAAAGCCAATGGTTTTTTTAAAGTAAAAAATCCGCCTTACCGTAAAGCTGTCTTTTACTTTTTGCGCCAGGAAAATTTTCAGCAAATCAAGAGAGAAAAAGGTTGTCAGGACAATCGCCATATAGAGCAGAGCGTCCTCTTCTCTTGGATATTGTATAACTACCGTGCTGACAATGAAAAACCAGAAGACAATGACGCCAATATTCAAAATGTTGAGTAGAAAACCGTTCATAAAGGTTTTGAAATAATTCCGGTTCACAATGTTTACATTCCGTAACCTGACGTTCGGTTTGGAAATGTACATGACCAGGCCGTAAATCAAAATAAAAAATCCGCCAAATATGAAAATTGACGGTTCTTCTTTTATTTTTCCTGCTAAATCTTTACTTCCAAAATAGGCAACCGAAATGCAAAGTACGTCTGCTATAATTACACCTAAATCAAGCGCAATCGCTGCTTTCCATCCTCTTGTTACACTGGTTTCGAGCAACATAAAGAAAACCGGCCCGATTAAAACCAAGCTGAGAATAATCCCTACTACTATGGCATTTCCAAAAAACTCCATTTGGTTGGCAAGTTAATAAGATTTATCCCAACAACTCAAAGTCCAACTGTTTATTTCGCAAGTCGGCTTTTGCCACCTTGACCAAGACTTTATCTCCCAATTGATAAGTGATACCGGACTTTCTTCCCACAACTGCATAATTTTTTTCGTCAAAATAGAAGGAGTCAGATTCCATATTTCTCAGCCTGATCATTCCTTCACAACGTGTTTCGGGAATTTCAACAAAAATTCCGTATTCTTGAACACCGGTAATAAACGCATAAAATTCTTCTCCTATAAATTGTTCCATGTATTTTACCTGCATGAATTTGATAGAATCTCTTTCTGCTTCTGTAGCCAGTTTTTCTCTCGCAGAACTGTGAACACATTTTTCCTCATACGGTGCGGCAGCCGGTGATTTTCCACCTTCCAGGTAATGCTGTAATAAACGGTGCGCCATCATGTCCGGATAACGGCGGATGGGAGAGGTGAAATGTGAATAATATTGAAATGCCAAACCATAATGTCCCACATCATTTTCTGTCGAATATTTGGCCTTGCTCATGGTACGCACTGCCAGTGTTTCAATAAGATTTTCTTCTGGTTTTCCTTTCACATCTGCAAGCAATTGGTTCATGGATTTGGTTACAGACATTCGGTCACGCAAATCCAATGTATAACCAAATTGTTTGATGAATAACTTCAAATCCTGCAATTTATCGGGATCCGGATCGTCATGAATGCGGTAAACAAAAGTATTATTATTTGGTTTTTTATTTTTATCGGTTGAGACAAATTCAGAAACTTTTCGGTTACACAACAGCATAAACTCTTCAATCAAGTGATTGGAATCTTTGCTCATTTTGAAATAAGTTCCAACTGGATTATCATTTTCATCGAGTTCGAATTTTACTTCAATTTTGTCAAATGTAATGGCTCCGGCTTTCATCCGGTCTTTCCGTAATATTTTAGCTAATTTGTCCAAGGTCAAAATTTCGTCTTTGAAATCACCATCGGCACCCTCAATAATTTCCTGTGCTTCCTCATAAGTAAACCTTCGGTTGGAATGAATAGCTGTTTTACCATACCATTCATTCAGAACTTTGGCGTTTTCATCCATTTCAAAAACAGCTGAAAAAGTGTATTTGTCTTCATTCGGGCGAAGTGAACAGGCAACGTTACTTAAATTTTCAGGTAACATAGGAACCACTCTATCCACGAGATAAACCGAAGTTGCCCGGTTATAAGCTTCTTGCTCCAGCAAGCTCCCCGGACGAACGTAATGCGTTACGTCGGCAATGTGAACACCTACTTCCCAGTTTCCGTTTTCCAATTTGTGAAGCGATAAGGCATCGTCAAAATCTTTGGCATCTTTCGGGTCTATTGTAAATGTTACCACATTGCGCATATCGCGCCGGTTGGAGCGGATTTCCTCTTCATGGATTTCCACATCTAATTCTTTGGCTTCCAATTCCACTTCTTCAGGAAATTTATCGGGTAAATTATAGTCCAGTAAAATAGCGTGCATTTCCGTGCTGGTCTCATCAGGCCGACCCAAAACTTCCAAAATCTCTCCAAACGGGCTATCGGCCTCATCGGGCCAATCCTTAAGTTCCACTACAACTTTGTCACCATCTTCCGCACCGTTAAATTTGTTTTTAGGAACATAAAAATCTACATGAATCGAACGGTTGTCCATCAACACAAAACCATATTTTCCACTGGGTTGAGGTTGAAAAATTCCGGTATATCGTGTTTTGAAACGTTTTATTATATCGATGACTTCACCTTCCGGTTTTTGGGATTTTCCTTTTGCTTTTGGATACAGATAAATCCTTACCAAATCTCCCTGAAGTGCGTTTTTCTTTTTGTTTTTGGATATAAAAATATCCTGTTCCAAACCGTCCACCGTTACATAAGCAGAGCCGCTTTGGGTAATATCAATCGTTCCCATTAAATAATCGCGTTCAGCATTGATTTTAAATTTTCCACGATCCATTTCTTTGATCTTTTTATCAGCCAGTAAAGCCTGTAAGTCTTTGATCAATATCTCTTTATCAATTCGGTTTGTTAATTTTAAGGCAGCAGCAATTTGCTTATAGTTTTGAGGTTTTTCAGGATTTTTAAACAAAATTTCTATGATTTGTTTGATGTACTTTCCTGAAGTCGTCCTTTTGTTTTTTGTATTATATTTTCTTTTTGACATTCTATTTTTTGTATGAGTTTGTCATTCCGAGGTATGCAGAATCTTTTTAGATTCTTCAATTTATTTTTATTACATTCAGAATGACCTATTTTAAATATTTAAGAGCAGGCAATTTTTTCCACTCTGCGTTCGTGTCTACCTCCTTCAAATTCAGTATTAAGAAAAGTATCGACCATTTCTATGGCATATTCCAGCGCTACAAATCGGGCGGGTAGTGCGATGATATTTGAATTATTATGCTGTCTCGTCAACCGGGCAATATCGGAATTCCAACAAAGTGCAGAGCGAACGCCCTGGTGTTTATTAGCTGTAATGTTAACACCTTGCCCGCTTCCGCAAATCAATATACCAAAATCTGCATCGCCATTTTCCACGGCAGAAGCTGTAGGATGAGCAAAATCGGGGAAATCAACAGACTCTGTTGAAAACGTTCCAAAATCTTGAATTTCAATTCCTTTTGATGTTAAATATTCAGAAATTTTGGTCTTATAAACATATCCTGCATGGTCTGCTCCTATGGCTATTTTCATTATTTTATCTTTATTAACAACGGTATTTTACAAAATTCTTTAAGTAATTCGTTATCAACGTTTCTTTAATGTAAAGTAAATGTTAATAAAACTGCCATTACTTTTTATTTCTTTTCACACTTTGCTCTTGCATTTTCAATTTACATTTTTGCTTATAAAATTTTCTATTGAAAGCAAGAACTATTTATAATCTTGGCACGGAAATTATCAACGGAGTTACTGATAGATTCCAAGCTACAACTTATCAGTAAATTCAATCATCAACAATCAACAAATTTTGTTAATAACCTCCTAATTCATTCATTTCAAAACAAAATTACGAATTATTAATTGTTAATCTTCTCTCCATAAAATAATTCAAACTTTAGTTATCCACATATTAACAGTGTATACATATACATCATATTTTCTTTTTCAAATTTTAAAAAAATATATAATGATGATATATAAATGTGAACAACAAAATCTGGAGATGATGATTAATTCTTTTATTTTTGCTCTCAACAAATTTAATTCCAAAGCATTCATGAAAACAATCGACGATTTTAATTTTAAAGATAAAAAAGCATTGATCCGCGTTGACTTCAACGTTCCACAAGATGAAAATTTCAACGTAACCGACGATACAAGAATTCAGGCAGCAAAACCCACAATTGATAAAATTTTGAAAGATGGGGGCTCGGCGATTTTGATGACCCATTTGGGTCGTCCGAAAAACGGATTTGAAGATAAATTTTCACTGAAGCATATTGTTTCAAAAGTTTCGGAAATTTTGGGTGTTAAAGTGATCATGGCTGAGGACGTAGTAGGGGAGGATGCTAAAATGAAAGCTTCAAACTTACAACCGGGCGAAGTTTTGTTGCTAGAAAATGTACGTTTTCATCTGGAAGAAGAAAAAGGAGATAAAGCTTTTGCAGAACAATTGGCAAAACTGGGTGATATTTATGTGAACGATGCATTTGGAACGGCGCACAGAGCGCACGCTTCCACAGCGATTATTGCCGAATTTTTTCCCAATGCCAAATGTTTCGGTTACCTGATGAAACAGGAATTAGAAGCCATCAACAAAGTTTTGAAGACCGGAGATGGACCTGTTACGGCGATTTTGGGTGGTGCGAAAGTTTCTTCAAAAATTACCATTATCGATAATATTTTACCGGCGATAGATAACCTGATTATAGGTGGTGGAATGACCTATACATTTATCAAAGCACAAGGCGGAGATATTGGAAATTCTTTGGTAGAAGATGACAAATTGGAATTGGCATTGGAAATTTTAAAAGCTTGTGATGAAAATGATGTGAACATATACCTGCCTTTTGATAATGTAATTGCAGATAATTTCAGTAATGATGCAAATACACGAATTGTAAATGTTTATGAGATTCCTGATGGATGGATGGGAATGGACGTGGGGCCAAAAACAAATGAAATTTTTGCAGATGTAATTAAAAATTCCAAAACCATTTTGTGGAATGGACCGTTGGGCGTTTTTGAAATGGAAAATTTTGCAAAAGGAACCATTGCGCTGGGCGAAGCCATTGCAGAAGCTACCAAAAGAGGAGCTTTCTCATTAGTGGGTGGAGGTGATTCCGTTGCTTTTGTGAAACAATACAATTTCGACGATAAGGTAAGTTATGTTTCTACCGGCGGTGGAGCTATGCTCGAAAGCCTGGAAGGAAAAGAATTGCCGGGTGTTGCGGCGGTAATGAACTAAATAATTAAAAAAATAAAATGAAACCGTTTTGGAATTTCTGAAACGGTTTTTTATTTTCCGATAAAGGATTCAACTAATTCCAAAATCTCTTTCTGACTGACTTCCAAATCTTTATTGATGATAGTCGTATCAAATTCAGGTGCCAGAACCAATTCTTTTTCGGCTTTTTCAATCCTCATCTGAAGTTTTTCTTCGCTTTCCGTATTTCGATTACGCAAACGGTTTTCAAGCTCTTCTACAGAAGGCGGCATGATGAAAATGGAAAGCGAATTTTCAGGATAAATTTTTTTCAGATTAATTCCGCCCACCACATCAATATCAAAAATGACCGATTTTCCTTTGGCCCAGATCCGTTCAATTTCCGATTTTAAAGTTCCGTAGAAACTTCCTTCGTAAACTTCTTCGAATTCTGCAAATTCTTGGTTTTCAATTTTTTGTTTGAATTCTTCTGCAGAAATAAAATAATAATCTTTTCCATGAATTTCATTCGGGCGCGGATTCCGGGTAGCACAGGAAACAGAAAACTCTATGGAATCAAGGTTTTCCAATAAATGTTTGACCAAAGTGGTTTTTCCCGCGCCGGACGGAGCTGAAACGATGATGAGTTTGCCTGAATTCATGATTGCAAAATTCGTGAATTATTATGGTGAATCCAATTAAATTAAAAAACCTCCAAGGTTATTATTCAATACGAAAATAAACCTTAGAGGTTGAATTTATACTTTTTTACAAAATATTCAGAACCTGTTCTTTGACTTTTTCGAGTTCATCTTTCATCTGAACCACAATTTTCTGCATTTCGGAATGATTGGATTTAGAACCCAAAGTATTGATTTCGCGACCGATTTCCTGACAGATAAATCCTAATTTTTTACCTTCGGATTCTTTGGAGTTCAGGTTTTCAAGGAAATATTCACAATGGTTTTTCAAACGGACTTTCTCTTCTGTAATATCCAGTTTCTCAAGATAATAAATCAATTCCTGTTCGAAACGGTTTTGGTCATATTCAGAACTTAATTCTTCCAGATTTTTTGTGAACCGGTCTTTCAAAGTTTGAATTCTTTCTTTTTCAAAAGGTTCAACTTGAACGAGTAATTCTTTAATTTTTTCGATTCGTTGGATAAAATCCTGTTCCAGCACTTTACCTTCTGCTTTTCGGAATTCATTCAAATTCTGAAGAGCTTCATTTAATACTTTTAAAAAAATATTCCACTCTTCTTCGTCGAGCTCTTTGCAGGTAAAAGCCATCACGTCTGGCAAACGCATCACAATTGCAAGAAGTTCAGGATCGGTAGCTTCGGGAACGATTACTTTGAATTCGTTGATATAAGATTTGATGATGTCTGGGTTGATTTGCTGAGCTTTGTTGTCAGCTGTGGCTTCCGTATTCACAGAGAAATCAACTTTTCCACGTTGAAGTTTTTCAGAAAGAATTTTACGGATTTCCAATTCTTTTTCCTTGTATAGGTAAGGAAGTCGGGTGTTCAGGTCTAAAGATTTGCTGTTCAGGGAACGGATTTCAATCGTGATTTTCTTGTCAGAACATTCAGCGACGGCCTTACCGTATCCGGTCATGGATTGAATCATAAATAAATTTGATTTGGCGTCAAAAATACGATAAATCTTTAAATAGGAATGCTCTCTTTCCAAACCCCATTCGGCTTCATCTGATCCAACTATTGAAATATATTTTCAAAATCAGTATCTTTACATAGTGAAAAAAGAAATTACCGTACAGGATTTTTCCCCGGTTTTGTTTTGGGATGTGGATATGGAGAAAGTGGATTTACAAAGACATAAAAAGCATATCATCCATAAAGTTCTGGAATATGGTTCAATAAAAGACTGGAATCTTATCAAAGAATTATACGGAATGGAAGCGATCAAAGAAACAGCGCTTACCGTCAGGACTTTGGATGCGGTAACGCTTGCCTTTGTTTCCAATCTTTTTCAGATCGATAAAACCAAATTCAGATGTTACAAACACGCACAGTTGCACCCGAACTTGTGGAACTCCTGATTAAATTGATGAATGAAAAAACTTTTTCGGGATTCAATTTAGCAAGAGGCACAGCTTTGGCTCTTCAGCTGGGACATCGGAGCTCGGTTGATATTGATATGTTTGGACATTCGGAAATTAGACCAGCCCTTTTTTATGATATTTTAAGCAGTTTTGGAGAAATAGTAGAAAGACAAAGCTCAGTGAATATTTACATTTCAGAAATCAATAAAATAAAAGTTGATTTTGTCAATTACAGCAGATTTCCCCAAATTGATGAAATTATAGAAGTTCAAGGCATCAGGATGTTTGCTCCAAAAGAAATAGCGGCAATGAAGTTAAATGCGATTTCCGGTCGGGGAAACAAAAAAGATTTTATCGATTTGTATTTTTTGCTTAAAACATTTACACTGGAAGAAATGATTGGTTTTTATCGTGAAAAATATACAGACGTATCTGAATTTATGATGCTAAAAAGTTTGTCTTATTTTGGAGACGCAGATTCACAGCCCGAACCTAAAGTATTTACAGATTTTAATTGGGAAAAATGTAAAAAAACGATCTTACAAGAAGTCAATAAGCTATAATCCTCTCATTGTCTTTCCAAACTCCATTCGGTTTCATCTGTCCCTGATAATAAATAATATCCCGGAAATCATCCGTCGGAAAGGAAATAAAATCTGCCTTTTTCCCTTTTTCCAATGTTCCCCTGTCGGTGAAATTCAACGCTTTTGCGGCACGAAATGTAATTCCGCTTAACACTTCAGCCATCGAAAGTTTTTCAAAAGTAGCGAGGACAGAGGCTTGTGTTAACAAATCACCCATCGGAGCAGAACCGGGATTCCAATCCGAAGCGATGGATAAACAAGCACCTGCATCCAGAAGTTTTCTTGCAGGCGTGTATTGCATTCCTAAACCGATGGAAGCACCCGGCAAAGCAGTTGCAACCACATCTGATTTGGCCAAAGCTTTGATTTCATCTTCACCGGAAAACTCCAGATGATCAGCGCTCAAAGCATCGAATTCTACAGCTAAAAGGCTTCCGCCTGAGGTAAACTGGTCGGCATGAATGGTGATTTCAAAACCGTTTTCTTTTGCTTTTTGTAAATATACACGGCTTTCTTCAACTGAAAACGCGGATTTTTCGGTAAAAATATCAACTCTCTGTGCAAGATTTTTTTCTTTCAGGATGGGAAAAATTTCATGAATTAATAATTCTAAATATTCAGAATTTGATGCTTCAAAATCACGCGGTTTCATGTGGGCGCCTAAAAAGGTAGAAACCACATCGGCTTTGATTTGCTTTTTTACATCGTTGATGGCCTCAAGCATTTTGATTTCGTCTTCAAAGCTTAGGCCGTAACCACTTTTGATTTCCAATGTGGTGATTCCGTTTTGAAGTAATTTTTCGGCTCTTTTTAAAGTAGATTTCACCAAGTTTTCTTTGGTTTCTTTTCGGGTATTGGTAACAGTACTCCAGATTCCGCCGCCGCTTTCTGCAATTTCCAGATAAGTTTTTCCGTTCAGTCTCATGGCAAAATCCTTGGAACGGTTTCCGCCAAAACAAATGTGCGTGTGACTGTCTACAAAGCCGGGAAGAAGCACATTATTTCCTTCGATTTCTTCAATTTCGGCATGGGGAAATTCTTTTTTCAGATCTGAAAAAATTCCTGTTTTGAGAATAAGTCCGTTTTGGGTCAGAATTCCGCCGTTTGGGATGACTTCAAGTTGTTCGTCTTTGACAGCGCCTTTCAGCGGAATTCCGGCTAAAGTAATAATTTGTGAGAAAGAACCAATTAATTTCATTTTGTAAATTTCGTGTTCAAGGCTTAAAGTTAGGATTTTTTATAAAGAAAAGCCCTAACAGGGTTTTAAACTCCGTTAGGGCTGAACAAAATAAGCTTTAGCTTAATATTATTCTTCAAAAATTGAATTATTTTTTATCAGCAGTAACATCCAATTGTAACATTACATCATCTTTGATGATAGAGTCACCACCACCTTTGTAAACGATTCCGAAGTCCTGGCGGTTGATTTTGAATTCTTCTGATTTTATGGTTACTTTATCACCTTCTTCTTTCACATTTGCTTTGAATGTGACATTTTTTGGAATTCCTCTGAAATCAAGATTTCCTGAAATTTCAGTGTTGAAATCACCTTCAGTTAAGACATTTACGGATGTAATTTCAAAAGATGCTTCTGGGAATTTTTCGACATCAAGGAAATCAGCTGATTTCAAATGCCCTTCAAATTTTGCTTTGGTTTCGGCATCGCTGTTTAAATCTGCACTTTCAAATGTAGTTTGGTCGGCCACAAATTTCCCAGACTCCAAAACACCTCCTTGTACGGTAACTTCACCTGATTTTAGTTTTACGGAACCATAATGGCCTTCTTCCGGTTTTGAAGTGTCCTGAAAGATTTTCCCTCCTTTCCAGGTTACCGAACTGATGTTTGGGTTTACTGTATAAACAGTGGCTTCGGCCGATGCTATTGCAGTGTCTTGAGCGTCTTTCGCCTCAACTGTGTCTTTGCTTCCACAAGAAACAAGAAAAACCATTCCGATAATTGATAATCCAAAAAATACTTTCTTCATTTTATTTAAAATTTTCGCAAACATAATGCAAAAAGTCTGCCTAAAAAATTGATGTATGATAAGGAATTTTAATAATTTGATAAATTTTTAAGATATCTTCCTAATATTGTATAGAATTCATCTAAATGCTTGTAATTAACAATCTGAGTTTTGGTTTTCATTCCGGAGGAATGATCCTACACAATCTGAATTTTGAAGTTCGAAAAGGAGAATTTATTTCAATTTTAGGTGAAAGTGGCAGCGGGAAATCTACATTGCTGAAATTGATTTACGGATTGGAGGACGAAATTTCCGGAGAAATAATTTTTGAGGAAGAAAAAGTTACCGGACCAAAATTCAATTTGATTCCGGGTCACGTTGAGATGAAATTTGTTCCGCAGGAATTTGATTTGCTGGATTATGTAACAGTGGCTGAAAATGTGGGGAAATATTTGAGCAATTTTGATTTGCCCCAAAAAACGGAAACCATTGAAAATGCGCTGAAAGTGGTCAATCTATCGGAATTTAAAGATGAATTTCCCACTAAACTCAGCGGCGGGCAACGACAAAGGGTTTCTATTGCCCGCGCGCTAGCGGCACAACCCAAGCTTCTTTTGCTAGATGAGCCCTATAGCCACTTAGATCAACCACTTAAATTTGAAATCAGGAGAAGTATTTGGAGCTGGGCGAAAGAGACAGAATGCACCGTTGTTTTGACGACACATGATGTGAGCGATGCTCTTGGGTTTTCAGATAAAATCATCGTTCTCAAAGAAGGAAAAATCATCCAAAATGAGAAACCGGAAAGCCTGAGAAATGTTCCTGAAAATGAATATGTTGCAAGTTTATTGGGAGAGTATTCTCTTTTGAATTCAGATGAAATGAAAGATTTGTTTCAGGTAGAAATTCCCCAAAATAAAAAAGCGATTATTTATCCGGAAGAAATTATAGAAGATAAAAGCGGAACGGAATTCAGAATAACTGACATCCGTTTTCAAGGACGGGATTATTTGGTAGAAGGAATTTCAGGGAATTCAAAAGTGAAATTTTATTCAGATAAAATAGTTGTTAGCCAATTAATTAATTTAAAACTAAAATATTTTAGACTGGTTTGAAATGGTAAAGGAATTGAAAATCACTTCTCACATCTTTAAATAAAAATCTTTTGTCAGGTTGATATAATTTTCCGTGTAAACATTTCGGGAAATTTCAATTATTAATTCATCGATCTGAGGCGTAGATTCATTTCGTGAAAATAAAAGTAAACTTCGCTTGAATGTGGCTCTTTCATTTCCTTTTACACGCGTTATTTTTTGTGGAAATAAATTTAATTTAGCAGCCAGTTCTATAAAATGACTTTCTGATTCAATGGGAATAATAACTGAAATCTTTCCATTTAAAGTCAATAATTTTTCGGAATAATGGATCAATTCCTCAAAAGTTAATTCAGCTTGTTGGCGGGCGGTATTTCGGGAAGAGTTTTCTGTATGTGTACGTTCAAAAAAAGGCGGATTGCTAACAATCAAATTATATTTTTCAAGGGATTTAAAATTTTGAACAGAAGAATGAAAAATTGAACAACGACTATTGAACTTACTTTTATTAATATTGAATTCAGCTTCATAAAAAGCATTTATATCGATTTCGATTCCGGTTAATTGCGCTTCTGGGAAACGCTGCGCGAGCATCAATAAAATCAATCCGGTTCCCGTTCCTACATCGAGGATTTTTTGTGGGCTTTCGGTATTTGTCCAGGCGCCCAGCAAAACACCATCGGTTCCGATTTTCATTGCGGAATTTTCCTGAACAATGGAAAATTGTTTAAATCTAAAAGGTGCTTTTGACATATGGAATTTTGATAATGAATTCCGTTCCGCGGTTTTCTTCACTTTGGTAACGGATTTCACCATTGTACTCTTCTATGATTTTTTTTACCATGGCCAGCCCAAGCCCCATCCCCCCTGTTGTAGTGGTAAATTTCGGTTCGAAAATTTTGTCGCCCAGCTGCGGCGGAATTCCTACTCCATTGTCTGTTATGCGTATGATAACCTGGTCTTTTATTTTTTGCAAGCCCACTGTAACATCCGGGACTTTATTGCTGGGAATCGCTTGTATTGCGTTTTTAACGAGATTGGTAATAACGCGGATTAAATAGATTTTATCAAAATGAAGAGAAAGAGAACTAACGGAAGGATTGAATTTTACAGAATTTTCCGGAAAAATTTCCAATGCGGTTTGAATGGTATCTACAACATCAATTTTTTCATCTTTTCTAAGTGGCATACGCGCAAAATCAGAAAAAGCTTCGGCAATTGCAGACATTGTATCAATCTGTGTTACAAGGGTATCTGATAGATCTTTTAATTTTTCGGAAGAATCCGGATCCTGCGGGTCGTATTTTCTTACATAATTCTGAATCATCATCCGCATGGGTGTCAACGGATTTTTAATTTCATGAGCAACCTGCTTTGCCATTTCTCGCCAGGCTTCTTCTCTTTCTGTCAATGCCAGCAAGTTGGACTGATGGTTCAGTTTTTCCAGCATTTCGTTGTAGGAGTCTACTAAGGGTTTAATCTCGTCATTATTTTTATAAGAAATAGGCTTATTGTGAATTACAACATCTGTTTGTTTTATTTTACTGGCAATGATTCCTATTTTTCGGGTAATCTGATTGGCCATCCACCATGAAATAACAACGCCCACCACGAGAATAAAAATTAAGACAGCCGCAAAACGATTAAGAAGTGTATGCATATTATTTTCCACAAGGGAATTATCGGATTTATAAGGCAGGTTGATGATGGCTACAGGTTGGTTTTTGAAGTTGTTTATATAACGATAGGTTGTAAGCGCAGACTTGCCTTTGCCAATGTTGACAGGGACTTCAAGGTATTCCAAGTTACGGGACAGGCTGTCCAGCACTCGTTGAGGCAGCACTCGGGTAGGAATGGTTTTCGGTTCGGTTGTAAGCATCAGGTTGCCTCGTACGTCAAAAACATTGATATCGGTTTTATGGATGTCAGCAATTCCGAGAATTACGTTTTCCAAAACATCATAAATATTTTGATCCGTAGCAAGGTTTGGGTAACGATCCAATTCATAATCAATTGCATCAATTACCTCACGTTCTTTGTCTTTCAGGAGATTTTCAGCAAACAGACTGTTTAGCTCGCGAAAGCTGAAGATGGTAATCAATAGAATAGAAATAGAAGTAAACAAAATGATGACAAATAATGCCGCGAAGATTCGTTGTGATAATTTGAAACGCTTAAACATATTATTTATTCATCAGTCTTTGTATGTATTTTCCAATGATATCAAATTCCAAATTGACAATATCGCCGGTTTTTAAATCGCTTAAATTCGTATGTTCCCAGGTATAAGGAATAATGGCTACAGAAAAATTCCCCACAGAAGACTGTACTACCGTGAGACTAATTCCGTTTACACAAATAGAACCTTTTTCAACCGTTACATTTCCCGAAGCCATTTCATCATATTCGATAGACAGGACATAACTTCCCTGAGAGTTTTCAATGGATTTCAGTCTTCCTGTCTGGTCGACATGACCCTGGACTATATGTCCGTCAAGACGTTCATTTAGACGCATACATCGCTCCAGGTTGACCCTGTCTTCGACCTCAAGCATATTGAGGCCGGATCTTTTTAACGTTTCGTGAATCGCCGTCACTTTATATAGATTATCCTTGATTTCTACTACAGTAAGACAAACACCGTTGTGTGCAACGCTTTGATCAATTTTCAGCTCATTTGTAAAATCACATTGCAGCCAAAAATGTTTATTGGTTCCTTCGGTTTCAATTTGTGTAACAATGCCGGTATTTTCAATAATTCCTGTAAACAAAACTTTTTATTTATGTTGAATGATTAATTTTTGTGACCAATTTGTGTTTTCTCCGTTGATTTGCAAGAAGTAAACTCCGTTTGGAACGGATAAAGTATTGATTTTAAATTCTTTTTCTGATGAATTTTTAGAAAACAAGATTCTTCCGGTTAAATCTGTTATTTTAACTTCATATTGATTTTCTTTTGTGTTTTTAATCAAAACCTGTTCATCTGCAGGATTGGGAAATACAAGAAACCTTTCATTTTCTAAATAATTGATAGATAGTTCATTATATGCCTTTGCAAAAAAACATAAAGCTCCAAGAGAACCTTTGGCCACCTGATAAACAAATTCCGGATCCATATTTTCAAAAGTGTCATCCGGAGAATGTGGAAATGGAGATTCGTTTGTTTCATACAAACCGGTAATCACAAAACCCTCTTCCTGAAAAGGAACGTAGTCAGAACCGTAAGCATGGCTGAATTCTGTGTTTAAATCAGAATACAATCCTATCAGGTTTGCCAATTGAGTAGTGGCAATATCGGAAGCGTTGTTATTTGAATTCGGCTCATCCTCGTCCCGTTCGCAGGTAATGGTGTGATTGGTTTCTCCGGCGACACCTCCCACTTGGTCAATATTGAGAACAAGTTTGATGTTGAGGTTTTGCGGAACGGCCACTTCCTGAACATAATGATAACTTCCGATTAAACCCAATTCCTCTGCGGTAAAATGAATGAATTTGATAGAATATTCAGTAGGCACATCTTTCAATATTCTTGCAATTTCAAGTATGATGGAGGTTCCGCTGCCATTGTCGTTTACGCCAGGACCATTGATGGTATCATAATGCCCGTCAATTATTATAAATTGGTCCGGATAAAGGGTGCCTGTTTTTGTTACAATGATATTAAAACCGGTTTCTCCCCAAACATTTACTTCCTGCTGTTCAATATCAGTATAACCCCAAGACTCGTATTGATCTAGAATCCAGTTTTTTGTGTTTTGCTGTGCGGTTGTCCCCATTTCTTTGATTCCGAAAGACTCAAAAGTTGTCAGGCTGGTAACGATATTGTCATAGCTTACCTGAGAGGCCAGGCTTTGGTAAAACGGATTTAATTCCTGCGCCTTCAGTTGGGGAGAAAATAAAGCCGAGAATAAGAGTATATGTATTAGTTTCATGAAATTGAAGATTCGAAAATAAAAGTACAATAAATAAAAATTGTTCAGAAAAATAAAAAACCCTTTAACTGTTAAAAATCAAAGGGTATATAAAATCTTTTTTAAAAAAGGATTTAAACAAATTCAGCGTAAGCCTCTTTCAAGTTTTCTGCAATAGCCTGAGCTGTATGCCCTTCAATATGATGGCGCTCTAACATATGAACAAGTTCCCCGTTTTTAAATAAAGCTACAGCCGGAGAGCTTGGCGGAAATGGTGCCAAATATTCTCTTACCCTGTTTGTTGCATCAATATCAAAACCGGCAAAAACAGTTGTTAGATTGTCCGGTTTTTTATCGGTGTCCAAAGATAACAATACACCCGGTCTGGCCGCACCGGCCGCACAACCGCAAACACTGTTTACCATCACCAAGGTTGTTCCTTCTTTTTTCATTGCCTGATCAACGGCTTCGACTGTTGTTAAATCTTCAAACCCACCAAAAGTCAATTGTTCTTTCATGGGCATTACTATATCTGCTGGATACATTTTTATTAATTTTTTGGTTTGTATGCAAAATTACATCATTCTTTCTGATTAGGGAGAATGAATTACCTTTGAATTAATTATGATACTATAGTTTGAATTGATGAATCTTTCATTAGGAAAAAACAAAAAACTCAAAAGCAGAAAAGCCATTGAAAGGCTTTTTACAAATGGTAAGCAGTTAAAAACGTTTCCGGTCAGAGCAATTTATTTTTCCGAATTAAAAGAACCGTTTGGCACTCAGATAGCGGTTAGTGTGCCAAAAAGATTATTTAAAAAAGCAGTAGACAGAAATTTGTTGAAAAGAAGGCTGAGAGAAGCGTTCAGAAAAAATCAAAATTTACTGCAGTCAAATTCTCAAATAGAAATCATGTTCATTTACACTTCTTCCGAAATTCAGACTTACCAGACAATAGAAAAATCAATGATTACTTTACTCGTTGATTTAAATTCTCTTTTAAACGATAATATTTCAGTAAAATAAAACAAAGTATCAACCCACAGATTCCGGCAGAAAGCCCAATGATGTAAGGGAGGTTTTCCTCCCCTAAAATAGGTTCTTTGTAATCAATGGAAACAAGATTAAAGACAAAAGAACCAAAAATAATGAGGAAAGCTATATAAACAAATGTTTTCATTTTTTAAAAATTTTGAACGAATAACGCCCCTATGTTGGACACAAATAACTTGATGGCAATGGACAATAAAATAATTCCAAAAACTTTTTTCAAAACCGACATGACCCCCGGACCCAGCATTTTTTCCAGTCGCCCCGCATTTCTCAAAACAAGATAAACCAGAATCATGTTCAGGATAATGGCTGTGATAATGTTGATGTCTGCAAATTCTGCTCTTAGTGTAAGAACCGTTGTAAGAGAGCCGGCTCCGGCAATTAAGGGAAAAGCAATCGGCACGATGGATGCCGATTCAGGTGTAGAATCTCTTTGAATCTGAATTCCTAAAATTAATTCCAATGCAATTACAAAAATGACAAATGCCCCGGCTACCGCAAATGATTCGACATCAATCCCGATGAAAGAAAGGATTTTTGTACCAAAAAACAAGAAAGAAATCATAATGACGGCAGCAACAATAGATGCCTTTTCTGACTCTATGTAACCCACTCTGCTTCTTATGTTTACAAGAATCGGAATGCTGCCTAATATATCAATTACCGCAAACAATACGGCAAAACAAGTCCCGATTTCTTTAAATGATATTTTGGCAAAAAATTCGGCCATGACGTTTGATTTTCGCCAAAGGTACAACGAACTATTTAACAGAAAAAAATTGCTTTGCCAAACTGTTTGTTTCGTTGAATTTTTCCATCAGGTTATTGCGGGTTGTAAAGTTTGCATATTTGGCTTGTTTGGTTTCCAAAAGCAGCGATTTCCATCTTTCGGCAAATTCTTTTGAAAAAGAATTACCCAATTTTTCGGCAACGGAATTTTCTGTAAAATCAGACAAATTGGTTTTCCCGAAATGAATCCCCAAAACAGTCAGGATTTCTTCTTGTAGAGAATAAAAAGAATTTGCATTATTTTCTTCTGCCAGAGTTTTTAAGTTGGATAATTTCTGATTGATCTCTGTTTTTATGTTTACTTTCTGACTTTTTTTATCAGAAGATTTTCCCGATTTTCTTCTGAACAAAATAAATAACCCAATTAAAAGAATCAATCCCCCCAAAACCCAAATCCATGAATTGTCTGTGGAAACGGATTTAACGACTTTGTTTTTAACTTCATTTATTTTTTGCGGGATAACGATTGAACTTATATGACTTGAATCTTTTCTCTGGTGGTCTGTAATTGCGTCTGACGCTATACTGTCTTGTTTTGGCTGCGGGGGCTCCGGCCCGTCAACCTTCAGAGTAAAGGGTTTGGTTTGGAGCGTAATGTATTTTTCTTTGGACGGATCAAAATAATTAAAAGCAACCGGTCCTATGGTATAATTACCACCGTATTGCGGCACGAGGATATGTTCTTCCACCACCTTTCCTTTTATTCCGGACGGTCGGGTTTCAAAAAGATTTTTTCGTTTTGGCGCATAGGATTCAATATTGCTTGAAAAATCAACTGAGGGCGTCTTCAGCGTATTTAGATTGCCCGAACCGATGATCTCTACTTCCAGGTTTACCGCCTTGTTGGCTTTTGTTTCATTTTTGGAGAGAGAGGCATTAAGCTTATAATTTCCGACGGCGCCGCTGAAGTTTTCAGGTTTTCCCGAAGGTAAATTTTTAACACGCAATGAGATAGGCTGAGAAGTCAGGGGAACCACCTCGGCTCCATAATAGCCTGAAATAATTACGTTAATTCCAAAAGGGTCAATTTCTATTTCTCCTGATTTTTGAGGGTATATGATATAACGGGCGAGCTCTTCTGACACAAAAGTTTGTCCGTTGACAAGTTCTTGCCTTATAGCATCAGGTATCTTTTCACTTACATATTTGGCAATCAGGTTGGCAAAGTCCGGTTCCTGATAATTTTTTGCGCGCCTCAAAAGAGAATAATCTCGGGCATACAATTTTATGACAAGAATTACTTCTTGGTTGATAAAGGGGTTTTCATCGGAAACTTCGGCAGACAAAAACGCACCCTTTAGTCTTTGTCCGGGCTGGGCCTTGGGCTTCAAGCCCTTTTTAACCGAAATTTTAATTGGGTCGGTTTTGTATTTTTTTCCATTTAATACAATGGTAGCGCTCCCAATTGTATAGTCTCCTTCCCGGTCAGCCACCAAAATAACCTCAATACCGGATTGGTTATAAACCGCGCCATTCACGATTTTCATTTGGCTTTGGGTCGATTCTCCTAATTGATGCAAACCCTCAAAATCCGGAAGGTTGAGGGGCTTGTCTATTTTGACATTATCTTGGCCATAGGTGAGCACGAACTGCACAGAAAAACGCTCATTGACCGAGACTTCTGTTTTGCTTGCCTTTGACTCAAACGATAATTCCTGCCCCCACAATAAAGCAGAGGAAAAAAATAAAAACACAAAATAAATTTTGTTTGAAAGCATTACCAATCTTTTTCTGTATTTGTTCTTATTTTTTGTGCCTTTTGGCTGATTATTTTCTTAAGAGTTTCCTGCTCCTGATTTTGAAGCGCTCTTAAAACGCCTTCCTGGTATTCAGCACTCATGGTATTGGGAGATTGATCCCCTTTGCCGTCAGAGCCTTTGGTTATTTGCTGTTGCTGAGACGTGTCTCCACTACCGTCTTCATCACCGTCTTGTCCGCCATCTTGCTGGCTTCCTTTGTTTTGGTCGGGCTTATTTCCATTGTTATTTTTTTCCTGCCCCGACTGACCTTCTTTTTGTTCTTTATCTGGATTTTGCTGATCATCCTGATTATCTTTTTTATCTTTCTCGTCTTTTCCTGAGTCATTTTTATTCTTCTCATCTTCATTTTGCTGTTTCTCAAGCAGCTTTCTCGCCAACGCGTAATTGTATCGCGTTTCATCATCATAGGGATTAAGCTTCAGCGCTTCTTTAAAATTGACTACGGCTTTTTCAGGATTGTTCTCATCAAGATATGATTTCCCGATGTTATGAAAAGCCATTTGTTTTTCTGCCCTGGTTGAATTTTTTTGATGGATTACTTTGTCGTAATGTACTCTGGCTTCATCATATTTTTTTTGCCGGTAAAGCGAATTCCCCAAATTATAATTGGCCTTTACAGAATTCAAGTCTTCAGACAAAGCGGTTCTGTATTGGGCTTCCGCCTTTGAAAAGTTACCACTTGTATAATTTTGGTTTCCCGCAATGATATAATCTTTTACTTTTGTTTTCTGTGCAGAAACAGCAAAGGTCAGGGAGGCCGAAAAGAAGAAAAACAGTATATTTTTTACCATAGGCATAGTTCAAGCAAAACTATCATTTTTTGTTGTTAAAAAGTTTATGTTCAGTTGTTAAAGTATCTATAAAAATAAAAACGAGAGCCAAAGCCAGAAACCATTGGAAGATATGTTTTTTATCACGACTGAATGCCATGTCTTGGACATCTTTGTCCAGCGTATTTAAAAAAGAATGAAGGCTTTCCAATGCGTTTTCTGTTTGATTTACACGGATATAGGCGCCTGAAGAAGATTCCGCAAGTGATTTCAGAGAGGACTCGTTCAATTTTGAAATAACGGTTTCTCCGTATCGATCTAATTTATATTCTTCGAAATCCCCAACCTTGGTAGGAATTGGTCCTCCGGCCTTTGTTCCGATTCCCATTGAAACAATATGAATATTGTTTTCTTTTGCTAAATCAACTGCTTTGGAAACACTAAACTCATTGTCTTCGCCATCTGACAAAATCACAAGCATTTTGCCCGTAGTAGGAGCATTCCCAAACATTTCCGCCGCTTTTGTCAGAACGTGTGAAAAACTGGTTCCCTGCTGAGAAATCAATTCCGGATTTGCGCTATTGATATAAGATTGAATTGCGCTATAATCATTGGTCAATGGAGAAATAGGATAAGCGTCAGCGGCAAAAACAATCAAACCTATGCGGTCTCCACCCAATTTTTGAACCGACTCTGAAATGATTTTTTTTGCTTTTTCAAGGCGGCTGGGCGCCACGTCTTCAGCATTCATACTGTTAGACAAATCAAGGGCATACACAATGTCAATTCCTTCGCGCTTTACCTTTACTTGTTCTTCTCCGAAAAGAGGATCCATCAATGCGAAAACAGCAAACATAGCTCCCAGGCTTAGCAGGATAACACTTGTCCAATATTTTGATTTGTCAGAAAAAAGATGGGGAATCAAATTAGGATCTGCAAAAAGCATTCGGGCTTTTTTCCGCCATTGAAACACATAGATTGCCAGCCCGATAAAAACAGGTATGAAAAGCAACCAAATCATATTTTCCGGTTTTGCCCAATCCATCATTTTAATTCTTTAAATAAAGTTTGACGAAGCAGTATTTCAATGAACAGAAGGACTAATCCATACAAAAGAAATTTTCCAAAAAGTTCAGAATAATTATAGTATTTGATTTCATTTATTTCGGTCTTTTCCATTGAATCAATTTGTGCATAAATATTTTCCAACGATTCATTGTTGGTTGCGCGGAAATATTCTCCCCCGGTTTGTTCGGCAATGTAAATTAGTAAATCCTCGTCTATTTCTACGGGTTGAAGAGAAAAAATCAGTTCTCCGGTAAAAGGATCTCGTGCGGTTGGAAAGGGAGCCATTCCATTGGTTCCCACCCCGATGGTATAGACCTTGATGTCTTTGTCTACGGCGATTTGCGTGGCAGCTTGTGGTGTCACATACATCAGGTCATTTGTATAGTCGATGGACTCTACCCCATCAGTAATCAGAATGACAACTTTGCTCGTGGCTTTGCTGTCTTTTAAATGATTGACGGCGGTTGCCAGCCCTACCCCGATGGCGGTTCCGTCTTCCAGCTCACCGGTTTGCAATTTCCTGATTTCATCAACCAAAACCCTGTGGTCTGTTGTTAAAGGTACTTTGGCAATAGCTTCTCCCGAATAAGCCACAAGGCCGATCCTGTCGGTTGGGCGACCCAAGGCAAAGTTTTCGGCTACTTTTTTCAACGCTTCGAGACGGTCGGGTTTTAAATCTTTGGCGAGCATACTGAGCGAAGTGTCAACAACCATGAGTATATCAATTCCTTTGTCCGATTTTACGGTAGAGGTCATTTCCACAATTTGGGGGCGTGCAAGCGCAACAATCATAAAACCAATGGCTGCAAGACGTAAAAAGTAAAGGAGCGGCTTTAGTTTCGACAAAAAATTTCCGGAATTCTCAAAGGGTTTTAACGACGAAATCTTTACTGTGGATTCAGCGCGCTTTTTCCTGTACCTAAGATAAATCATCAAAGGCAAAAGTAGCAACAGCAATAACAGCCAAGGGCTTTGAAATTCGAAATTTCCCGTCATTCTATTTTCCTGTATTTTTCATTTGGTCTTAATTCCTGAATAGTTTCATCTTCCAGTTCCATGGGCTTGATTCTTTCGATTAAGCCTTCCACCCATTTTTTATACAATTCATGTTTTTGTGCGTCAGGAACTGTTTTGGCAAATTTGACCAAATCGGAATCATATAAAAATTCTTTTAATTTTTCCAAGTCTTCCTTTTGAAGATGAGAAGATTTTTGGAAATAATCGACCAAATCATCCGACAATAGTTCAAGTGAAGAAAAATGGAAAACCCGCCCCACATAACGCCTCAAAAGATATGAAAGTTCTGAGTAGAATGGATAGAGCTGGCCTTTTTCAAGGTATTTTTTCTTATCAATATTTTTCAGGGCATCTATGGCTTCTTCGTAGGGCGTTTTGACCGTATAAGTTTTTCCTTTTTTGTTTTTCTTTTCTCTTAAAAACAATATAGCGACAATCAGCAAAGTAAGAAAGACCACCGCGCCCACCACCAGGTAGACCCAATATTTATTCCAGTAATCTTGCCAGTTATATTCTTCCTGCATAATGGGCTTTATCGGAAAGCCTTGAAGGTTGGCTGAGTCGATTTCAACTTCATCAACTTTAATTTGAAACGATTTGGAAAGAATAGTATCTGAATTTATGATAACGGGAAGGGAACGAATCAAAAAGTCTCCGGGGTCGTAAGAAGTGAGGGAAAGATATTGAACCAGTTTTTTCTTCTCTCCCTCTAAAAGGGTATCAATCTTCTGGTCGAGGATTTCAATGTGAAAGGTCAAAGTGTCTTTTAGTTGGGGGAGTTTGATTTTGTCCTTTGCACCAAAAGGAACTGTAAGCGTATACTGAATCGGTTCTCCGATTTTGATATGTGCCGTGTCGATTTTGGTGTCAATTTGACCAAAACAAAAAACAGAATATAGAATATAAAATAAGGAACACAAAAAGGTCTTCACTTTCCATTTTCCATTCTCACGCACCCCCCTTCCCGCAACCCTCATTTCACAGAATGTTTTTTAAAATAATTCAACAAAGGTTTAACATAATCTTCATCGGTTCGAATGCTTATGCTCCCTGCTCCGGCAAGATTAAAATTTTTATTGTATTGTTCAATGACCTTTTTGTAGTATTGTTCGTATTGATGTCTTACCAAAATAGATGAGGTATTGATTAGCTTTTGCTCACCTGTTTCATTGTCACGGAACGTCACCATTCCAATGTTGGGAAGTTCAACTTCCTTTTCATCATAAATCCTTATGCCGGTTACATCGTGTTTTCTTGCGGCAATTCTAAGGTTTTTCAGGTAATGGCTGTCATCAATAAAATCAGAAAGGATGAACACATTGGCTTTTCTTTTAAAGGTATCCATCAAAAATTTAAGAGAATGTGACAAATTGTTCTTTTTATTTTTCGGAACATAATTGACCAACTCTCTAATGATCCGCAAAACGTGCTTTTTTCCTTTTTTGGGAGGAATGAACAATTCTATTTCTTCGGAAAAAAGAATTAATCCGACTTTATCGTTATAAGTTATGGCAGAAAAAGCCAGCGTGGCACAAACTTCGGCAATGGTATTGGACTTGAATTGTTTTCTTGTTCCAAAATCTCCTGAAGCGCTTATATCAACCATCAGGATCATGGTCAATTCACGTTCTTCTTCAAAAACTTTGACATACGGTTCATTGAAGTGAGCGGTTTTGTTCCAGTCGATGTTTCGGACATCGTCTCCATATTGGTAGGGGCGGATTTCGGAAAAAATCATTCCCCGTCCTTTGAATGAGCTTTGGTATTCGCCCATAAAAAGGTTGCTGGCTTTGCGGCGGCTCTTTAGCTCAATCCGCTTTACTTTTTTAATGATTTCTTTGGTATCCACTCAAGTTCAAAGTTTCAAGTTCAAAGTAGCTAAATGCTATAAGCTGAACCATTGTTTATTTAAGGAATCGGAATCGCATTCAGGATTTCATCAATAATCTGGTCGGCCAGAATATTTTCTGCTTCCGCCTCATAACTCAATCCGATTCTATGGCGAAGTACATCTTTGCTAATTGCACGAATGTCTTCCGGGATAATATAGGCCCGTCTTCTCAAAAAAGCATAAACCCGTGCCGCCAATGCCAGATTGATTGAACCCCGTGGCGAAGCACCAAATGAGATCAGCGGAGTTAGGCGCGCCAAACCAAAGTCTGATGGTGTTCTTGTAGCGGAAATAATATCCAGGATATATCGCTCAATCTTCTCATCCATATACATTTTCCTGATTATTTCCCTTGCCCGTAGTATTTCTTGTAAATCAATTACTTTTTCAATTTTCGGGAACGTATCGTTGATGCTGTTTCTTAATACCAGCCTTTCTGCTTCCCGGTCGGGATAAGTAATGACGGTTTTCAGCATGAAACGGTCAACTTGTGCTTCGGGGAGCGGATAAGTTCCTTCCTGTTCTACCGGATTTTGGGTAGCTAAAACCAAAAACGGATTTTCTAAACGATAAGTTTCATCGCCTATCGTTACTTGTCGTTCCTGCATGGCTTCCAATAATGCAGATTGAACTTTTGCCGGCGAACGGTTGATTTCGTCTGCCAAGACAAAATTGGCGAAAATCGGGCCCTTTTTGATTTTGAAATCATTTTCCTTGATGTTGTAAATCAAGGTTCCCACCACATCGGCCGGAAGCAAATCCGGTGTAAACTGGATCCTGGAAAATGATCCGTTTACGGCCTCAGATAATGTTTTGATGGCCAATGTTTTGGCCAGTCCGGGGACACCTTCGAGCAAAACATGGCCATTGGAAAGCAATCCTATGAGAAGGCTTTCCACCATTTTTTCCTGTCCTATAACTTTTTTGTTTATTTCATTGGAAAGCCGGTAAACAGCTTGACTTTCCTGTTCTATTTCTTCACTTATTTGTTGTATATCAAATGAAGTCAGGTCGTTTTCCATATTGGTTCAATTAAGCACGCTAAATTCAGTATTTTAAAAGATTTAATCAGCTAATTTATTGATAGAAATATGTTAAAGTTTGTTAATTGAATTTTACCCGTTATTCTTCTGCCATCGCCTGCCATTTTTTGATTATGGGAAGAATTAGGAAAACAAATAATAAAACAAGAATCAAATTCAATGCGAAAATCACGTCCCAATTTTCCCGAATCCATACAAGATGGCCGTGTTCCACCCGGTTGGGGTCGTAACGATAAGGATATTTCCAGTCTAAATAAAGAGTATACAGGCTCACTAAAACCGGAATTACAGCCGGAAATGTCCAAATGCTCCAGATGAAGTTCACGCCTGAAACGAGTTTTCTTTTTCCCGATAAAATGCCCGAGTAAGCCAAAAGCCAGAAAATGAATACAAAGAGAAGAAAAAGAATTGCCGCAAGGCTTTCTTCCATTCCGAAAATCAAGAGTCCGACAAAAAAGAAAAGCGAGAAGAAAATAAAGTAAATCACAATGGAGCCCACTACAGAGATTATCCAGGTTCTCATAGAGGTCATTCGGAAAGTAAAAACCATCATGGTAATTCCCAGTGCTATATAAAGACAAATCAAAAATTCATAGGCGCTAAAAACACAGCTTTTTGACTTTTGGAGATTGACAAGCGTATTTTTCATATCACTGTGAGCGATATAATCTTTCTTAAAGTGTTGTTTATGTGCTTCACTGTAACGAGAAGGTGAAGACAGTTCATAATCGACAAAATAATAAGGCGGATTGTAAACATAGTCAATCCAGTCTTTGTCTTTGAACCTATGCCCGACTTCGTATTCATTTGCCAGTTTTAAGTAATTATCCAGCAAAATCCGGATGGAATCTTTTTTCTGCCCATGAAGTAAACCGTAAGTTTCTTTTGCATAATATTCCCCATTTTTCAATGAATCCGAAGCAATTACCGGAAGGCCGCAGTAATTGTAAATACTGTTGAGATTGAAATATAAATATGTGGTGGTTCTTCCGGCTTCGGTAGCAACATCGGCAGCTTCAACGACAACCTCATCATAAGAATAATCATACTTATTTTTAGAAATATAAGGCTC
>PJUF01000460.1_pt1 | contig 28985 bp, 18 predicted proteins | sample 1512191 | NCBI WGS metagenome assembly PJUF01 (sample SAMN08177673, study PRJNA422409) | Feces metagenome, whole genome shotgun sequencing project. | isolation source: Chicken feces (3) enriched on wood chips | host: Gallus gallus | place: USA: Madison | collected 2015-01-15 | reverse complement strand
TTGTTACCATCTGCACTGTCCTGATAGGCTTCAGCTATGCTGTTATCAGCAGATGTATAGCTGACTTCGAGACCTGAACTTGCCGTAGCTGTTGGTACAAAAGGCGCGTCGCCATAGGTTTTGACCATGTCAGTAGCGGTAATGGTTTGATCGAGTCCGCAGCTTTGCCCGCTTGGGCTGTCGCCTGTGATGGTCCAGCCTTTGGTAGTGGTCAGTAGGGTTCTTGCCGGCACTGCATTGGTGCCGTATTGTCTGCCTGCGGCTCCGAGTGTTCGTCCTGAAGGGGTACCTGAATTGTTTGCCCATCCGTTAAGGGTAAACGAATAGTTCTGGCAATCCATTCCTGAATTGTCGAGCATGTTGGTCATGTTTACAGCAGGATTGAGCTGCCAATTACCAATATTTTGATTAAAAGTGGATGCTCCTGCAAACATGCTCTCAATATTGATTACGTTTTCCATATTCCAACTGCTAATGTCTTGATTAAAGGCAGTAGCATCCGAAAACAAACCTGCCATATTGGTTACATTTGTTGTATTCCATGTGGCTATGTTCTGATTAAATGCTTTGGCATTCCAAAACATAGCGGTCATTTTGGTTACATTTTGAGTATCCCAGCCATTTATATTTTGATTGAAAGTGCTTGCACTCGTGAACATATAGCTCATATCAGCAACATTTGTGGTATTCCAGCTACCTATGTCCTGGTTAAAGGCGGTGGCCCCATTAAACATATATTGCATATTGGTAATGTTTGTGGTATTCCAGCTACCTATGTCCTGATTAAATGCTTCGGCGCTAGTAAACATACCTGGCATATTGGTTACGTTTGCTGTATTCCATGCCCCAATGTTCTGGTTAAATGCTTTGGCCTCATAAAACATAGAAGACATATCGGTTACGTTTGAGGTATTCCAGTTACCAATGTCCTGATTGAATGCTTGAGCTAAAACAAACATACTACTCATATCGGTTACATTCTGTGTATTCCAGCTGCCAATATTGGCAGGGCCATTGAGCTTGTTACATTCCTGAAACATCATAGCCATATTGGTTACCATGCTTAAATCCGGAATATCTGTTGCAGTGATATTTTTCATGGACGAAGCACCCCGCAGCATTTCTTTCATTGTACTCCATTGTGCTGTACCCCATTGGGCAATATCAACCAATTGTCTATTGTTTGTTCCATAAACTTTAACCGCCTTGAGATGCATGGGTTTGAGGTTGAGGGTAATGATCTCGTTTGCAGGAAGACCGGTTATAAGAGCACTTGTGCTGTTTGCTGCAATTGTTCCAATGCCCGTACTGCCACCAGAAGCTTTCCAGAAATAGTCAACAGCACCACCCGGCGTAGTAGTGATATCAAACTTTATTGCATTAATAAGAGAAGAAGAGCTTTGATTCGGATCCCAGACCGTCACAAAATCTCCCGTTGCGGCTGTAATAGTAAAATCAGCACCCGCATAGGTTATGTCATAATTTTCTGCATTTAATGTTCCCTGTGTGATGCCATAGGTGCCTACTGCTTCGCCCGCAGCTCTGCTCAGTGTTCCTGTCAGTACTGTCTGGTCATCACTATTTACAAAACCAGTAGCCGTATAAGTCAGTGCCGGGTCAGCAGTACCATATTCTTTAGATAGGGTATTGGCTGTTATGGTTAAAGCTGCTTTGTTGATGGTCAATCTAAAGACAACATCCGGTGCCGGATTGTAGGTTTCATTACCGGGCTGTTGTGCCGTAATGTTTACTTCTCCCGCTTTATGGATTTTGAGTTTCCATTTATTACCGTCTGTGTTGTCCTGATAGGCTTCAGCTATGCTGTTGTCTGCCGATATGTAGCTTACTTCCAGGCCTGAACTTGCCGTTGCAGTAGGTACAAAAGGCGCGTCGCCATAGGTTTTGACCATGTCAGTAGCGGTAATGGTTTGATCGAGTCCGCAGCTTTGCCCGCTTGGGCTGTCGCCTGTAATGGTCCAGCCTTTGGTGGTAGTCAATAGGGTTCTTGCCGGCACGGCATTGGTGCCGTATTGTCTGCCTGCGGCTCCGAGTGTTCGTCCTGATGGTGTGTTTGGATTGTTTGCCCAACCTTGCAATGTAAACGAATAGTTCTGGCAATCCATTCCTGAATTGTCGAGCATGTTGGCTATGTTTACAGTAGGATGGAGTTGCCAGCTGCCAATGTTTTGATTAAAGGCAGTAGCTCCTGAAAACATGGAGCCCATATTGGTTACCTTTACTGTATTCCAGTTGCTGATATCCTGATTAAAGAATTTAGCCCCCTGAAACATAGCAAACATATCGGTAACATTTGCCGTGTTCCAGTTGCCAATGTCTTGGTTAAAAGGGCTGCCTCCAGCAAACATCCAATACATATCAGTTACGTTTTCGGTGTCCCAATTACTGATATTCTGATTGAATTTTGATGCAGCGAGAAACATCGATCTCATGGTCGTTACTTTTGCGGTGTTCCAGCTACCAATATCCTGATTAAAAGCTTCAGCAAAAGAAAACATATTATTCATAGTAGTGACATTTGCTGTATTCCAGTTGCCTATGTCCTGATTAAAAACGAAAGCAAAAGAAAACATACTATTCATATCAGTTACCTTAGAGGTATTCCAACTGCCAATGTTTTGATTGAATTTTTCTGCTTTCTGAAACATATTATTCATAGTGGTTACATTTGCCGTGTTCCAATTTCCGATGTTTTGATTAAAAACTTTGGCACCGCTAAACATATGATCCATATTGGTTACGTTTGAGGTATTCCAATTACCAATATCCTGATTGAATTTTTCTGTCAGCTGAAACATCTTGTTCATATTGGTTACGTTTGAGGTATTCCAGTTACCAATGTCCTGATTGAATGCTTGAGCCAAAACAAACATACTACTCATATCGGTTATGTTTCCGGTATTCCAGCTGTCAATATTGGCAGGCCGTTGAGCTTGTTACATTCCTGAAACATCATAGCCATATTGGTTACCATACTTAAATCCGGAATATCTGTTGCAGTGATATTTTTCATGGACGAAGCACCCCGCAGCATTTCTTTCATTGTACTCCATTGTGCTGAACCCCATTGTGCAATATCAACCAATTGTCCCATATTTGTTCCATAAACTTTAACTGCCTTGAGATGCACGGGTTTGAGGTTGAGGGTAATGATCTCGTTTGCAGGAAGACCGGTTATAAGAGCACTTGTACTGTTTGCTGCAATTGTTCCAATGCCCGTACTGCCACCAGAAGCTTTCCAGAAATAGTCGACAGCACCACCCGGCGTAGTAGTGATATCAAACTTTATTGCATTAATAAGAGAAGAAGAGCTTTGACTCGGATCCCAAACCGTCACAAAATCTCCTGTCGCAGGAGTAATGCTGAAATTGGCATCCGTATAGGTTATGTCATAATTTTCTGCATTTAATGTTCCTTGTGTAATGGCATAGGTGCCTACAGATTCGCCGGCAGCTCTGCTCAGTGTTCCTGTAAGGGCTGTCTGGTTATCATTGTTGACCAAACCGGTAGCCGTATAGGTCAGTACCGGATCTGCTGTGCCATATTCTTTGGATAGGGCATTGGCTGTGATGGTTAAAGGCACCTTGTTGATGGTCAATCTAAAGACAACATCGGGTGCCGGATTGTAGGCTACGCTTCCATTCTGTTTCGCGGTGATATTGACTTGTCCCGCTTTATGGATTTTGAGTTTCCATTTATTTCCGTCGGCACTGTCCTGAAAAGGTTCGGCTATGCTGTTATCTGCCGATACGTAGCTTACTTCGAGACCTGAACTTGCGGTAGCAGTAGGTACAAAAGGCGTGTCGCCATAGGTTTTGACCATGTCAGTAGCGGTAATGGTTTGATCAAGTCCGCATCTTTGTCCACTTGGGCTGTCGCCTGTAATAGTCCAGCCTTTGGTAGTGGTCAGTACTGTACGCGCGGATACGGCACTGGTACCGTATCTCAGGCTTCCGGCTCCGAGGCTAAGCCCTGAAGGTGTATTGGGGTTGTCTGCCCAGCCTCTGAGCGTTGTGGAATAATTGACACAATCCAGGCCTGAGCCCAATAACATACCACTCATGAATTGAACAGAAGTAAGCTTCCAGGCCCCTATGTTTTGGTTGAATGATAACGCGCCGGAAAACATATATGTCATATCTTTTACCTTTGCGGTATTCCAGTTGCTAATATCTTGATTAAATGTCCAATGACCTCGAAACATATATGACATATCGGTTACGTTTGCTGTATCCCAATTGCCAATATCTTGATTAAATCCACTATTTCTATTATCTGCAAACATAAAGGCCATATTGGTTACTTTAGATGTATTCCAGTTGCTGATGTCCTGATTAAATGCCTTAACAGACTGAAACATTCCCCACATATTGGTTACGTTTGCGGTATTCCAGTTGCCAATGTTCTGATTGAAAACCTGTGTGTCCTTAAACATATTTGCCATATTGGTTACATTAGCGGTATTCCAGTTGCCAATATTGCTATTAAAAGCAAATGCGTTTTCAAACATAGCGCCCATATTGGTTACGTTAGCCGTGTTCCAGCTGCTGATGTCCTGGTTAAATACCTTAGCAGACTGAAACATTTTTGACATGTCGGTTACGTTAGCCGTGTTCCAACTGCCAATATCTTGATTGAAAACCACAGTGGATGAAAACATGTTTGACATGTTGGTTACGTTAGCTGTGTTCCAGCTGCTGATGTCCTGATTGAAGACCTCTGTATTAGCGAACATACCGCTCATATCGGTTACCTTTTCGGTATTCCAGCCAGTGATATCCTGATTGAAGGCTGAGGCTTCTCTGAACATGTAAGACATGGTGGTTACATTTCGTGTATCCCAATCGCTGATGTCCTGATTGAAACGAATTGCCCTGCTAAAGAGTGAGGCCATATTGGTTACATTTGAGGTGTCCCAGTTTCCTATGTTGGCAGGGCCTGTGAGGGAGGAACATTCAGCAAACATGCCGTCCATAATGGTTACCCTGCTCAGGTCCGGCATGTCTGTAGCCGTAACATTGAGGTTACGACACTGTAAGAAGGCATTTAGCATACTGCGCCATTCAGCGGTTCCCCATTGGGCAACGTCGATAAGGCGTGGTTCATTAAAAATGTAAACTGCTGCCAGATTTTCAGGTTTTATATGGAGTGTAATTGTAGGCTTGTTGGCGGGTATGGTAATTTGCAGGTTACTCGAAGTAGTAACGGTGCCAGTACCGGTGCTGCCATCCGGTGCTGTCCAGAAGTATTTGACCAGATTGTTTGGCGATGGCAAGGTAGTAATCCTGAGAGTTATCGTTGTGGTGGTACTTACTTTGGTCATGTCCCATACGGTAATAAAATCTCCGGGAGCATTGCTGATGGTAAAATCCGCTCCGATGTAGCTGATGGTATAGTTAGCCGTTGTGAGGGTTCCCTGTGTAATGGGATAAGTACCTGCCGCTTCTCCAATGGCTCTTTTTAAAGCTCCGGAAATTACGACCTGTGTATCGCCATTTACCCATCCGGTAGCAGTATAGGTCAGTGCAGGGTCTACCGCGCCGGTTTCTTTTGATTTGGCATCGGCTGTGATGGTCAGAGGCGCTTTGTTTATCGTCAGTTTAAAGATAACATCCGGTGCCGGATTGTAGGTTGCGTCACCTGCCTGTTTGGCGGTAATGTTGACTACCCCCGCTTTTTTGATTTTGAGTTTCCATTTGTTACCATCTGCGCTGTCCTGATAGGGTTCGGCTATGCTGTTATCAGCAGATGTATAGCTGACTTCCAGTCCTGAGCTTGCCGTAGCTGTTGGTATAAAAGCGATGTCACCATAGGTTTTGGTCATGTCGGCAGCGGTAATGGATTGGGGCATCAGGGTCATTTCAAATGCGCCGATGTCTATTTTTGTTCCCTGGAAACGAGCGTTACCTGCGAGGTCTTTATCTGTACTGAGGTTGCCTCCTGTATTGGTATACAGGTTGTTGTCTCCTTTTTCAAGCAGAGGGCTGACTGCTATTAACAGGAAATTGTCATCAGCTGTGCCGAGGATGCCGTCTGCGCCGTTCGGGTTTTGGAAAAGCTGTGTGGCATTGATGTTGGTCGCATCCAGATTGCCGTTAGCTGTGCTGCTAAGGCCTTGTACCAGACTGTTTTTCATTGGGGTGTATCCTGAAGTCTGTCCGCCTTCATTAGCCCAGATCACCGAATTATTGATGCTGATATTGTCATTTGAATGTATCCCTCCCGCCCAGCCTGAGACACCTCCTGTATTTCCGTAGAGGATGCAGTTGGTCAGCATAGGAACTTTTATACCGTCGACTGTATGATGAAAGATGGCCCCCCCGCCGGCTGTCAGCGCGTTGTTTTTTACAAAGAGTGAATTGTATATTTTCGGGGAGGATCCGTTGTTGAATATGGCTCCCGCACGATTCGCCGTATTGGCTCTGAAGATGCAGTTGGCTATTTTCGGATTGGATAATTGGTTGAATATGGCGCCTGCGGAATTTAATGCGGTATTACCGGCAAATACACAATCGGTAATTTCCGTATGTGAGGAATAATTGTATATCGCAGCACCGGATATATTTACTGTGTTGCCGGAAAGGGTACTTTTCGTAATGTTCGGAGATGATTGAAAATTGTATATCGCGCCGCCATAGTCAGAGGCGGAGTTGCCTGTGAAAATACAATTGTTGATTTTTATGAGTGTTGATCTGTTGTAAATTCCTCCACCGCTATCCTGATCAATAGATAATCCGTTAACCGTTACCGAACCGGTGTTGTTGGCATTTCCTCCGGTAATGGTAAATCCGTTGATTTCATCTGTACTGAGAATGGTGCTATTTGAGCTGATGAGTACGTGGTAGGCATCATTGTTATCTATTGTTCCGTTATAGTTGAGATCGCCGCTTAGTATACTTTTGTTGGCTGGCTGGGTAAGGTCTCGCTGGTCAGGGCTGGTTTCCGTGCCGGCGAAACCGCCGTAAAGTTTTAAGCTCTTTATCAGTAAAAAGGAGTTGTTTCGCGCGTCCGGATTTCCAAAGTTGTTGTCTACCGCGCTGTACATGGGATAATATGTGCCGCCTGCTACCCAGATTTGTTTTACCTGTGGATTGGTTGTTACTGCATTGTTGATTTTTGCAAATCTAAGCGCGTCTGCCAGTTCGCCCATGGCGTTGCTCCAGCTTTCGCCTGTACCGGTTGCTCCTTTTTTGACATACAATATGCCATTGGTATCTGGGATGTAGTTGTTGGCTGCTCTAAGCTGTGCTTTTACGGTAAAGCTTCCGGTTGCATCGGTACGCTGAGAAACCGAAATTGTTCCGGAAAGGATATTATGTATGCCCGTAATGCTGTTAAAGTTACTGCCCGAAAGTGTTATTAATGTGCCTGACGGAGCTTTTAAAGGGCTTACATCGGTGATCACAGGAGTGATGTTGGAGTTTATGTCATGTGCTGCCGTTTTTTTATGAGTCGTATGGGGCGTTGCCTCAACACTTTTGCGTAGGGTCTTTGTGTCATGGTTCACCAATGTATGGGCTGATCCAAAACTATTGATGCTGATCAGTAGCAGAAGGTGGAGTAGGGTGTTTTTTATATTGGTAGAATTTGTTTTTTTCATTTTAAAGAATTTTATTTTCTTGGCCTTCACTATTTTAGATTTAAAATTGGATTAGAAGCAAAATATGTTGTATTTGGGGAAACTAATAAGAGTTGTCTCGAATGAGTACTATGATGGAATTCTATCTTTAAAACAAGACAGTGACATGGGATAGATTGTGAAATCTTTATTTAACACAATGACAATAAAAGTCAATGAATTCTATTTTTTTTAATGAAAACAGTATTAATGATAAAAACTTTGTTTTCAATATACTATAAAAAGTCGATAGGAAGTTCAATATGAATAAACTTTCCTTTATTGACCATATTGATATTTATAATCAAAATTAGACCGAAATATACATTTACAACGCTTTATAAATGGTATTATTGAAGTATCACTAAATATATTTTTTATGAAATGAATAAAATTGCCTAATAAATAACTTTTGTCATTCTTGCGATGACTTAAATCTTTTTTTTCGATATATCTATTGCTGTCTATAAATCTCTCCAAACGTAATCTGAAAAAATGGTAGCGGGCAAGTTTATTTTTAACACATAAAAAAAACTCTTTTACATAAAGTAATGATACCACAAAATCAAATGATGGCTTCTTTTCAACAAGAGATTTTAAAGATCGTTTGAATCTTAAATCATAATACTCATCAATCTCACTTTCTATATTTTTTTCAAACACACGTATCCACAGACGTATGAAAATAATAAATATCTTACTTTGTTTCATTTGCAGATGTAGCATATAGATCTGTTCCTAAAGCAAATAGACATTTTGACATTTTTCCTATTTGATGGGAGAAGACAAAAAGCCTATGCCTCTCAGAAGTATTTCAGATAAAATATTTATACCATAAAGTATGCATAAAAACATTTATCAATTTAAAGAAATTCAGATCTGATTTTAATTAATATCTATTGGAAAAAACTCTTCTCTTTATATCGGATATGTGGTAGATGAATGATATAAAAAGTACTTCTATAATTGGTATAGACTCCAAATCGAGTGTCAAAGTTAATACATTTTTTTTTCAAAAGACATTAAATGATGTTAAAAAAATTAAAAATCACCATCCTCGTTTTGATTTATGTTCCTTTGTTGTAACGGGTTCCGGGCATTTTTTAGCAAAATAATAGATATTCCTATCCGTCTTATATTTTTTTCCCGATAAATAGAAAATATATGTTTTTTTGATTTTAAACCTGAATAATTTACGTGGAAAAGTTCTAAAAAAAAAGCACACCTAAAATTTAGGTGTGCTCATGATAATGCTTGTTTATGATGTTTATTTTTTAACTACCTTAATAAAGGATTCTTTGTTTCCTGATTTAATAAATACAACGTAGGTTGCACTTGGTAAATCTGCGAAGAATAATTCTACTTCATTAGATTGGTAGTCTTGTTTTTTTACTACTCTTCCTAACAAGTTATAAACTTCAACTTTGGTCACGATACCCGAACTCTTGATATGAAGGTAATCTTCTACCGGATTCGGATAGTATTCAATTGTATCTTTCTGGAAGTTTTCTATTCCGGCAGTTACATTTACCGTAACAGCAAATGGTAAACTTGAACACTCATCAGTTGCTACAACAACAGCATAATAGGTTGCTCCATTTACCAATACTTCAGATATTGATAATGCATCAATATTATCTACTGCATTTTCATAAGTGGTATACCATGTTACTGTAACAGGATCTACTACTAAATCTGCAATAGTTGCCCCCTCTTCAAACTGTTGATTTGATTCACCAGCTGGTGTTGGCAGAATATCATTTATAATTACTTCAACAGAAGACCTTTGCTGACTTTCACATCCGTCAATTGTTTGTGAAGCAAAATAAGTTCCGTTAGTCAAAACAGTATCTACTGAAAGCTCTGTTACTGCATCTGCTGTTGCATACCATTTAATCTGAACTCCTTCTATTTCAAGATTATCTATTGTTGCATCAGCTGCTATACAAAATTCCTGAGGAGAAACTATTGTAGGTGGTACAACTACAGCTGGCTCAGTAATTGTTACTTCTTGTGTGGCAATACATCCGTTTGCATCTACAACAGTAACTGTATAAATTCCTGCTGTCAAGTCCGTGGCTGTTGCAGCAGTACCACCTGAAGGTGACCATGAATAGTTATAAACACCTGTTCCTCCTGTTACCTCAACTGTAGCTGAGCCGTTAGAATTTCCATTACATACGACATTTGTTTGAGCAACAATGGATGTTGTCAAAACAGCAGGCTCAGTAAGGGTAAAAGATTGAGTTGTAATACAACCGTTAGCATCCGTAATGGTACACATATATGTACCTGCTGTAAGATCAGTAGCTGTTGCAGCATTACCTCCTGATGGCGACCATGAATAGGTGTAAGCACCCGTACCTCCTGTTACCTCAACTGTAGCTGATCCGTTAGAAGTTCCGTTACAACTTATATTAGTCTGTGACAAAGCCGTCGCCGTCAACACTGGAGGTTCTGTAATGGTAAAAGACTGTGTAGTCATACATCCGTTTGCATCAGTAACAGTACATCCGTAAGTACCAGCTGCAAGACCAGTAGCCGTAGCAGCAGTACCTCCTGATGGAGACCATGAATAGGTATAAAGACCAGTTCCTCCGATTATATCTACTGTAGCGGAACCATCTGAGGCTCCATAACAAGACACATTTGTTTGTACTGAAGCTAAAGTAGAAGCTAATACAGCAGGTTGTTCAATTTCTACGGTTTGTGTTGCGGTACATCCATTTGCATCTGTAACGGTTACTGTATAAATACCTGCTGCTAATCCCGTAGCTGTTGCTGCATTACCTCCCGATGGTGACCATGAATAGGTGTAAGATCCTGTTCCTCCAACACCTATAACAGTTGCAGAACCATTAGTTCCTCCATTACAGGATACATTTATTTTAGTTGGTGACAAAACAGCTGATAGAGCAGCTGGTTCTGTTATTGTAAAAGATTGTGTTGCCGTACATCCGTTGGCATCAGTAACCGTAACATTATAAACACCCGCAGAAAGACCTGTCGCTGTTGCTGCAGTACCTCCTGATGGTGACCATGAATAGGTATACGTTCCGGTACCACCCGAAACGCTTACTGTAGCACTACCATTTGATCCACCATTACAAGAAAGATTTGTTTGTGAAGGTGTAATATTTATATTGGTTGGTTGTGTGATCGTAAATGTTTTAGTTAAAATACATCCGTTGGCATCTGTTATCGTACAGGTGTAAACACCCGCTGCAAGACCAGTTGCCGTAGCAGCAGTACCTCCAGAAGGAGACCATAAATAGGTATACTGACCTGCTCCACCTGATGGCATTACAGAAGCTGTACCGTTTGCACCTCCGTTACATAAAACATTTGTTTGTGATGTAGTTGCTACCATCGCAGTTGGTTGTGTAATGGTAACACTTCTCGTTAAAGTACATCCGTTGGCATCTGTTATAGTACAAGTGTAAACACCTGCAACAAGACCGGTAGCTGTAGCCGCTGTACCGCCTGACGGAGACCATGAATACGTATAGGTACCTGTACCACCGGATGGTGTTACAGAAGCAGTACCATTTGCCCCTCCATTACAGGATACATTTGTTTGTGCTATTGCAGCTGTTATAGGAGATGGTTGCGTAATCGTAAATGTACGGGTTATCTGACAAAGATTGGCATCAGTAATCGTACAGGTATAAGTACCTGCCATAAGACCAGTTGCCGTTGCCGCTGTACCTCCTGACGGAGACCACAAATAGGTATAAGTACCAATACCACCGGATACAGACACTGTAGCAGTACCATTTGAACCTCCGTTACACGAAACATTGTTTTGAGAAGTTGTAGCTACAATTGGTGATGGCTGTGTAATTGTAAATGATTGTGTTTTTGTACAGTTATTTGCATCTGTTACCGTCACTGTGTATGTCCCTGCCGATAAGCCAGTAGCTGTAGCCGCTGTACCGCCTGAAGGTGACCATGAATACGTATAGGTACCTGCACCACCCACAACGCTTACAGTTGCTGAGCCGTTAGTTGCTCCGTTACACGTAATATTTACTTGTGATGGAGTGATGATCATAGCTGTTGGCTGAGTAATGGTAAAACTTTTGGTCAAAGTACATCCGTTAGCGTCTGTAATGACACAATTGTAAACACCTACCGATAATCCTGTAGCTGATGCTGCTGTGCCTCCTGATGGAATCCATAAGTAAGTATAACCTGCTGTACCCCCCGATACATTTACAGTAGCTGAACCATTAGAACCACCATTACAAGACACATTTGTCATGGATGTGGTTGCTGTTAAGGCTACAGGCTGTGTAACGGTTACTGTACGTGTTGTCTGACAGCCATTAGCATCAGTTATGGTACAGGTATACGTGCCGGCAACAAGTCCTGTTGCCGTTGCATTGATTCCTCCTGACGGAGCCCATGAATAGGTATAAGTACCAACACCACCGGATGCAGTCACTGAAGCGGTACCATTTGCCCCCCCATTACACGATACATGTGTCACAGAAGCAGTTGTCGTTATAGGAGCCGGCTGTGTAATGGTAACGGTACGCGTTATCTGACAAAGATTAGCATCTGTAATTGTACAGATATAAGTTCCTGCGATAAGACCTGTTGCTGTCGCTCCTGTTCCACCAGATGGTGACCAGGAATAACTATATCCTCCTGCCCCTCCTGATGCTACGACAGAAGCTGCCCCATTGTTCCCGCCATTACACGATACATTTGTCGACGAAGTTGTAGCTGTTATTGAAGATGGCTGAGTAATGGTAAAGTTTCTCGTCAATATACACCCATTATTAGCATCCGTTACTGTTACAGTGTATGTCCCAGCAGTTAGTCCTGTAGCCGTAGCAGCAGTACCTCCTGAAGGTGACCATAAATACGTATACTGACCTGTCCCGCCTGTTACATTTACAGTAAGAGAACCTGTCGGCTGACCGTTACACGCAATATTTGTCTGTACTGTTGTAGCATTCATAGCAGTTGGCTGGGTAATTGTAACATTTCTTGTCACAGAACATCCGTTAGCATCTGTAATGAGGCAAGTATAAACCCCTACCGATAAGCCAGTCGCTGATGCTGCTGTACCTCCTGATGGTGACCATAAATAGGTATACCCGGGAGTTCCACCGGATGCCGATACAGTTGCAGTTCCGTTTGACCCGCCATTACAAGACACATTAGTAGAGGATATGCTTGCTGATAAAGCTGTTGCCGGCTGACTGATTGTAACGGTACGTGTTATCTGACAAAGATTAGCATCTGTAATTGTACAGATATAAGTTCCTGCGGTAAGACCTGTTGCTGTGGCTCCTGTACCTCCAGACGGCGCCCAGGAATAGCTATATCCTCCTGACCCACCTGATGCAACGACAGAAGCTACACCATTACCTCCTCCATTACACGATACGTTTGTTAATGAAGTAGTAGCTGTTAAAGCAGCAGGCTGGGTAATAGTAACTGGTAGCGATTTTGTTTTATTGGCAGCATCTGTCACAGTAACTGTGTAAGTTCCGGCAACCAATCCGGTTGCTGTTGCTGCTGTGCCACCAGAAGGAGACCATGAATAGGTATAGGGTGCAGTTCCTCCCGAAACACTTACTGTGGCAGCTCCCGTAGCACTACCATTACAGGCTACATTGGTCTGACTGCTCAAAGTAACTGTTGGAGTATCAAGATCTATCACTAAATTAGAATCTTTAACCCAGGTAAAAGCATCAAGAGCGGCATAAGTGTATCCTCCACCCAATGTAATTTGCAATTGATCAATAATAAGATTGCTGTAATTCTGTCCGTTCAGATTGGTCAGGTCAATCAAGGTAAAGCCATTGGTTATTGCCACGGAAGTATTAAAACCAGTGGTTTTGGTTTGGGTAAATTTTGTTACGCCACTGAGTTTTCCCGTTATTGTTAGAGTTCCTGCAGTGTTCAAATTTAAATTAGCATCTGACAAATACACCCAAAATCTGTTTACTTTAAACAGATTAGAAGTTGTTTTAATACTAAATGAAGCTCCGTTCTGAGGTGTAAGGCTATTGTCAATGTACCGATTATCTATATTAGTTCCGCTCCAGCCAGTAGCTGGATAATTAGCCTGAATATCAAATGTACTCGTGTGAGAAATAATATTAAATATGACACCGTTATCAGTAAAGCTGGTACTACCATTTGATTCAGTTTCAAATTGTTCAGTACTTGTCTGTGCATACATGGTATTAGAGAGAATCAGTACGATTATCAATAATAATGAATAAATGTTTTTCATACTTTCTCTCATTAATGATTATTTACGATTCGCACACTCTGATTTTTGAAAATATAAGTGCTGATATTTACATCGCCGGGGACAAAACCGGAGTTCAAAAAACCGCTCTTACAGACGGTCGTCTTTGCTGCAGATTCACTTGCGAAAAACAACAGCAGATACATCAGGAAAAAGAGTCCTGAATACTGAGAATAGAATTTCCTCATTTTGAATAGTGTTAAATGGTTAATGAAGTTTATATAGTTCAATACCAAACGTACCTTTTTTTGTTAAAAAAGACACTATACCAAAGTATAGTTCTCAAAGAAACAAAACACTGAAAACAAACAAGTTACAAAAGACTACCCACATGGATAGATGCAAATACCAACTTGTGAATATAAGAATTTGTGTTTTTTGTACCGGGATTAAGCATAAAAAAAACATCTTATTTTCTATCTCAAAATAGTGTGCTTGCCCTATATAAAATTCCATTTTGTTTGTATAAAATACATGTAAATACACAAAAAAGCACAGCACTAATGGGTTGTTATGGAGTAAAAAAATGGAATAAATTCTGTTATTAAATAACCGGACAGTTTCTCTTTTTCTATTTTCTATGTAGTAATTTAAGTGCCTGAGTTCTATTCTTAATATCCAGTTTCGAATACAGATTACCGATATGAAACTTAACGGTGCTTAATGATAAAAATAATTGAGCTGCTATTTCCTGATTAGATAATCCATTATTGATCCCTTCCAGCACCTGTAATTCTCTTTCTGTAAGATTGAATTTTTTTACCAGATCTGCAAGACTAATCTCTGTATCAGATGTAACAGAGTGTAAGGGTTGTACTTTGTTTTTTTCTGTTTCAAGCTCCTGAATATATCTTTTTATTTCTGTCTTAAAATGAGTGTTTTCTGCTCTGACCTTTCTTATTTTATAAATGATGGCAAAACTAATGGTTATAATTTCAAACGAACTTGCGAGCTTAAAGGTATTTCTCCCAAATATAGCAGCTTCCAAAACTCCATATTGATGTAAATTATAGACGAGCCCGAATAGCAGTACCATACCCAGAGTAAAGATGAGAAAGCGAGCCAGTATTTCTTTTCTAAAAAGTTTTATAGCGGCATGGCAGCATAATAAGGCTGCAATGAAATTAAAAATATTGCAGACCGATAAAAGAATGTTATCATGAAAAATAAAGAAAAGTAAGGCAAATAAAAAAGACAACGAAAGCACCGGGCAAACTCTCCTGATAAAAGCCGCATCATATTTTTTTAACTCTAAGAAGTAATAAGTAAATACACACGCAATAAGAGCAGTAACCGGTGAAGTAATCATCGTAAAATTATTCAACAGCCACGGATTGGTTGTTAAAAAGCTAAACAGGCCATCTTCATATAAAAACATCATTGCTACTGAAAAAAGCAGTAAAGAATAAGTAATAAATCGCTTGTCTTTAAATACAAAATAAAAAACGATGTTGAAAATTAAGGACATGATCACAATTCCATAATACAATCCTAAAGACAAAAATGATTTGCTTTCTTTTTTATAGAATTCATCCACCGGTGCCACTTCCAAATCAATAAGACTAAAGTTGTTTATTTTGGCTCTCAGATAAATTTCTGAAGCAGTTGTAGTAATTTTAAACTGATTAAAACGCGTAGTTTCTTCTTTTAATGACCGGAAATTGTTTCCTGTTCGTTCAACAAATAAGAGACTATCTCCGTATTTTTCAAACAAAGACAATTCCTGAAAATTCATATTTGAAACGGTAAGTATTATCGGAATGTTTTTATGCTGTGGCAGCAGCTCATATTTGAACCAATGCGTATCATCATGTTTGTCATAATAATGAAACAGAGACGGCTGATTTATGTGTTCAAACAACATTGGAGTTATTTCCTGCAGAGCGATACCGGCATCTTTTTGAAGATTTCCATAGCAAAAAGAACTCCATGAAAAAATGAAGAAAATAAGTGATAAAAAATGTTTCAAAGGATGTGTTTTTTAAGTGCAAAAATATCATTTTTAAAACACCTCCCATATTTTATTTTCATTTTGTTTAGCTTGTTTTTTTAACAGGATTAAGAAGAAACATTTAACAATTTACCAATCTGAACCCATGACCTAAACACTTATAAATAAAAAAATTAAATTTCACTAAAACAAAAAAGCCTGCTTAAAAGCAGGCTTGTAACTAATTCAGTTTGTTCAATAAATTCGAAAAATCATCTAATTTTATATTGACACGTGATTGTATCAGACTGATTTCGCCATCTTCTATTGTCTTGATAACAATATGGGTGATTTTATCCTTACTCTCTATTGCCATAATAGCGAATTGTTCTTCTGAAGTATTTATATTGATGTATTCTTCATATCCGTCTTTTTTAAGTGCAGTATTCAAATCAGTAATCACATCCAATCCTGCATTTTCAATTACTACTGTACGCGTAGTTTTTATGTACTTAAGAAACGGCTTTAATTCTTTTTCTTTGCTGGCCATTTTCAGCAATAACTTAGGAATTCTTACACTTGTAGATTGATTGTCATATTTTTTATAAAACTGATCCATTTCTTTATTTCTGAATGAAGCACATGACAAAAAGCTCATCATCAGAACCATAAGGACTAAAAATTTATGGTGTCTCATTTTTTTCTGTTTTTAAGTTTCTGAACCTTATCCATTCCTCCTAAATTGATATTTCCTGTAATATCAGTAAGCTCTTCAAGCAGAAAATTACCACTGATGATCATAAGCACCGTATCTTCACCGACAATACTCATTACCAATTCCGAAATACGGTTGTTTTTTTCCAATGCTTTGAATGAAATGACATTTCCTTCTTCATTGACTGACATAAGTTCTTCGTATCCGCTATTGAGTAATGATTTTGATAAGGCAGAGAGCTCATTTTTGAACGTATTGCCTTTTGCATCTTCCTGTATCACAATTTTTATACCTTCGAGATGCGTAGCAAATTTCTGTATTTCCTTGTACTCCGGATCAGTTGTTTTTATCCGTGACAACATTTTAAACATACTTTTGGAAATGTTCACTGTAGTAAATCCTTTTTTACCTTCATAATTACCTGCTATTTTTTGAGCAGCTGACAACTGACAATATCCTGTAAAGGGAATTACCATCAATATCAGTATGATAAAATACTTAAATGGTTTCATGTGTATCTATTTTACTTGGTTTAACTTATTGAGATGTTCCATATTTTTTGTTCCTGTATTCATTTTTGAACTGACAAATTCCAGCGCTTTCTTTGCCTGTTTAAGCGCAAGTTCAGGGTCTTCTATTTCTCCGTTTATATGTTGTTCTATAACAATTGATCTGGTGATATCTGATATATTGTCATTCTTATGCCGCTCCTGATCCGGTAACTGAAACCATAATAGCAGAGCTACGCATGCAGCACTCATTACAGCCATGACAGGTATTATAATTTGTCTTATGTTTTTAGGTTTTTCTGACATTGAGGGCTGCATTGCTTTTAAATCGCTCATAAAAATACCATCTGCAGATCCTACTTCTTTAGACAATAGATTTCTTAGTTGTTTTTCCTCTTCTAATGTTGTTGTACCTTCATAATACTTCTCTAATAGCTTTTCCTTATCTTTCATCATCTCTATATTTTTGGTATGCTTCCCTTATTTGTTTTCTTGCCCTTGACAGATTGGCTCGTACAGCTTCATTTGTGATTTCCAGGACTTCTGCAATTTTTTCCAGTTCATATCCTTCAATATCTCTCAAATGAAAAACGGTTCGTTGCTTTTCACTTAAACCTGCTAAAATCTTATCCAATAAGCGATATCCTTCAGATACTTCTAATAATTGTTGCGGATCTGCTTCCAGTAAGGGTTCATTATTGTCTGAAACTATTGTCAGTTGCTTTTTGCGCAGAAAGTCTAAACAGGCATTTCTAACCATTTTCATTGCAAAGGCTTCCTTGTTTTTCACTTCTGCAAACAGATCTTTTCTCCAGATTTTTTCATAAAAATCCTGAACAACATCTTCTGCATCATTTTTATCTGACAGCATCCGCATAGCAAATCGGATAAACTTTTCACGTATTAAACTCAGTTCTTTCAAAAATCTATTTTTAGGCTTGTTTATAAGTAAGACGATGGAGAAGTATTTTTGTGACATTGGAAAATAAAAAAAACCATAACAGTAAGATTGTTATGGTTTTTTTTGCAAAAAAGCAGATTTTATAAGTTTTGAAAGAAATCATTTCCTTTATCATCTGTAATGATGAATGCCGGAAAATCTTTTACAGTTATTTTTCGTACTGCTTCCATTCCTAATTCAGGAAAATCAACTACTTCTACTTTTAAGATATTTTCTTTTGCTAAAATAGCAGCCGGCCCTCCGATAGATCCCAGATAGAAACCACCGTATTTTGCGCAGGCATCCGTTACCTGTTGCGATCGGTTTCCTTTAGCAAGCATGATCATACTGCCTCCGTTTTTCTGAAACTCATCTACATAAACATCCATTCTTCCGGCTGTTGTAGGTCCAAATGATCCGGAAGCCATTCCTTCCGGAGTTTTTGCTGGTCCTGCATAATACACGGGATGGTTTTTAAAATATTCAGGCATTTCTTCGCCTCTGTCAAGCATCTCTTTAATTTTTGCATGAGCAATATCACGGGCAACAATGACTGTTCCGTTTAACATCAACCGGGTTTTTACAGGATGTTTGCTCAGCTCTGCAAGGATTTCCTGCATCGGCCGTTCTAAATCTATAATTACCGGTGCTTCCAGATGTGGTGCCGTATCAGGCAACAGTCTTGCCGGATTGGTTTCCAACTGCTCTACAAAAAGTCCGTCTTTATTTATTTTTGCTTTTATATTTCTATCAGCTGAACAGGAAACTCCTAATCCTACAGGACAGGAAGCAGCATGTCTTGGCAGACGGATAACGCGAACATCATGCACTAAATATTTACCGCCAAACTGTGCTCCTACTCCCGAATCCTGACACATTTTTCGGATGCGTTCTTCCCATTCCAAATCACGAAATGCCTGACCTGACATATTACCAGAAGTTGGAAGATGGTCATAATAACCCGCTGAAGCTTTTTTTACTGTTGCCAAGGTTGCCTCTGCAGATGTACCGCCTATTACAAGAGCTAAATGATAGGGAGGACATGCAGCTGTACCCAGATCCATTATCTTGTTTTTTACAAATGCCTCCAGTGATTTTTCGTTTAACAAAGATTTGGTCTGCTGATACAAGAAAGTTTTGTTTGCAGATCCGCCTCCTTTTGCTAAAAATAAGAATTCGTATGAATTTCCTTTTTTAGTATACAGATCAATTTGTGCCGGTAGATTGGAACCGGAATTTTTTTCTTCAAACATGCTGATCGGAACAATCTGAGAATAACGCAGATTGCGCTTTGCATAGGTATTGAATATTCCTTTTGAAAGACTTTCAGCATCATCAGCTCCAGTAAAAACGTTCTCTCCTTTCTTTCCCATCACAATAGCCGTACCGGTATCCTGGCATGAAGGCAGTTCACCACTGACTGCAACCACAGCATTTTGCAAAAGATTGTAGGCAACGAAACGATCATTATCAGTAGCTTCCGGATCATCAATTATTGCCCGCAGCTTTTCAAGATGTGCCGTTCTGAGCATAAAAGAAACGTCTGTCATGGCCGTTTCTGCCAATAACTCCAATCCTTTCGGATCAACTACCAAAATCTCCCGTTCCCCTATCTTCTCAATGCTTACATAATCAGAGGTAACTTTACGGTACTGCGTATCATCTTTCAAAATCGGATACGGATCCTGATATAAAAAATCAATCATTATTCTTATTCTTTTTGTTGTTTTGTTAGCGGGTAAATTTACAAAATAATGATCTGAGATTCTTTTAGACTATTTCTAAATTAAAATAAAAAGCCCCTCTTTACAGAAGGGCTTTTTGTGTTTATTTATTTACTTTAGCCAGATATTTTTCCAATGCCATGGTCATGGATGGTGCTTCGGGGGTCGGAGCCATTATATCTACCCGTATTCCGTGTTCAACTGCCTCCTTTTGAGTAGTACTTCCAAATACCGCAATACGCGTATTATTCTGCTCAAAATCCGGAAAATTATGAAAAAGTGAGTTGATTCCGGTTGGACTGAAAAAAGCAAGAATGTCATATTTCACATCTCTCAGATCAGACAAATCACTCATTGCTGTTCTGAAAAATACACCTTGTTTCCAATCGATATCCAGTTCATTAAGTGTTTGAGGTACATCATCATTTAATTTATCCGATGCAGGAAGTAAAAACTTCTCATCCTTAAATTTCTTGATAAGGGGTGCCATATCAGAAAACTCTTTCTGACCTACATAAATCTTACGCTTTCTATACACCACATATTTTTGCAGATAATAAGCAATAGCTTCAGACTGACAGAAATACTTCATGGTTTCCGGAACTTTAAAACGCATTTCTTCTGCTACTCTAAAATAATGATCTACAGAATTTTTACTGGTTAAAATAACGGAAGTATAGTTGTTTAAGTCTATTTTTTGCTGACGCACTTCTTTGGCACTCACGCCTTCAACGTGAATAAAAGGTCTGAAGTCTATTTTAACTTTGTACTTTTGCTGAATGTCAAAGTACGGTGAGTTCTCTACTTTCGGTTCTGGCTGGGAAACCAAAATTGTTTTCACTTTCATGGTAAAATTGTTATGACTTATAAATATCAACCCATTTAAACAAGATTAAATAAGGAGCTATTTCGAGAGTGCAAAGATACAAAATAAAATAAAAGATATTCGACAATATTAACTTTTCATAATTTTTAAGGATTACAAAATACAATCCGATATTAATGGCAATAATGATGAATATCAATCCATAAGCAAAATACTGTGAATTTACGGGATAATAAAACCACACAATGGAAACCGGCAATAATAGTAATCCCAGATAGGTGCGGTAATTGACTTTCAACAAATTATAATGTTCTGCAAAATCTTCCAGATTAAAACAGACGGCTATTATTTTTTCGATAAGATATTTTGCGAGAATAAAAAACGCAATAAAATTAAACACTTTTATAAAGTCTAAAAAGGAATGAAAATCAATAATCGAAAAGGTTGAAAGTATTATGTGTACAATAAATGAAAAAGAAATAAGCTGTACAATAAACATAGAAATAGTAAACCAACTCTTTAGGTTAGAAGTATCTCTATATATTTTAATGTACTTGTCTGAATAGATCAGTTTTATATACTCACTAAAACGAACAGAAAAAACATTTTTATTTACAGCAAGTAAAATAAAAGTCGCTAAAAAAATAAGCGTTGCCCAATCGGTTGACTGTGTAAGTCTTGGTATAAATTCAAGTTCTTTCATTCTCCAAAATTAATGATTTTTAGCATTCGATTTATTCTAATTTTATTAAGAATTTCTTGTTCTAAAAAGTTTACATTTGCAATTAAACCGGTTTTAAATGAATAAAAGAGTCGTCGTAATACCAACGTATAACGAAATAGAGAACATTTCTGATATCATATCCTCTGTTTTGAGCTTACCTTACGATTACGATATTTTAGTAGTTGATGACAATTCTCCTGACGGAACCTCAAAAGCTGTAGAACATTTGATGACGCAGTATCCTGACAGGGTTTTTATACAAAAAAGAACTCAGAAAACAGGATTGGGCACAGCATATGTCCATGGTTTTAAATGGGCGTTGAAACACAATTATGACTATATTTTTGAAATGGATGCCGATTTTTCTCACAATCCCAAAGACCTGGATTTGCTTTTGGAAGCCTGTATGCAAGGAAACGATATGACTATCGGATCGAGATACGTAAAAGGGGTAAATGTTGTAAACTGGCCTTTGAACAGAGTTTTACTTTCTTATTTTGCTTCTGTATATGTCCGTTTCATTACGGGAATGAAAATTCACGATACAACAGCAGGGTTTATATGTTACCACCGATTTGTGTTAGAAAGCATTCCGCTGGATAAAATAAAATTTGTGGGATATGCTTTCCAGATAGAGATGAAATACAGAGCATTTGCTAAAGGTTTTAAAATAAAAGAAATACCTATTATTTTTACAGACCGTACAAAAGGAGCATCAAAAATGACGAACGGAATCATTCAGGAAGCAGTGTTTGGTGTATTGAGATTACGAATTAAAAAATTATTTAACAGATTATAATGGCGACGATATTAATAAAAAATGGAACAATTGTTAATGAAGGAGTTTCTTTAAAAAAAGATTTGTTTCTTAAAGACGGATACATAGCAGCAATAGAAGACAGAATTGAAATGGAAGCAGATAAGGTTATTGACGCTACTGATCTGCACATTTTTCCAGGTGTTATTGATGATCAGGTACATTTCAGAGAGCCAGGACTTACAAGAAAAGGGTCTATTGCTACAGAATCGAAAGCAGCCATAGCAGGAGGTACCACCTCTTTTATTGAACAGCCCAATACAGTCCCGAATGCTGTTACACAGGAACTGCTGGAAGATAAGTATGAAATTGCCTCCAAAAGTTCTTTTGCCAACTATTCTTTCATGATGGGAGGTACTAACGATAATCTGGAAGAGGTATTAAAAACAAATCCAAGAAACGTTGCCGGTATCAAATTATTTTTAGGATCATCAACAGGAAATATGCTGGTAGACAATGAAGAGGTTTTAGAAAAGATTTTTTCATCTACCAAAATGCTGATTGCTGTACACTGCGAAGATGAACAAACGATCCAATCCAATCTCGAAAAGTATAAAGCGGAATATGGAGAAGATATTCCTGTTACCTGTCATCCGGAAATAAGAAGTGCATCAGCCTGTTATAAATCATCATCAAAGGCGATTGAACTTGCGAAGAAAACCGGAGCCCGCCTTCATATTTTCCACATCAGCACGGGTATTGAAACTGAGTTGTTCCGAAATGATATTCCTTTAGAAGAAAAAATGATTACTGCAGAAGTGTGCATTCATCACCTTTATTTTTCCGATAAAGACTATATCTCAAAAGGAAACTTCATCAAATGGAACCCGGCTGTAAAAACAGCTGACGACAGAGACAAGATATGGAAAGCTCTTTTAGATGACCGCATTGATGTTATTGCAACTGATCATGCCCCTCATACTCTCGAAGAAAAAAGCCAAAAATATTTACAGGCACCATCAGGTGGTCCGCTTGTACAGCATTCTCTGGTAGCGATGCTGGACTTCGTTAAAGAAGGTAAAATTTCTATGGAAAAGATGGTTGAAAAAATGGTACACAATCCTGCAAAATTATTCAAAATAGAAAAAAGAGGATTCATTCGAGAAGGCTATTTTGCCGATCTTGCCATTGTTGATACTAATAGTCCGTGGACCGTAACAAAAGAAAATCTTTTATATAAATGCGGATGGTCTCCGTTTGAAGGAAAAACTTTTTCTTCTCAGGTTATCCATACCATTGTCAACGGACATCTTGCTATGGAAAATGGCATTATATCGGAAGAAATAGCCGGTTCGCGTTTACTATTCAACAGATAACAGTATGAAAAAAACAGCTTTTGTTGCCTTTGCAGTAGCGATAATGCTTTTGTTTCAGGCGTGTAAGGAAGATAAAAAACCGGATCATTTATTGTCTAAAGAAAAAATGACCGATCTTATGTATGAACTGACCCTACTGAACAGTGCCAAATCAATGGTAAACGTACAGGATTCGATCACGGTGATACAAAACTCTGCAACTATTTTAAAAAAATACGGATTAGACAGTCTTCATTTTGTAGAACAACATCGTTATTATGCCTCTCAGGAAAATGTATATGCAGAGATTTTTGATTCCATACATAAAAGACTTGAAAGAGAAATTAAGATTTTAGAAGCACTGCCTGAAGATCCTAAAGACGAGATAAAAATAGACAAAATGCCTAATATAAAATTATCGAAGGCAATAGAAAACAGCGGATTACCCGTTATTAAAAAGAAACAATCTTCGAAATAAAGTTCCGTGTAGTCTGAAATTCAAAATCCAGTTCCCGGCGTATTTTGGAAGTGTCATAAAAATCTTTAGAAAAAGAAGCTTTAATCAAATCACGGGTAAGGCTTCTTTTTTTATTTGGTACCACAGCCGTCATCAACCAATCAAATGGAACCGCAAGATTCAGCATCCATTTTTTCACTTCCAGATAAGGTGCTTTTTTATGCAATGCTGCAGCAATTTCTTTAAATAAGCACTCAAAAGGAATGTTTTCAGATACCAGTATATAACGCTGTCCAAATGATTCTTTATCCATTAAAGCCGTCATACTGCGTACCACATCTTTTACATAGACAACACCCGTATGTCCGTCAGTAAAAAAAGGAAAACCTTTATCTATTCTGCTGATGAGCTGTCCTGCACCCTGTTTATGAAAACCCTCACCGAAAATAACTCCCGGATTGACAATTAATACATTTAATCCCTCCTGAGCAGCCCGCCAGACTTCTGTTTCTCCGCCAAACTTTGTAATTGCATAATCACTGTGATTTTTGCCTGAATTCCAGTCAGAGGTCTCATCAAAGTACCCTGTCTCTTTGTTGGGTTCATCAAGAGTAGCAATAGAGCTTACATAACAAAACTTTTTGATGTTAAATGCTAATGACAGATTGACCATATTGGCAGTTCCCTCAATATTGATTTTTTCCATTGCCTCAAAATCTGAAGCTGTAAACGAAACAAATGCAGCACAGTGATATACTTCTGAAATATTCTGAAAAGCGTTCTCAAGAGCAGGTACATCATTTATATCCGCTCTTACCCAATCTATTTTTTGAAACAAATCGTCCTGTCCGCTTTTTTTAAATAATGCTTCTGTTTTAGAAATGGATTTTTCATTTCTAAAAACAGCTCTTACGCTCCTACCCTGCATGAGAAGATGCAATAATAAGTGAGCTCCTACCAATCCGGTTCCTCCTGTTATTAGTATCATAGTAACAAATTTAATAAAACGGCTTGATTGCAACGCTCTAAATTACAGGAAATATTCTTTGAATAATAATGAGGCTGGAGCATGAAATCTTTATATTTGCACAAAATACATATTAAATGAAGAATTTTATTGAAGAAGTGACTTGGAGAGGTATGCTCCACGACGTAATGCCAGGCACAGAAGAACATTTGATGGAGCAAATGCGTGTTGCGTATGTGGGTATAGACCCAACTGCAGATTCATTGCATATAGGACATTTAGTAGGTGTAATGTTGTTGAAACATTTCCAGTTATCCGGTCATAAACCATTGGCTCTTGTTGGTGGTGCAACCGGAATGATCGGAGATCCGTCGGGAAAATCAAATGAGCGTAATCTATTGGATGAAGCGACTTTACAACACAATCAGGATTCCATTAAAGCACAATTATCGCGTTTCTTAGATTTTACATCTGATGCTCCTAATGCTGCAGAAATGGTAAACAATTATGACTGGATGAAATCATTCTCTTTTCTCGATTTCATCAGAGATGTAGGAAAACATATTACAGTAAACTACATGATGGCAAAAGATTCTGTAAAAAAACGATTAAACGGTGAAGCTGCCGATGGAATGTCGTTTACAGAATTTACCTATCAGCTGGTACAAGGATATGATTTTTTACATTTATACAAAGCTAAAAACTGTACACTTCAGATGGGAGGTTCGGATCAATGGGGTAATATTACTACAGGGACTGAACTGGTAAGAAGAATTGAAGCAGGAAAAGCATATGCACTTACCTGTCCATTAATTACAAAAGCTGACGGAACCAAATTCGGAAAATCGGAAGGTGGAAATATATGGCTGGATAGTGATCGTACTTCACCATATAAGTTTTACCAATACTGGTTAAACACGTCGGATACAGACGCGGAAAAATATATTAAAATCTTTACTTTTTTATCAAAAGAAGAAATAGAGAAACTTATTGAACAGCATTATGAAGCACCACATCTGCGTGTTTTACAGAAAAAACTGGCTGAAGAAATCACTGTAATGGTACACTCAAGAGAAGATCTTGAAAATGCCATCAAAGCTTCCGGAATTTTGTTCGGACAATCTACAGCTGATGATCTGAAAGAATTAGACAGTAAAACTTTTTTAGATGTTTTTGACGGAGTTCCTCAGGCAGATATTGCTTTAGCGGATCTGGAAGATGGTATTGATATCGTCACTATTCTGAATGAAAAATCAGGTTTTATGAAATCAAACGGTGAAGCCCGAAGATCTTTAAATGAAAATGCTATTTCTGTAAACAGAGAAAAAGTTCAGGAAGGTTTTATTGTAACAAAAAAAGATTTGATTAATAATCAGTTTGTATTGTTGCAAAAAGGTAAAAAGAATTATTTTGTATTGAATTTTCAATAAACGATTTAAAAAAATGAAGTGCCGGTTTATAAAAACCGGCACTTTTATTTAATAATCATTTAAATTTAGTTATAGGACCATGAGATTGCATCCTCTGACGTCCGAATGATCAAAACGCCCGAGTACTTCAAAAGAATAATCAGGATATTTTTTACCCAAATCCTGTGTTGCAATAAAGGAACATGAATTATAATTCGCCAGATCAATCACATTCATCCCTCCTATTTTACCATCTTTCAATAACGTAAGCGGATCTTCTGTATCACGGATTAGGATATCCATCCAAGGCGGACATTCAAAAATACCATCTCCCATAGAATAGGCCTGAGATAAGAGCTCTGTCATTCCATACTCGGAATGAATTTTTTGTACCCCAAAACCTTCTGATAGTATGTGGTGCAGTTCTTCACGAATCATTTCCTTTCTGCGCCCTTTCATGCCACCTGTTTCCATTACAATAGTATTCTTTAGCTGAAAACGATATTGCTCAATCATATCTAACAAAGCATAAGTAACTCCTATCAGCAATACATTTTGACCTTGCTGATCCAATGTAGTAAGTTTCTGTGCCAATGCCTTATAATCATCTAAATAAAATCCGGAATCAGGATGTTGAGAATTTTCAATCATATCATTTACCATATAGATAAGTGAAGACCCATCCCTTTCAAGATACGAAGGCAAAAGGGCTAAAACTGCATAGTCTTCAATATTTCCATAAAACTTTGAAAAAGCAGTTCTAAAGCTCATCTCATAATATGACAGATCTGTTACCCGGTGTTTACTGGTTATTTGTCCAGTAGTGCCACTACTGGTAAAAGTAGCTTGTACAGGCTGAATGCTACTGACAATTTCTTTGCTTTTAAAAAACTCAATCGGTAAAAAAGGAATCTCTGTCAAATGCTTGACATTTGCCGGTGTTTTCTCCAGTAGCAGACAGAATTTCTGATATACTTCGTTATGTTCAAACTGGAAACGAAATATTTTCATTGCTGTACGATGGAATTCTTTAGTAGAATTAATTGAAATAATATCTTCGGCTGTAAACACTTTTTTACTTTTTATACAAAATTACAAATAAAAAAAGCACCAATCGAAATTGGTGCTTTTGAAATTTAGAATGTATAAGAAATTACTTGATAACGAGTTTTTGAATATTTCCGTTAGCTGTTTTTACCAAATAAACTCCTGCCTCTAAATGTGAGACATCTACTCTATTGGTATTTCTTTCAGAAATAATTTTTTTACCGTTTAATGTGTAAATTTCTACATCGATGTTTTTATTGAACATCACTACGTCTGTAGCCGGGTTCGGATACATGGTGAATACATCTTTTTCAAATTCCGGATTGGTTGCAGTAGGAGATACAATTCCGGTTAAAGAAACTATAACTTCCGTAGCTCCGCCTCCAGAAACAGTCAATGTTCCTTCATAGGTATTCTCTACTAATCCGTTCATTAATCTTACATAGATTGTCTGCGGCGTTGTCACTGCATTTTCCAAAGTGATTGTTGTTGTAAAGACTTGATTATCCAATGAAACTTCAAAATTTTCAGATGCTGTTATTACTACAGCTGTTGCGTCCAGATCAGTTCCGGAAACTTCAATAGCCTGAGCTTCTGATGGTCCTTGATTAACGTCATAATCCAAATCAACAATTTCAGTTTCGGATACTGTGATTACAGGAACTACCTCAACTGCTACCGTTCCTGACAATGCTACCTCAACAGCCGTTGGAATTCCACCTCCGGTGATAGATAAAGTACCGTTATAATTACCTGCGCTCAACCCACTTTTTAATCGTGTATAAAGTGTTGTTGCCGTTCCGTCAAAAGTAACCAAACCTACCATTTCAGTAAACGTTGTTCCGTCTGCAGACACTTCGTAATCTGAAGAAGCCGTTACCAATACATCCGATCCGTTTAAATCCGTTCCGGATACCGTTACGGTCAGTACAGCAGAAGGCCCGTTGTTTTCAACATAGGCAAAGCCGGTTAATGAAGTTGAGGAAACTACAATCTCAGGATTTAGAATGATGATCTCTTCTGTTACTGTTCCTGATAAGGCTACTTCAACAGCTGCTGAAATACCTCCGCCGGTGATAGATAAAGTACCATTGTAATCGCCTGCACTCAATCCACTTTTTAATCGTGTATAAAGTGTTGTTGCCGCTCCGTCAAAAGTAACCAAACCTACCATTTCAGTAAACGTTGTTCCGTCTGCAGACACTTCATAATCTGAAGATGCCGTTACCAATACATCCGATCCGTTTAGATCAGTACCCGATACTTCTACTGTCTGTACAGCTGATGGTCCGTTGTTTTCAACATAGGTAAATCCGGTTAATGAAGTTGAGGAAACTACAATTTCAGGATTTTGAATAATCATTTCTTCTGATACCGTTCCTGATAATGTAATCTCAACTGCCATTGGAATTCCACCTCCGGTGATAGATAAAGTACCGTTATATATATTCGCAGTCAATCCACTTTTTAATCGTGTATAAAGTGTTGTAGCTGTTCCGTCAAAAGTAACCAAACCTACCATTTCAGTAAATGTTGTTCCGTCTGCAGACACTTCATAATCTGAAGATGCCGTTACCAAAACATCCGATCCGTTTAGATCCGTTCCGGATACCATTACGGTCTGTACAGCTGATGGTCCGTTGTTTTCAACATAAGCAAAGCCAGTTAATGAAGTAGAGGAAACCACTATTGATGGGTTTAACTCCTCTGTTACC
>PJUF01000457.1_pt1 | contig 29320 bp, 28 predicted proteins | sample 1512191 | NCBI WGS metagenome assembly PJUF01 (sample SAMN08177673, study PRJNA422409) | Feces metagenome, whole genome shotgun sequencing project. | isolation source: Chicken feces (3) enriched on wood chips | host: Gallus gallus | place: USA: Madison | collected 2015-01-15 | reverse complement strand
GTATGTTTGCCATATTGTTTTTTGGTTGCACCTTAAGATACAAAATCTTGAGGACAAAAAACAGAAAAACCCCGCCATTTTTTAATGACGGGGTTCTCTTTTAAGAGACCTTTTTAGACAGCCCCTTCCATATCTATCAAAAAAACAAAATAATTCGATTACAATCCTTTACCATATTTCAAATCCTTTGAAATCGTTACAGGTAATTTACCTTCTGCTTTAATCTGTCCCAACAAAACCTTCAACGCCGCTTTTTGCATAAAGAAATCATTCTGATAAGTCAATACCACCGACGAACTCCGCATCACATCCACCGAATTCATCGCATATGGATTGGTGAACATAAAAGAAATGGTTCTTCTACCAGCCAATTTATCAATAAACTCTACCGTAGGTGCTGTAAATGCCAGCTCGCTTCTTGGTCTTGAACGATTATCATGAATCGCCAAAATAATCTGCTTATGACCACGGATCTCTTTCATCAAATCCTTTAATACCTCTTCCGACTCATCACCTTTTACAAAGAACTGCTTGTAATTCGATAACTGAGTGGCTAAGCCGGTCTCAAAATCTTCTGCCTTCGTAATACCCACACTCACCACCGCAGTTTCTCTTTTGGCATCAAAACGTTTGATTCCACGATCAGATTTCAATAAAGTAACCGCAGCATCCGCTAAACGCTGAACCAAGGATTGCGAAGAAGGACTGTTCAGGTCCTGATAAAGATTACGGCTACTCACCTCTGTTTTCTTATTCAAGCCCAACCATAACTTCGCAGCCAAAACCCGCTTCACCCGCACATCAATATCAGCCTGCGAAATTCGGCCAGATTTGATCGCCTTTTCGATCAGATCAATCGCCCGGCCACTGTTCTCGGAGATCTCCAAAAGATCATGACCAGCTTCGATCGCCATTACATCCGCCTCGCCATTAGGGAAGAACTTCTTAACCCCCTTCATATCCATTGCATCCGTTACCGTTAAGCCTTTAAAGCCTAATTCCTTGCGCAACAGATCGGTCACTACCTTTTTGGAAATGGAAGAAGGAATATTCGGAGTCGCATCCAAGGAAGGGATGTTCATATGGGCAACCATCACCGATGGTGCACCCGCATTGATCAATTCCTTGAACGGATAAATCTCTAAACTATCTAACCTCGCCTTATCGAATTTCAATTGCGGAAGGTCGTAATGTGAATCCACATCGGTATCACCATGTCCTGGGAAATGTTTCAAGGAAGCCAAAATACCACCATCCACCATACCATTCATATAGGCTTTGGATTTTCTGACCACATTGTATTTGTTATCCCCGAAAGAGCGGAAGTTTATCACCGGATTTTTTGGGTTATTGTTGATATCCACAACCGGTGCAAAATTAAAGTGCATGCCGATACGGTGGAAATCATTCGCAATCTGACGACCCATGTCGTACAATAGGTTATCATTTTGGATAGCGCCCAAGGTCATCTGATAAGGAAAAGAGATGGTCGAATCCGCCATTCGCATGCCCAATCCCCATTCACCATCAAACGTGATCAACAAAGGCACTTTGGATACCTTTTGGTATTTATTGAACATATTGACATGACGCACAGGTCCTCCTTGGAAAACCACTAGGCCACCTAACTGTTCCTTCTGAATGACATTTTGTACAGAGTCAATATATTTCTGACCCAAATTGGTATGCGCACGGACCAAAAACAATTGTGCGATGCGTTCTTTGGGTGTCAATTTGTTGAATACAGAATCAACCCAAGCATGCTTTTGGTTTACAAAAGAAATAAATTCAGGCTTCTTTTGTGCAAATAAGGAGCTCACAAATAATAAAGAAAGGGCGCCTACACTAGCTATTTTTTTAATCATCACAAATTAGTTTGTTACGAAATACGGAAATTTTGCTTAGTTATGGAAATAATACTGCGCTTTTATTCGAAAATTCGATCATAAACGTGCATAAACACGCATTACGTCAAATCATATTTCTTTTGGATCAGGCTGGCAAGTTCGGCTGCATTTTCAATATCACCACAGGCCTCTTTCTTCCAGAGCATATCGATAACCAGAAGGAGAAATTGGGTTTCCAATTCTGGATTTTTAAAACCGAGTTCTACAAACGCACGATGAACGATGGGCTGTACAGGTTTTATGAAAAGCTCGTGTTGGGATTTGGAAAAGGAATGATGGGATAATCTTTCCTGGAGCTTCCAGAAAAGCGGTTCTTCGGCCACTAGCTGGCTAGGAAGCAAAACCATATTGCGCAAAAAATCCTTAGCCCCTTTATAGGTCATCATACCCTTGTGCTGCATGAGCACTTTACGGTAACCGGATTTGACGATATGCGCCAATAAGGCATCCTTATTTCCAAAATGCTTGAATATCAGCGCCTCCGAGACACCCGCCTGTGCGGCAATCTCTTTCGTGGAGCTGTCCAGATATCCTTTTGTTGCAAATAACTGTAATGCCGTCTGCAGTATTTTTTCTTTTCTACTTAAACTAGTTTCCTTCATTCCTAATGAGACAAATATATCCTTTTTTCGCTTAGTCTACACATTGTATCTTTTTTGTGATTTAACAGTATTTACATTAATTTACACTTAAATGAATTAATATTGAGCAATCAATTTTCTTAACCATGAAATACATGCTGTTTCTCCTGATATGGTTGGGGCTAACTACCACCATACAGGCACAGGTGAAACTATCCGGTAAAATAACCGACAAAACAAAGAACGAAGGGTTGCAGGATGTTACCTTACTCCTTCTTCATTCCAAAGACTCCACCCGAACTAGTATAAAATCAAACGATAAAGGGGAATTTTCTTTCGAGAAAGTTAACCCCGGCAATTACCAATTAACGGCAACCCTATTGGGGTTTAAGCGCAGCGAGCTGTTGGTTACGGTGGCTAATAAAGCCATGAACCTGAACTTAGCCATGGAACCCGGAGAGATCATGATCGAGGAGATTGCCATTACGGCCCCTCCTACTGTGGCTGTTCGTGGGGACACCATGGAATTCAATGCCAAGAATTTTCAGACCCGGGAATATGCCGATGCCGATGAAATGGTGGCTCAGGTGCCAGGTGTGGTGATCGACGAGAATGGGAATGTAAAAGCCCATGGAGAGGATGTAAAAAGGATCTTGGTGGATGGAAAGGAATTCTTCACTTCCGACCCTCGGATAGCCCTAAAGAACCTGCCAGCAGATATTATCGACAAACTACAGATCATTGATGAACGGAGTGAGCAGTCGAGGTTCTCCGGATTTGATGATGGAAAACGGAATAAGGTGATCAATATCGTCACCAAACCAGATCGCCGCAGTGGATTTTTCGGCCGTGCGAATGCGGGTAAGGGCGATGCGGATAAATTTGCGATCAACACCGCTCTGAATGCCTTTAATGGAGACCGGAAAATGTCGGTTGCCCTCATGGCCAATAACATCAATGAAACGGACCTGGGTTCTGTTGGACGTGGTGGCTCCCGAAATGGAAACAGCAACACGGAAAATGGACTTACCGACACCTACGCAGGGGCTGCGAATTATACGAACTCCTTCCTGGATAAAAAACTGGAAGTGAATGCCAACTATAATTTCCGGAAATCCAATACCAATAATGATATTTTAAATGATATTGAATTCCTCAGTTCAGGCAGAGAAAATCAATTCCAGAATTCTCACAATATTTCGGAGGCCATCAATAATGAGCATACCTTAGGCGGAAGGTTCAAATGGCGATTGGATAGCATGAACAACCTGGATTTCAACCCGAACATGTCCTTGAGATGGAATGACAGGGAAAATTCAACGCAGAGTAATACTTCTTATAATAAGACCGATCCAATCAACAATGTGGATCGAAGTAACGACAACTCGAGCAATAACTTCAATTTCGGGGGAAACCTGACTTATATGCACCGATTTAAGGCTCCAGGACAAACGATAAGTTTGAATATCGATGGAAATAAAAGCAGTAATGATGCGCTGGGTCAAACATTGGCCTTCAATGAGTATTATAGAAACGCTGTGTTGCAGCGAAGCGATACCATCAATAGACAGAATGCCACCTATGGTTATGGTTCTGGATTCAATAGCCGATTGAGTTTTACCAAAAACATCAATAACCTGTCGAGGTTGCAGGCCAATTACGGTTTCCGGAACACCAGTAATTATTCTGATCGGAAAACATTGGAGTTTTTAGCGGAAACCGGTCAATACGAAGAATTGAACCAACGGTTGTCCAATGAATTCCGAAACGATTTCAACCATCATTCTGTTGGGCTTTCCTATTCTTATAATAAAAGAGATACATTACGAATTCAGGCCGGCTTAAACTATGAACATGGCGTGCGTGTTAATGATCGAACAGTACCTTATGATTTAAGAACCGTAGCTAACTTTGGTAGTTTCTTGCCGAATTTCAATACGACCTATTTCTTTACCAAGGAACGGACAATCGAATTTACCTACAACACCAACACCAATGTTCCGTCGATCTCTGATCTGCAGGATTACCTCAACAATGAAAACCCCTTGAATATTTCAACAGGAAATCCGGATCTGAAACAAGAATACTCCCATTCCTTAAAGTTAAATTATAGGGATGTAAACAAGGTTAACGGCAGAAGTTTTACGACTCATGCTACTTTTAACATCATCGACAACAGTATTGTAGACAATGAATTTAGAACCGATACCAGCATCATCCTTTTTGATGATATCGAATTGGGTGCAGGCGGACGTTTTAATTCCAGAACAAATGTGGATGGGGTCTATTCCTTGAATTCACAGACAAGTTATGGGTTGCCGATTAAAAAATTGGGTTTTAATGTGAATGCGACTACGAATTTATTTTACAACAAAAGAAAAAGCTTCCTGAATTCTGTTTTGACGCCAAACCAAACCTTTGGGTTTTCGCAAGGGGTTTCCCTGAACAGTAATTTTGATAGAAGATATACGATTTCTGTTGGCTATGACCTGTCTTCTCGATTTATTGAGAACCCCAGCAACACGATCAACCCGAAATACAACATCATCAATCATCGATTCAATTCGCGAGCAACCATCGAATTGTTCAAGAGTTTCTTGATCGGCTATCAGTTGGTTTATATCAATAACGGAGCGATCCAGAATAATAATTCCACTTCAGCGAACTCGCAGAACATTAACCTGACCTTATTGAATGCTTCTTTGGGCTATAAGTTCTTACGAAGGAAGAATGCGGAACTTTCCATCAAAGGTTTCGATCTGTTGAATAATGCGAAGAACATCAACCGGAATGTTGGCCCTACCTCCATTACAAACTCTACATCACAGACCTTGAATAGGTATTTCATATTGAACCTGACGTATAACATCCGTAATTTTGGAGGTCGAAGTTCAGCTCCACCAGAAGGAAGATCCGAAGGACCAAGAGGGGATCGCGGAGATCGCGGCGGAAATAGAAATGAGCGTGGTGGCAATCAAGGAGGAGGTTTCCAAGGAGGTGGTAACCGGGGAGGAAGATTTTAATTCACGAATAGATATGATTGGACAGGCGGATTATTTACAATAATAATCCGCCTGCTTGTATAAATTCATTTTTCTTTTCCATAAAAGCACCTTTGTCAATTGCCTTGGTCGCTTTGGAAATGATGTTGGTTTTAAATCCTTCTGCTAATGCATCCATCGCTGTAAAGTATACGCAATAATCAGCAGCCAATCCACAAACATGCACTTCATCCACCTTCCTTGCCTTTAAATAGCCCGCTAATCCGGTATCCTTCCTTTTTCCGTTATCAAAAAAACCTGAATAGCTATCGATGTTCCTTTCCATTCCTTTCCGGAAAATTGCTTCTACCCTATTCATATTTAGGTCTTCGGAAAATTCAGCCCCGTAGGATCCCTGCACACAATGGTCGGGCCATAGGACCTGTTCCAGCCCAAATAGGTCGATCACTTCAAAAGGTAATTTTCCCTCATGTTGGCTGGCAAAACTCAGGTGATTATCCGGATGCCAATCTTGGGTAGCAACCAGCAGATCATAATCTTTCTGTATATAATTTATCACCGGTATGATCTCATCACCTTTGGCAACCGCAAGGGAGCCTCCAGGAAGGAAATCGTATTGTACATCAACAATTATTAGCGCTTTCATACTTAAATTTACAAATAATCCTTAATCTAAGGACAGCATATAACCCACCCCTCGGATATTGGTAATCTTGATCCTTTCATCGCCTGAAAGGTATTTACGGATCCGGCTGATAAAAACATCCAGACTTCTGCCTGTAAAATAGGTGTCGTTTGTCCAGTAGGTGCGGATGATTTCATCCCTTGGCAGTACCTTATCCTTACTTTCGATCAGTCTTTTCAGTAATTCTGCCTCTCGATAGGATAGTTTTTCGGTTTCATCGCCTATACTCAATGTGTTTTTCAGGGTATCCAAGGTATAGTTCCCGATCACAAATTTATTATTGGACATGCCTTGTCCATTTTTCTTTAAAGCCGCTTCGATACGAACGATCAGTTCCTCAATCTTGAATGGCTTGCGGATATAATCATTGGCACCCAACTTGAATCCCTTCACCACATCGTCGGTCTGCGTCATGGCGGTTAGGAAAATGATGGGCGTATGAAGATCTGTTTTCCTGATCTCTTTGGCTACGGTAAATCCATCCATTAAGGGCATCATGACATCGAGGATGATGATATCGGGTTTATATTTCTGATGGAAAACCAATGCCTGCTGACCGTTCAATACATGTCGGACCATAAAACCATGGGCCTCCAAGCTATCGGTAACAATCATGGCCAAGCTTTCCTCGTCCTCTACATATAATACATTGATCATTTTGTCTCTTTCGGTAAATTAACAATAAAAATACTTCCATTTCCCTCCTCGCTACGCAATTCGATGGTGCCATGATGTTGGGAAACAATCTGTTTTACATAGGCCAAGCCCAATCCAAATCCCTTTACATTGTGGATATCGCCGGAAGGTACCCGGAAAAACAGATCGAAAACCTCCTTTTGGTATGATTTCGGAATACCGATTCCATTATCCTGGATGCTCACTTCAACCGCTTGGTCCCTTCCTTGGATCTTTATCAGGATCTGCACATCATCTGCCGCATATTTGATCGCATTGTCCAATAAGTTACTGAAAACATTTTTAATATGCGCAGGATCAGCAAAAACCACATAGCTTTCCACGTTGGTTTCAATGTTTATGCTAACTGCTTTTTTGGCAAATAGTTGGGCATTTTCCTTGCATTCCTTAAGAAGAGCAACAACATCCACCCAGCTTTTTTCGAGTAGTACGCCATTGGTTTCCGCTACATCAACCTGCAATACCCGTTCGATCATATCGGATAGGTGTTCCAGCTCATGCCTGGAAATCCGAAAATATCGATCCATCCTTTCCTTATCGTTCATGGCCCCATAGCGTTCTAAGGATTCTACCGCTGCCATAACCGTAGAAACAGGTGTTTTCAGTTCGTGGGTCATGTTGTTCACAAATGCTTTCCGCATCTTTGCCAATTGGTTCTGCTTTTTGATGGTATCCAAGAGGTAGATAAAGGTTCCGATCATTAAACAGATCAGGAGAACCACTATGACTACTTGCCAAAGGATGGATTTTAACAGGTATAGCCAGGGATTGTCAAAATCCAGCTCCAGGTACTTGTTCTCACCGGCATCAACCATGGTCGGTCTTGTTTTATTTTCCTTGAACCGTTCTTTATAAAATCTTCCGTTGCGTTCGTTTTCGTCTGGAAGTTTTAGCAGGCTTAGTTTAAAGGGGGTATACATTCCTCTTTCCTTTAAAGCTATGGTTAGCCTATTGGAAAGCGTATCCAATACTTCATCGCTCCAATTGATGTTTCGAAAGACGAAGGAGGAAATGAAATGACGGCTCATTCTGGGTTTACCGTTTGACAGGCTATCGTTCGTTGTACGATCGTTATTCTGCCTCCGTCCGAAATTTTCATTTTCGAAGATGGCCTTCACCGAGTCTATATTGATGACCGGATATTTCTTCTTGATGGCCATACTGATCCGATCCACCCGCCCTCTGCGTTGGTTCTGGTTATCCTTTTGAATTTCAGCCTCGTTATCTTGATAAAAATCCTGAATGACATCGAAAAGCTCGTGCTCCGCCGTACCCAAATAAAATTGCTTTCGAATCTGATAACTCCCATACAGCCAGACACTCAGCACCAGGATGATACCTGAAGCGGTCAGGACGATGGCAAGCATCAATATTTTATAGTTTTTTAACATAATTAAAACAAATTTAAATTAGTAGATTTGCACGGCATAAAGAATTTGATGCTTTTAACAATTTATAACACTGATTAACAGTTGGACAATTTGATTGTCGCAAATCAGCCGTTTTAACCGTTAATATAAAGCAAAAGATAGGGGAAATTGCGTGATTTTTAACAAAATATAACAATGAATAACAATTCTCTTTCTATACTTTTGCATGACTAATGAATTTATGATTAAAAATTTACGTTTTTCTCTTTTTGCTACTTTCAGTCTAAGCGCTGTATTATTCTTATCCGGTTGTGATAAGGATATGGCGATTTCGTTGAAGAACGACAATATTGATAATTTGAACGTTTCTTCAGTAGACAGCTTGTCTGCTGTAGTTTCTACAGTTCAAATGCCTACCATTCCAACAGCTGCAACAGGAACATTATTGGTGGGAAAAGTTACCCAACCTATTATTGGTTCATTGACTTCCAACACCTTTTTCAGACTTAATCCGGCAGGGATTACGAATGATTTTCCTACAACAGCAAAATTCGACTCTTTGAATTTGGTTATCCGTCCGAGCAACAATCGTTACGCTTATGGCGATACCAGCAAAATCCAAAAGATTTATGTTCATCGTTTGACGCAGGCTCTTGAAACGACTACGTTGACTCCATCACCGACAGGAATATCATTTCCTATCTACTATCCAGGAGCAACAATATTCGCACATCAATCCTTCAATTTCGATGCGAATGCGTTAGGGTCGGTTAGCTTCAGACCGCATATGAGCAAAGTGGACACCTTATCGGTTAGGCTTTCAGATGCAGTTGGAACAGAATTCTTCCAGAAAATCAAGAACAACGATGTAGCTTTCAATTCTGCATCTAATTTTCAAGAATACTTTAAGGGATTGACCATTCGACCGGATGCTGGCAATACAGCGATGGTCGGATTCAAGGATACCTTAGAAGTAAGGATCAATTACTCCTATGTGGGTACCGACGGGTTTAGAAAGAAAGGGGTAAAAACGTTGAACATGGCTGATAAATCCGTTCAATATAATAACATTGTTGCTGATAGAACGGGAACTGAATTCGAAGCATTGACAACGACAAATCCGCTTCCTGTTGCAGAAACTAACGGCATTTCTTTTATCCAGGCCGGTTCAGGAGTAGCTACGCAGATCAGCTTTCCAGCATTGCGTGATTTTATGCAACAACCTGGCATCGCCATCAATAAAGCAGAATTAGAAATAGAGATTGCATCCTCCCATTTGGGATATTATACGGCTGCACCACAACCTGTCCTTTACACGACAGATATGGGTGTTCCGACCAATTTCTTGCCTGTTCCATTTACCAACACGGTACAGACAGGAACTTATATTTTGGGAAATAACACGGGTAGACCTGGGAAATATGTGTTCAACATGATCCAATATATCCGTACAGTCAACCTTCCTGACGCTCAAAATAAATCATTATACTTATCTTTGGGCAATCCAGCATTATTCAGCACAGGAAACACCAGTATTTTGGCGACCCAAAACAATCAACCGAAAGTTAAATTAAATATCGTATATACAAAATTTAAATAGTCTATGAATAAGAAAAATTGGCTAGCACTATTTTTAGTAGCCACTTTAGCAATTACATCCTTCAATTCCTGTAAAAAAGATGATGAGGAAACCACGGAGACAGGACCTACTGAATGGACTCGCTCAGCAGTATTTCCAGAAGATCCACGTAACGGAGCTTCAACCTTCACGATAAATGATGTTGCCTATATTGTAGGTGGTTATTTAAAAACAAACGAAGTATTAGCAGATAACCATGCTTTTGATGGATCTCAATGGAGCACAAAAGCTAATTTTATTGGTCCTGCAAGACATAGTGCAGTAGGTTTTTCAGTAAACGATCAAGGCTATGTAGGTTTAGGATACGGTGGTGACGCTGTTGGTGCATTGAAAGATTTCTACAAATATAACCCTACAGCTAACTCTTGGACAAAAGTTGCTGATTTCCCTGGTGAAGCGCGCTTTGGAGCGGTTGCTTTCGCTATCGGAAACAATGCATACGTTGGTTTAGGTGCTACATCTACTGATAAAACATTCAGCGATTTCTACAAATACGATCCATCCTCAGATTCATGGACAAAAATCGAAACGCCATTTACCTACAAAAAAGCGTATGCCTATGCATTCGTAATCAATGGTGTAGCGTATGTGGGTGGTGGTTACTCAAATGGTGTACCTACTGATGATTTCTATAAATTTGATGGTACTACTTGGACTAAATTACCTAGCTTAAGAACTGACAACTATGATGCAAGACGTTTCAATGCATCTGCATTTGCTATCGGAAACTATGGATATGTAGTGAGTGGCCGTTCTGCTTCTGGTATTGTTAATACCGTTTGGAAATTCGATCCTTCTAACAACACTTGGACAGACAAACACGAATCTTTAACTTCTGCTCGTGAGAAGGCAGTAGGTTTTGCTGTAAAAGGTAAAGGATATATCACAACTGGTTCTACTGGAACTAGCTTCTTTGATGATAACTGGGAATTTACTCCTGTTAGATAATATTTTTGATATTACGATAAAAAAGGACGGCAAATGCCGTCCTTTTTTGTTGAAGGTCGATGCTAACATCGACCTAATTATCTCGGGTTAGATTAAACCTTTCTTGTTCAATAGTTCAGCTACCTGAACGGCATTTGTTGCTGCTCCCTTGCGCAGGTTATCTGCTACGATCCAAAGGTTTACTGTTTTGTCCTGGGATTCGTCTCTACGGATACGTCCAACGAATACCTCATCCTTGCCATGGGCATCCTTAGGCATCGGGTATTCCAATTTCGCAGGATTATCCACAACGATCACGCCTTCTTGAGCAGCTAATGTCGCTCTCAGTTCATCAAGATCAAAATCGTTCTCAAATTCGATGTTTACCGACTCAGAGTGTCCTCCCATCACAGGGATACGAACCGTGGTTGCTGTAACCTTGATGCTGTCGTCTCCCATGATCTTATTCGTTTCCTTGATCATCTTCATTTCCTCTTTGGTATATCCATTATCTTGGAATACATCGATGTGAGGAATGACGTTTAGATCGATCGGATATGGATAAGCCATTTCTCCTTCTACTCCCTTACGCTCGTTCATCAATTGGTCTACCGCTTTTACACCTGTTCCTGTAACGGATTGGTAAGTAGAAACAACGACACGTTTGATCTTATATTTTTCATGCAAAGGTTTCATCACCACTACCATTTGAATGGTAGAACAGTTCGGATTAGCGATAATCTTATCTTCTGCGGTAAGCACATCACCATTCACCTCAGGAACCACCAATTTTTTGGATGGATCCATACGCCAAGCAGAGGAGTTGTCAATTACGGTGATACCCGCTTCTGCAAATAAAGGAGCAAACTCGGTAGAGGTACCACCCCCAGCCGAAAACAAAGCAACATCCGGCTTCAGTGCAATAGCTTCCGTAGGCGTCACAACCTTATACTTATTTCCCTTGAATTCGATTTCCTTACCCTTACTTCTTTCCGAAGCTACTGGAATCAATTCTGATACTGGGAAATTACGTTCCGCTAATACGGTCAACATTTCTGACCCGACAAGTCCCGTCGCGCCTACTACTGCAACTTTCATTTAGTTTTTACTTTAAAAAATTTATAAAAAAATAGATCTTAATTAATTAATTCAAGAAAACAAACTTAATAAATTCAAAGGAGTTATCTGCATAATATTTAGCAATTTACAATGTAAAACAGTGCTTCCAAAACATTATTCAATAAGCAGCGGATTTCCATGAAATATATTCAGTATTTAGATGATTGTCTTGATAAATTGTCATTTTCCCTATAATCATACGATTGCGTAAAATCACAAATAACCATCATATTCAGCCATTTAATTGGTATTTTCGCAATTATGTTCTCCCAATAGGAGAATTTAGGATTCATTTAAATAAAAATTATCTCCAATAGCATGAAAGAATGCATTTTGATGATCGGTGCGAACGGTCAAATCGGTTCAGAGTTAGCGGCTGCGCTAAGATTAAAGTTTGGAAATGAAAACGTGATCACTTCCGACATCCGCGAACCGCAGGCCATTGCATCGGGGGAAATCTTCGAAACCCTAAATGTGTTGGATAAGGAAGCTATCAAAGCCCTTATCGTTAAATATAAACCAACCCAGATTTATTTATTGGCAGCCATGCTTTCGGCAACTGGCGAAAAATACCCTCAAAAAGCTTGGGACCTAAACATGAACGGCCTTTTGAACGTATTGGACCTTGCGGTTGAATTTGGCATCAAAAAGATCTTCTGGCCAAGTTCTATTGCGGTATTCGGACCGCACTCACCAAAAGTAGATACGCCTCAGTACTGCGTGATGGACCCGAACAGCATCTACGGAATCAGCAAATTGGCTGGTGAAAGGTTATGTGAATATTATCACGAGAAATTTGGCTTGGATATCCGCTCGGTACGGTATCCTGGAATCATTTCCTGGAGAACAGAACCAGGAGGAGGTACAACGGATTATGCTGTCCACATCTTCTTTGAAGCGATCCGTCAGGGCAAATATACGTCCTTCTTATCCAAAGGAACGGAACTTCCGATGTTGTACATGGACGATGCCGTTCGTGGAACGATCGAGTTGATGGATGCCGATCCATCGAAATTGAGCATCCGTTCAAGCTATAACCTGGCAGGAATTAGTTTCACTCCTAAAGAAATAGCTGAAGAAATTAAAAAAATTCTACCTAATTTTGAGATATCCTATTCAGACAACGATCCACGTCAATCGATTGCGGACTCTTGGCCAAAGAGCATCAATGATGAGCAAGCAAGAAGCGATTGGGGTTGGAAACCAACGTTTGATCTGACAGCAATGACAAAGGATATGTTAGATAATCTTAAAATTAAATTACAATAAAATGGGTAGAGCTTTCGAATTTAGAAAAGAAAGAAAATTCAAACGCTGGGCCAAGATGGCCGTTCAGTTTACACGACTTGGGAAAGAAATTGCCATAGCGGTAAAAGAAGGCGGTCCTCACCCGGAAAACAACTCCCGCTTACGTACGGCGATCCAAAACGCCAAAGCTGTAAACATGCCTAAGGACCGTGTGGAGGCTGCTATCAAGCGTGCATCAGAAAAAGATGCGAAAGGATACGAGGAATTTGTATACGAAGGATATGGCCCGCATGGCGTTCCTGTCTTGATCGAAACCGCTACAGATAATACCAATAGAACGGTTGCCAACGTGCGCAGTTATTTTACCAAAGCTGGTGGTTCCTTAGGAAAAACCGGTTCTTTGGATTTTATCTTTAACCGTAAATCAATCTTCCGTTTCCCTGCTACAGAGGAATTGGATGTGGAAGAACTGGAATTGGAATTGATCGATGGTGGATTAGAGGAATTGTATGTGGAGGCTGATGAAGAAGGAAACGATGTCGTTGTCGTTCAGACTTCTTTTGAGGACTTCGGTAATATGCAACGTCTTTTAGAAGAAAAAGGAATTGAGGTGAGTTCTGCCAAGTTGGAACGAATTGCCCTATCACATACCACATTGACAGAAGAACAGGCTGCAGACGTCTTGAAATTGATCGATAAGATCGAAGAAGATGATGATGTGCAAGCGGTTTACCACAATATGGATTAATCTTATTTATAGGATACTAGGAATGGAGGGTTTATATCCTCCATTTCTTTTAAGCGGTATTTCATCCATGAATCAGTAAGTTTGTACTATGTTAACTTTTACGGAGTTTTTCACGAAAAAGAAGATCGATATTATTGCGCTTCAAAAGTCTAGACCGGATCTGTATCAGGAATTCGATCGGGATTATGCTTTAATGGGTGAAAAAAGCTTTGATCATAGTAAGAAATTCTGGTTCAATAGATTGCGAAAGGAATATTTGCTGGAGGAAATTGAGATTCCTGCGGAGGAGAAAAAAGAGGTGGTTAAGCCTGATGTTACAAGTTCGGTAAATGTTGAAAGCAAATCTCCAGAAGTTTCTGATACAGGGAATACAACTGCAAAACCTGCAGGGTTTAAACCTAGATTTAAGTCAGGAAATATTAAAAAGCCAGCGGAAGTTGAAACGCCGAAGGAAGAAGAAACTTCGGATTCTGTGAAACCGGCTGGATTTAAGCCAAGGTTTAAGGCTTCCAATCTTCCAAAACCAGCGGCTACAGAGGCTTCGAAAGAAGAAGAAACTACAGATTCTATAAAATCCGAGGCTTCTGCTACGGAAGCACCTACTCAGGATGAGAAAAAAGCTGTGAAACCTGCTGGATTCAAACCAAGGTTTAAAGCTTCCAACCTTCCAAAGCCAGTGGTTACTGAGGTTCCAAAAGAAGAAGAAAAACCTCCTGTCGCTGCAGAAAAATCTATAGAGGATGAGATAAAAGCTGTGAAACCAGCTGGATTCAAGCCAAGGTTTAAAGCTTCCAATCTTCCAAAGCCAGCGGTTACTGAGACTCCCAAAGTAGAAGAAACCACAGGTCCTGTAAAACAGGAAGCACCTACTGCGGATGAGAAAAAAGCTGTTAAACCAGCGGGATTCAAGCCAAGATTTAAAGCTTCCAATCTCCCTAAGAAATTGGAGGACAACCCTGAAGAGGGAAAAACCAATAAAACCGAAGACAAAAAAGACAAAGAAGATGATAATTAGGTAGATACCTGATTACACTTAGGAATATTTTCATATTTTTATACCCCAAAGTCAACGAATAATTATGTTAAAAGAAGAAAGGCAAGCCTACATCATACATCAGATCAATATCCACAATAAGGTATTATCTTCAGATTTAAGTGTTCAATTGAACGTTTCAGAGGATACGATCCGAAGAGATCTGAATGAATTAGCAGAGAGCGGGCAAGTCCTAAAAGTTTATGGCGGTGCCCTTTCGAGGTCTTTCCAATACCCTTTTCAAGAAGGAAACGTATATGCAAAAGAGGCAAAAAAAGAGATAGCTTCTAAGGCCATAACCTTGATCAAGAGTGGGATGACCGTACTTGTGGGAGGAGGAACCAGCATGATTGAGTTGGCTCGATTGGTACCCAAAGATGTGCAATGTACCTTTTTTACCATCAGTCCTTTGGTGGCCTTGGAATTGGCAGAAAAAGAGAATATTGAGGTGATTTTATTGGGTGGGAAATTATCAAGGAATACGAATGTGGTAACAGGTTCTCAGGTGATCAACGAGCTTTCGGAGATCAAAGTGGATTTGTGTTTATTGGGAACAAATAGTCTTTCTGTAGAGGAAGGGATTACGGATTCGGATTGGGAAGTTGTTCAGATCAAGAAGGCGATGATTAAGTGTTCCAAAAAACTTGGGGTGTTGAGTATTGTGGAGAAATTGAATTCGAACCAGAAGATGCGGGTTTGTCCTTTAAAGGATATTAATTACTTGATTACGGATCTTGATCCGAAACACCCGAGTTTAAAGGATTTTAGTAATCAGATCACGGTTATTTAAGGAGATTGATTTTTCGGAAGGTTTGTTAGGAAGGTTTGTTTTTCGGAAGGTTTGTTAGGAAGATTGGTTAGGAAGATTGGTTAGGAAGATTGCTTCGTCGTACCTCCTCGCAATGACGAGGGAGGCATTGCAATGACAAGACACTTATTTATCAGACATTTTTTTACGAATGGCTCTTTCGACGAGCCATTTGTTGCTTTCGATAAATAGGTTATGCCAGATCATGTTATAATCCACTTTACGGTTAAAAATACTGCGTTTAAGGTGTTTTAAAATTCCTTTCGGAGAATAGCTCATTAAACCATTAAATGGTTTTGCATAATATCCAAGGTGATGCTTATCCCATTCCTGCACAGCAAAGCGGTTTACCAAATCCAGGTAATCATTGCCTTCCAATTTCTCCTGAAGATCCCCCAAAAGCTCCTTTGATGCAGCTTCTGAAAGCAGATCCAATTGAGCTCCCTTCTTTTCAACCACATGCATCTGAAAACCGAAAAGTTCCTTTCCTTCAAATTGCAGCTCTAATAATCCCCCGGTATTCCACTGCGGATGGTTTGATGGATAATCAAAATAAAAGTTACCCAAGCTGTAACAGATGAGTTTCCCTTTATAGGTTTCTATTCCTTGAAGCACATGGGGATGATGTCCCACAACCACATCAGCACCAGCTTCGATCAATTCCTGATAACGCGTTTTCCATTCGGGGATGGGAACATCCAACAATTCCACACCAGCATGCACCTGAACGATCAGGACATCAACCTTTTCTTTACAACGTCTTATTTTTTCATCAATACCTTCGGCATTCACCCAGGCATGACCGTAAGATCGATCTCCGTTCAATGCCCCATAACCATTCTCCCCAAAAGCCATAAAGGCGAACCTTACGCCTTCCAGCTCGCGAACAACAGGCTCTAAGGCTTCCCGTTCATCACCAACTCCAACTACATCGCCCTTTTTAAATAAGGAAATGGTCTTTTTTAAAGCTTCCTTTCCATAATCGTTGATATGGTTATTGGCCAAAGAAAATAGATTAAAGCCTTCCTGATATAACCATTTGACCGACTCTGCTTTCTGACTAACATGCGGTCCGGTTTTGGCAATAGCCTTGCCATAGCCCGCAGCTGGCGCTTCAAAATTGCAGGACAAAACAGTGGCCGAAGCCAATAACTGCTGTAAGGCAGCAGAAAATTCGGGTTTACTGTTCATCACCACATCCCCAGCAAAAAGAAGTTTATGTTGTTTAGGCATGTTTTTCTCTCTTTTTTAATAGAATCTCGATCGGTTTAATGGTAATATAAGCAAAATAAGCTTCCAACAGTTCATTCTTTGCTCCCAATAATTTAAGTACCCCCTTAACCTTAGGCGTGTGCATCAAGGTCTGGAAAACCCTTTCCTTCTTGCCAATATGCTGAATCTTACTATTTATCCATTCCAGGTAAGCTGGTTTTAGATGTTCCTTTAAGAGGTCCACATCCAAAGGTGCCAGGTTCTCATGCAACAAGGAATAGTAGTTCAAAGAATTCTGATAGGTATATTTATGTTTCTCTTCTTCAAAAAGCAGGTTGTTTTTGCGGAAGAAATCCCTTTGCCAATTTCTGTTCTCTTTTCTTTCCTTCGGAAGGTTCAACATCGCCAGAGCGATCTCTTCCTCCACGAAAGGGGAATATCCAGGAAAGCCCATTCTGGAAGGCACCGAGATCAGGTATTGCAACAGCATCATCTTGGTTCGCATAGCGGTAATAATCCGGAAATCCGGATCTTTCAGATTTTCCTTCTGTTTATCAAAAACAGGTTCCACAATGGATAGGTAATCCACGTCCATCGCCAACTTGGAGTTGGCACTCATACCGTGGGTATAGCCTAAGGTTCTATATTCCTGAGCGGTATGGATCATCGGTACATGTACCGCACCGGCCCAGGCATCGCCGATAATCCCACTTAATAAATGAAGTTTTTTGAAATTCTCCTTTTCCTTGATTTTTTGGTAGAACTCCATATGGTAAGTTCCCGATGCACCTACTGCCGGACCAAATTGGTCATACCACTGCTCCATATACACATTGAAAATGCCCAAAGGAATTCTGGACCATTGTGTGCCCAAGCGTTCGGACAATAATCCCGCATACACCGATTCCCGAGAAAGCCCTTGATTAAAGGAGGTTCCGTAAGTATAGGCATGGATACGAGATTTATCATCGATCAACACATTCATTAGTCGGGAGTCAAAACCTCCGCTGGTCGGTATCAAAATATCTTCTTCAAATCCAGAAGCCCAGCTGTTCAACGATTGATGCAACTTCGCAAATACATCGTCTTCTTGACTTTTTTTACCGATCAATTGGATGGTGGAATCGGATTCTTCCCTAACTTCCAATTTACCATCTTTTAAAAGCAGGGTCTGATTCGGCAATAAAAAACGAACATATTTAACCGGAGTATGCCCAAATACACTGTATCCGAAATCGAGATAGGCGGCCAATCCTTCTGGATCGATCTCCAAATTGGTATAATCAATTACCTCATTGATATCCTGGCTGAATTTTCCAGTTTTTTCATGGTAAAATACCGTTTCGTAACCAACCCAATTTCCTTTTGCAACTTCCATTAAACTTTTTTAGATATTTTCTTTTTTGCCAAATCCAGCACCTCCATCCAAATCTGGTTTTTGATCATGTGGTTTATGCCGATGTAAATCAAAGCGAATATAAGGGTTTGTGCCACCAATAGGAACAAGTTATTACTAATCCAACCGAAATATAGCGGCAAATAAGCAATGACCGCAGCGAGCAAGCTAATCAGAAAAGAAGAAAAAAGGTCTTTTGCCTGGGCAAAGATGGTATATCCATAAACTTTTACACTCATGCTGGCGGCAATGATATAACACAGGATGCGAATAGCTAATTGACCAAAAACAACTGCTAATAATCCATGCTGATAGGTAAAAAAGAAAATCCCCACTGCAGAACCAACCTTAATGACCTCAAGTACCAGGGCGAATTTCGACTTCCCCTTGATGTTCAGAAAATTTACATTCATATCCGTCAGGGAAATGAATAAGCCAGCGAAACAGAGCCATTGGAACAGCGGAATGGCATCATTCCATTTTTCCTTTAAAAGCGTCTGGAAAGCCGGTTCAGCAACACAGATAGCCAGAAAACTTACCGGAAAAAGTAAAAACGCAAGTGAAGACATGGTTTTCCGGCAGGCATTCAAAAAGCGTGGGAAATCATCCTGTAGCGGAGTCAAGGTAGATAAGGTTGTCCCTTGGACGACGGAAGAAATCAACAAATTAGGAGATTCTCCCAATTTATTTGCCATACCATAAATTCCTACATCCTCGGTGGTATAATTCATTTTCAATAAATTATTGTACAAAGGGCTCAGGAGTTTCCCTAACAGGTTGGAGATCATGAAGGAGATGGAAAATCCCCAATGCGTCCGCATGGACTCCTTACTGAACGATAAATCCAGCTTCCAATTTCCCCATACCCATAACAGGACGGAGCGGAAGAAGGCATACAATACAGCTTGCAATAAAAGCCCCCAAAACCCCAATCCAATCCAGGCCAAAAACACGACCACGATGGCAGAGCCCAATACCGCAATAAAGTTTACCCTGGCCGTCAGGTTGAACTGAAAGCTCTTGAGCATCTTTACATATTGGACAATCCCAAAGGCTTGGACCAAAATCTGCAGGAATAAAACCCGGGCATATAGGATGAGGTTATTGATCTGGTAGAGTTCTTCCAGATAAGGCGCGGCAATAAATAGTATCAGATAAATACCCCCACTAACCAGCAGGTTGAAGACAAACATGGTGGAATAGTCGACATCCTTAACCACTTTTGACCGCACGAGCGATGTCGCTAAGCCCGAATCCACCAAGGAAGTAGCAATGGTGGTAAAGATAGCCAGGACATAAATGACCCCAAAATCATCAGGAGCGAAGATTCTTGCCAGCACAATGGTGGTCAGATTGGTTATGACCTGATAGCCAAACCGATCTATGGCATTCCAAAAAAGCCCCTTAATGGTTATGTTTTTTGCGTTTTCGCTCATGAAATGGTATAATGAGCAAATTTAGGAAAGATTCCGACTTTATCTCCATATATTTGATTTTGAATTGATTGATTTTCGAGCATACATGTTAGCACCGATCGCACTTTTTGTTTATAATAGACCCCAACATACGAGAAAAACACTGACAGCTTTAGAGGCCAACCCTTTGGCAGAAGAATCTGACCTGTATATTTTTTCTGATGGACCTAAATCAGCAAACGATATCGATATGGTGAACCAAGTCCGGTCTTTAATAAGAGAGCCTTGGAAATTCAAACACATCTACATTATCGAGCGGGCGCAGAATAAAGGTCTGGCCAACAGTATTATCGATGGTGTCAGTCAGGTTATCCAAAAACACGGCAGGATCATTGTTCTGGAGGATGATCTGGAAACTTCGCCATTTGCCCTACAATATTTCAATGATGCGCTGAACAGATATGAAGATGAAGAGCGGGTCATGGAGATATCGGGTTATATGTATCCTGTAGAAAGGCCTAAAAGCCTTCAGCAATCTTTCTTTTTTCGGGTAGCCAATAGCTGGGGCTGGGCAACCTGGGAAAGGGCCTGGAAGCATTTCAACCCGGATATTGAAGAACTGACGAAGGATTTTAAGCGTAAAGATCGGAAAGCTTTCAGCGTGGACGGAACGGAGAATTTTTGGAAACAAGTACAGCAATTTAAGGCTGGAAAGATCAATTCCTGGGCCATTCGTTGGTATCTATCCATTTTTAATCAGCAGGGATTAGTGTTATATCCTCGTCGATCTTTTATTCAAAATACCGGCACAGATGGCTCTGGCACCCACTCGGATGTCGATCAGGTATATCGTGTGGAACTTTCTACCAAACCTGTGCAGCGCTTTCCGAGTGTCATTCAGGAAGATCCAACGGCCTATGCAGCCATCAAACATTTCTACAAACATCGGAAAGGTACCTTCTTTGAGCGTTTGGCCAGGCTCTTAGAGAAAAAGATCAATGCCTATAAAGCCAAGAAATCGAAAATCTCCTAGAACGATTGATTTGAATTTAGCGAGATAAAAAAATTAAAAATTCGTGAGATCACTGCGTTTAAAAAACAAGGTACGTTTTGTTTTTGCTACTAAGGAATATCCCTTACTCAACATCAATTGGTAAACTTCTGATCGATCCAGTTCTGGAATAGAGAGCTCTTCTTCCACCAATACGAAAATCGGTTTATATTTCTCCCAATTATTGGATTTAAGGACGATCAGGTCAAACCCTTCCGCATCTACTGAAAGAAAGTCGATCTGTTTTCCTGGAGCCAGATATTTATCCAGCACATCCGATAAAGGCAAAGTAGGAACTGGAATGGTCTTTAAGAGGTGATATTTAGCATGCAAACCATCCCTACTTTCTGACACTTCTTGGGAGAACCCATTCAATGCTGGTTCGTTGAAACAGTAATAGGTCAATTCCTGCGGGCTTTCGCTGATGCCGATATTCAGATTCACATCCTTGGGTCTGAACCATTTAAACCAACGCATGGCATCTGGAGAGGGTTCAATATTGATTCCGCGCCATCCTTTTTTATAGAAGTAGTTCGTATTGGAAAAACGGTAAGGATGATGGGCACCCACGTCTACATAAACACCTTTATATCCTTTTTTAGCTTCGTAAAACCCCCGAATAACCATATCCTCCCCTTCTTGGGAAAAAGATCGTGCATGAAAAAATTTATGGATAGGAAAGTGTTTTAGAATGGTTTGTTTAAGTGTTGACATATTTTCTTGAAGACATGGAATAACAATGGCCTATATTTATAATCGGATTAAAATCTCGCTTTAAATTAGCATTTATATTTAATTATTCAATGCGCTCTACGTTTTTAAATTGAACCTTTATTATTTAAAATGTGCTTACATTTGATGTCGGAATGGACACATCATAACGATTATTATCCATTTTCTTAGCGTGGTTCAGGACTTCATGGTTCAATATGTGATTGATTTTGGGTTAGAATCGTTATTTAAGTAGGCTTAAAGCAAGGTTAAAACATTGAAAAGTATGCGAAGCATAGGATTTACATACTTTAACATTACTTTCAGTATGCTTTAGCAGCGAAGCCAACTTGTTAGATAATATTTATTTCCACTTAATTCCCTATTTTTGTGCCGTTGCATTACAATCCATCATGACATTCGCAAAACCCAAAATATCCATCATTACCATAGTGTACAATAATGTACGTGATATTAGGTATACCTTGGAATCGGTTGCTCAGCAAACCTATCCAAATATAGAATACCTTGTCATCGATGGAAATTCCAATGATGGAACCTTGGATGTCATCCAGGAATACAAAGATCATATCACCGTTCTTGTTTCCGAAAAGGATAAAGGTATCTACGATGCCATGAACAAGGGATTACGCTTGGCAACAGGCGATTATGTACTCTTCCTCAATTCTGGGGATGAACTTTATGCCCCTGACACCTTGGAAAAGGTTTTTAATTCCGGAGAAGATGCAGATATCTATTATGGCGAGACCAAATTGGTCAATGAAGATCGGGAGATCCTGGGCGATCGTCGACACAAATGCCCAGATACCTTTGATTGGAAGTCCTTCAAATACGGGATGAATGTATGCCATCAGGCGATCTATGTCAAAAGGGAAATTGCAGAACCGTATGACATGCAATATAAACTCAGCTCGGATATCGACTGGGTGATCCGTGCAGCTAAAAAAGCGAAGAAAACGGTCAATGTAAAAGACTATGTGGCCAAATATTTGGTTGGAGGCATGTCGCAACAAAGGCATAAACAAAGCTTAAAAGAGCGTTACGAGATCTTCAAAAAATATTATGGTACGATTCCAAATCTACTCAACCATGGAATCATTGCCCTGCGCCTATTAAAACACCGATTGACCCATGGCAAAACAAGAGACTAATTTTATGGATCCGAATATCTTGGTGGAATTGGCCAACATGAAGATGCCTTTCGGAAAATATCAAGGTTATCTTCTTTGCCGATTACCGGAGCCATACCTCGTATGGTTCAAAAAAAATGGCTTTCCAGCGGGTAAATTGGGTGTTTTATTGGAAACACTTTACGAAATAAAACTGAATGGGCTGGAGTATTTATTGACCCCCTTGATCAAAAAGTGATCGCCATCAATTTTTATTTTTTCATTTTCCTTATCTTTGCATAAAATTTAAAAACATTAAACGCCGTTTGCAGCGGTATCAATGAATATATGGCACAATATCAAACATTGCTGTACTATTGCTACAGCCCTATCGAAAACGCGGAACAATTCGCGGATAATCATTTAGCATTTTGTAAATCCCTAGGTCTTGTCGGCCGTATCATCGTCGCAGATGAAGGTTTGAACGGTACAGTATCCGGTACTCCTGAGGCTTGTAAGGCCTATATGGAAGCGGTACATGCCGATCCTCGCTTTGCCAAAACGGAATTTAAGATCGATAATGTCGATGAACTTTCCTTTATCAAGATGCATTGTCGTTACAAAGAGGAGATTGTCCATTCCGGACTGCGTGACCCGAAAATCATCGACCCCAATAAACAAACTGGTAAGCATTTAGAGCCTCAGGAATTCATGCAGATGAAAGATGAGGAGGATGTGGTCATCCTGGATGTTCGTTCAAATTACGAACATAATGTAGGCCGTTTTAAGAATGCAGTTACGTTAGATATCGATAATTTCCGCGAATTCCCTGAAAAAGTGAAGGAACTGGAGCATCTGAAAGGTAAAAAGATCCTGACCTATTGTACAGGGGGTATCAAATGTGAGAAAGCTTCTGCATTATTATTGAAAGAAGGTTTTGAAGATGTTTACCAATTGCATGGCGGTATTATCAAATATGGTAAAGAAGCTGGTGGAAAGGATTTTGAAGGCGAATGCTACGTATTTGACAACCGGGTTACCGTACCTGTCAATTCGGTGAACCCATCCATCGTCTCAACCTGTAAGAATTGTGGAACGGTTACCGCAAAAATGATCAATTGCGCAAACCCTGTTTGCAATGAGCACTTCACCCAATGTGATGAATGTGGTTGGAAATTGGATGGCTGTTGTTCAGATGCCTGCAAAGAGAGCCCAAATAAACGAGAATACGATGGTACTGGCTATTATGTAAAAATTCCTCAGCCCGTTAACTTGGACAAAATTTCTAAGCGAAAGCACAAAAAATTTATAAAAAATTAAAGTTTTATCAGAAAATTGAAAAAATCCGTTTATCTTCATTATATAAACGGATTTTTTTATTCATCAATAACCAAAATAAAATGGAAAGCAATAGAGTAGACATGTTCTTAATGTCTAACAACAAATTTTTTGAATCCTATCATCTCATGGAGATCCGAGACTTATTGGCCAAAGCGGATGATAGTAAATTGACAAATGTTCAGATTCAACAATATAAAGATCCGACTACTGTCCTTATAGTTTCCCTTTTAGCTGGAACATTTGGTATTGATCGTTTTATGATCGGTGATACGGGATTGGGTATCGCAAAATTATTGACCTGTGGTGGTTTAGGAATATGGACCATCATTGACTGGTTTTTGATCATGGGATCCACTAAATCAAAGAATTTTGAAAAATTAGTAACTGCGTTAAATTACTAATTCATGATAGCGAAGAAGAACAGATTATACCTTATCACAGGTATAATCTGTTTTTTTGGAATACTATGGCTTGGGTTCTTACATTATTTCCATACAGCGGTTACACTCTGTCCCGTCAAGAACCTAACCGGTTATCCTTGCCCTTCATGCGGTTCTTCACGAGCTATTGATGCCTTTTTGCATGGAAACATCTGGGAGGCCATACTGATCAACCCTCTAGGGATCATCTCTTTATTTTTGCTGGCCAGCATTATCTGCTTGATCCTGGTTGATCTAATCACCAAAAGGGATTATTATTTCAGGGTATACAACGCAGCGGAAGAGTTCCTCAAAAAAAACAAGCTTATTTCCGTTTTACTTATTATATTATTAATTGCCAATTGGATATGGAACATCAAGAAGGGATTATAACATTTACACCCCAACAGGTATCAGAAGACGAAAGAGAATATGCTTCCAACAGCTATTTGATGTCTCTATTTGCGCTATTTGCAGGACTGCCTTTACCCATTTTTAATTTATTGGCCACCATCATCTTTGTTGTGGGCAAAAAAAGATCCACCAAATTTGTTCGATGGCATGGGATGCAGGCATTGATATCCCAAATTTTCATCTTCTTTTTCAATACTGTGGGTTTCTGGTGGACCATCTCCGTGATTCTTCATAAAACGGAAATAACCAATTACTATATCGCTTATATCTTTTTGATAGTTATCATCAATATCATTGAAATTGTATCAACCATCTATACCTCCATTCAAACCAGAAAAGGTATTCATGTACGTTGGTTTTTGTTCTCAGACATTACGGATAATATTATTAAACCATGAAAATCTTAACGAAAACCCTCCTACTTCTTGTGGCCATCGCTGGTTCTTACTTTTTACTTGCCCAAATAAATTGGACCGGTATATTCCAGGTCCAAGAAAATGGAAAGAAGATGGAGAAAAAACTAGGATCCATGATCATGAACCATATCTTTGATACTTATGAGGTATTGGATGGGGAAGATTCCATCATGACAACACTTGACTCCATCTGCCTGCCTATTTTAAGCAAAAATGATATCGATAGTACCAATTATAGCTTTCATATCATCGTGGATGAGGAAGTGAATGCCTTTGCTCTTCCTGATGACCAGATTTTGGTAACCACCGGTTTAATCGACTTTTTGGATAGTGCAGAATACCTTTCGGGGATTATAGCCCATGAAATCGCGCATTGCGAAAAGAACCACGTGATGAAATCTTTGGTCACCAATTTCGGATTGGACCTACTGCTTTCCAGTACAGGAACCGCAGAAGTGACTAACTTCCTAACCGGACAAGCCTTTTCAAGGAGTTTGGAAAAAGAGGCAGATGAAACGGCAGTGGAATATCTAAATGCTGCAGGAATTGATCCAAAAAACTTGTCTAGGGTCATGGAACTCTTCGAAATCCATATGGCTGAGGATATAGATCTGACCTGGATCTCAACCCATCCTGCGCCGGCCGATAGAAAAGCGTATATCAAAAATCGTATAAAACGCTTGAATCCAAAGGCCTCTACTTATCAGCAGGCTTTAGATCCAAGCACTTGGACAAAATTTCAGGATCAGGTTAGGTATTAATTGCCCCATCGCCATTCTCCTGAAATTTGCAAAGGTTCTTTTAGGCCGGCCTTGTTCAGGAAATCCACCAGTTCATTGTCTGCTAATTTTTTAGCAGGCAGCTCCTTTGCATTTGCCAATAAATAAAGGTAGGCTGCGCCGACACGGATGGTCTGCGTCAATCCGGCTTTATCCACCAAACTAAAATCATCTTTATTGGAGTGGTAATACATCCCTGCATTATTCGGAAGCTTACCTCCTCGGCCGGTTCCCGTTGGGATCCCTCGTAGCATAAAAGGCTGATGATCACTATGCAGACCCACACTTATCGCATTATTGTTTTTAAATGTACTGTCCAAGGCAGCATAATTTTCACCTTGTGCGTTGAGTAACGGGATCATTTCTTCCCTTGTAGTGGAAAAACCAGTAGGTGCATTGACCATGTCAAAATTCAGCATGTATTTGATCTGATCCAGAGAACCTTCTTTCAGCACGGCATCAACGTAGGCTTTTGCGCCTAATAATCCCTGCTCCTCCCCCATAAACAGGACAAAGTCAATGGATCTCTTGTTGGCTAATGCTAATTTTTTGAATGTCCTGGCAATATCCATTACCGCATAGGAGCCGATTCCATTATCAATTGCTCCGGTTGCCAGATCCCAGCTATCCAAATGTCCACCTATAACAATCTTTTCGTTGGGCAGCTCCGTACCTTTCATACGGACAAGTATATTTCTCGATTGGGTTTCCCCTGCCTTATTCCGCATGTTAATGCTCACCTTAACAACCTTGCTTGCAAGGGCTTCCTTCCATTTCAAACCATCCTCCAATCCAATACAAATGGCCGGAATATTTATTAATTGACCCGTAATCGAAGCTGTACCGGTTAATAACACATTATTTGCAACGCTATTGATGAATATAATCCCTTTTGCACCATATTTTTCGGCCAAAGCTGTTTTCTCTGATCGATGAAGGTTCTTGAGGTCTTTTCCGGAATTAGGGAGAATATGTAAATAGACTAATGCAATTTTACCCTTGATTTTATCACCCACCCGTTGATAATCTGCTTCCAAACCATTCCCTAAATCAATGATTTCTGCGTTTAAATCCACTTTGATCGGAGAATGTGCCAAGGCTACCGCAGCAATAGGATCTCCGTTGAAGGATAAGGAAAGAGATTCCCTAGACCAACTTTCGGATGAAAAAGGTTGATAGGAGACATCCAATCCATAGGATTGAAGAAGTTTGAATGCATATTCCTCCGCTTTTCTTCCATTTTCCGAACCTGTGAGGCGGTGCCCCAAATGTTCGGTACTGTATTTCAACCGGTCGTAAGCTTCAGCATGCTGATTTACTTCCGAAATAATGCGAGAGAAGGTATTATTTAGGTTTTCTTGTGCCTGAGCACTATTTGGGTTTTCCTGTGCTTGAGCCACAAAACCCGAAAGTAGGAGGCAGATTAGGTAAATTCTTTTCATAATGAAATGAAGTTACAAAATCTGCCTTTTAAATGCTTATCCTTTAGTCAATTTCCACTGCACGTAATTGATGTTCTTGTCGTGTGCAAGGTATTTTTTCTCGTAATAGGTTTTGATGGAAAGAACCTCATCCACTAAATCGGAATGGTAAAGATCGGTAGTTTCTTTTAGTTTAGGAAGTTCCTGTAAGGCGATCTGCTCAAGGGTATAGGCATAGAATCCGTCATTATCTGTTTTCAGGTGCATGATTCCACCTGGAACAAGGACATGTTTATAACGCTCCAAGAATTTCGGGTTGGTCAACCTTTTTTTCTCGCGGCTATCCTGCGGTTGAGGGTCTGGAAAAGTTATCCAAATTTCAGCTACTTCCGCTTCTGCAAAATGCTCCAGCAAAGTTTCGATCTGTATGCGTAAAAACCCTACGTTGGATATTCCCTCTTCCAAGGCTGTTTTAGCACCTCTCCAAATCCGGTTTCCTTTATAATCGATACCAATAAAATTACGCTCTGGAAATAGTTTCGCTAAGTTTACTGTGTATTCCCCTTTGCCACAGGCCAGTTCAAGAACGATTGGCTTATCGTTTTTAAAGAATTCCTTGGCCCATTTTCCTTTATATGCTTTCCCGGCATCCATTTCCACTACATTCTCGAAGGTGGCAATCTCTGCGAATTTTCTAAGTTTATCCTTACCCATAACTGATAATTAAGTCGCAAAATTAACCTTATATTTGCAGTAAACAAGATATTCAGGTGGAAAAACAAGCGAAAATTTATGTTGCTGGACACCGCGGAATGGTGGGGTCTGCTATTTTGCGCAAATTACAGGAGTTGGGATATGAAAATATTATCACTAGAACATCCGGTGAACTGGACCTCCGTGACCAACAAGCGGTTAAGGAATTCTTTGAACTGGAAAAACCAGATTATGTATTCCTTGCGGCGGCAAAGGTGGGTGGCATCATGGCCAACAATACCTACCGTGCAGATTTCATCTACGAAAATCTAGCCATCCAGAACAATGTGATCCACTTTTCCCATGAAAATGAGGTGAAGAAACTGATGTTCCTGGGCTCGAGCTGTATCTACCCGAAAATGGCTCCGCAGCCCTTGAAAGAAGATTTCTTATTGACCGGACCATTGGAGTACACCAACGAGCCATATGCCATTGCCAAGATTGCAGGAATCAAGATGGTGGAATCCTATCGCTTGCAATATGGCGATAATTATATTTCCGTTATGCCGACCAATCTTTACGGCATCAACGACAATTACCATCCTGAAAATTCGCACGTACTACCTGCGCTGATCAGGAAATTTCATGAAGCCAAAATGAATAATGCGGCTTCTGTGAGCATTTGGGGATCCGGAAAACCATTACGTGAGTTCATGTATGCGGATGACCTAGCGGATGCCTGTGTATTTTTGATGGAAAATTACGACGAGGAGCAATTTGTCAATATTGGCGTAGGTGAAGATATTTCCATTAAAGATCTCGCGCTGCTGATCAAGGAAGTGGTTGGTTTTGAAGGCGAATTGGAGTTTGATAGCAGCAAACCTGATGGTACGCCAAGGAAACTGATGGATGTTGGAAAATTAAAAGGGTTGGGTTGGTTGCCTAAAACCAGTCTTAAGGAAGGTATTGCTTTAGCTTACGAAGATTTCAAACAGAAAAACCAGGCTTAACATAAAAAAGAAAAACCAAGGTCGAATGTAGAGTGCCCCCAAAAAGTTAGACAAATTTAGTTATTAGATTTGTTATTATAATGAGCTCGATATTCCATCGGGCTCATTCCTTTTAAATTGAGTTTTATTCTGTTGTTGTTATAATATTG